>OFQX01000606.1_pt1 | contig 10765 bp, 23 predicted proteins | sample 1542951 | NCBI WGS metagenome assembly OFQX01 (sample SAMN07774215, study PRJEB24372) | wastewater metagenome | isolation source: WWTP Novara (Effluent) | place: Italy: Novara | collected 2015-12
GGTCGGGGTCGGAATAAAAGAATAGTTGTCTAGTCTAAAAATACTAGGCTGATTTCTTAGTTGTGATAACGTTATCCCACAAGTAAGAAAGAAATTATAAAAGGATAAGCCGGAACTTGCATAAGGAGCTAGCTAAACATGGTTTGGCGAAAGTCTTTATAGCAAACGTAACCGGCACTAATTCTTTTTGAAAGCTTATAATGTTACCTAGAATCAAAAAAACTGCCTATGGGTATGTTTGTGGTGGTTGGAATAATGGATGGGTAACATTCTTAGCTTTTGGCAATTCCCCTACAGAGGCATATAAACAGTGGCTTAACGGACAAATTGAGGTGGTTAAATGATTTTGAAAATTGTACGTGGATTGCCCGGATCGGGTAAATCGACATTTGCTCGTAAGTGGGCAGAGGAAAATAATGCATATCATGTTGAAGCTGATATGTTTTTTGTTGATGGGAATAATCATTATCACTATGATTCCAGTAAAATTGGTCAGGCGCATGACTGGTGCCAGCTAATGGCTGCAAAAGCTCTAGAACGTGGTGAAAATGTGGTTGTTTCTAACACATTTTGTCGTATGTGGGAAATTGAGCCTTATGTGAAAATGACTGAAAAGCTTGGGGCTCAACTGCAATTTCATGAGTGTTTGGAGAATTTTGGAAATATTCACAATGTTCCACAAGCATCGTTGGAGCATATGGCCGCTCGTTGGGAGAAATTGAATGAAGGTTGGTGATACAATTGTTGTAAATTATCATCAAGGTCATTATAATGTAACAGATTATAAGACTACTATCAAAAAAATTGAAAATTCACCCATGTTCGGAACTTTAGTAATTTTTCAAGCACCTCCACCCAATTTAGGAAATCCTTCTTGGTATGTAGGACAAGAGTGGCAACTTAGTGAGGCACATTTTACTAACATTTCTCAAAAACCACGAAAGGTAATCAATGCTTAAAGCCCTTCCCTCTGGTTACATTGTGCATTTTATGTACAATGGTAGAATGGACAGTTCTTTACATAAAGAATACCATCGTGCCATTCAAGTTGCAACAGAACGCCATGGAATGGCAAAACCTCTTTATGAGCTAGAAGATTCTGTTATCTTACCCCAAGAACTAGTTAACAATGTTGTTAATCAAATTGAATTGATTGAGGATGAGTCGCAAACATGAGCTTAAGGCCATCATCTATGACAAGCGGGGTAAAATATTGTCCATTGGACAAAACTCGTATATCAAAACTCATCCGCTCCAGGCTAGGTGTGCGAGGGCTGTGGGTGAACCTACCAAGATTTTTCTTCACGCAGAAATTGCTGCCCTTGTGGCTTGTAAGGATTGGAGATCGGCCACCAAAATCGCTATCTTTCGCTTTACCAAAGAAGGTAAACCCGCTCCGGCAAAACCGTGTAAATGCTGCCAGCACGCAATAAAATTGGCAGGAATCTCTAACATCGAACATACATGATGAAACATATTTTCCCTTTTATGGAATGTGGAATGTGCGGTCGTTCCGCTAACAACCAATGTGAAGAATGTGAAGAACATTACACAGCGGTAAATCATTTAACAATCCCCCAAACTCATGAACGGGAGATTGAAATCATCCCCAAGAAGATTTTCATTGGCTCAGGAGAGGACGGGCATTTGTTTGTTCATCATCATGAACTATAAAGGTTTAACAATTCAGGGCTATTCTATTGTAGATCCAGAAACCAACGGTCCTTCAGGTTTACGAACTTGTGGGACCATTGAAGTGGGGAATATGTGTTGTTATCAAGGAAATTCAACCACCTTTGAAGATACATTGGAATATATCCGCACCTTTGGCTATCCCCAAATTACTGATGCGAATAAGAAACTAGTAAAAAAGAACGCAGCAAATATCCTTTTTGCTATAACAAATGTAACGTTGTTACAAGAACCAACACTAAATTTTTCAGCTTTTCTCCTTCATCATCCCAACACACATATTCTCTATGGCTATAAAAATGATGCACATGGTCCTAATTGTGTATATATTTGTATGAATCATCGAAATCTTCCAATAGGATTTGTACATAATATTGAGGAATATCGTACCAAACTTCGGTGTAACAATTTTCAATATTTCGTGGAGTAATTATGTTTCTAATTAGTTGCAAGTATTTTCGACAAGATCCTTCGGTAAATCATCCAGATGGTTTTGTCACTGACAGGGCGGATGATCCTAAAAAATACAAACTTTCTTTTGAGAAAAACAGTCTAAACACTCAGCCTGGACTGTCAAAGAACATTGTAAAAGCAATCATCAATGTTTATAAGATGTATGAATCAACTGGAAAGCTTGAATATTACTCTTCAGAGGAATTGAATGCTCCTGTACACAAACCAAAGAAAGTGATTAATGCATGATTATCCTGCATAGTCCTAGTCGTCGTCCGGTTGCTGTTCCTAAGCAGCAACACCAACACCCTACAACAATTGTTAGTAAAATCGGCTCAGAAGCAAAACGCCGAGACAACATTATTAAGGCCATTGTCTCTGGATATAAAGTAAAGGAAGGACAAACATACGAAGCGTTTAGTGAAGAATCACGGGACACTTATGGCCCAATTCTCATTGAACAAATCTGTGATTCCTATGCTAAATATGGGAGAGCAAAATGGCCGGAGAATGACTATCCGCTACTCCTCACTGGCTATTCCGAAAAGACCAAACAACGTTTTTACATTGCTGAAAGATTTCTAAAGGTATGACACAACTTCGCTTGGGGTATTCCCCCTTCTATGCTCCTAATGATGGTATTGGGCCATTTAGAGCACTCTTTCAAGCACAAACCAATTTGGCTTATGTCGATAGCCTAAAAGGAATTGATGCTATTTTGCTATGGGGAGGTGAAGACATTTCACCTAGCTTGTATGCCGAAACTCCCATTCCCTGTGCCGGTCCAGCACAACCATCAGATCGTGATTTGTTTGAACTAGAATTGTGTCGTCAAGCACATCAAGAAGGCAAGCCCATTATTGGCGTGTGTCGTGGCTCGCAGTTTGTTTGTGCCTTTGCTGGTGGCAAGCTGGTGCAAGACGTCACTGGACATGGTTCTTCGAGTGGGCATGAAATTTCCACACTGGATTTCAAGAACTTCACAGTGACTAGCTCTCACCACCAAATGATGTATCCATATAACACAGCACATACAATGCTGGCATGGAGTACACAAAAGCGTAGTGCTCATTATCGTGGTTTGTCCAAGAATGAGGAAGAAATTTTGGTTGATGAGCCCGAAGTGGTTTATTTTCCAGAAGTGAATGGCTTTGCTGTGCAATGTCATCCAGAATGGCACAATAATGTGCATTTGTTTAATCCATGGATGATTGATCGCATCCAAGAATATTGTTTTGGAGATTAAATGAGACTAGGCAGTGATCCCGAAGTGTTTTTGCTCAACCGCAAGAATGCTCAATTCAAAAGTGTAATTGGACTCATTGGAGCTAACAAATGGAATCCGGCACAAATCGCTGGTATGCCAGATGGTTTTACATTACAAGAGGACAATGTTGCATTAGAGTTTGGTGTGCCACCTTCGGCGACTCGAAGCGAATTCGTGAAGAATATCCGTTCAGTTCTTTTAGCTGGGCTGGAAAAACTACCGGAAACTCGTTTCAGCCGCCTGAGTTGCGCAATCTTTCCAGAAAGTGAGATGGAAAATCCCTCGGCATGGGTGTTTGGTTGTGAGCCAGATTTCAATGCCTGGACAGGTTTCGAGAATGTAAAGCCAGAGCCCCCACATCCCTATATGCGTAGTGCTGGTGGGCACATTCACGTTGAAACACAGTTGGATAAGAAGCATGTTGTTCGTACAATGGACCTTACTCACGCTGTTCCTAGCATTCTTATGGATAGTGGAGAAGAACGTAGAAAGCTTTATGGTGCGCCTGGGGCCTATCGCCCTAAGCCTTATGGTGTTGAGTATCGTGTGCTGTCTAATTTCTGGATTTTCCATAAGCGCCTAATTGAATGGGTGTGGGATCAAACAGAACTTGCTCTTCAAATGGTTGAAGCTGGTGTAGATTTGTCACCATTTGGTGATGAAATGCAACAATGCATCAATACAGGAAATAAACATATGGCTGAAAAGCTATGCAAGGAATGGAATTTGGTGGTGGTTTAAATGGCAAAACTTTCTCAGAAAATGAGGTTTGCAACTAGGGATGTTCCTGGTTGCTGTTCATCACGAACTATTTGTGGATTTTCAGAGCAACACGGTCATTTTCATGATCGGATGTATACTGATTTTCTTCCATCTCCAGGAAATCGAATGTATATTGCAGCTTTTGTTAATGACAAAGAAAGTAGAGCTATGTATGAAGAACTTTGCCATTCTCAAACACTTCTCACACAAACACCAATTTCCCATGGTGTATTTATCTGTGTATTTAAGGTGAATTGATGTTTGTAAATTCAGAAAATTATCAGGATGCCAAACGCTATTACGAGGGCTGTTGGATTAAAGTAAAGGAATGTGGTGATCGTATTTATACGGTTGATCACGTCTCTAAAAGTTATACCGATTTGTCTAGTCCCTCGCGTGGTGAAGGAGACGATGAGGCAGAGATTCGGATTGATATGATGAAGGGATATACCATCACTTATGTAATTCCAAAGAAGACGGTCTATCAACATGGCGAGCAGGCGCTGCTGCTACAACGTATTCCCGCGCGTATGTGGCGCTATGGAATGGACCAAAAGAATACAGAATTTCTCACCCTAAGTGAAAAGGGTGTATGGAAGAAAATTGCTCTTTGTACAGAGGTAATTGAGGGCTTTATTAACAAGCCTAGTTATATGTCTGCCCTAGATGCTGAAAAGGGGTTTGGTTTTTCCCTTCAATCAGCAGCACTCACCCCACGAATTGCTTTAACTAAAGCAGGAAGTGTTTTCGTTGATACTATTTTTGTGGGTAAGGTGCGAGAAAAGGAAATTCTATTTAAGAGAATTTTTATGAATGATTTAGCTTCCCTCTTTCCCCATAAGGAACTAAAACCCGTATGACAACTGTTGCAGAACAATTTGCTCTCTTACCACATGAAAATGTTTATAAAAAGACAGATTTCTTTTGTGGTGTAGAATATGAAATCGAAAGTATTGCCAAAATCAGTGATAAAGTAAAACAAGCCTTTGTTATTGAAATTGATAACAGTTTGCGAAATGGTGGGCGTGAGTTTAAAACTCCCCCAGTACAATTTGCAGAAGCGGTGAAACTTTTTGATCTTCTACATGCTGGAATTGCCTTTGGAGAACATCCCCCATATAGCACTCGGACGTCTACGCATGTTCATGTGAATGTTTCACACTTTCAATGTGAGCAATTACGTCAATTTGTTTTGGCTTATGCTCTACTTGAACCCTTGTTTTTTCATTTTGTAGGAGAAGATCGTCAAAATAACATCTATTGTGTGCCACTAAACTACACATATATACCAAGCATTTACAAAGATGACTTGGTAGGAATGCGGAAGAAGTGGCATAAATATACAGCCTTTAACCTCAAGCCCATTATGTGTGAGCCAGAGTGTCCGGGACTGGGTACAGTGGAATTTCGCCATCTTTATGGCACGAATGATCGAACCATTTTTGTCAATTGGCTATCTGCCATTAAGGAGCTTTACGATTTCATTAACATTCGTCCGACATACAACATCATTACTGAAATTGAAACTGGTAAAACAGCTAATCAATTTGCTCAAGAAATGTGTCCAACATTGGCACAGAAACTTGCTCCCTATCAAATCAACCTAATGTGTAAGGATACAATGCTAGATGTAAAACTATCAGTGGGGGGTCTTTCTGAAAAGAAGGAAACAAAGCCACGAAAATCTGCTAAGATCGATTTGCCTCCAATGATGCCAGTTGGTTTTGTTCATGATGAGGTACAATTCTAATGTGTGGTCTTGTAGGAACAATTCTTAAGACCATGTCAGGTGGAAACAACATGGATGTTTCCTTGTTTAGCGATATGCTTTTCATGGATGCACTTCGTGGGATGGATTCTACTGGTGTGGCTAGTTTTCATAACAATGGAGAAGTAAACATTCTCAAAGAAGCCACAGATGCTGGATGGTTTCTAAGAGCAGAAGCATTAAAGAAATTTAATGCTGATTTTGTGAAAACTGGTAAGGCGATTATTGGGCACAATCGTAAGGCCACAGTTGGTAAAACGACGGATAACACAGCCCATCCCTTTCTATTAGAAGACGATGAAGGACCTCGGTGGGCATTTACACACAATGGCACACTGAGAAATCATGAAAAGATTTTCAAGACAGAGGTAGACTCTGAAGCTCTTGGGATGCTTCTCACACAAGCAGGAGAAGATCAAGAGGCCCTTGAAAAGGCCCTTGAACGTGTAGAGGGTGCTTATGCCTGTGTCTGGATTGATCAGAAAACAGAGAAAATCTATTTATTGCGAAATAAAGAGCGACCTCTATTTTTAGCAGAAACATCTTGGGGCTATCTCTATGCAAGTGAGCCAATGATGATTTATACAGCAGCTGCTCGTAATAGTACAAAAGTGTCAGAAATTAAGGCACTAGATGAACATACGCTGTATTCCATTGATCTAAAAGATGTAAAACTTGAGCTAAAGGAGACAAAGCTCGTAGTAAAAAAATCTTTTCCCCTCCTTTTACAAAATACCAAGAAGGGGGGGAATGGTATTGCTGCTAATTCTGCTAAGTTTTGTGAAGGCGAAGTATCAAAGAACGAGTACAAACGAATTCGCAAGAATTTCACCGGAAAGTCGCTCACTTTATGGGTGGGTGTTTTTCGTCCTCGTATTGCTGGCAGTGGTATTTGCACAGAATGGATAATTGAAGGAGATTCGTCTACTCTTGCGTTTGATCATCGATGTATTGGTTGGACAAAGGATATGACGGAAGAAGAGATGCTTTATTTTGGTGACAACATTCCATTCACTGGAATTATTTCTGAGGTATTATACGATGCAAAGAATAAACAAGTCACTCTCATGATGGGAGAACTTACAATGGTGTCAGCCAACCATGCATCACAAGAGGCGGTTCTTTCTAAAGTAAACTTCATGCACTAATATGAAAATCATTTCATTCACCTCTAAGACTTCTGAATCTGTTCAACGCCTAATGAAGGCACTGGGGCATCAAGAAGAAAAAGCTCTTAAGTATGGCTGTGGTGTAAGCAAGCTTGAGCAATATCAATTCTTTCAAGACCACAACCTACCCGCTATTGAATGGACTACCACTAAAACCACTGCGAGAGCTTGGCAAAAGGCAGGCCATGAAGTAATGTGTCGAAAAACCATCAAGGGCCAGACAGGTAGTGGTATCACTGTGTGTGGTCCTAATGATGTTCTACCTGATGTCAAGGTTTATACGAAATATATTTCACACAAGCGTGAATTTCGTGTCAACCTATTACAGGGCAAGGTCATTAATGTACGTGAGAAGGTACGTGATGCTGGCCGTCCTAAGGGAGACTTTCATGTACGCAATTATGACAATGGTTATACCACTGCCAAATGCAAGACATGGCCTAAGCAAATCGTAGCAATGGCAGAACAAGCAAGTAAGGTAACTGAAAGCGACTTTGCTGGTGTAGATATTGGCTATAATGAAGCAAAGGATTTCGCATTCCTCATTGAAGTAAATAGTGGTCCTAGTATTGAAGGATCATCGGTGCAAGAATTTGTCGCAGCAATTAAGAAATTAGAAGTATGAAGCTAACAATTACAAATAAGTCTGCATATGCTGAAGAGGGCCAAAGCAATCCTATTCGATGGGCCATTCTTTCAGGATCACCTGAAGAAGGGTTTGTAAATGAGAGTGCTTGGCTCAAGTGCAAGGACTTCTTCAATGACTATTGTGTGGCCTATCAAGGTGGCCCGCGCTTTGGAATCTATGGATTTAGCACAGAGAAAATGACAATCCCCAAGAACGGGGAACCAGTTTATATGGCGCTAAGTGGTCTTACTAAGAATTTCTTAGCAAATTTCATTAGGCTACGGGAATGGTTGCTAAAGAACAATTGTCCTGATATTGGAGCAGAGGCCTTTGAAGATAAGGTAATTCTTGAATTTGCTCCTTTCTATTTCAAGAATACTTATAATATCAGCCTGATTAGTTTGATGATTAGAATTATCAATGATGAAAAGTTTAATGGAACAATTGAGGAACTAAAAACTTATAAGATTCCTGGAGATGGTAGAGATGAAGCCAAGTGGCAAACAGCCGTAAAGAAGAATGTTTTCTTTCAACTACCCGAGAAGTATCAGACGTTTGTTTGGTATTGCTCACCAACACACAATTCAGAAACCAGTAAGGATCTTCCGGTCTATCAACTTTCTAGCCTAATTCATAACAATGGTCTTGTTTCTTGGAGCACACAGCTATGATTCGCCGTTCTGCACGTAATGATACACAAAATCCTGCTGGTCAGGTTAAACTAAAAACTCTTGGTGACATCATCGATAAGACAAAGAAGCAAATGGAAATTGAAGAAATTACAGAAGCTGTTTGGCCCTATCCACCAAAGGCAGCAACCACTGACGAATACAATCGTGGTTATGCTGATGGTCTTCTAGATGGTAAGAAAGAGGGTTTTAAGGAGGGCCTAGCTTGGGCCCTAGGAAAATGAAAATTACTTTTATCGGTTCTATTGATCTTCCTTTTGCCGATGACCGTGGTTCTTATGATATTTGGTTAATTCAAACACTTCAAGAAATTATTGAAAAGGGACCTGAAATTGAAGATATTTATCAAGCTCTCTCTCTTTCATGGGAACCTTCAAAATGAGATGCCAATGTTGTAATATCATCTTGTCTGATTATGAAGCCACTATTCGTCATAAAACTCTAAATCATTTTCTTGACATTTGTAAGAAATGCTTGAAAGACTTACACATTCCTTACATTGGACGAGAAGATCTAAATAATGTCCCAAACAATTTACAAGAAGCGGAAGATTGGTGGGAAAATAGTGATCAATCCACCGACGAGGCGTGAAGAAATTTCACGAAATTTGAGATGTTTCTTACGCATACTAGCTGCCCAGTGTGTCCGTCATCGGATGCTTATGCAATCTATACTGGAGGGAGTGGTTATTGTTTTTCTTGTGGTTTCTATCGGCATGGGACTAGCAGCCCTTATCTGGTGGATGCACAAGCATTGGAATTGGTTGATGACAAGCCTGTTTTAAAACCACTTCCTGATGATGCTGGGTTTGAATATTCTAACACTGTAGTTGATTGGGTATTACAATATGAAATTCCAATTAATACATTATTAGAATATAGTGTACTTTATTCAAAGAGACATAATCAACTTATCTTTCCATTCTATCGGGAGAATAGTTCTAATTTCCTAGTGTCTTCTGGTGGAGAGGATGCATTTGATGACCCTGTTCTATGGCAAGCGCGTAACTTCACACGAAATTCAAGCACTCCAAAATATTACACACATGGTCCAAAGGAAGAATATATTCCCATCTTCCGACCTACCAATGTTCCTCATAAACAAACGGTGGTCATTGTAGAAGACTGCATTAGTGCCATGAAAATGACGGCCCTAGGAGCCATTGGATTGCCTTGCCTAGGGTCTTCTATGGGAACAGCTAAATTGGCCCGTCTGAGGGCCGCTATGGGGCCTAAAACCCATTATGTGGTGTGGCTGGATGGCAATATGTATGACAAAGCACAGGAAATCTCCCAAAGACTGCGGTTGATGGGCAATGTGTCGGGAGTCATCTACACTGAGAACGACCCTAAGGAGTGCCCACAGGCGCAAATCAAAGAACTGCTTGACACTACCGGTATTTTTTGATACAATAGGTGCTTAGGACAAGAATGCTGCTTTTTATGCTTTTCCCCTCTACTCTCTCGGCATGTGGGTGTAGACATAGTGTGGGATACCCCGTAAGGGGGAGGGGGGTTTGTGTGTTTTTAAGGTTGATATATAAATGAAACAAGTTGTAATTGAATCTCTTGATGATTTTATTGAATGTTACGAGAAATCAGGAATAAAAGAATCTAAAGCATGGTGGCAACTTGCTGCTAAAAAGATGTCCCTTTGGGATACAACCATCAATCAATTTGGCTCAGAGAAAATGAAAGAAAAGTATTTAGGGGAAGAGTGGTATTTAACACCCTCTATTATTCCAAAGAAAGTTAGAAAGGTGATTAATTCATGACCACCCCAACACCAGCAGCACCACTACCGCCGACCCTGCGTGATGTTTATCGCGATGTTATGGTGATTGCAGCCGAGTTGGCGCAGCGCAAGCCGCTGATTTCGTTGTGGGCTTTGGAGGACAACACTCACATCGGCCATCGGCAGTTCAAGACAGCCTACGACGGAGCCGATGAGGCGTGCCGGATGCTGGCAATTCGCCTTCGCAGCGCGCTTGACAAACTTGCGCCATTGCTCGCTGTACCCCAGACCCAAGATTCTGTTGATTCGGTCGAGGCCCGGGCACTGTTCGCTGAGTTGAAGGCAATCCTTGTTCGGGCGCATCCCGAGGACTCAGCCTACGAGCCGGCAATCTCGCATCTGTGCGGCAAGATTGAGCGTGCCCACGGCATCCCATCACAGACAGAATCAGGAGATAAGAAGTGACTTTCTTAAGATATCCACACCTTTGTAAATTTGGATCAACCGAAACAGAGTCTATTGAATTTGGTGTTGCTCATATTTTTCCTAAGCTAGATGGAACCAATAGCTCTATTTGGTGGAACAATGGTCTATCAACAGGCA
>OFQX01000607.1_pt1 | contig 10761 bp, 7 predicted proteins | sample 1542951 | NCBI WGS metagenome assembly OFQX01 (sample SAMN07774215, study PRJEB24372) | wastewater metagenome | isolation source: WWTP Novara (Effluent) | place: Italy: Novara | collected 2015-12
CAGAAGCTGTCAATAAAGAAAGGATTCCACGGGAGGTAATCTAGTCGCGTAATTGTTGCGCTACCTGAGATAATCGTTCAAGTATGTAACGCGCTTTATTGGGATCCATAGTACCCAAGCTTTCCACTTGTTCAGGATGCAAGGTATCTACAGAAAATGCAGGGTCACTTGCTGTGGTATGAGATCGATCTCGCAGGTAAGCTGTAATGCCAAGTACAGGGTTTTTATCTGAAAGGCTTAGAAAAGGTAATTTCACGATCAGCTCTGAATAACTTTCGCTTGATCGAATAGTCACGAGAACCCTCTTCTTTACTTCGGTACCGATAACGAGATCCGATGGAGTCATACTCTCTTCGTTACTCAATGTAACCTCTGCATCATTAAAATGATCTTTTAAGTACACACTCATGCCAATAATACTGTGCCATGCGTTCATGAGGTCCGAATGATCACCCGTTAGGTGATAAAAGTTCGCCACCTCAATCGAACCCATCTCAGGGTACTCTTTAAGTAATCTTACTGCCTCGGGTAATGTGGCCGTCCCTGCACGAGCGCGCATAATAATCTCGTGCATTAGGTCATCGACCGGAGGCCTCTTTATGACGGCCTTTTTAAGGCAAGAAAATGAGATTACGTTATGATCACACCGATTATTTATACGACTCATAAGCTCATAAGCTACCAAAGGTGATATTTGTTCTGGCCACTGACCTGTATCAGATAGTAATGCCAGAGATTGAGCAGTATTCTCAAGTAAGTATCTGCGAAATGAAATTTTATCGGTAGGTATACCATCCTGACCATAATGAGAAGTGTCAGGTATGACTAGATTTTGCGCATCTATAAACACGCCATCCGGGTCAAGCGGGGTAGGAGGCGCAACTCTTTCTGAATAATAAGAATTGAGATCAACTTTAATCGGCTTTTCAAAAACTTCACGTAGCCGTTCAGAAGGGTACGCAAGTTGAGTTTCTCCCAAGGCAACATCCTTGGAAGGGGTTTTGTCCGAAAATCCTGTCATTTATTTTTATTATAGCACATAGTTTAAAATAATCAACACTAGTGCTCTTCTTGGCAAGCAGAGTGTATGATAGAAGTATGAGCATTGCATCTCGTCGCTTGTTCAGAACACAGTATGGTGGATATAATTTTCCCGCTACTTATGTCGGCTATGATGTTAGCAATAACGGCATAGATTGGTCGAAAGTGCATTGGGACACTGGTCGGGTAAGTCTGGTTGTTAATGCAACCGACCAGATTGTGACGGCCAGTAATAAGATTGACTGGGAGCAATTCCACACACCGAACGACGCTCGGCTTGTGTACGCATCTCGCTTCGGTTCCGCATCATATTTCATGAAGTTTTACGATTTTGGCAACGGGATTGCGACGGCGCTCAATATGTATAAAAACAATGGCGGTGGTGCCAAATGGCCGGTATTGTGTCATAAAAAGTGGAATTTGGCTGATCCCACCCAGGACATAGTCGATTTCAACGCTGCGCTGTCGTACTTCGGTGGCCTCAACCGGCCGTGGGTCGTGGTCTATTTCCAAGAACCTCAGTATTATGGCCATACTGGCGTGGCGGAGGCGCAGCCCTCGTATTATTGTGACGTGTATACTGCCATGGATGCCGCACGGTCAGCGCACCCCTACGGTGACCTATGCTATTTGATGAAAAATCTTTTCTGGCCAAATCGCACTCCGATTGATGACCAATATTTATGGCCGGGCTATGACGGCGGCCAGCGTTTTGAGAGGATGTTTATCGGTGCAGATATTTATTCCGATGAGAGAAGACTGGCACCCATGACCGGACCAGAGTTGTGCGGCATGTTGGTCGAATGGGCGCAGGCGACGGGGCTTCAGCCGGTGGTGCCAGAGTTTGCGATTGCCCAAAACTATGGCGTGGTTAAGGGAAACAACACCGACGTGATCGGCACGATGATGACGGGAACCGAGCATACAGCAGCCATCAAAGACGTTGTTGACTATTGTCGGGCACATCGATTTGGCTGGATAAACTACTGGAATCCCAACAGTGACTGCTCGGTGACGAACACCGGTTATGCTCGCTGGGAACTGCAAACCGCAGAAACGATTGCCTACTGGTCGGGGCAGATGGACTTCAATCCAGTGCTGTAGCGTGGTATCGAATTGTGTGTGAACTAAGCGCCTCATAGTGAGCAAGTTATATCGAAGCGCTCACTAACTCAATAGTTCCGAGGTACCCGTGATTGTCGTGAACGCCGAGAACGGGTATACTTAAGTGTATGTTTACGAGGCGTTTACAACGCGTAAGTTATACGGGTGGAGCTTCAGTGTCACCGATGTCGTTTACCACCGCTTTTCCGGGTGGCGGTGGCCAAGCAGCGACTGATGTTTCGCCGTTTGACAAGGACCTGACGGCGTCGGCTACAGATACGGGATGTGTTCGGATCAGTAGCGACGGCATGGCCACGAGCTATCTGCATTCGCTCGGGTTAAATCACACGAGGGCACGTCAGGCGGACGGTGTAAAGTTTTCCCGCATAGTTAAGGGTAGGCTTTTTATGACCTGTGGCGATGGTACTGCTGCGGCTAGTGGCGTGTATGTAGCGGAAAATGTTGATAGTCCTGCGACAGCAACTGCTTGGAAGCGTCTTGACGGCGTTGCTTCACCTACGACCCTAGTATTTAACGGTGGGAATAACACCAATCTATCACCGTCGCAAGGGGCGCCCAGCGGTATATATCCTCGGCACTACGGAAGAACGATTGAAATCGACGAGACAACGGTCCCTGGCTATACATTTATCCATGTCGCGACCGTAACCGATGGTGCTTGGCGTATCAAGATGCGCAACAGCGACCTTACCGCTGTTGAACAGCTTCAGTATAGCGGCACGGCGGGTATATATATCAAGTGTCTACAGATGGCATGCTATGCACCAAATGACAGCGCGAATAACTATAGCAGGATCATTCTCTCGACATACGATTCAAATAGTCCCATAAAACCACGGCTTTGTACGAATGCCAACGATACCGCAGCAAGCCCGACGCTGAGCACGACAACTATCACCGGAGCACCCTCGAACGTTGAGGCGATGGCATATATTCAAGCTTCCACGGTAGGGGCGCAAGCAGTTACGGTTGTGTGTGCGGCTGGCTACGTAGGGTTTTCCATCAATGCGTTTTCCGCCTCTGCGGGCGCCATTGGCTTGACGAATGTTGCGGCAGCGAGCGGGGCGCCTTCCATCGGTCAAAATTGGTTTTCTGGAGGTGTAACTAACAACGGTGCGACGTGTGTTCTCCTGGTCGGCACATGGGATATTGACACGGTGTGGCGAGGAACGTGGAACGCGGCGTCGGTGACGCCATGGACAGATGTGGTGTGGACGGTCCAGTCTGGGGTAAATGCATGGACCGAGCAAATCCTTGGACAGGCTGGCGCTGCGCATAGGTATTGGTTGCCCGGCGCAAACACGCCAGGTCAAAACAATACGGCTGCCGTTTCTGCATTTAGCACCGCAAAGACGGATCCGAGTCGTCTGTTTGCCAGTTCTCGTGGCATTACATATGTCAGTAATGATTATGGTGTGACCTGGAGCCCAACACGTATTTTTGGCTCAGCCGATCACTCAAGCGTTTACTGGTTTCGTGGTTCCGGCCGAACGAGCATCATGACAACAACGTGTGGCGATTGGCCGTTGGCACGTACGCTAGACGCGTTTAGCTCGGAAGGCTTGGGTATACTGGACGCGACACTGTCTCATCCACTGAACACCAACATTTCATTTGAAGATATGAAAACGGGTGAATGTTTTATAGGGGGTGGCGCAACATCTGGCACGACCTCGCCACCGGTCAGTGATGCCAATTCACTCTTTGGTTTATCGTATGCTCGCCTTATCTCAAGTACTGCATCAAGCTCGACAGATCTTACGGACTATAATCTCAATACTGGCGCCGGCGCATCTACGGCGGTGGGCCAACCGTCCTGCGGGGTATGTGTATATAACAACGGTGGTGCCGGATCGACAAGAACCCTTATTGTCGGCACCCAGGGTGCCAAGGGCATGTGGTGGACAAACGATAATGGCGTTGCCTGGCATCAGGTTATGGCTGCAAGTGACACGGTCGATCCCTTTACTACTGCAACATCGTACGAGAATGCTCAGATGTGGGCCGATCAAAGTCGTAATGTCGTCTACGTCATGGACCGTTCAACGAGTCGCGTCTGGCGGGTTACGATTTCTGGGACAGGTACGGTCAGTACGGCAACCTGTATATTTATGGATAGCTGGGCTTACACTGTTGGCAAAGATGGCTGTGGATACATTGACATTGATACGGCAAATAATCGTCTCTGGATAGCAACTGCTAACGGCGTGTGGTATATGGACAATGCCTCGACAGCACCAAACAACGTTGGCACAGCAAACGCGACAGATACGACGTTCGCTGCAAAATATCCTGGTGAGATTCCTGGTCCTATGGCGTGGTTACCATACGATGGCTCTGTCGTTGTTGGGACGATCGGTATGTCTGGTACCGCAAACAACAACATCTATCCGTTGAACGGTTGTGAGGGTCCACGCTTTCTGCATGTCACCAACCCAACGCTTGCGGCTTCATGGGCGCCCGGTGTTGCTGAGGATTGGGCCTCAGTTTACGATCGAGGGTACAGGCTCGGCTTCCAGGCGCCGCACGGTATGGCACGAAATTACGACGGGACTGTCATCGCTGTTACTCAACAAGGTAGCGGCGTCGGTTTATGGAAGGTCCAGTAGCAGTGGGATGGGTGCATGGGTTCGGTTGCCGCCTGTGGATGGTCGGTACGACTTTCTAGGCTTGTACGCGTGAATGATTCCTTCAGGTCATCTTGCGCTGAATATTCGGGGAAAAGAATACGCTATAATAGTGAGCAATGGCAATTGCATCACGGCGTCTACAGAGGGCAGCACGGACAGCGGGCGGGAGTATACCGTCGAGTTACTCGTTTGCGAGCTCGGGGATTGGCGGTGGAGGGTTTCAAAATGCAGTGGCGGTGAGTCCGTTTGTACGGGCAGGCGACGGTGCGCGTCCCTATATACTTGCGGCAGATATATCGGGTATTCACTATAGCGATGACAAGGGTCAATCGTGGAATCCTGTAGGTAATGTTGGCATGAACATGGCGGCGGTGATGTGGTCAGACACGACACCAGGTGAGTGTTTTGCCGCGGCCGATCAAGGCTTGTACCGAAGTACCAACTGGGGCGTGACGTGGTCTGGTATAAGTGAGCCTGCAAATTACGATCAAGACGCCAACGGTGCAAATCTTCCGCGTCGTCTCTATGGCGTTGAACTGCCACGACCAACTGGTAACATGATGGCGCAAGACAACAGTGGCGCGACCAAATATCTATGGGTAGGCACCGCCACCCAGGGTGTGCAGCGTCGTGACAGCGGTACATGGATTACTTCAACAGCACTTTCGGGTAAAAGCGTTCGGGCAATCGCGTCTGATCCAAATAATCCCGATGTTCTTTACGCAGCCGTTTCTGACGACGGCGACAGCGCGTCGAGTGGCGTTTACCGCAGTACCAATGCGCGAGGCGCCATGACGTTTACAAAAATGGCTGACTATCCGCCGACGGCGAGTTCGAGTACGGTACAGTACGTAGAAGACTTATTTATGCTTGATGACAGTGGCACGTCTCGGCTCTACGTTGCGGGACTTCATTCGGGTATATTTCGCTACAGTGGTGGGACGTGGACAGCCTTAAACAATGGTATCGATACTGGTACGGCTTCGAGTGATCCAAAATGGGTCTCAGTTACGGGGTATAAATCGGGCGCCAATATCATTCTCTACGCCGGCGCGGTGCAGGGAGTCCAGGACAACACTGCGCCAAAGCGGCGCAAAGATATCATGCGCTCGGCTGACGGTGGTGCGAACTGGACGGCAATCTCTATCGCCGCAAACTCCACGGTTGATTATACGGTATACGGTCTCTCGGTGCTTTCGTGGTTTCGCGATCAAAGTTATCAGAATTTCGCCCAGACACTTCAATGGTGTGCGGCTCACCTCGCGGTAGACCCAGACAGAACCGACCAGTTGATTATAGCGGGGCGCGGCGGCGTCTGGATGGGGACGCTTGCGACAGGTACCTGGACGTGGCAGCCAGCACATAATGGGCTTATGGTGACAGTCAATAAAAATGTTGCACCCGACCCCTTGGTGGCTAGTCGTGTTGCCTGGTCAAATGGTGACCATGTCTGTCTTACCTCTACTGACCACGGCACCACGGTCTTGCACCACCCCGCAGACTTTCCAGCTGCAAGCGATATTAAGGGTGATGTGGTGGCATTTGACCCCGTTGATGGCACGCTATTTCTCAACACCAGCCCGCGCAACAATAACAACAATATTGGCGCGATTGCGAGCAACACGAGCCCATACAGCGGCGGTACGTGGGTCGATGAGAACTTGCCCGTGTACAATGACGCGCCAGGGCTGACGGTTGGACGCAACGCCTCAAATCAACGGGTTGTACTAGTGACGATCGCGGGAAGCGCGTCCAGCCCTGTGAATCCTGTCGGGGGGATGTGGCGTAAGGTCGGCACCGGTGCCTGGGCACAGATTACTGGTGGGCCCTTCTCTTCGACGAATATCAATAATGCCAGCTTCTCCTGGTATGGCTCACGTGTCTATGCTCACGGCGATAGCGGCACGGGACTGTGGCGCTCAAACGATGCTGGCATAACCTGGACAAAAATCCATACGGCAAACGCCGAGTATGCTACGTGGGATTCAGTGCGGGCAGATCCAATTGACCCTGCGTATGTATATGTTCGAAATACCGATGGTACGTTTTATCGTATATCGAATGCTGACACGGCGACGTCGACGGCAAATGCCGTCGTCGATCAGCCGCTCCCCGGTGTAACGGTTGGACCGCTCGCTATGAGTTCGGAAGGCTGGCTCTTTGTTCATGATACATCGGGCAAACTCTGGCGCTGCCTTGATCCTCGCGCTGCCACACCAGTATTCACTGAAGTTGGCGATGCATTCTACGCCGCCGCTTGTTCTTCGACTCGCACACTTGGCGTTGGGCTAGACGGGTACATCTACACTGGCGACAGCGGTCGTGGTGCCGCAGTCGGCGCACCGGTGTAGCTACGCATAGTGGTTACGAAGAGTATTGTGTGCTTGACGCTTATGGTATAATAAACTGAGAATACAATAACAGGAGGATGGCACGTATGGTTCGCTTACCGCAACCTGGAGGAGATGCTGGCAACTGGGGCACGATATTGAATGAATATCTTGGCCAGGTACATAATTCGGATGGTACATTGAAACCAGGTGTTGTGACCGCGCAGCATCTTGCGCCAGACGCTGTGGGCAGTAGCGCCATAGCCGGTGGTGCGGTTGGTGCGATTGCGCTCAACACCACGGGAGGTACAGACGGACAGCTTCTCACGCTTGACTCTTTGGCACCTGGTGGATTTCGGTGGTCTACTGTCAGCGCAGGCTCCTCTAACCCAATTGGTCCGGCTGGCGGTGATCTTGCCGGTACCTACCCAAACCCTACGGTGCCAGGCCTTGCGAACAAGGCGGACGTAGCACACACACATACTAGCAGTGCGATTTCTGATTTCACTGAGGCGACGCAAGATGTGATGAATGCAACTTTGGTCGCTGGAACAAACGTGACGCTGACATACAATGATCCAGCGAACACACTCACGATTGCTGCTACGCCAGGTGCGGGCGTCACCGACTTATCAACTACTACTACGGCCAACGATATCACGATAGTCAGTAGCACAGGCAACGACGCCACCGTACTGGCTGCCACCGTCACCGATGCTGGCGTGATGACTGCTGCCGATAAATCGAAGTTGAATGGGATTGCGACGGGAGCAACGGCCAATAGTAGTGACGCCACACTGCTCAATCGCGCAAACCATACGGGTTCGCAGGCTATTGCGACTGTTTCTGGCCTCCAGACGGCCTTGGACGGCAAGGAGCTGATTATCACTGCTGGTACCACGGGTCAGTACTATCGCGGCGACAAGTCTTGGCAGGCGCTTGATAAAACGGCCGTTGGTCTAGATAATGTCGATAATACTTCTGATGCGAACAAGCCGATCTCATCTGCAACTCAGACTGCACTCAACGCCAAAGTGGCTACATCGACCACAGTGAGTGGCACTCAATCAATAACAGGCGGCGGCGACTTGTCGGCGAATCGAACAGTGTCCCTAGTGGGAGATGCCGCCACGCCCGGCAACGACAAATATTACGGCACCGATGGTACCGGATCCAAGGGCTATTTCAATCTACCGGCAACTGCCCCTGATGCTACGACGACTTCAAAAGGCATCGTGCAGCTCGCTGGTGACTTATCTGGTACGGCCGCGCTTCCAACCGTGCCGAACAAGGTTGATAAAAATGTGACAATCACGTCGAATGGGCCCAGCCAGGGTTGGTGGCAGAAATTACATATTAATTATACTGCGCTCACTAGTGATAATGAGCCGTTATTTGTACAGTCAAGCGCCAGTGGCTCGCCAGTTCGCGTATTTTGGCTGAATGAGAATGGTGTCCCCAGGGCAGCGGCATCAAAACAAGGTGAAGTACCGCTCAAGGTAAACGGATTGCAGTCGGGGGGTCAGGTCGCTAATTTGACCGAATGGAACGACCGCTATGGTGGATCTGGGCGAGTGGTATATGCGTTAGATAAAGACGGCTTACCAGTGATTGGTCTTGCTGGTGGCTCGACAACTCCTGGTGCGCACACTATTGTACTTGCGGCTGCCGACCCCGTACCGACAGGCTTGCCCGCGGGCACTGTAATTGTCCGGAAGGCCTAGCCGGTGGCTATTTTACGCAACGCACATTTTGACGGCCAAACCACTGGCTATGTAAACACAGGTAATGAACCTGGTATTGATGGTATTGTAAATACAAATCCCCTCTATACAACCGCATATGTGCTGCATGGTCAAGCTGCGATGCTGAGTGAGAATGGCGGCGTAGCATCGACGGTGCGACAGAACCTTCCTTCTCCGGCAGGCTCAGCACACTGGCGCGCGTATGTGAATCGAGTTGGCACGAATGCGTCAAACGCTGCCTTTGCAGTGGCGCGCGACAGTTCAGGAAATACTACCTGTGCGACACTCGCCGTAGGGTCGTCAGGAGGTATTCTGCTGCGCGACGGATTTTCGACAGTTGCGACCTCAAGCTATTTGTGGACAGTTGGGAGCTGGGTCCGTCTTGAGTGGTTTGTTGACAGGGCAAACTCGACTCAGTCACTTGATATCTACCACGGGGCAAATCTAGAGGGTATGACACCATCAGAGAGTTTAAGTGGGGCATGTACTGCGGGTACTAGCCCGCTTGGTAACTTTCTGGCGGGGCTAAATGCAGCCGTAACAAGTGCACAGTTTGCAGTCGATGAGCTTGCTATTGGTGATGCGCCAATAGGACCTTTCGTTCCTTCGACGATTACAGTAAGCGTGTGGGATGGTGCTACAGAAGTTGCCGCGACAGTTACTGTGTGGGATGGTGCTACAGAAGTTGCCGCAAGTATTGATTCGGTTGCGACTTAGTATCTAGAGCGAAAACCATACCAACCATACGCAGATGATTGGCACTCACATTGATAGAGTGCTAGCAGTGTGATATACTCTTGGTATGCAGCTTACAAGACGTCAAGAAGCAATCCTAGGAGCGATCATTGAGCAGTATGCTGAAATCGCAGTACCCGTTGGCAGCGTCACGCTTGCCAAGCTTTTTGCTGTGAGTAGCGCAACGATTCGCAGTGAGATGGCAAGGCTGGAGGAATTGGGACTCATCGCTGCGCCGCACACGAGCGCCGGTCGTGTGCCAACAGATAGGGGATATCGACTCTACGTCAATAGTATTACCGATGCCCAGATGAGCGAGCTACCGAGTAGTGTTGATCGCAGTGCGAGAGCGATTGAAGCACACGTCAATGCGCAGGCTTCACATGCTGATCGGGCGATCCGCAGCGCAGTTGATAGCCTTGTTGAGCTTACAGGAAATCTCGGCTTTGCGACCATTGGTGCCCAGTTGTACATGAACGGAATGGGTAATTTATTTAGCCAGCCAGAATTTGCGGAGGGCCGGCATGTGCAGGCGGTGGCTCGATTACTCGACAATATTGAACCATGGCTTCGTGAGGCCTCGCCGAACCAACCCCTCAATGTGTTTATCGGTGGTGAAAACCCTATCGGTAAAACCAGCGGTGCGACCCTAATTATTAGTAAGTTCCGCTCGCCCTATAGTGACAAAAGCTATATCGGTGTTATTGGTCCGACCAGGCAAAACTACGCTCGTACCATGACACTAGTGAAACGAACGGGCGCAATGTTAGAAGATGTACTGTAAAAGGATAGATAATGAACGCAAAAAAGACGAAACAAGACGAACAAATAGCTGAATTAACTGCTGATCTTCAGCGAATTCGCGCCGACTTCGAGAACTACCGCAAGCGTGTAGATCAGGAAAAAGTTGCTGCGCAGAATAATGGTGAAGCACGAATGATCATGAAACTATTACCCATTGTCGATACGATCGAGCGTGCTGTCGCACATACGCCCACTGACCTTGCAAGCCATCCATGGGTGCAGGGTGTTACGGCACTGACGAAAAACCTTGAAGCGTCGCTCAGTGCAATGAATGTACAGCGTATAGACGCGAAGGCTGGTACAGCATTTAATCCTGATGTTCACCACGCGGTGCAGTTTGATGAAGAGGCG
>OFQX01000608.1_pt1 | contig 10746 bp, 4 predicted proteins | sample 1542951 | NCBI WGS metagenome assembly OFQX01 (sample SAMN07774215, study PRJEB24372) | wastewater metagenome | isolation source: WWTP Novara (Effluent) | place: Italy: Novara | collected 2015-12
TTGGCGGCGTTGTACTTGGCGCTGCTCATGCCGTGCATCGCACTGGTAGGCGACTCGAAGCGCGGCATCGTCTGCTTCGTGAACCAGCTCTGGTTTGTGTTCTCGTCGGCCTCGGCCTTGGGGTCTTGCCCCTTGGAGAAGTCGAGTGGGGTTTGGTTCTGGTTCTCGTCGTACTCGCTAATCTTCGGCTCCGGGGCCACTTGGCCGGAGCGGTCGGTCGAGTATCCGAACTCGCCACCCGAGGCCCTACCCTGATCGATCGGGATGTACTTTCCATTCTCCATGTACCCGCGGTCGCCGACGCGGTGCAGCTTGACCTTCACGTTGGATGACTTCTGCGCGCGGTCATCGACTTCGGGGTTCATCTCCTCCCGCTGCTCGGCTGTGAAGGGCTCTTCCTGCGCTGACGAATCCTTGCGCATGGCGCGCTGGTTCCACACGCTGTCTGTTGCGAGTACCGGCCCTTTGTTCCGGTTCGGACCGACCCGGGCGATGGACTTGCGTTTGTCGCGTAGCACCGACTCAAACTTGTGACTCAGGTCACCGTCGTTGCGTGCCTGGTAGAACGGCTTGTTCTGCAGCATCAGGGAGTCCGGCACAGCGGTGAGCGCTCCTTTCTTCCCGACCTCGAAGTATTCCTTCTCGCCCGCAGGGTTGATCTTGTAGGGCATGCCGTCAGCGTGCTGTCCGGCGAACTCTGAGACCCCTGCCCACACAGCGTCAGCATAGCGCCCGTTCTCGCTTGCCTCCGAGCGGTTCATGTCATCCTCATCCTGAGTCTGACCCTGATAGTCCTTGGCCTTGCGCGCCCACATCACGAGGTCTCTCACGGCGATGGGGAACTCCTTACCGTCACGGGTGAAGTACAGCAGGTTCGCGTCCGAGCGCAGCTTGTTGGCAGCCTCATCGTCACCCCGGCGCTCGGCCTTGTCGGCAGCGAGCCGCACAGAGTCTTCAATCTTCTCAGCCTTCTTCTCCATCTCCATGGCCTTGTCGAGCCCGAGCACGGACGGGTCGTTGTCGGTCATGCTGTAGGCGCGCACGATGTGGCGCTCGCGGAAGAACGCCTCAGCTTCGGCCAGCGCGGTCTTGACCTGGTGGTTGTCCAGCGCAGCTTCTGACACGTCCCAGCTCTCTTCACCTTTGTGGCCTGTCTCTTGGGCCAACTTCAGAGCAGCTTGCCACTCTTGGTTCTGCCGTTCAGTCCACTGACTTGATGGGCCAGATGGCTTCTTGTCGTGGGCGACGATGCGTCCGAGCAGACGCCCGATGGCAGCAGACCTCGCCGCCTGTTCCTGCTGCTCGGGGGTCTGGGTCTTGCCCTCCTTGACCGAGCTCTCTTGGCGCAGGTAGTCCCGGTACAGCGCGAGCTTGCGGGTAGGACCGAAGCCTTCCATCGCGTCGTGGGCAGAGACCGTATCCACGCCCCAGCCTTTGTTTGTGTCGTTCCAGCCTTCTTCCTGCTTCTCGTCTTTGGTAGGGTTAGCTGTACGTTCCCCGCGCACATAACCGACGCGCTTCTCCATCTCAGCGATCTTGAAGTCGAGCATGTTGCTGGGCGCAATCCCGCGCTTGGGATCACCGGGCATCATCTCTGTCCCAGTCACCTTGCCGGTCTTACCGTCGGTCGTACCCTTGAACAGTCTGGGCCGCTGGGTGATGTCCTCACCGTTTGCCGCAGCGTTGATCTTCTCCTGTTCATTCATGGTGTTCGTGCGGGCGAAGATGTCACCGCCAGTGCGCGGGGCCAGCTTGGCACCGAACCCGTAGATGGCGGAGCTACCCTTGGTCAGCTTCTTCTCACCAGCAGCCTTGTCAAATTCGCTGACGCCCTCTTCAATCACCTTCTCGGGCTTGCCCTCTACGGCCAGCCCGCTCACCAGCTCCATGATCTTGTTGACAGTCTCTGGGCCGAGCAGCTCGTCCACCAGCTCACGGTCGTTGGGCTTCGCCCGGCCACGCGAGAGTTTCTCGAACGTGCGGAACACTTTGTCCATCGCATGAGGACCGGCCTGCATGACTTCCACGAAGTGGTGGCGCGGCAGCAGCTTAGCCATCTCTGCCTTGGCCAGATTTCGTGCGGTCTCGCGCATCATGCGCCCTGCCGTAGTCTCTCCCGAGATGAGCCGCTCGCGCAGGTACTCAAACATCGGTGCAGACTTCGGGTTCATCGTTCTTTCTATGAACGCCAGCGCGTCGCCTGCCGCCTCCCCTAATACGCCGTTCATCTCGGCGGCTATGTTGTCCAGGTTCACACCCAGCCCTGGTGACTGGCGCTGTATGGCTGCCGCATCAGTAGGTTTCGGGAGCCGCCCGGCAGCTCCCCAGCTGTCGGCCAGGTCTGTGATCTCGTAGCCAAGCTGGCGCACGAAGTCGTCCATCTCTGGCTTGGGCGCAATGCGCGGATTCGGCTTCACCAGACTTGCCAGGTATTCGCCCGTCATCACGGCGCGGCGGTAGCTGTCTTCTTTGGCTTTCTTCTCAGCCATCGTGCCGGGGATGCCGGCGTTGACTTTGTCCTGCACCCCGTCAGCCACCGTGTTGGGCGGGTTCATCGCCGCACGACGTGCCTGCCAGTCTTCGTATGAGGTGGTGGAGAAGCCAGCGCTCTGTGCGTTGCGCTTACCAGTAGCTCCGCGCATCGCGCCTTTGGCTGCAGCCAGACCAAGCCCTGCTGCGCCGCGCGCAGCTTTGCCAGCCAGCCTGCCGACCCACTCGGCTGAGTTTTCAGCAGCTTCCTTGACCATCTCCGTAGTGGATTCGGTCTCGGTGATCTGACGGGCGAAGTCGAGTGCATCCTCGAACGCTGCGTCCCTGTTTGCAGCTGTCGCATTCTGCAGTGCAGCTATGTGCTGCTGCGCCTCTGGGTCCTTACTTCTGGCAAGGACTTGATCAATGACTTCGCGTTTGGCTGCATCGTCCTTCGCCAGCCAGGCAGCGATCCGCTCAGGAGGTGCCCCCGTCAGGTCATCAGGCACGCCAGCATCAAGGGTATTTTTCTCCGCATCGCGTAGCTTTACCCGCTCGTAGGCCGTGTACGCGTTGTCGATTGCGTTCCCCACGCTGACGCTACCGTCTTCGCCTGTGGCAAATTCTGTGGCTTTCTCTTTGGCCAGGTCGATGACATCGCCAGTCTTGGCCTTCCCGCCTTCCCACAGCTCCTTGATGCTGCGCTCGACCTTCTTGCCGGTGTCGCTGTTGCGAGCATCGTTCAGCAAGTCGACGACTTCACCCGTCTTGTTCTTCACCGCATCGACGCCGCTGTTCACCCGGCTGTGGCCGGACTCAGCCAGCGCACCGGCTCCAGAGAACGGCCCAGCGCCGACGAAGCCGCCAGCGGCGTTGTTGATGATGTCCCAGTTGTCACCTGATGTGTCGCGGTTCGGGTTCAGCAGCCCACGCGCGTACTGAGAGCCGGCAGCCTGTCCGCCCTCGGTAGTGCCCTCGGCCCCCATTCCCATCAGAGTCTTGCCGCCCGCGCCGAGCAGAGCCTGTTCGCCAGCCTTGCGGGCCGTAGCGCCAACTAGCTGACGCCCTACCATGCCGGGGATGAACGAGTCGGGGATGGCTGCGGCCATGCCGTAGTTGCCAGCCATGTCGCGCAGCCTCTGGGGCGACGTGTTCGCCATCAGCTCTTTGTCGTGCTGAGCCTCGCCGATGAATTCACCGGTGAGCTGGTTCTTGCTCATCAGTACAGGGACCGCCATGGAGGCACCCGTCGCCGCCAGCCCGACGCCCTTCGCGATGGGGTGAGGTATAGCGTTCGCGACCCGTCCGACAGTACCCAGCCCTGCAGACACGGCCATTGGGTCGATCATCGACGCAGCGCCCTGACCTACCTGCCCGGCAAACCAGTCGAGCCCGTCACCCACGCCGTGGATGTCGCGCAGGTCGCCCACGCGTGGTGCGTACATCTGCTGGCGCTGCTCCAGCACGCCGATCTGATTCCGCAGGGTCTGTGCCCGAGGCAGGTCGTTAGCGATCTGGGCGTCCAGCTCCTGCGTGCGCAGGGGGTTCAGGTCGTTGCCGATACGCCCGGATTCCCAGCCACGGCGCAGGTCACCCATGCCGGTCGCCGCCAGTGCATCTACCTCCTGCGGCAGAAGGTTGTTGCTGCGGGGCTGGTTGGCGAAGATGTCATCACGTAGTGTCGGCATTTATTTGTCTCCAAGAGATGCGCCAAGGTCCTGCAGGCGTTTGAGTTGTGCTTGTGAGAGATCACCGCGCCCGAAGTGCATGACCTGCCCGTTCTTGAGTGTGAGCTTGTAGTCGCCCCGCCCTGCGTTCATAGTGGTCGCGCCAGAACCGAAGCCCAGTTCGGTCAGCTTCGCACCCTGCATGTCTGCAGCGCTCGGCATACCGCCATGGGCAGCATCCTTGTTGGCCAGACCGACCGCCTGCCAGATGCTGTTGTTCTGGTGGTTGCGTGCGCTGGACAGGAGTTTCACGTGGTCGAATGCGTCAGACAGATAGGCTGCACGTTGGGCTGGGTCCAGCTGGCTCCACTGGCCGTTGGACTGACGCATCGCCTCGTCGTAGGCCGCAGATTCGAGGTCAGGCCGGGCTGAGAGCTCCCCGTCTTTGTCGATGGAGTCGAACTTGTGCTTGAATGCGCTGCGTGCTTGTTCGTCGAATTTGCCTGCCTGTTCGACGCCCTTGTCGTATCGCTCCACAGCGAAGTCACGCTGGTCCTTCTGCATCTGAAACCGGGTGTTCGCACGTGCGGTCGCAGCGCTCAGGTCATGTCCGTAGCGGTTGTCAGCTGACTGAATGTCCTGACCACGACGCAGGGTCTGGTTAGCCAGCGCCTTGTTGTGCCCGAACTCACCGATGGCTGGGATGCGGTCTTCTTCCTTCGGCGCACGCGAGGTGCCGCGGTACGGGTCAACGCCATCGCGCAGGTTAGCGGCCATGATGGCGTTGTCTTGGGCCGACCACTTGCTGCCGTCGGGGTTGCGCAGGGTGGCGTTGATCTGGGCCTGCTTGGCTTCGCCGGTAGGGGCCTGGTCGTCGATCACGTAGCTGCCGTTCGGGCCCATTACTGGCACACCTGCGGCGACGCGCAGCGATCCGCGCATCTTGCCAGCACTGGTGTCGTCGCCATTGAGCATGCGTTCGCTCACGTCGCCAGTGACATTGCGGCCAGAGTAGGTCACGTTGCCCTTGGCGTCTTTCGTCTTGTAGACCATCCCGTCGCGCAGGCCAGCCGGGAGCTGGTCAGGTACGGTGCTCAGCGCCTTGGTGAAGTCCTCGGTGCCGCGCGCCGGGGCGGTGGGGCCGTTGACCCCAGCCATCGGTGAGTTGCGGCGTAGCTCGTTGCCCCAGGGGGTGACGGAGTCGGTGCGAGTAGTGGCGGGGGCTGGGGCTGGGGCAGTCGGAGAGGTGTTGTTACCTGACCGATCGATAAGCTGGCCGCCAAAGGTGCTGCGCAGCGCTTTGTTGTACGCTGTGGATACCGGGGCTTTCCCTGGGACCACGTAGTCAAGGGTATTAGCAGCGAAGGACCCGAGGTCCATTCCCGTCTCTAACGCCCCCTTGCTGAAACTGCGCCCGGCCTTACCAAAATTGCCCTCGCCCAGCGCCCGCATTGTCCCTGTGTTGCTGGAGTCGACGTCCGGGTCATCGATCTTGTAGTCGTTGAAGTTCTGAACGACTCCCGCAGCCCCCGCTGCTCTACCGGCAAAGCCAACGAGCGGGTTCGACAGCACCCTCCCCCCAAGGTATGCAGCCTTACTTACCGGTCCGGGCTGGGCGCTCAGCCCTTGGCGAAGAGCACCAGATACGTTACCGCGGCTGCCACCACCAGCGCCAGCTCCACCAGCTTGTACGCCAGTGGTTGGCGCTCCCACGCCGACTGACGGTCCTGCGCGACCCGGTTGCCCTCCTCCAGCCCCTCTTTGAACGCTTTCATTCGCATACCTCCCAGTAGTTGGATCAACAGGAGGTGGAGTGTACTTCGGGGCTGCGGGGGCGGCAACCGGTGCGGCCGGTTGCGGGGTGCGCAAGCTGTCCGCCATGCTCTGCATCGGCGTCGGGTTCGGCGTCATGCGCTGGCCCTGAAGGTTCCGGGACGTCCAGTCTGTTGGGCCTCCGGTTGCAGCACGTAAGGTGTTTCCGCCCTTCACAGCTCCAGCATCCGCCTCGGCGACCGTCTTGCCCTGCGCCGCCAGCACGTTGCCGCGCAGGTCGTGCAGCTGCTCGCGCAGGCCGGGTTCAGCGTCCAGCATGTCGTTGGACACGACGAACTCGCCGGGCTCGTAGAGCGCAGGAATCTTGTCGCCTGTACCTTTGCCCGGCACGGTGCCACCATCCCTCAGCGCCAGCTGGCGGATATGGGGGTCGAATACCTCGGTCTGGATGTTGTTCATCATCGGGTTGAACGTCTGTGTGCGCTGGCCTGCTGCGAGCATCCGTTCTCTGCGGTCGGGGTCCGCAGCGGGGGCCGCGGCCGGTGCATCAGGCGCAACGCCCTGCGGCCCGCCCATAGCGGCGAACGCACCCGCATCCTGCGCGGACATGGGCGTCGTGTTCTGCGCCATGTTTTCGGGTGTGCCGTCGAGCATCCGCACAGGCTGGCGGTTTGCGAACCGGCGCATCAGCTCACCGCCATCTGCCATACGTAGTTGAGATTTAGGTTTGCAGGCCATGGTTTCGTCTTTCCTAGAGCTTAGATTATCGGCGATTACTCAGCAACCGTCTCGGCAGCCAGGGTGTTGATCCCTGCCAGCGCGGCACCGGCCAAGTTCCCATAAATCTGGGCGTTGGCGGTGTGGAGCTGAGCCAGCGACGCGCTGTAGGCGCGCTTGACATCAGCACTCTGAAACGCCGTGCTGATCGCCAGCTTGGCGTTCTCGATGGCCACCATCGACGTGGCCTTGTAATACTCGTTCTGCACTTGAGCGTTGCCGATGGCTGCCTGTGTCTGGGCCTGAAACGCCACCACCTGCTGGCGCTGGTTCTCAAGCGCCGTGCTGGCCACCTGACCCTTCGCCTGCACCACCGTCTGGTACCCCTGCACCATGGCCGAATACTGCCGGGCACGTGCCTCGTTCGTGGTAGCCGCCGCCTTGACGACCTCGGCCTTCGCCTCGATGCCTGTCTTGTAGGCCTGCACCTGCGCGCCGTACGCCTGAATCTGCGTGGCGTAAATCTGCGCCTTGGCCTGCTGGCCGTTGATGGCCGCGGTGTAGCCCTGCCACTCAGCGTTCTTGCCCTGCACCTGCGCGGTGTAGGCCTGCACCTGAGTCTGGAACAAGTCCAGCTTGAGCTTCTCCAGAGACGCCCTGCCCTGCACCGCCTCGATCTGCGCGCGGTACACGTTGGACAGCGCCGTCAGCGAGTCGATCCGGGCGCGGTACACGTCAACTCTGGCCTTGTCGACCTGAGTCAGCGCCTCCAGCGCCTGAATCTCAGCCTTGTACAGCTCGATGCCGGCCATGGCCCCTTTGAGGCGGGTCTCGTAGACCACCGCCTCGGCCTTGTAGCCCTCGAGCTTGACGGAGTAGGCCTTCACCGCCGTGTTGTACATCTCAAGGATCGACGACAGGACAGTCTTGGCGTAGTCGATGGCCTGACCATTGAGCTGGCTCAGGTTCTGCATGTAGGACAGCGTGGCGTTGAGCACCGTGGTGCGCAGGGCGGTGCTCGTGGTCACAGCGAACTGCAGGTTCTTCTGCTCCATCTCGGCCTGCAGCACGGTGATCTCCGTGGATGCCTTGGCGTTGTTGTCCGCCCCGGCCTGACGCGCTGTCTGCTGGGCTGCCATCAGCGCACCGGTGGGCAGGGTAAACCCGCGCTTCGCTGCTTCCGCATAGGCAGCATCCCTCACCCGGCGCGCCTCGGCATCATTCTTGCTTTGGGCGCGGGCGTAGATGGCGTTCTCCACCGCCGCGTTCAGGCCGGTGCCACCTGCCAGATACCTCGTCAGCTGGGCCTCGATGGCAGCCATCTGGGCGCTGTACTGGGGGTTGCGCTGGAGCAGCATGGCGTCCACGTAGCCGTTGACTGCCGAGATCATGCTGGGGGACGCGCCCGCGTAGGCGTTGCTGAATGTCGTGTCGAGGTTCGTCGGGGCCACGGTGGTGTCGACTGGGGCCAGTGCCTCGAAGGCTGGCAGACTCACCTGCGGGGCGGTCGGCTCGGCGCGGTCGGTCAGGTTCGGCGCGGCGAGCAGCGGGTTTGTCAGCTCGGACGGCGGCTCAGGGAACGTGAACGAGGTCGTGATAAGGGGCGTGGTGCCGGAGAACCCGGCCAGCTGGCTCGGGCTGGTCGGCAGGGAGATCGTGGGGGCCGACACGGACAGCGCAGGCACCGTGCCTGCTTCGATGGCTGAGATGTCTTGGTAGGCCGGGGCGTCACCCGGGTCGGCCGGGAGGTCCAGACTGACCTCTGTCAGTACCGGAGGTACCAGCGCGATCTGCGCGGCAGGCGGCGCTGGCAGCGTCGCCCCGTTAAACGTGGTGATCGTGTACCCCATGTTCGACACCGCCGAGATGGCGGAGCTCAGCGCAGTCTGTGCCGAGGCCGTCAGTGTGGAGGTGCGCCCTTGGGCTTCGGAGATGAGTGATGCGACGGTCATGATTAAATTCTCCGGGTGAGGTTGTGGACATCAAGGTCGATGTCGTCAAGTTCCATGGTGCCGGTGCCCGAGGCACCCAGCGCGTAGTAGCGGGCCTTGGTGCCCTTGCCGAACACCTGCCGGTAGTTCTGCGCGTGGTCTGTGCGCACGGTGGCGTAGCTGTAGGTCTGCGGGCCGTCCTCCCCCACGTGAAGGCTGACGGTAGCCGCCGCGCCCAGCCTGCCGCCGAAGTAAGCCGACGCCACGGTCTTGTGCTGCTGGCTCTTGAAGTCCGTCATGGCGGTCTTGAACGCCCACGGGATCGCGGTAGGTGTGGGCGAGGCGTAGTCTGTCGTGCCCTCAAGGAGGTACAGCCCGGTGCTGTTCGCGCCGAAGTAGCTGTTCTGGTAGCGCACGATGTGGGTGAACGGGAAGTTCGTGTAGCGGGTCACCTCGTCGACGGGCTCCTTACCCGGCTTGGGCTGGTGGCCGAGGTTCACCGCGTAAGCCTCATATGTAGCCGACACCACGGCGTGGCCGATGGCGGTGAGCGTGGCGCTCGGCGCGACCAGATAGACCAGCGCGCTCTGGCCCATGTGCGGGCTCGGTGCCAGCAGCTCTGCGCTGCCGCGGTTCTCGGCTGTGGCCGAAGCGGTCAGCTCGAACAGCGGGCACGTGATGGCAGCGCCGCCGATGGACCCTGTGATGCCGGTGGCGGCGATCCTGGTAGAGTTTCGCAAATGTTTGTGATATCATTGTGAGCATCCCTAGGTTATCATATAGATTGCTGATAAGAAAGTAATTTTATACTTTACTTTTTTCTCGTCTGCTGATATAGTAGGAATATCAAAATTGTGTATTGACTTTTGTGGTCAATCTTATTATCATAATCGGTCTCAAGTTATTATTAAATTATTTATTTACTGTTAATTAAACTACTATGGCAGAAGGCGTATTTCAGCGAAACAAACCCCATTTGAATATTGGTACCATCGGTCACGTCGATCATGGAAAAACTACCACCACTTCAGCAATTTCATATGTTCTCTCAAAAAAGGGAATGGCGAAATTTCAGAAGTATGAAGAAATTGATAAAGCTCCAGAAGAAAAAGCTCGTGGAGTCACCATCAACATTCATCACTCAGAATACGAAACAGCAAAAAGACATTATGCACACATCGATGCTCCAGGCCATGCTGATTACATCAAGAACATGATCACCGGTGCTGCACAGATGGACGGCGCTATTCTCGTTGTTTCTGCTCCAGATGGTCCAATGCCACAAACTCGTGAGCATATCCTTCTTGCCAAGCAGGTTAACGTTCCAGCAATCGTTGTTTACTTAAACAAGGTTGATATGGTTCAGGATCCAGAAATCCTCGAACTTGTAGAAATGGAAGTACGTGACTTACTTACAAAGTATGGTTACCCAGGTGATGAAGTACCAGTTATCAAAGGTTCTTCTCTGAAAGCTCTTGCTGATGACCCAGATTCTTTCAAGGCCATCGAAGATCTTATGGATGCAGTCGACACCTATATTCCAGAACCAGTACGTGCTACTGACAAACCATTCTTGATGCCTATTGAAGATGTATTTACAATCTCAGGTCGTGGAACTGTTGTTACCGGCCGTGTTGAAAGAGGTACACTCAAGGTTAACGATGAATGTGAAATCGTTGGTATCACCGATGCTAAGAAGACAGTTGTTACCGGAATTGAAATGTTCCGTAAGTCATTGCCAGATGCTATGGCAGGAGATAACGTAGGACTTCTTGTCCGCGGAATCGAAAAAGATGATGTACAGCGTGGACAGGTTTTGGCCAAGCCAGGAACTGTGAAGCCACACACTGAATTTGAAGCCGAAATTGTTGTTCTCACAAAAGAGGAGGGAGGCCGTCATACAGCTTTCTTCTCAGGTTATCGTCCACAGTTCTATATCAGAACCACAGACGTTACCGGTGAACTGACACTTCCAGCAGGAGTAGAGATGATTATGCCAGGAGATAATACAAAGATCACAGCAAAACTTATCTATCCAATTGCTCTTGAAGAAGGATTGAAGTTTGCTATTCGTGAAGGTGGCCACACAGTAGGCGCCGGTGTCGTAACAAAAGTCACTAAATAATTAATTGCGTCGTCCCGAACGCAACGGGGGACCTGAAAACGAATATTCGTAGTAAGGTCCCTCG
>OFQX01000611.1_pt1 | contig 10726 bp, 18 predicted proteins | sample 1542951 | NCBI WGS metagenome assembly OFQX01 (sample SAMN07774215, study PRJEB24372) | wastewater metagenome | isolation source: WWTP Novara (Effluent) | place: Italy: Novara | collected 2015-12
CAGTACAAGAAAATAAGCCAGATAGGATTGCAGACATTCTAGAAGAGGCAGCAAATGCCATTAACCAACTGAGGCCAATGACAGATGATGAATATGACAATGATGCAGGAGCCTAGTAAGTGCATTCATATATGGATTTACGATGGTAGTGGTGGGTATGGAACAAACAGATATGTATGTGCTAAGTGTAAGCTAACTAAATGCTTTTAACTTTTGACGTTAGGGAATAAATGCCATTAATAGATAAGAAAAAACGACAAGAGTATATTAATAAGTGGAAGAGAGAAGCTAGATTAAAGAGAGGACTACAAAAGAAAGGTAGAAAAGCCCTTACGGAAGACCAAAAAATAATATCAGATAACGTCAGAAAAGAGTACCAAAGAAAATGGGTAAGTAACCATAATATGGAAAAACCAGCGATTAGACTATACCGAGCAGCAAAACGGAGGGCAAAAGATGATGAGCTGGACTTTAATTTAGAAAAGTCAGATATTATTGTTCCTACACATTGCCCTATTCTAGGAATTCCATTGGCAGCTACTAGACCACGTGGGGATTCACGTAGAGATATTGCGTCTTTAGATAGAATTGATCCGTCTAGAGGATATACCAAAGATAATATAGAGGTTATCTCATGGCTAGCCAACACAATGAAGAGTGATGCCACACCAGAGCTTTTAGTAGCATTTTCTAAGACTATGTTAAAGAGATATGGTACTGACGTTTGATTGTGAAACCAGCACTGTAGCGAAGGGAAATCCGTTCACGGCAACTGGCAAGTTGATTTCCTACTCTGTGAAAATTGACGAAAAGCCTACAAGTTTTAATTACCACAATGCAATAGACTTCCTGACAGAGTTGCGCTCATATATGCAACATGCAAAGCTATTGATTGGGTTTAACATTAAGTTTGACTTACATTGGGCCTCCCGCATGGGCATCAAGCCCCCTGACAGAATTCGTATATGGGACTGTCAAATTGCGGAGTTTATTATTACAGGACAAAAGGGAAGCTACCCCTCTCTTGATGAATGCTGTGCCAAATATGAATTAGGCCAGAAAGACGATAAGATTAAAGAGTATTGGGATGCTGGAGTTGACACAGAGTTTATTCCATCTGACGAATTGAAGTTTTACAACGACCTTGACGTAGAACTCACCTATAAATTATATCTCCGACAACAAGAGGTTATGACGGACAAACAGAAAAAGCTTTGTATCGTTATGGGGTTGGATTTATTGGTCTTACAGGAAATGGAAGAAGCTGGTGTTAAGTTTGATATTGAACTATGTAAAACGAAAAGAGATGAAACAGAAAAGTCCCTCAAAACAATCACAGAGGAGTTACTTACATACTCACCTACTCCAGATATTAATTTGGGTAGCGGTCAGCATCTTAGCTGTCTACTTTATGGCGGTAAGTTCGAGATTGATTACATAACTGAGGAGATTGGAATATACAAAAGCAATTCCAAGGCCACCGGGGCCAAGAAAGGCGACCCACGGACATTTAATGTTCATAACGAAGTTGTGTACCACTGCCCTCGTATATTTGAACCACTCCCCAAGACTGAGGCGAAACTAAAGACTAAGTTTGGTGAGGCGTGGTATACAACTAACGAAGACAATTTAAAGCAACTGAAAACCAAGACTAAACAACAGAAGCGACTCATAGAACTACTTCTTCAGCAGGCTGAACTAGCAAAGCTATTAGACACTTATTATGGAAAACTTACAGAGTTGTTAGAAACTATGGAATGGGGAGAGTATTTGCATGGGCAATACAACCAGTGTGTTGCTGCCACAGGACGCTTGTCCAGTTCGGCCCCCAACATGCAGAATTTCTCTGGTGATGTTGATAAACTTTTAATAAGTCGATATGATACTTGAAAAAGGTGATATGTGGTCTGTGTTTTTTGACACAGATATTTTTATGATTACTACAAATCCAATTCGTCGCACAGATGGTGCTGTAGTAATGGGGAGGGGAATTGCCCTACAAGCAAAGGAACGATACCCAAGCCTCCCTTATGACTTTGGAGAAGCCCTCAATAGTCTCCAACCGGAGGTTGACCAGCAATTTGTTGGTGAGATTGGAAAGTATGAAGAAACTCCAATATGGTGGTTTATGGTTAAGAATCACTGGAGAGAGCAGGCTGATTTAGGAGTTATCGCCTCATCTATATTTTATTTAAAAAATGGCTTTTCTGGTATGGAAGAGAAACGTATTGATCTAAATTTTCCCGGAATAGGTAACGGACGACTTCCTAGGGACTCAGTATTGTATTTACTTGAGGATTTACCTAATAATGTGCATATATGGGAATATAACAGTGGCAAGCACAGGGAGGCTCAGTAGCAGTAATCCTAACATGCAAAACTTCAGCGGAGATGTAGACCAACTTTTAATAAGTAGATATGACTAAAATATATGTAGATTTAGATGGAGTTTTAGCAGATCACCTAGGTGAGTATGAGAGACGGTTTGGTGAAAAAATTAGAACTAATAATGTTCATTGGAAAAATGTTGCCTCAGTAGATAGATGGTTTTTTAATCTACCACTTACACCTGATGCCCATATTTTAATAGATTACCTCAAATCCCATCCTTATGGTTTTGAAGTCTTGACGGCTACAGGTAATGATTATGAGGATGTATCACAACAAAAACGAGACTGGTGCTTACTTAAGTTTGGACTTCCTGCTAACCAAGTTAACACAGTTAAAAGTGGGATAGATAAAGCTGTTTATGTAAAAACTAAGTATGATATTCTAGTAGATGATACACCTAAGGTTATTGCTGCATGGATTGCAGCAGGAGGAACTGGAATTTTACACACATCGGCAGAAGACACTATTAAACAATTAAATGCCCTTAGTCAACGCTGATGTAAAGGGCCTCGAAGTGGTTGTAGCAGCAGAACTCTCAGGAGACAAAATACTACGACAAGAAATTATTGACAAAGTAGACATACATGAAACAAATCGAGATCGTTTTAACCTTGGAACAGGCAAAGCTGGTAGGCTTATTGCAAAAATATTTAAGTTCCGGCTTATCTATGGAGGAAGCGCATACTCTTATGCGAATGATTCAGACTTTCAAGGAGTCTCCAGAAGCCAACGATTCTGGCAAAACGTCATTGACGAGTATTATGCTAAATATACAGGAATAAAAGAATGGCATGACCACATTATTCACACAGCCCAACAAACCGGGAGGCTTGAGATTCCAAGTGGAAGATTTTTCCCAATCGTTCCACTTGTTAATAAATGGAACGGTAGTATGGACTGGCCCATTACAGTCATTAAAAATTATCCCGTGCAAGGGTTTGGAGCCGATCTCGTTATGCTTGCCCGACTCGAAGCAAGTAAACGACTTAAAGCCAGTGGACTCGAATACAAGTTGGTATCCACCATCCACGACTCTATCGTTGCTGACTGCCCTAGTGATTGCGTCATGGGCGTGGGTAGGATACTATCTGACTCGATAGAAGCTGTGCCAGCATTGTGTAAGCAAGTGTTCGGGTATGACTTCAGTCTTCCCCTCACTAGCGAAGTACAATATGGACCTAACAAGAAGGATATGAGGGATTTAGACCTATCTAAATCAATTTAGTATTGACATCCTAAATCAGGTATGTTATACTATTAGTATGCAATATATTATTGCAATTAAATTATTTAATTAAGGAAACTAATGCAAGTAAAGATTCTCGACTGCTCCGTGGAGCAAATCGTCAAAGGCAAGAGCCGATATAGTAAAGCATCAGTAGCTTATTCGTTTAACGGAGAAGCACGGACACAAAACATTATGAGTTTTGTAAATCCAGATGTATTTAAGAAAGTACAAGAAATGGTAGGACAAACTGTTGAAGTGTCCCTCACCAAGAATTCAGCAGGCTACAATGAGTGGGCTGCAATTGATGTAGCAGGAGCCACTACACAAGAGGCTCCTGCAGCCCCTCCAGTGGGCCTAGCAGCCGCTGCTGTACGTGTGACAGGGAGTAACTACGAAACCCCCTCAGAACGTGCTCAGAAGCAAGTGTATATTGTTAAGCAGTCTTCTATTACTGCAGCAATCAATCTTGCCACGTTGAATAACGAGTCGCCCACTCCCAATGAAATTATTGAAGTGGCGCAGCAATTTGTCAACTACGTGCTTGATACTCCACAAGAGGCAGTAGCAGAGTAAGAAAATAGGCATCGCATTGATTGACTGCGCGGAGTACACGGCTGGGGCGAGGGATTTTAAATCCACATTGGCTCAGGGATGCCTAACGTCAATCACCTAATTATGAAAGACATTATATATGCAATACTTATTGTACTGGTGTATATTTGTGGGTATATTGTGGGGGATGCTGTGGCTGTGGCTCGTATGGATGCCGCAGAACAACATGACCTTTGCCATGATACTAAAACTCATGAAGGATGGATTGCAAGGAAACAAGGAATAACAAGATGTTTTATGGAAAGCAGACAGTTCCCGCATCGTTCGCGAGGGAGTCACATTGACTAAATGGTTTAGGCTATGCAACTCTAAAGGAAGGGTAGCTTACTTTGTAAAATTAGGGTGGACTCAGTGGAGTAATTCCAACGTAGTCTATAAGATAGAATGAAACTATTGCTCGATGGTGATTTATTCTGCTACAGGTGTGCAGCATCAGCAGAAACAACTCATGATGGAATTGCATTTGGATATATGGAACAACTCCTAGATGATTGCATTGACAAGCTGAAAGCAGACAGCTTCCAATTCTATCTAACAGGACCAACCAATTTCCGATTTCAAGTTTATCCTGAGTATAAGGCGAACCGCTTAGACACACCAAAGCCTAGGCATCTCGCTTCCTGCCGGGATTATCTATCCACCAAGTATAAAGCCATTATGTCTGACGGGTGTGAAGCTGATGACCTAATGGGGATTGCTCAGTGTGCGGAGTCTGCCGAAGAGCCAACTACAATTGTGAGCTTGGATAAAGACTTGTTGCAAATTCCCGGACGGCATTATTCATGGCACATCGAAGGTGGTAAGCCTGACAAGCGATGGGTGAAGGAAGCAAAGCTACAGGAAGTCAGTAAGATAGACGGACTTAAGTGGTTTTACACTCAGATGATTACAGGAGATGTGTCAGATAACATCAAAGGCATTAATGGTATTGGGAAAGTGGGAGCAGCACGTATGCTTGCAGACCCAGACCTAACGGAGAACGACATGTTTGAAATTGTACGTGATGCATATTCCAATGATATGGAAATGCTTATGAATGGAGATTGTCTCTGGCTTATGAGACAAGCAAACACACCATTCTCTAAAACAGAATACGGATTGCTCCTTGCGGACGAGCTATAATAACGGAGAATGGACTCTTGCAAGATTTAATTCCTTTATCACCTCTATCCTTCGCTCTGGGAGTAGTCGTTGGGGGCCTAAGTACACTACTCTATCGGCTGCAAAAAGAGGTAAGTCAATTAACAAAGCAAGTGGACGTATTGCAGAGCACTATGAGTGCGCTAGATGCACAAATCTTTTCCCAGCCAAGGGAGTTCAGGTAGATCACATCATCCCAATGGGACAAGGACGATCATGGGACGACTTCATCAACGAACTCTATTGTGAAGCCGACAATCTACAAGTGCTATGCAAAGCCTGCCACTCAGAAAAAACTAAATTAGAACGAAAGAAAAAATGATTATTGAAGTGACTACAAAAGACACTGATGGAAATATTGCGTTTAATGGTAAACTTAATTCAAAGGAAGTAAGCTTAGTATTGAATGTAGGAATCAACTACCTAATGGCTAATGGTGTTGTGCCTCTATTCACAGGCAGGGAAGGCTCCGGTCTAGCGGTTGTATCTGCAACTCCAGCACAAGTACAATGAGCAATGTTCATTTCGTGTTACCAGACGCTCAAATCAGGGATGGAGACAATACGGATTTTCTTCGTGCAATTGGTAACTACATTGTTCGCAAGCAGCCTGATGTTATTGTCAATCTTGGGGATTTTGCTGACATGCCTTCCCTTTCATCTTATGATGTTGGTAAGAAGTCGTTTGAAGGGAGGCGCTACGCAAACGATATTGCCGCCGCAAAAGCGGCGATGGAAGTTCTTCTAGCCCCAATTAAAACTTTTAATGAGAAGGCCAAGAGGAATAAAGAGAAGATTTATCGTCCACGGATGATTTTAACTCTAGGCAACCATGAACATCGAATTAATAGGGCTGTAGAAAATGACGCTAAGTTGGATGGTGTTCTATCTGTTGATGATCTTAAGTATGAGGAGTTTGGTTGGGAAGTATATCCCTTCCTTGATGTTGTAATTGTTGATGGTGTTGCTTACAGTCATTATTTTGTTACTGGAGTAGCGGGTAGGCCAGCATCAACTGCAGCCGCTCAGTTACGAAAAGCTAATATGTCTTGTATTGCTGGTCATCAACAGGGACTACAGATAGCGACAGCATCTAAAGCAGATGGAACTAGGTTAGTTTCTGTTATTGCGGGTAGCGCGTACCAACACAATGAAGATTATCTCGGTCCCCAAGGAAATCAACACTGGAGGGGTTGTTTGATGTGTCATGAAGTTGAAAATGGCTCTTTAGACTTAATGCCGGTTTCTTTAAAATTCTTAGTGGACAAGTATGGAACAAAGTGAGCTAGCAAAAGTCTGTCCAAAATGTAAGGAAGAAAAAGCTAGGAGTCTATTTTATAAATGTGTTACAAGTAAAATAAACTGTAGTCCTTATTGTAAAGTATGTAGTAATTTACGTACCACATCTTATGCTAGAACTAACAAAGACAAAATACAGCCGCTATTACAAGGATATGCTTTAAAACGTAGGTATGGAATCACCGTAGATGATTATGAACAATTGCTTATTAAACAAGACTACTCGTGCGCTATTTGTGGGACTAAAGAATGCCCTACTGGTAGGAACTTTGCTGTAGATCATTGTCATTCTACTGGAAAAGTAAGGGGGCTTTTATGTTCTTTATGTAATAAAGGAATTGGTAGCCTAAAAGATTCAGAAGAGATAGTTAATAAAGCATTAAAATACCTAAGAGAAAATAAATGATTTCAGAAGTAGACATTAGAGATTGGGAAACATCCAACCCATTTGATAAACGTCCTAAAGCAGAAGGTAAAAAGTATGACGCAGAAAAACCTCCATTACAATTACTTGATCCACTCGCCTTGGAGGGCATCGCAAATGTACTTGCCTTTGGTGCCCAAAAGTACGCAGCCCACAACTGGCGAGGTGGAATTGAGTATACTCGCCTTATTGGAGCCTGTATGAGACATACAGCAGCCATTCTACGTGGAGAAGATAATGACCCAGAAAGTGGTCTTCCGCATGTAGATCACCTAGGATGTAGTGCTATGTTTCTAAGTAATATGATGAAAACACGAAAAGATTTAGACGATAGGTATAAAAACTAATGAAAATTTATATCGCTGGTCCCATGACTGGGTATAAAGATTGGAATTTTCCTGCGTTCCATCAGGAAGCAGACAAACTTCGACAGGAGGGGCATGAGGTAGTTAATCCTGCTGAACTAAATCCAGATACTAATATGGCATGGGCTGATTGTATGCGTAAAGACATTCAAGCCCTTGTACAGTGTAACGCTATTCGTCTACTTCCCGGATGGGAAAAATCTAAAGGGGCTACATTAGAGAAACATATTGCGGAACGGCTTGAATTTGTGGTATTTGAATAATGAGCAACATAAAAAATAAAGACGTAATTTACGCTGTCATGCGTAAAGATACTGATAAACGAGATTTTCCAGCAGCCACTACAGAAACTGTTTGTTGCTTTGCTAAGACTATTCTAGGGGCAGAAGAGCTATGTGGAGAGTATCAACAGCAGTGGGAGGACTCAGGTGGACAAGACGATTCCTACTACTATGTGGTTGGGAATATTTTCTATGATCGCTAACTGGAATCCAGAAAGGGAGTGTAACAAGTGTGGGGACAAAATCCATAGCCGCTATCCGGGAGAGTTTGTTACGTGTAAGTGTGGTGCTATTTCCGTGGATCAAACCCACTATTACTCTCGATATATTGGTGCCCCGGAAGACTTTAAACATATCACAGATGAACAAGACAGAGTTGATTGAAAGCCTACGACTACTGGATGAAATTACCCTAATGGAATTGCTAAATCTAACTAGTGATGACTTAGTGGATGCCTTCCTAGACAAGATTACAGAGAACCAAGGGAAACTAATCCAGTTTATCTATGACAATTAAACCCCCACGTACTTATGTGGAAGTGGAAGACGAAAAGAAAATTCGTTATCTAAAACGTACACAAGAAGAAAAAGAAGCTAGGCGTAGCCTACGTGATTTCCTTCGCCATCAACAGGAGGATGACAGTGCTTCCATTGAAGAAGTTTGGCGAAATGTTGACGACAACTAAAGAGCAAATGATTGAAGATATGAATGAACTCATTAATGCTGCCACACTAATTAGTCAACGTCCCAACTATCTGACAGTAGATGAGCATGGATTTTATCATCTACAAGCGTCTGGTGACATTGGAGAAATGGTTACTGTAGTTGAGCAGCAACTAGCTAAACTAAAACGAATTAAAGAACAGCGAGACAACATTGATAAAAGACCCATTTAAAACTGAGTTTGCCCGTAACATTTTCCATAACAAATATGCCCAAGGTGCAAACGATACATGGGATGCTTTATGTGATCGCCTAGTCGAGGATGTATGTGGCAGGGGATATGATGGCACACTACAAATCCTAATGCCAGACGACGAAAGAAAACAATTATCTCAGTACATGAAGGAAATGAAGTTTATTGCTGGTGGTAGGTACTTATATTATGCAGGTCGTCCCAATCATTACTTTAATAATTGCTTTCTTCTTCGTGCTGAGGAAGATACAAGAGAAGAATGGGCTGATCTAACTAAACGAGCTGTCTCATGTCTAATGACTGGCGGTGGCATCGGAGTGGACTACTCTAAACTTCGTGCGGAAGGAAAACCAATTCGTAAGACGGGTGGTACAGCAAGCGGCCCAGTCTCATTGATGCAAATGATTAATGAAATAGGTCGCGGCGTAATGCAGGGAGGGAGCCGTCGATCTGCAATCTATGCTTCTCTTAATTGGCAACATGAAGACATCCCTAAATTCCTTACAATTAAGAATTGGGACGAACTAACTCGTACACAGAAGGCAGTTAATTTTAATTATGCTGCTCCTCTAGACATGACTAATATCAGTGTCAACTATGATGACAATGCACTGAAGTCATGGAATGGGATAGATGACTACGGCTTGCAATACAATAAGGTATTCCAGCAGAATGTACGACAAGCAATGGAAACTGGAGAACCCGGATTCTCATTCAACTTTGGAAGTAAACAAAATGAAACACTCAGAAATGCCTGTACTGAAGTTACATCAGAAGATGACTCTGACGTATGTAATCTTGGGTCAATCAATCTTGGAAATATTTCGTCTTTGGAGGAATTCAAGAATGTTGTTTGCTTGGCCTCTAAGTTTCTCGTGTGTGGGACGTTACGTGCCGACCTACCATACGACAAGGTCTACAAGGTTCGAGAAAAGAACCGGAGACTCGGACTTGGTCTTATGGGTATCCATGAGTGGCTACTCAAACGAAAACAAAAATACGAAGTAACAAAGGAATTACATGAATGGCTTAGTGTATATCGAGACGAATCAAAACGCTCCGCAGACGAACACTGCGACCGCTTTTTCATTAGCAGGCCAGTTGCGTACCGCGCTATCGCACCAACTGGAACCATCGGAATACTTGCTTCAACAACTACAGGAATTGAACCTCTATTTGCAGTGGCATATAAACGACGTTACCTCACGGATGGGACGAAGTGGAAATACGAGTATGTTGTTGACTCAACAGCAGATCAACTGATTAAAGAGTATGGACTCAATCCAGAAGACATTGACACAGCATACAAACTCAGTCATGACTACGAACGACGAATCAAGTTTCAAGCGGACATACAAGATTACGTGGACATGTCGATTAGTAGCACCATCAACCTCCCGCCTTGGGGAAGCAAAGGCAATAGCCTCCATGATGTCAAGGGATTTACAGAGATACTTGCGCGTTACGCGACCCGACTACGAGGCTTTACATGTTACCCTGACGGTAGCCGAGGGGGACAGCCAATAACTGAATGTAGCTATGAAGAAGCAACCAAACATAAAGGAACTGTTTTCGAGGAGCACGATGTTTGCCAAATCACCGGACATGGCGGGAGCTGTGGAATCTAATTGACAACCATAGTCTGTAACAAAACAGAAATGGCTTGTGACTTGCAGATGACAGTATCTGGCATTATGAAAGTTAAAGCCAAGACAAAAGTATACTTGATTGAACCTCACGACTTGCATTTCACACATGAACCATTCATCATGGGGTTATGTGGGGCAGCGACTGAGATTATTCAAGTGGTGGACTTCTACGAGAGGCCAGAATTGTACAAGGGAATTCCAAGGACAAAGAACCTGCATGGGCTAGTGCTCACTAAATCAGGTAAAATCTTTTCATTTGACAACCCCTCACAATGGCTTGCCGTAGAAGGCAACTTTGCAGCAATGGGTAGCGGAGCACCATCTGCCTATGGTGCATTGCATATGGGAGCCACTCCTAAAGAAGCTGTACAGGCAGCTATGAAGGTGGACCCCAATACAGGAATGGGAACCAAAGTGTTGA
>OFQX01000615.1_pt1 | contig 10696 bp, 22 predicted proteins | sample 1542951 | NCBI WGS metagenome assembly OFQX01 (sample SAMN07774215, study PRJEB24372) | wastewater metagenome | isolation source: WWTP Novara (Effluent) | place: Italy: Novara | collected 2015-12
CGCCACGTACTTTAAGACGCGCTCTTTCTGATCGGGCGTGAGCCACAGTCGCAGCTCTACAAGACCTTTAGCGGCCCGCTCCTTGCGAAGTCGAGCCATTAGTTCCTTTTTTGGTTTCATGCCAGCCTAATCACGCCGCCAGAAACAACAACTTCCTTGCTTTTTTCCCAACGGGCTACAACGCCCGCCAGTGACTTAGATAATGCGTTAATTGAAACCGCGCCTTTATCAAGTGCCAGTGCCAATTCTCTTGCGCTTTTAATTTTCATGTCTGCATCTCCGTGGTTGATGTAGCTATAATAGCAGGTAACGCGTTACTGTCAACAACTATTTCACTGATAATTCATACAGTAGTCGTGACGCATAACAACGCCATGAATCGGACTCGTTTCACTCGCCGCTTATGGCAAGGTTATATGCCTAAAACGGCACAGGCTCTGCAATCGCTTCTGCTTTGTCGTTCCTGTGTGCGTAGGCATACTGTATAGCCATCACGTTAAACGCGCTCCAAGGTGTTGTGCAACAGAATCTGCACTGTTCCTGCATTGGCTCACCATCTCCGTCAGGCACAACATAGAAGCCAACATCGCCACAGTCGCAATGCTCAACATCAAGGCATATAACAACACGCTCAACATCGCTCGTTTCACTCGCTGGACTCGCTTCATTCACTTTGTTCATTCGCTCACCTGTTAGCTTGGGGTTATGTGTTCAATGCCGTAACCGGAAGAAATCGCCACTCAACTTCTCCGGTCTCTTGGCATTGCCACGCCTGCTGTAAAAATTGAGCGTAATTTGTGCCGTTTTCTAGCCCGCCAGTCATGTTAATGGTTAATTTAACTTTGTGTACCATCGCCCATCTAAAACTGTTTGTAGCTGCAAATGTTTTCATAATATCCCCAATCAAATAGAACACATAACAACGCAATCAAGTGGACTGGCCGCTTCTAAGTTGGTTAAATGGCCTTCCCTTCATGTTAACGCGAATGCCGGAACATAACCCGCGCGATATTTCTTGGCCTGCCGGTTTCTATCTGCTTTCTCCGCTTGGTCTTGCGTGATTCCAGAAAAACCAATTAGCTTTTCCTTTTTGCGGCGATCCAGCTCAATTCCGCATGCAACGTGATACGACTGCTTTGGCGTCTTCCCGCATACCGGACATGGCTTGCCGCTTTTCCAGTCAAGTTTATGTGTCTTCATAGCGCACCCGCTATAGCAAGGCACACAGACAGCACAATAGCGGTTAATGCAAGCAAAACAGCAACGGCAGAGAACGGTATATTGTCATCTTCCATGCCGCATTTATCACAGATGCCTCCCTCTACCATAGGCCAGCTACATCCTTCGCATGGTTTCATACGCGGCTCCAAAATAACGATGCAATGGCAGCAATGATAGCAATTTTCATCACCAGCATGCAAAAGACCACAAAGACCTCTTCCCGTTCAATCTGTTTCTGTTCAAGTGTTTTCATGTGTCCACCATTTGGATAAATAGTACGCCATTAAATTATTAGGCTTTGCATCGCCAGGCTCTCTGAACGTCTTTGGCTGCGGCTCCTTGCGTATCCTTACTCTGTATATTCCTGATTGCCTTTGCTCTTTGCGCTTTGCGTCTTGGCGCTTGGCGCTGTCTTTTGAGCATGCAACACACGCGCCTGTTAGCTTTCCAATCTTCGGCAAATAGCGATCAGTGCACCCGCATTTACGGCATGGCGTTCCTTGTCTGATAACAGCTCGTGTCGCCATATCCTAGACCCTTTCTAGCCAGTAAACGTGCTTAGCGCTATTCTCTGCGCGCTTTGACCTTATTACATAACCTAATGCGTTTGCTTTTATTTTTGCGCCCGATCGTATTCTGGCAGACAATGCAGTCGTTTCGTGCACATCACCGAAAAACTCTCGTATGCGAGACTGTATCTCATGCAGAGCCAGAGGCTTAGTAGAAAACCGCAAAACACTAACAAGCTGCACAGATGCGCTCATAATATCTCGCCTTTTTCAGTGATTGATCCTCCACCTGGCAGCGCATATACAAGCTCGCCGCTTTCTGTTACCGCCTGCTCGATGCGTGATCGTCTGTAGTCCATCTTAGCTGGGCACTCCAGATCAATGCCGCCGACAGTGTGCTTCATGTGCCGGTGAAATCGCATACCGTCAAAGTATCCCTGTGATGTATCGTATTTTTTTGTTTCGTTTCCTGCTCTCATACATATTTATCCATTTTAGTTATTACAATTTTCTTGATTCTTTCTATATTAGTTGGGTATATCTTTGTAAGCTCTGTATTATCCATGCAGAAAGCGGTAAAAAACCGCTGCATCATTTCTGTTCTTGCTGCTCCGCCGCCAGTGGTTTTAACTGTTCCGTTGTAAACAGACCTAACTAGACTGCGGAAAGAAATAGATAGACCATCCATGTTCCCATGCAGCATATCGCTATACGATTTTGCTATTACTTCTGTGTTATATGGCTTCTCTGTGGCGGCAATTATAGCGGCAGTTCTAACAGAAGCAGATGAAAAAGTTTTCGTATTGCAGCTTGAAAACGATAGCGCTTCATACGTGGGTGAAAATGCAGCAATACATTCTTTTAATGCCGAGAGGCTTGGTTTTGTTTTTCCAGTATGCACTGATGCCAGCATCTTGAATACCTCTACATTCTTCTGCCTCATTCTTAAACTATCAGCATCTGACCTTGCAGACAGCTTATCAATTACTTCAAAAATTTCAGGCTGCAGACCTGTTGTAACAAGCATAGGCACTGCGGCTCCTGATTTTACAACTGCAAGTAGCCTGTGCTGGCCGTCAATAAGATTGCCATTTACATCTACAGCTATACCTTGATGTGACAATCCCCACCTTCCGTTTTTCATATCGTCACTGTAACGACTGACGACATTTGCCCTTACTGTCCTGTTTCCAGTATTCTGTAGTAACAACTGCGATGCCATCTCTGGCGTAACAAGTGTTTGCTGTGTTTTCATGTTGATTCTCCGTTGTAAAGTAAAGCGATTGTGTGTTCATCTATTATCGACAAACTGTTTGCGGTTCATATAGGTAATTACCGATAAGGCGATGGCTGTTTCTGACAAATGCGGCGTGGGTCGCTGAAGTCGGTGTTATGTGTCGTTCTGTACTTCGCCGCCGCTAAGCAAAGGACAGGTGATGCGGACTGTTTGTGCTAATCACATCCCAAAACGATGTATTGACATTTGATCCAGATGGGCTATCCTGTGCCGGTCATGGTTACGCGTGGCGAGAAGGGCGCTTTATAGTGTGGTCTGGGCAGGTGTAATAACCTGTTCGCGTAACAGATCACACCATATAGCGCCTTTTTTGTTGCCTGTAATTTGGCCGTATTCCACACGATACTAGACTGGTCGCATCGTGCCAGCGTGGAACAAAAGCGAGTTTACAGATAGCGCCCTATGATGGCGGGGCGTGCCTGGATTGGCATAAAACAGCGTATGTGACGGGATACATAGGTGACCTTTGGGGCGGTGTCAGGATGGCGAGCCTTTGCTGATAGTGACTATCTGTAATGACTAGGTGTATTTGCGTATGGTGGTATGGGTATCCCAGAACTACAGTCATCAGAGACAACTATGGATAAATGTATGAACTGGAACCACGATCAATACCCAAGCAAACGCAGAGGCTCAAAGCACAACATCAACAGGCACGAATACTTGTGCAATACACTTTACTACGCAAAGCGCGGAAATGACCTTCCGCAAGCAAAAGTCAACAAAGAAATTGTGCGGAAAATACGGATACAAGCAGAGCAAGGAATAACTGCAAAATATCAAGCAAGCGAATACGGCGTTCATATTCGCACCATCGAAGCGATAAGGAGTTACAAAACATGGGCGAATGTCTAAGCTATCAGGATTTTATTGCTAACAAAAAGCATTCGATAGGGAATAGCGGATTCTTTGCTAACTATGTACCGGATTGCGCCTTTGACTTCCAGCGCCATATTATTGGAAAGGCGGTAGATAAAGGTCGTCAAGGATTGTTCCTCGACACAGGTCTTGGCAAAACGCTTATCCAGCTGTCTATTGCACAAAACGTAGTGCAGACATTTAATAAAAAGGTTTTGATACTCACTCCTCTAGCCGTTGCTTTCCAGTTTATAAAAGAATCTGAAATGTTAGGAATTGACGATATTGAACAATCAAAGGACGGCAGGCATACGAAAAAGATAGTTCTGGCAAACTATGAGCGACTGCACTTATTCAATGCTGATGACTTCGAGTGTGTAATGCTTGATGAATCCAGCATCCTGAAAAACTTTAACGGCTCGACTCGCGATGCTATTGTCGCATTTATGAAGCGAGTTAAATATCGATACCTATCAACCGCCACCCCATCACCTAACGACTTTATTGAGCTTGGCAATAGCTCCGAGGCTTTAGGATACATGGGATACATGGATATGCTGACAAAGTTTTTCAAGTCAAACCAAAACAGCGTAGACAGCAATAACAGAAACATAGGCGAAAAGTTTTACCTAAAGCCACACGCAGAAAAAGACTTTTTCGCATGGGTAAACCAATGGTCTATAATGGTAAAAAGACCTTCCGATATTGGCTTTGATGATTCGCGTTATATATTGCCTGAGTTGAAAACAAATCAGCATACGGTTATAAACCGTGAATTGTTTAACACCGGAGGACAGGCTTCTTTATTTGTCATGCCAGCAAAGACAATGACAGAGGTTAGGCAGGAGCAAAAGCACACTACACTAGAGCGATGTGAGAGAGCGCAAGAATTAGCATCAGGGAAAACATCTGTTTACTGGTGTAATACTAACGACGAAAGCAAAGAGCTTGCAAGGCTGGATAATGGAGCTGTAGAAATTATTGGGTCAATGAGCATAGAGAAAAAGGAGGATATACTTATCAGCTTTGCAAGCGGTGGAATTGATAGACTAATAACAAAAGCGTCTATGACTTCAATGGGACTAAACTGGCAGCATTGTAACCATACGGTTTACTTTCCAACGTGGAGCTATGAGCAGTATTATCAGGCTATCCGTAGATTTTGGCGCTTTGGTCAGAAAAGAGAAGTAACGGTTGATCTAGTAATCAGCGAGGGACAAGCGCGAGTAATGGAGGCGTTACAACAGAAAACACAAAAGGCGATTGACCTATACGAGAATCTAGTTCAAAACGCCAACAGGGATTTTTCAGAAACAAAAAAAGAGTTTAACAAAAAAATTCAATTACCGGAGTTTATCTAATGAATGCAATCAAGGATCAGGAAGTAACGAGCAAATATGCAATATATAACGGCGACTGTATGGATGTTTTGCAATCAATTCCAGATGAGTCTATAGACCTTTCAATCTACAGTCCGCCATTTGCAGGGCTTTACAATTACAGCTCAAGTGAGCGAGACTTTTCAAACTGCGAGAATAAGGATCAATTTCTGGAGCAATATGATTACCTTATCGCGCAAATGGCTAGGGTTACAAAGCCTGGCAGGATTACAGCCGTACACTGTACCGATGTTTTTGATAACGCTTGCCACCTTTGGGATTTTCCTAATGAGATAATCCGTATACATGAAAAGTACGGCTTCCAATATAGAAACAGAATTACAATATGGAAAGAACCGTTAAAAGTACGGATGCGTACAATGGTTAAGAGCCTGATGCACAAGTTGATCGTAGAGGACTCTACGCAATGCTTTACAGCAATGCCTGACTATGTGTTGATACTGACAAAGAAAGGAGACAACGCTGTCCCAGTAACTCACACATGCGGCCTTAAGCGATACGCTGGCGATACTCCAATACTTCCAAACATATTGCAGGCATGGAACAACGCCAACGAGTCGAAACTGACAGCCGAGGAGTTGTGGGACAGGCTTAACGAAATGTATTACGACCACGAAGACCCGAAATCAAACAAGCTAAGTCATTACATTTGGCAGCGCTATGCTTCCAGCGTCTGGGACGACATCCGAATTGATAATGTTTTGCCATACCGTGACAGCCGAGAAGACGACGACGAGAAGCACGTTCACCCGTTACAGCTCGACGTTATTGATCGACTGGTAGACCTTTATTCCAATGTCGGGGAGACTGTGCTAACCCCTTTCATGGGTGTTGGTAGCGAGGTTTTCAGCCCTGTATCGCTTGGCAGAAAGGCTATCGGTATCGAGTTAAAAGACTCTTACTTTAAACAGGCTAGAATAAACTTGTCAATGGCTGGCAACAGGTTTGTTGATGAGATAAAAACATCTGGCGATCTGTTTGCATGACAAAATGCTCCCGCTGCGGTAAGAAGCTGTCACGCGCTTTTTATCACGGCGGTAAGGTTTACGGCTCAGAGTGCATCAGGCTATTTATAGAGTCGGTACACGGGAAGAAAGTAAAAGTAAAGAGCGCAGACTTATATGACACACAAAAAGATCTATTTGCCACTAATACTACATGACAGCATAGACCGTGACACTCTGCAATCGTTTATTGACATGCGGTCAGATGGGAAAAAGCCAATGACGCAACGGGCGCTTGATATGCTGATTAAGAAGCTATCAAGACTCGAAGCGCAAGGACACTGCCCTAATCTGCTACTGGAAAAGTCAATAATCGGATCTTATCAAGACGTGTATCCAGACGATAGCACACGCAGGCATGTGCCGGGTTCGTTCGTGGCGATTCACACAGATAAGTCATGGGCTAACGTTTCATTTATGGAAAAGCACACAGATAAATCATGGCGCAAAGGGCTATAGGTACAATCCACTATATAACCCAAATACCCGCTATGGATAATGGACACAACAGCAACGGGATAGCGTTATGGACAAGACAATTCAAGAGCAACTGCTAGAGATGCAAATAAGCTTGCTTAGGTCGCAAATTGATATGCAGGATCGAAGTATCAAAGCGCTGGAAGAAACTATTGGAGTATTGAAAGAGCACATAAGCATACTGGAGAAAATCTAATGCTAAAACAAACCACTGTATATATGGACATGGGGCTGCTTGGCCAGCGCGTTCTTGATGTTGAATACAAATACTTTAAAGGAGAAAAGCCGTCGAGAGATTGCCCTGGCGAACCAGAAGAATTCTGGATTGCAAGCGTAAAAGCTGAAGGCGTAGAAATTTACGACCTTTTGACAGATGATGCCATTGATACCATTAAATTCAAGATTTGCGAGGAAGGATTATGATCGTATTTACAGAGTGGACTGGAAAAGTATGGGCTGTGCATGCAATCGTCGGCGGCGTATTGCAGATGTACATGGCAAAGACAAAGGACAAGGCTGTAGCGCTGTATGAGCGTGACAATGCTGGAGAAATGGTATGAGCGAGCAAAAAACACACTGGAAAAAGCTGGTTAATCCGTTGTATATCGGCGCTTATTCTCTTAATCCTGGAGAAGATTTGCTGGTACGGATTACGCATGTAGGGCGCGAGGTTGTAACGTCAACAGGAGGAAAAAAGGAGGAGTGCACTGTTGCGCACCTTGAAAATAATAAGCCTATGATTCTAAACGCAACCAATAGTAAAACAATAGCGAAGCTGTACGGATCGTATATTGAGGACTGGTGCGGAAAGTTTGTTATGCTATTTGCAAGCACTACAATGCTGGCAGGCGAGAAGGTAGAGTGCTTGCGCATTCGCCCAACAATACCAACAACACAGATCAAGCAAAAACAGGCTATAACAGATGAGCGGCTAGACAAGGCGCTTGCATCAATCAAGGCCGGTGATTTCACATACGAGAAGCTTGATGCTGCTTTTGATTTAACCGGGGCGCAGATAGACAAGGTTGATATGCACAAGGAACTGCCAGCATGATTCGCTGCCATGCGCTTGGTAAGATAATGACAGAGCCAAAGGACAAGAAAGAAATTTTGTCTATTGGAGCAAAAACACATCTTAACCAGCTGGCAAAAGAAAGTGTATATGAGTATCGCCCACTAATAAAAAGCAAGTATCTTGATAAAGGTATAATTTGCGAAGATGAAGCGATACGCCTATACAACGAAGTGCATTTTACCGATCTGGTAAAAAACACAGAGCGCAGAAACAACGGACTGATAACTGGCGAGTGCGACCTGTACATACCAGAAAAGCGAGGAATTGATATAAAGTGCTCGTGGTCGCTGGATACTTTTCCTGTACTGACTGAAGACTGCCACGACAAGGAATATGAGTGGCAATGCAGGGGATACATGATGCTGTTTAATGTTCCCGTGTGGGATGTTGCGTACTGCCTTGTGTCAACTCCTGACGAGCTTATATGGGAAGGCGAAGAAGATCTGCATTATGTCGATCACATCGATCCAGTAATGCGGATTACAACAATACGATATGAGCGTGATTTAGCGTTAGAAGACAAAATCAAAGAAAAAGCATCTGCGGCAATTACTTATATTTCAGAAACAAAGAAAAAGATATTATCTCTGCATGGTAAATAAATTCGGTTCGACATTGACCGGATAGCCGCGCCAGTACGGGCGGCATTTATTTTGCTACCCTGCTAACGCTCCTATCCGCGCTGCGATCAGGGGAAACAGCAGATCAATTTGCGCCTCATGTGTCCACGTTGCTGACTCATGCGGAGATATGGAAAGGGTAATAGTGAAGTCTGGGGTGCAGTGCGTTACATCATGCAGCGGATATGAGCGCTGTGACGTATAACTATAGATTATGCGTATCTTGCAAGGTAGAAATTAACGAGCGCGAAAGCGACAGGAGATAGTTATGAGCGAACAAACTTGCAACATAAATGAGGCTAATGAAGGCTGGGTAAAAGAAAGCGACTATGCTGCGCTAAAGCGACATCACGACGATTTACAATTCTGCCTTGACAAGGAAGTGAAGCGAGTTATTGTGTATCAGTCAAAGTATGACGCATTGTTTAAACAGCGCGATGAGTTGCACGATAATCTCTATGAGCTAATAGATTTTTCCCGTGAACTTGTCTCTATTGTGAAAATACACAGTAATGCAACCGGAAATAATTTCGCGTGGGCTGAATTGGAGTCAATGGAGAATGCAATCGCAAAGGCGGCTAACAATGACTAACTGGCCGGAATTCAAAGACAACCCGCAAAGCGTATTAGTAGCAGTGGATGGATCAGGAAAAAGAACGTACCACGTTTCGCTGGACGAACAGCAATACAACCAAGCCCGCGATGCGATTGCAGCGATGCAGTGGAGGCCGATTGAGACAGCGCCGAGCGATGAATATGTTTGGGTATCTATGTTCGCATTTAATAAACAGGAACATGGGCGCATACAATGCGAGGCTGTTAAACATAACGGCGAGTGGATTTTAACCGATGAAGCAAAGGCATGGCCTCCTACCCACTGGATGCCACTACCCCCACAACCGACAGATGATTTATGAACGAAAGCAGAAAAGAGTTTGAATCGTGGGCAACTGAAAATCAGAATGCATACTTTCCTGATTTTACGCGAGCGAATGACAAGAAAGATAATTACTACGGCGTAGCAACACAAGCCGCATGGAAAGCATGGCAGGCAGCTAGGGAGAAGCTGATTAAGCTACCTGCGGATAAACCAGATTATCCAGGCAACACACCTCACGCCGTATCTGTCAACGATATTAAGGACGGGTACAACCTAGCGCTATGGCGGGCAAAGCAAGCAATCGAAGCAGCGGGGTATAGGTATGAGTAACGTATCGCCCATACATGGGTCAATGGAAATTAGTAGAGTGCTTCGGGAAATAGCAGATGACTTTGACGATGGGCACTTTAACAACTGCGGATGCACTGTTATTATTGGTAATGCAATTTACGGGCTTGGCTATGTTCATGATGACCAGGCTGTAGTAAATGTGATATGGGACTGTAACTACGCTATAGCAGCACTAATGCGGGCGGCAACAGATACTAAGTACTAGTACACGCTACGGGCTTACTTCCTCTCTACCCTGTTAATTCTCTCGTATGTTCTCAACCCACCCATGCCAAGCATTCCAAACATTAGCTCCCATAAATTATTGTCAAGCCCAACAACGGGAACATCAATTTTGTAATAACCAAATACAATAGTAAGTATAGGCTTTGCTATGTATTGATACCCAAGAGCGGAAGCGCATACCCATCCTATCGCTGGCCTCCATCCCGCAACAAACAAAGAGGCGTTAGCGGCCTCTACTTTGTTAATGTCTTGCTGCCCCTGCATCAGCGCAAACGCCTGATCCATTTCCTTAAATTCTCCAGCTTGCTGTGCTTTGTATAGCTCAAGCTGCGCTGCCGCTTTCTGTGCAGGGTCTGGAAATATCTTGTCCAGTATCTTGCCGCCAAAATCTAAAACGCTGCCAATTCCGGTGATGTCCATTACAGCATGCCCCGCCATGATTGATCGTTTAGAAACAATAATCTCTCTGCCGCTCTGCGCCGAACAAGACCAGGCAACACAGCGTTACCACCTCGGTTCCATCTAGGGAATTGCTCAGCTGCACCGGCCTTATCATTTCGGTTTAGCAGCTTAACCAGAGTTGAATCGCCAAACGCTCCAGCGCCAATGTTAAACGCAAGGCTGATACACGCATCGAATTCATGTTGATCAAGCGTAACGTGTACGCAGTTTGCTATTGCAGTTTCAAAACGCGATAGATCGGACAGTAGCAGCTTTTTAGCATCGTCTGGCGTTATCTTCTGGCCTGCGTGTACATTGGTGCCAGTATGCCCGTAGCC
>OFQX01000616.1_pt1 | contig 10695 bp, 19 predicted proteins | sample 1542951 | NCBI WGS metagenome assembly OFQX01 (sample SAMN07774215, study PRJEB24372) | wastewater metagenome | isolation source: WWTP Novara (Effluent) | place: Italy: Novara | collected 2015-12
GCATCCCCGGCCCGAAGGCTCCCGCAGTGGAGCGCAATCATGCCCCCAGAGTGGGGCGGAAGGATCGATCCATCATGGCTCTGAATCTCAACAAGTTGGTTTTCATCGCGTGGTTCTGCCCGGTCGACGGGGGCTTCGGCCTGCCGCTGCTGTTCACCGGCCCCCCGGGCCAGGCGAAGACGGCGATGAGCAAGGGGTGGGCGAAGCACTTCCGCTCCCGGTTCCTGCACCTCTCGCCGGGGCAGAAGGGAGACGGCTACTTCGGCGTGGTGCCCGTGCCGTACACCCGGGAGGACGGGATCAACGTCGTGCGATTCCCGATCAACGAGGACATCGCCCAGCTCGTGGCGGAGGGCCGGGGCCTGATCCTGGTCGACGAGCTCCGGTCGGCCCCCGGCATCGTGCGGCCCGCCCTGCTGGGTCTGCTCCAGGAGCGGATGTTCGGGGACGCCACGCTCCCGGCCGGGGTCCGCATCTTCGGGGCGTCGAACGCCACGATCGAGGCGGTGAACGGTCGGCCGCTGAGCCCGCCGGAGGCGAACCGCCTCTGCCACATCAAGTGGCCCACCCGCTCCGCCACGGAGATGATGACCCACATGGTCCGCAGCTCGGCGGAGCCCGCCTTCGCCGACCGCATCGACCCCGACTTCAACGACTACGCCGAGTTCGCCCGCATCGAGCAGTACGTGCTCGACCACCGGCAGGAGCAGCGCGGTCGGGCGGCCACCGAGGTGTTCGGCGGCTTCGTCGACCGCTACGACAGCGCCAAGGGCGACGCCCTGACCCGGCAGCCCAAGACCGGATCGGCGGAGGCGGACGGCCCCTGGCCGAGCCCCCGCTCGTGGTCGAACGTCGTGGACGTGATCGCGACCTACCGCTGCCTCCGGAAGGGCGGCTTCATCAAGGTCGACGGCCACGAGAGCGACGACTTCGAGCTCGGCGAGCTGGTCCGCGGCTGCGTCGGCCCCCTGGGCGGTGAGCTCATGGAGTGGTTGCGGCTCCAGGACATTACCGACTACGCCCTCTGGCTCGACGGCAAGCTCACCGGCCCCGACGAGGTGAAGTTCGAGCCGGGCCGCGACGACCGCACCTTCGTCATCATGGCGGGGCGGCCAACCACGTCCTGAGCCTCCAGGACAAGGGCGTCCGGGCCAAGCGCGTCGAGAAGTTCTGGGAGCACGCCAACCGGCTCGTCCCCCTCGTCGGCTTCGAGCCCGTCATGGCGGGCGGCAAGCTCATCATGCGCGACAACATCGAGCGCAAGGACATGGCCGACATGGCCTCCAAGGCCGGGGCCAAGTTCGCCGCCGACTACCGCCGCCTGACCCAGAACATCGCCGCGGGCGGCGACGGCGACCTCTAACCCCGACTCCTCCCGCCTTCCCGGCGGGGCCCCTTCACTGCGGGCCCCGCCTCCCCATGCAGACGTAGCTCAGATGGAAGAGCGCCCGATTGTAATCGGGATGTCGCAGGTTCGATGCCTGCCGTCTGTACATAGGAGAATCCATGAACGCCAAATCGCTGGCCGACCGGATGAAGGACCTAAGCAAGTCGCTCAACAGTCCCCCAAAGAATGTCATCACGCTCCGGAACCTGATGGAGCATTCCATGGAGGCCTACGAGGAAATTGAGCTGCGAGATCTCATCGTCGGTATTGGAACCTTCCACGAGAGCTACATCGCAGGAGCCGATCACAAATACGCCCACGGACTCAAAGCCTTCGTGATCGAGGACGTTCAGGCCTTCGTCGATCGGTGGGGCCGGATGATGGCCCCCGACGTTTTCGACGAGGCCCTGATCATCTTCACGTTGGACCTGACGGAGGACGGATGAGCAGCACTCCAGATCAGAGCAAGCATTACTACCTCTCCGAGCTCTACGCCTGGCTGATCGAAACCCCCGCCAATGTCCTCCCGTATTATGGGTGGTATGATCTCGTTCATAATCTGAATCAGACCTGGGGTATTCCGAAGGAGCGGCTCGAGAATATCCCTCCGGATCTGGCTGATTACGAATCAAATTCCAAGTTCCCTGATCTGGGCGCGGCCGTGTACCTCGTGATCGATCAGGAGAGATTCTTCGCTTGGGTCTGCGAGGCCTGCGGGGCGACGGAGGAGGACATGGAGCTGGTCTGGCTCGAGATCACCATGGACATGGCCGGAGACGGGGATGTGTAAGCAAGACCACATTACGAGCCCGTACATGAACGCCCTTCGAGAATGGGCCGAGCGGCTGATCGCCGAGAACCATCCGATCGCCCTCGAGGCCGCCGAGGACAGCGGCCGGAGCCTGGAATGGTGCCGGAACCAATGCTGGTTCCGCACGGCAGTGGCCGACAAGCTGAAGATCATCGACGCCAAGAAGCGCAATCCCCCTTTGGAAGAGGAGTGTTGAACATGAGCATCCCGAAGTCCCCGAAAGAGAAGTTCCTGCTCGGGCGCGCGAGCGCCTGCCGGTGCCTGCCGTATCTGGAGAGCTGCATCATCGCCATGGGGTACGCGGTCGACCCGAAGGCGGTCGACAACAACGGCAATCCGACGATCGTGGTGACGAGCAAGGCGCAGATCCTGGCCCACCCCGAGGCGATCGATAAGATCGTCGCCAACGGCGGGATCAAGGCCCTCGGCTTCATCATCGCCCACGAGGCGTTCCACGTCCTGCTGGGCCACCCCAAGCGCGGCCTGAAGATCCTGACCCGCGACAACGCCCCCCGGAAGGATCTGCTGGGCCTGGCGGCGGACCTGAGTATCAACCCGACGCTCAAGAAGGCCTCCGAGCTCATCAAGGCCGGGGTCATGAGCATCTCGCCCCCGACGGGGAGCATGGCCGGGGCCTTCCCGGAGAAGTACGGGCTCAAGGACGGGCTGACGCTCGAGATGTACTACTCGCTCCTGAAGAAGAAGTACCCCAAGGAGGAGGACGTTCCGGGCAACAGCGGCGGTCCGGGCGACGGGTGTATGCCCGTCCCGGCCGACAGCCCCGACCTCTCGGACAGCGCCCAGGAGCTTTCGGACGCTCCGGAGACGGGGGGCTGGACCGACAGCCGCACCGAGCGGATGCAGCAGACCGCGCAGGAGAAGGCCAAGAAGCACGAGGAGCAGAACCGCGGCAGCGTCCCGGCCGGGCTCCTGCTGGAGCTGGACGACGCCGCGGGGCCCCCGAAGGTCGACTGGCGGGACGCGCTCATGGCGATCCTCTTCCATCACGCCGAGCACCGCGCCGGGGCGGACGAGGGCGTCTGGTTCAAGCCGTCCCGCCGTCAGGCCGGACTCGGCATGGGCCCCGGCTCGCCCCGGATGCCCGGCCTCGTGGAGTACAGCCCCACGGTCGGGGTCGTGCTGGACACGTCCGGCTCCATGGGCGGCTACCTGAAGACCTGCGTGGACGAGATCCTCGGCCTCTGCTCCTTCCTCGGGGGGGCCGTCGAGATCGTCTACTGCGACACCGTCGCCACCGAGGGCGGCAAGGTCGAGAACCTCCGGGACATCGCCGGGAAGATCACGGGCGGCGGCGGCACGGACATGAACGACGCCCTCGACCGGCTCATCAAGAAGAACGTGGACGTGGGCGTCTGCCTGACCGACGGGTACATCGGTCCGCCGGGCGACAACCGCGGATACCCGCTCATCTGGGTCCTGACCCCCGACGGCGGAGAGCACGACATCCAGCCCAGCATCGACGCCGGGTGGGCCTCCATGGTCCGCATCGACAAGGAAATCGGGTGAGCCCCGACCGATTCCGGGAGCTTGTCCATATGCTGGAGTACGCCCTGCTTCCAGAAAAGGGCGTCATCCCGCTGTACAACGCAGCCTTGCTCCAGGGGGACCTCGACGTGGACCTGTTGCTCCTTCCGGGGGCGGACTACGGCGAGGCCGATGCGGAGTACGGGATCGGGCGAATCACGGTCGGGGACTTCGATAGCTTCTTCTCCGCAGTGCTCGATCGGCTCGAAGCAACGGAGGAGCAGAGGGCCGAAATCATGACGCGAATTACCATGGAGATGGCCGAATGACGGGAGCACAACGGAGGGCATTCGCAGAGCTGTGCGACTACCTCAACAAGCCCCCCGCCGGGTCGATCGGGAAATACGACTGGCCCAAGATCTGCGACGACTTTCGCCTCCCGAAGGATACGGAGTTCTACGCCACCTCCGATGAGAATGGATGGATTGCCGTCGAGTACGTCGAGCTCGCGACGTTCATCGCTGGAAAGCTCGGCCTCTCCGCGGAGGACGCGGAAGAGATCGCCATCGCCCACACGCTCTATCTCGCGGAGGGGTAATGACCGAGCACCTGCGGGCAAACATTCTTCATATCCTGCAATATATCGACGAGTCTGAACCGATCGGGGTCATCGGAGCTTCCGATTGGCGGACCTGGGCGGCGCAGGATCTCGGATTGCCCAGCAGCCTCCCGCAGTACGGGCAGGTTCTTGGAGATTATGGAGAGTGGATTCTGCTCGATCGGAACGCCCTGATCGGGGCCATCATCGGGGCTAACAAGCTGGGCCCGGAGGATGTCCTATGGCTCGAGACGATTCTAACCCTGGGGCTTGTGGAATGAGAACCAAGCATCTGGACGATCTCGGCATCGAGGCGATCGCTAATTACTTGGCGTCCATCGTCAACTATCTAAATGCCCGCCCGGCCGGGACCTTGGGGTGGGGAACCTGGACTTCGTACCCGAACGACCTCGGCCTGGAAGACTACGTACCGGCCGGGGCCGTTTTCAGGCCGAAACCGAATGCCCCGGAGGGGTCCCGATTCGCCGTCTACGATGTGGGCGTCTCGGAGACCATGGAAGAGCTGATCGAGGAGCTCGGGCTCAACGAAGAAGAGCGGCTGTATCTGGAGACGGCAATGACGCTCGATCTCCTGGAAAACTGAGAAGGGGAAACATCATGAGCAATCAGGCGGCGATCTTTCATGTGACGGACGATCTGGCCCACATCGCGGGGGCGTCGGTGAGCTGGAAGCTGATCCCGGAGCTGGACCACGACGAGCTCTGCCAGAAGCTCAAGGCCAACGGGTTCACGTTCCTCCCGGAGCCCACGACCCCGGCCTCGGCGTTGCTCCGGGTCATGACGCAGTTGTTCCAGAACCGGAACACGCTCATCAAGCCCGTGCCCAATCCCAACAAGAGCAAGCAGCCCGCCTACGGGGTGCTGCCCAAGCAGGACGAGGGGGAGAAGCTGACCTTCCGGGAGTCCTGGTCCTGCGGGCTGGACACGGTCGGGCAGAGTACCGAGCTGGTGTTCAGCCACTCCGCCCCGCAGTCCGCCCGCGACGACGTGGACGTTCTGTACCCCGCGGCCCTGGCCAATCTCGGGCAGGTCGAGCTCAGCACCTGGCTCGTGAGCTACGTCAAGGGCGTGCTCCGGGGCGTGCCGACCATCGGCGGGGCGGGGACGTACTTCATCGGGCCGGACGAGGTGAAGGTCTGGCGGCTGCTCCGTGATGTGCTCAAGGGCTACGGCATCCGGCTCTATGAGATTCCGGCCATGCGGTCCGAGCAGGCCATGGAGTGCGTTCTGGAGTCCGTCCGGCAGTTCACCCAGGCGGCGGTGGTCGAGCTCCAGGAGGACCTCGACAAGTACCGGGCCATCAAGCAGAACCCCGACCCCAAGGCCCGGAAGATCCAGACCAGGGTCCTGGATGCCAGGCTGGCCAGGATCACCGAACAGTGCAACGTCGTCGAGCGGTACGAGACGATCTTCGACACCAAGCTGACGGAGATCCGCACCACCTTCGCCGAGCTCCAGATGGGGTTCACCGCCCTCGCCTCGGGGGCTCTCGAGACCCCTTGATCCGGCCGGAACTTTCGGAATGGGAATCCGCCCGCCACTACCTGTTCGAGACGCCCGCGGACTTCGTCGGGGACGGGCCAGGGGTCCTTACTACCTCATGGGTCTGGAAACTTCTCGGCGCCAATTCGAGCTCCCCCGGTGTCGGGGTCTATCGGGCCTATCACGGGTAAGGCTGCGAATCACCGACCTCGAAGCTCTGCTCAACTGGTCGGAGAAGAACGGGCACATCTCCCCGGAGGAAGCCGCATGGATCAGGACGAAAGAGACGCTCCTTCTCCTCGGAAACGAGTAGTCCGCCCCCGAGGAATCATGGGGACCAACAAGCAGGTTTCCGAGGAGGTTGACCATGCATGTGCCCGTTGAGCGGATCGCACAGAGCGAGTTCAAGAGGCTGGCCAAGGTCCAACATCTCCAACGCCTGATCGTCTCCGGAGGCGTCGGCAAGAGCCACTTCCTCAAGATCATGCGACAGATGCTCCGGAACTACCAGATCCGGGCGATCACCGAGCAGCCATGGTGCGTCCCCCTCAAGCGCAAGGGCGAAGCGAACGCCCACGTCTTCGAGGTCACAGATGCAGATGCTTTCATGGAGGTTCTTCACGGCTTCGGGGCGATTACGGAGGAAGAGATGACCCAGATCCTGACGCAACACACGCTGGTCCTCGCCGGGGCGGAGCCATGAGCTCGCCGTCTCGCGTCGACCGGCTCCTCCGCACGATTCGGTGCCTCGGTGAATCCCCCAAGAGCTACACGGAGGACTACCTGGGCTTCTCCTCTCAAACCAAGGACTGGCATGAGATCGGCCTGTCCAAGGAACAGGTGGCGGAGCTGGTCCGGCAGCCCTGGATGATTCCGTGGGTTTGGATTCGGGATGCGGGGATCGTCCTCGGGGTGGGCAGCGCCGTCTGGGAGGACTCGGAGATCGCGGAACTTCGAGATCTCAAGATCAATCACCAGGTCGTGTACTGCCTGATTCCACACGAGCTAACGCTCCAGTGGCTCCTGGAGAACGCGGGACTCTCCGACGAGGAGAAGCTCGAGCTCATCACCAGAGTGACCATGTTCTTGGCGGAGGGCTGACGTGCTCAACGACTTCAAGGACGTGGTCAATAGTTACAAGCTTCTGACGGAAGACAGGCCCGAGCGGAACCTCCTCCGATGGTGGGTCCGAGAATACTGGGCCGGGAGGCTGTACGTGCTCGGCGCCGCCGCCGATCTCGAGCTCCAACCATGGATCGAACTGGTCTGGGCGGCGGACATGACCGAGGAGGATCCGGCCATCCATGTGACGGATCCGGAGGCCCTGATCGCCTGGTTCGCAAAGGTCGGATTGATCCCGGAAGGGGTGACACCGGAGCAGTTCGTCCTGGCCAAGGACGTGATCTTGCTCATGGAACAGGCGGAGGATTGATCCATGACAATCGACACAGACGTGGCTGAGACTTTGAGCTACTTGCTCGAACCGATCGTGAAGTTCCCGACGGGGCATGCCGGACTCTCCTACGATTACGTCGTCGGGGAGATGATCTGGAAGGCGGGGTTCCCCCCGATAGAACACCCCATGTTCCTGCTTCGGCAACCGTGGGCCACATTCCGAGCCTGTGTACTGAGGAGTGAGCCCCCAGACGACCTGGGCGGCTAAAAGGAAGATGACTATTCGGAGATTGGCTATTCCGTGTACTGCACGGACGAAGCTGCCATGTACGACTGGCTCGTCGGCATCGGGATGGTTTCGCCCTCCGACATTCCGGAGCTGAAACGGTACGTCGATTCGCTGAGAACCCTGGCGCTTTTGCCGGAGGAGTAACCCCATGAAGGGCGAGCATCTGAAGGTGGCGACGGAGGCGATCGAACGGATGGCCAACCGCCTCCGCCGTCACGCCCGCCGGAGGGGGGTCGAGGTCTGGGACCTGAAGCAATCCGGGATGCTCGCCGCCATCGTGGCCTACGAAAGCTACGACGAGGCCCAATCCCAGTGGATCACACACCTCTACCAGCCCGTCCGATTCGCCATGCTCCGTCAGCTCCTCAAGCTCGGAACCGTCGTCAATGTCCCCCGCGACGGCTATAAAACAGGGGCCAACCTGAACAGCGCGGAGTTCATCGACGAACTCAGCCCCGGCCTTGACGGCTTGCAGGATTCTGCACTAGAATGCAGGGAGTTGCTCGATCAGATGACGGCATTGATCGGCGAGGATGGAGCTCGCGTGATGGCGTTGGTTCTGATTGGTTCGCTCAGCCTCCGGGAGGCGGCGGACATTCTGGAAATGCGTCCGGCGGATCTGCGGAGCGTCCGGGCGATGGTTCTGCACGAGATGAAGAGGTAGCGCGATATGGCTCGAGAGGCTCAGATCAAGGCCTGGGGACCGGAGTACATGCCCATCGGGGACGTGTCCGCAATCTTCGGCGTGTCTCGTCGGACGCTGTACAACCACAGGTTGAGCGGCGAGATCATCTTCACGCTCCTGGACGGGGTGAACTACGTCAACGTCCAGTCGCTCAAGCGGTACTACGGCGAGTCGGCCTTCGACTTCAAGATGGGCGATCGGATCTACAACCCGAGGACGGGCCGCTATGAAGTTCCAGTATGAACATCTGGACGACGGAGATACACGGGCTGGGCAGTTCGACTGCTTCTGTCACGTTGTCTGCCGCCTCGGATTCGACGGCTGCCATAGTGTAAACTGGCAAAGCTGGTTCACCGAGCTTCTGAAGTGGGGAATCTTCCCGCTTGGCACTGATCCAGCCTACCGCCCTCCGGGCGTCGTTCTCGGCACCTTCCCCGAGCGTCTTTCGACGCTCGGGATGTTATACGTTCCGTCGAATGATCTGGAGGTGTTCTTGGATTGGGCCATCAGCAAGGGTCTGCCTCGGGAGAGGGCCGATCTGATCCTGGCCATGTGTACCTTGCAGCTCGCGGAGGAGTAGCGTGCCGATCTCTACGGGGAAGTACGACGCCTTCGAGTTCGCGTTCAACGCCCAATTCGCAATGATCTGCCTCGGGTTGGGCGCCAACGAGACCGGAATGCCCGTCGACGGCTGGAATTCGTGGTCGGTGGACTACATACCGAAGGACCACGAGCGTACGGGAGATTCCAACGATTCAGATGAGCTGCTCATGCCGATCGTCGGGCTCAAATCCAAGAAGTTCCCCCAGCAGTTGAAAGAAATGGGCCTCGAGCGGCGGGAGACGTACATCGCCTGCAAGCATCCGGAGGTGTTCCTGGCCTGGATGACACCCCACCTGGAGCACGGGGAAGAGGACGCACAGATGCTCCTCGCGAAGTACACATTGAATCTGGCAGGAGGCTAAGCTCCTGCCATCATGCTCCTCCGTATCGGATACGCCTTCGCCCAGGTTCTGAACGCCACGCCGGAGGAACTCAGGTTTCTCCGGGACTACCTGACGTTCACCTCCGTGGCACATACCGGCGCCTCCGAGAAGGATTCTCTGCTGCGCCCTGACGGCCTCTTCCCGGCGGGTCTGGCCGACATGGTCACCAGGGCCATGCGGGGCCGCGGGACGCCGTTGCAGAGGATCCTGAGGGCCGGGGCGGGAGGATTCAACCCCGGGACGGACCTATCGCACTGCTGGCCCCACCAGCGGGAGGCGGTGCAGATGGTCCTATCCGGGCAGCACCGGGGCATCATCCAGCAGCCACGGGCACGGGAAAGAGCGTCACGATCTCCACGATCTGCCGGGCGGTGCTCGGGAGGGTTCTGGTCATCGTTCCGAGCAAGCAGCTCTTGAAGGAGATGCACGCCAGATTGGAGCAGTACGGGATCAAGGCTGGGAGGGTCGGGGCGGGCTTCCGGGACACGAAGCCCAGGGTCGTGGTCTGCATCGCGGCCAGCCTGAAGGTCCTGACGACGCAGCAGCTCGAAGGGTTTGCTGCGGTCCTCGTCGATGAGTGCCACGGCGTGCCCAGTGTTTCGATCCTCGAGCCCGTGATGCGGATGAAGAACGCATGGCTCCGGCTGGGCTTTAGCGGCACCCCGATGGACCGGGCGGACAAGAAGAGCCTGTACATCGTCGGGGTTCTCGGAGAGGTCTTCCACCGCTTCTCCCCGAAGAAGGCCGAGCAGGAAGGCATTGTCGCCAAGTGTCACCTCCGGATGCTCCCCTGCGAGCACGTCGCCCATAAGACCGGCGGAAGGTACGACCGCTGGGAGGCGAGGGCCTACACTAACAACGCCAAGCGGAACCTCCTTCTGGCCCGGACGGTTCTCGGATCAGCCTCTCCGCGCATCGTCTTCGTCAGGACTAAGGAGCATCAGGCGATTCTGGCAAAGCTCCTGGGAGCTTCCTGCCGGATCGTGAACGACGAGACGCCGACGGAGCAGGTCCAGAAGCTGATCGCGGACTTCAAGAGCGGGGTCGTGAAGACGATTCTGTCCACGCCGATCTTTCGGCAGGGCATCGACATTCCCGAGATCCAGACGGTGATCAACGGGGCGGGCGGTAAGGCCTGCATCGACGTGATCCAGAAGGTCGGGCGGGGCAGCCGCAGGTTCCAGGCGGACGGGAGCACCAAGGACACGTTCAAGGTCTACGACATCGACGATCGGGGCTGCGGAAGGTGCGGCGGGAATCACAAAAGCTGCGAATGGCTCGAACGACACTCGTTCGAGAGGGCAGAAGCGTACAAGAGGTTCGGATACACGATCCTGCCTCCAGAGTGAGGTCGCAATGACGGACGAGGAGCTCGACGATCTGGACGCCCAGATGGAGAACTTGCTCAGCAACATCACGGAGTGGCCGTGGAAGAGTCATCTCGAGCACGGCATCCCGATGCTTTATGGCGCGGACGGAAAGACCGCCGTTGGCTTCACGGTCTACGAAGAGACGCCGTCCGGTGACGGCTGCCCGGAGGCGGACGCCAACGCGGA
>OFQX01000617.1_pt1 | contig 10694 bp, 9 predicted proteins | sample 1542951 | NCBI WGS metagenome assembly OFQX01 (sample SAMN07774215, study PRJEB24372) | wastewater metagenome | isolation source: WWTP Novara (Effluent) | place: Italy: Novara | collected 2015-12
AAACCCGTATTCGCAAGTGCGTTTGTTGACGTGTCATACCTGTTCAACACACCGGGCGTCGCGTTGGTCACGTAGTAACCAATGCGCGGGGTTGCTGGATTACTAGACCAGCACCACCTTTGAGTGATGCCCGCATCAAAGTTTCTGGCGTTTGTTATCTGGCCGGTTACGCGGTTATAGTCAACAAAGTAGCCAACTCCAGAGGGAATTGCCACCTTGAAATAAATGGTGTGCCAGCCACTACCCCATTCGCCCGAAACCCACGGGCCACCTTCAACGTAGTCAAAGAAACAGTTGGAGTTTGTTACCGGATAGGATGCACCAGTAACCTTTGTGATCGTGACGCCGCTGATCGGCTCAATGAACCGAGTGCCCTGCGCCATGTTTGCAACATCGAGTGCTGAAATTTGGGCGGCAGTAAGGAACTGCGGAGCGCTGGTGCTAATGCTTGGTAATGCGCTTATTCTTGGCGCGGCACCATACGTCCCATTCGGATCATCCGAACGCAGATAGCCGTCAGAGGCGCGAATCCACCCGCTCCAATTTTTGGACACTACGTTCTTAGCCATGCTTAGCCTACTGCGAGCATGTCGGTGGCGGTGGTGTTCGTGGCATTGACCCGTTTGAACAGGCCCATAATATACGAGCCGGACGGAACGTTCTTATGGAGGTACGCCGTGCCATTGAGGCCCACCGCAGCGACGTGGCCGCCGACGCCAACATAAATTGCTCGGCACACGGTGGCAAACTCGGTGGAATCATGGGGGACTACGACCTCAATGCGGGCTGGGGGGGCCGCATAGTCGTAGGGATTGACTTGATAGGGATTAACAGCGGCCATACGTGTACCTCTTAGGGGGTCTTATTGGTATTATAGCACACACTTAGGTGCTTTTGTCTATACTAACCTACACACTTGAGGATAATTTTATATCCTTCGAGTTCTTTGTCAATCGCCGACAGGGCTTCGCGGATCGGAACGTTCTCAGCGGTAGCCGTCTTCACCTTGATACGGTTAAGGACGGCGGGCGGGGCTTTACGTAAAATGTCTACACCTTTACGAATAGTGCCGGAGATGGACGGTATGTCTTCGCCCTCTTCCTTCGGTGCAACCTTCACCTTGCTGTTCCGCTTAAGCCTCTTCTGGAACTTATCGTACTGCTCGATAGTCCCGATACCGTTGGCTACATTGTCATCCCAAATAGCCCGGTCTTCCTTGCTGAGTTCGTCGTACGTCGGCTCACCAGCTTGGTGGTTGTCTTCGTACTTCTCTCGTGGGTCGAAGACCGGCTTCTTCGGTTTTGCCTCTTTCTTCTTAGTGGGCTTGTCTAGCAGCCCCGGCTTTTCATCTTGCCGCCCGACTTCTTGAACTGGGGCATCATTGGCGACGGGGGCATCTTGCCTGACGGGGGCTTCTTGCCGCTGGGGGACTTGGGCGGGAACGGGGGTTTCTTGTTTTTCATCTGGTATAGCCTCTTTAGTGGATTCCAACAGCACGGACGCGGCTTTGCCCAATTTGGACTGACCGAGTAAAGTGTGAATCTGGTCGTAGCTGGCCTCGTCCAAGCGCCCCTGCATCTTGGCTTCTTCCGCTGCCTTAGCTACGGTAAGGCGCTTCGGGGTCATCGTGTATCCGAACTGACTGGCCGCGTAGTTGGCGGCTTCCTCTGCCTCGGATGGTCGAACAACGGTTCGATCCTTGGCAACTGGAACTGGTGTTCTGCCCGGCTGTTCTTTAGTCAGGTACACTTCAAACGGCGTGAGCAGTTCACCCCGCTCTTTCTTACGCATAGCCACAGCGTAAGCTGTGTGAATATCCGGCCCGTTCTTGGGCAGGACGATTTGCTCAGTGGCTGGCTCCGGTTGACCGGGTACGACGATCTGCGGAATTTGTGGTGTGGGCTGCGGGGCCAACGTCGTTGGCTCTTGGCCGGGCAAGATAATACCCGACGGAGTGGTTGGTTCGGGGGTGATCTGCGCAAGTTGATCTGCCGCTTGGTTGGGCATAATCACACTGCCAGCGGTGGCTTTCAAGCTCGGGTCGAACGAGTGCTGCTGCGCGAATAGATCGGGTTGACTGGGGTTACCTACCGTCGTTGGTTCTTGGATTGGCCCGACGTTAAGCATGTCAGCATTGGCGTTGGGTTGACCGCCGCCGCCCTCGCCAAGGTCTAGTTCGCCCTGCATCTGCGGGTTAGCTGTTGGCATAAGGCTCGAACCGGACTTGAATGCCCCGGTTGCTCCGCCAAGGACGCCGCCACCGAGTGCGCCGAGTGCAGCCGCGTTAGCGTACTCGCTCCACGCCTCTTTGTCGTTAAGTGATTTGTAGGCTGCGGCGCGTTCGATGGCGGTTTGAGCGCCCTCGGTGACACCTTCAGCCAAGGCCTGCTTGCCGCCTTCGGTGGCGACCCGCCTAACGATGCCTTTACTCGCGGCCTCAACCCCCTCGTTAGCGAAGGGGAAGAACTTCTTGATGATCCGCATCTCCGGCAGAACGTCAAGGGCTGCTGCTGGCAGGGCGAATGCCGCTGCCCGACCGGGTTCATCGTGGCCTTCTTGAACCATCTCTGGGTAAATGGAACCAGCTTCTTGGCCGTAGCTGGTCAGGGCTGCGCCGGTCATCGCGCCGCGCTGTGCCGCACGGGTGGACAGGTACGCAATCTCTTTTTCGGTAAGTGACTGGATGCCGCGCTGGGCTAGCTTTTTCCCAATGATTGCACCGATGCCACCTGTGAGCACCGATGGCAAGGCTTGACCGGCTACATACCCGAGCCCCCGCTGGAGGTAGTCAGCGGCGTCACCGAAAGACTCAATGCCTTCCAACTGGTCAGTTGGCTTAGACATTGCGGCAGACTTACCGAAGGCTTCTTGTGCGTTCTCAAGGCCGTAGTCTTTTAACCCTTGGATACCAAGCCCTGCACCGGTCAGTCCGAGTAGGCCATAACCGGTTCCTTTGAGTTCTTGGAATGACTGCTTTACCCCGCGAGAGAAATCACCGCTCGGCGGTGGCGTACCAAGTGGGTTGCCGAAAATATCAGCCACAGATTACTCTCCAAAAATGTCAACCAAACCCGGTGTCGGTTTAGGCATGGTGCGGCCAAAGTTGTCTTTAACATCCGGTGCGCTGGCGGCTCTGGTCTGTGCACGGTCGTATCCGGCGGACAGCCTACCGGCAACAGACTCGGGGTTGATGCTGCCGGTCACGATCCCCTTGGGGGTTAGCGGGGGGGCTTGCCCCACAGTATTGGAAGTGCCGGTCTTGGCCTTATCAGCAAGCTTCGCATCCAGCGCTTGTTTTAATTCCATGGCGTATTCAGTGCCGAATCGTGCAGCCGCGCCTTGGACAGCCGCCTCAATAGCCTTGGGGTTAGGCTTATCAGACAGCACTTTGACTGCGGCAACTTCAGGGCGGGGGACACCGGACAACTCGTACTCGTCGATGCTTTTCACTCCGAACTTCCGAAGCTGGCGGGCAAGGTTGAACTTAGCCGTCTGCGCCGCTTCGATGTTCTGCGGGGTTGGGTCTTGGGCCGAGGCCACGGTGGTGCGAGCGACGACTTCCTTAAGGCTGCTGAGGAAAATCTTCTCGCCGTCGCCAAGGCGCTCTTCCAATGCTTTACCCTTTTCGGACACTGCCTTGCTCATCTTCTTGAAATAGTCAGCATGAGCCCACGCTTGTGCGGCTTCAGCGGGTGACTTCAATCGACGTGACTCGGCTTCTGCTTTGAAGTTGTCCGCCTGTGCGGTGTAAAGTCCCGCATCTTTTTTGGCGTTAAATTCTGCGCGGTTAATGTCCACCGCACCTTCTTTTGCAGCGGTATCACGGGCTTGCAGGCCAAGCTTCGCCTGCTCCATCTGCATCTTCCGCACTTCGTTTCGGGAGTTGTGGTCTACTAGCGACTGGGCAAAGTCCATTAACTCCGCCTTGCTTTTAACTACATGCGTTTCATACTCCCCTGTTTTATTGCTGAACATTGTAACTTCTGGCAAGCCCTCTTTGTTAGCGGGGTCTTTGCGCATGAACGCGCCGAAATCAGTCTTATCGGCAGTATGAATGTCGGCAAGACTTTTCGCTGCATCCGATAGGCTCATAGTCTGCATCGACCTCGCCCAGTTGTTCACTCGTTCTTGGACTTCACGGGTACCGAGAGTGAAAGCCCGGTCGCCAAATTGTGCGGCAATTTCTGGTTTACCGGCCTTGAGAGCGAGATCAGCAATGTCGCGGGCCTGCTCACTAGCGGCGTAGGGGATTGACTTGACTGGCTCGGCGCGAGACAGGCCTTTAGCTCCGGCCAATGCGTCCGCCGTTGCTTGTGCGCCCTCTGCCCCGAAGTCCGCAGTTTGCGCATCAAGAGCTTTAGCCTGATCGACCCCCGCACCCTGCTTCTGAAATGAGTTGTCATACGTGGCTGATCCGACTTTCTTAAGCCCTTTCAGGCTCTTGCTGTACTCTTGGTCACCCTTGAGTTGGTCGAGTTGGTACTGCCGCAGTTGCTTCATCTGCGCTGCTTCGTCCATCTTACGCTTATCGTCTAAGCCCTCGGTGACGCCCTTGCCAATGCCACCCAACAGTGCCCAATCAGCCATGTTACCCTCACGCTTTCTGCGGAATACCCTTGGTGGGTTTCACAGGTTTAACTTCTTGCAATTCCCCCTTTTGGCGGCTTGCTTCCTCAAGTTCCCGTCCAAGCAGGTTAATAATCCAGTTACCGTCTTCGGTCGTGTCGGTGATGTACTGTTTCTTTCCGTTCAGCACAATCGCTACTCTACCGCCAACCAACTCACCGTTGTACTTTGCTGCCAGTTCTGCTCTGTCCATGTCCGCCTTTATTGATGCCTAGTTGTTGTTCAAACTCAAGACCGGCTTGCCGCATTTTCTCAAGCTTGTCAAGACCAAACTTCTTCACCGCGCCCACTGGCAGGACGAACTCTCCGTCGCTGAGCATCGCGGGAATAAGGTCGTCTTTGGGGCCGCCGGGGCCAGATACGTCGCCCGTCTGACCGACGGCACCGGGCTCAACTTCTCCGCCGTCAGCCCACCAGCCTGCCGCGTTACCGATACTGTACAACGCCAACCCGCCGCCGATGACCGGGATGGCCGCGCCGACGGTTGAGCCGAGGGTGCTAGCGAGTGTCTCCCCGCCTGCTTGCAGGGCGGCTTCGCCCGCAGCGTCAGCAGCTACGGTTCCAGCAGCATCCCCCGCTGCGCTCTCTGCGGCCACTGATGCCGCTTCTTCTGCGGTGGTAGCTGCGAGGGCGTCCATACCGGCGGCGTTTGCCGCTGGTGCCGTGGTGTTACCGAGGGCTTTGTCAACAAGGTTCGACGCGGTTTCTTTAAGCCCCGGCGCGGATTGCATCCCGCCGCCGAAGTCGGTCATAGCCGTGGAGCCGAGTTTATCGCCGAGGAAACTCACGCCTTTGCCTAGTCCATGCGCGAGGCTTCCGCCACCCGCACTAGCTGCTACGTTCATCCCGCCGGTCACAGCTTCTTGAACCGGAGACGTAAGCGGCTTAGGCTGCGAGGGCGGGGGCATGGTTATCCCCCGACTGCCCAGCACTCCGCCCGATGCCATACGCTGCACGTACCCGCCGCCGTTCAGGCGCAAGACTTGGCCGCCGTCGGCCCAACCGCCGCCACCGCCACCGCCACCGCCACCGTTCCAAGCGTTGTACAGGTTGAACCCGCCTCGCACGGCGCTGCTGATACCGTTCATCTTGTTGGCTTCTGCATTCCCTTGTAGCTGACCCGATGCCGTAGCCGCGCTGGCCGCCGAGTTAGCGGCGGCGGTTGCCTGAGTCGGGGTACCCATGCCGAGGGACACGGCGTCCTGCTCACGGGCGAACCCTTCGCGAGACACAGCGTCGCGAGCACCGGACATGGCCGCTGCCTTCTGGCCTGCGCCTGCAATCTGGACACCACGGGACTGTTTCCAGTAATCAGCGGAGCCGGGGTTGATGCCGAGAGACGCCATCTGGTCGCGCAAGTTTGCATCGGCGCTGGAAGTGGCTGCGTCCGATGCAGCACCGGCTTGACCGGCGCGGAACTCTTGGTTGGCTTGTGACCCGTAGCCACGGGCCTTGTCCAGAAACCCCTTGTAGGCGGGGAGGACTGTATTCTTTGCATAGCCACCGAGCAGTTCTGCTTGGTCAGCCTGAATGCCGTACAGGCGATCTAGGTTGTCGTAGTTCTCTTGCCCACCCCCGCCACCGCCCTTGCATTCTGCAATGGGGCCGTCGTACTCGTAGGACTCTTCGGCGGTCTTAACGTACTCGCCGTCTTTCCACTCGAAGGTAATCTTGTTATAAATTTTCATTTGTCAACCTTCTTCTCAACTACGATGTAAGCTTCCTCTACCCCGTCATACGCTTTCATCAGTAGCTTGGCTACCGACTTTCGACAGTAGCATTGAATGGCGTCGGCCTCAAGAACCTTCGCCATTTCAGCCAGCGCGGTGTAAATTTCATCGTACATTGGGCTGACGATGCCCGCGCCAAAAGCTAGGTTAAGAACCCGTTTCCGGGGATAATACATTATTTCTGCGGCGATTGCCAGAACTATTTTTCCGTCCGTTTCTGTTATCGCCACGAACATTCGACCAGAGGTAACCAAATCTAGGATATCGTCAACGGCCAACTCGCCGCGCCCGTGAATCACGGCTTTGTTAAGTAGGTTACTTATTTCAACCCAGCGGGCTTTTACTTGTGGGGGCGTAAGTAGTTTGAACATGTTACCTCTTGAATGCTACGGCCTCGATGTATCCGTCATCACATGTGGCAGATGCCGAGCCGGTCTTCCCTTTAAGTTCAACGGTGTACGTGCCGATGCCTACGTCGATGTAAGAACCTATAACCACCGGCCCTGCGAAGTTTGCCGCGTAGCCGCTGAGCGTCTGCCTATGCAGGATACCATTGATGTACAGATAGCAGAAAATGGATTGAGCCGTTGCACCGTTGGAATTCTGCATGTGCCCTTTCATCGTGATGCGGCAGGTTCCAGTTGCACCAACGTCGTCTGCTGTAATCGTGATTGCGGCGCATGAGGCTATCGTGGTTAACGCCGTGCTAAGCCCGACTGCCGTAGCTGTGTTGGCAACCGGGAAAGTCACACCGTTCGCCTTAATGTGGATGGAGCCAACGGACAGGCTAGCTATCTTAGCTGAAGTGATTGTAGCGTCCGCGATTTTAGCGGTATCAATGCTGGCGTCAATGATAAACGCTTTCTTGATATACACACCGGGGGTATACGTCAACCCGTCGATTATCTGCGTGCTCGTAACCACGATGAACGGCGTTTCCGGCGTGGCAAGCTGGGTCGCCAACGAAGCGGTTACGGCGGTAGACGATATGAAGAACGTGTCTGCCCGAACTCCGAAGGAAATCTCACCGCCCGCTGGAGAGCCCGCACCGGACGTAGCCATGAGCCCGAACCCGCCGACGATAGTTCGCCCGCCAGTGTCGATCTGAGCCCGCACCGTGTACGATGCATTCATCGTGCTATTAACCGCGCTCACGTAGGCTTCGTACGTAGAGCGGATAGCCGCTGACGAAACTAGCCCTGTGTTCGGGTCGGTAACTGCGGCTTGTACTTGTAACCAAGACGTGGCGAGGGCTGCGGCGGGAGTGACGGCAGCAAAGGTGGCGTCTTCAATAAGGGCGGAAGCCCCGCCGATATACCCCCAAACTCTATTAATCGCTGAGGCGAGGATGTTGTCTCGGGAGATTCGGATAGTGCGTTCTTGTGTGATTCCTGCATCGAAGAAACTCTTGGTCTTGGAAAAGGTCTGAACCTGAATCTTGGTGCCCAAGTCAATAAACAACTGCGACTTTTCAATAGACTTAGCCAATGTATTAACTAACTGGGCGTTGGTGATTTTAGTAGCTGGCCCGTTGCCGTCTTCGGATGATAGGGCCGGTAAGCCCGAGCCAACCGCGAACACATTAGCGAGTGTGGAACTGGTAAGGTCAGCAAACTCTTTCTTGGTGATGAACCGTTCCTGCGTGTTAGCGCCGACCGTGCCGTTGCGAACCCCCCAAGCATTGACGAAGGCGTCCGCCCAAGCGCGAGTCTGTGGGTCGGTAATGCCGTCGGTAGACGGCAGGCCAGTTATCTTATAGGCGTCAGACACCCTTCAACTCCTGCATAGAGCTAGCTAAATAAAGCTCATGCACTTTACCCTCTGGGATTATTTTCACAGACCACCTGATACCGCGCTGGCCGCCCGGAATGCGGAAGTAGCCCGTGCCGGTCACACTAACAGTTATTGGTGAAGCCGTTGGGTATTGCGCACCGTCTGCAAAAAACTGTAGGCCAGCGGGGGCGTCGGTGCGGATATAGCCTATCGCGAAGTTGGTTGGCACCGGCATGATGAAGTCTTTACTCCACCACGTTGCCAGTGTTGCGTAGGACGAAGACCCGCGCCACTCGTATAGGCTATAGTTGCGGGTATAGTAAACAGTGTCCAAGATCGGAAGGTAGAACACGCCGTCGGCGGCAAACTCAGAATCAAGTTCTGTGAACGTATCCCTGCCTTCGTCGGTGCGCAGCATAAATCCAGTACCGGACGGTGTGGCACAGATTAGACACCCGTCAGCATACACGAGGTTAATTGTATTATCTGCTATGATTGCTGAATACCTGCTGCGCCAGTCATCCCGGTTGAAATATTTGTGGCTAAATGCTAACGTTGCCTGACTGCCGGTAACCATGACAATCCCGTCATTGGACGCAAACGCTACTCCGCCGTCAATGGCTACCATTGACCGGGTGGATAACCCCCCCTGCGGAATGGGTAGCTTGATCTGCGACATAGCTGCGGAGTGGGAGCCTACCACAACGTAACAGGCGTCTGCCGTCGTGACTACGATTGACTGTGGCCCCGCGCAGACGCCGCGAATATTGGTTGGGAACGCTTGTGAATACGGCCATGCATGCGGGCGGTACGGCTCGCTCAGGTACAGCATGTTGTTCTTGAACGCCCAGCAGATACCGTTGGTGGCAACCCCGAACCCGCTCAAACCCGTAGCAACTGGGTACCAGTCGGTAGACACAAGGGCGTTGGTCACGCCGACGGGAGTACGTTCCGAATCAGTGTGCGGAATAGACGCAGCCGTTGCAACCCTCACATAGCTGGAGTTGGAACCGAAGGTACGGTAGATGTTGATACCGTTGAACGGGACGTACCCAGTGAATGACGGTGAAGTAGCCGTCACCGAAACGTCTTGGATATAGGTCGGCGAGATGAGGGCGGGCAGCGAGGGCGCAGACTCTTCGCCCCAGATATTCGTCACAGTGTACAGATACGCCCGAGTCTCAGTGACACCCCAAGAAAGCTGGATAGTGTACGTGGTATCGTTTACCTTCGACAGAGTCATCTCTACTCCACCGGGCAGCGCACTGGTAGTGGCTGGGAACGGGGCACCGGCCTGCGTATTTATGGTAAACAGCTCCTCAACACCGCTCTTAAGTTCTAGCTGCACAGTAAGCACAGCCGCTGCATCGCCGGGGTTGGCTGGCGGTGTAAAAGTCCACTTCTTGAGGGGTACGGTGTTGGTGACCGATAGGGCGGTTTCACCTAGCTTGGTACCGTTGAGGTCGTACCAAGCTGTGAAATTGAACATCGCCAGTGGGTAGTCCGCTAGGGTCGTTCTGTCAACTAGACTTAGGACTGGGTCAACCGAGGGGGTAGGCACACCGACAACACAAAACGTACCCGGCACACCGCCGTTGATTGTGGCGGTCGTCCACTGGGCCACTGTGGCGGTGGAGCCGTTCAGGTAGTACACCCGACTATATGCGTCATCAATGATTGGCCCTTTGAACGGGCGAACGTCCGTACTCCAAGTGAAAAACTTGATGCCATCCTCAGTGTAGATGGATTTAGTCGGTAGCGCGGGAAACGTTTTAATCAGGTTTCCCGCCTTAAGTGGCTCTAAGATATTGCTGGTAAAATCGCAGTGCAGTGCGTACTGGGCGCAATGTTCTGGCAGCAGAGCCGGTGGTGCTGCCGGGATTTCTCCGCCGAAGTTATTGAGTGCGATTATTGCCATATTGAATCCTTACGGTTTCGTAGGCGTCGATGCAGACGTTGAGTTCCCTGATGGCTCGGTCGCCTTCGTCGGTAATTGCGAAAGCTCTGATTGCAAACGCTGGGTCAAGTTCGGTTCGCGTTTTTTCAAACCTAATTCCGGTACCCCCCGGCTCGGCGACGGGACTGATGGTAGGGACGTACAGCTTGAGAGCGCCAGAACGAATAGCATCGTCACGCTGACGAGCAACGGCGTAGGAGTTTTCTTGTTCATCTTTAAGGGTTCCTTCAAGCTTGTCTATTTTCTTTTGCGCCGCAGCATATTTGTCGCTCGCCAGTCGTTCCGCTTCGGCTGTAGCTTCAACCCACTTAGCCTCGGTAAGTTTGGTTCCGTCATGTCGGCCATACAGGTACCCACCCGTGCAGGCGAGTATAACAGATATTAGACCTATAAGCCATACGCGGGGGTCAAGCATAATAAGTCCTTTTTCCGCTGCGCGGGGGTACTCTCTGCAAGTGGCACCAGCTTTTGGTCTGCGACGGATGCTCTCGGTACAGGCTGTACCTCTCAAGAATCTCGTCGGTCAACCAATCGTCGAACACCCCATCATTATCGGCAATGTCGATACCGTTGCCAGTCATGTGGGTAGAGTTCGGTGCCGCACCGGG
>OFQX01000618.1_pt1 | contig 10674 bp, 16 predicted proteins | sample 1542951 | NCBI WGS metagenome assembly OFQX01 (sample SAMN07774215, study PRJEB24372) | wastewater metagenome | isolation source: WWTP Novara (Effluent) | place: Italy: Novara | collected 2015-12
AACGTATTTTAGTTTACCTTCTTCCAAAATTTCTACATTCTTAATCCTCACATAAGAACCCGCCTTAATAGTAAAGTTTCTTATTGAAAAAATCATCAGACAATTAAAATCATCGAAGTTGGAAAGGAACGTATTATAGTCACCTGTCTGCATTTCAAACTCACCACTTAATGTAAAGTCATTTGTTGTATCGCCTGTAAATAAATGTTGAACAGTAGTAGGGGTTTCCTGCGAGGGGTCTACTACGGCTGTGAAGTTTGTGCATACTGTAATCTCGGCTGGATTATTAAGTCCATCGCCCACAAACTTTAAATTGTATTCTAAAGTGAATCTTGTGTTTTCTGCAAAGCGAAAAAAGATATTCGTATTCGCCCCAAAAGGGAAAGGATTAAAGTTGCCATGCTTCCAATAACTTCCGAAATTATCTGAGGCATTAGTAACGCTGTCGAATTTTATCCATGTTCCATAAGAAAGAATCGGAGATGGAGGCATTTGAACGGACGTAGTGTATTGAGCGTCTACTGTGAATGTGGCTTCGTATCTTCTCGCGTCTTTATTTCTTACTAACTGGCTTCCGTTGTATGGGAGAATTAAATCAACCGTATCATCTTCTATTTCGTTTGTAACTGCATATCCTGTTCCTGAGAATATCTTTTGCAGCAATAAGTTCACGAATACCGAAGTGAGCATAAAGTCACATCTTATTACAGGAGGCGGGTCGTTATTCAAATAAGAGTTTGGCGAATCCTGATGATAGTCTATTATAGGGTAAATGATTCCTGTTGTGTTTGCAAGGGAAGCAACAATCTCATCCAACACCCAAAACTCATCGTATTCTGAAAGGTCAACGTCTGAAAGTTTTAAATCCTTTATTGAAGAAAATAAATCTGTATTGCCTCCGTAAAGTCTTATTGCATAAGAATCTTTTACGCCTCCTACTTCTGCAAATCTTATCAGCACATCCACACCGTCAATTAAAACTAAACAAGGCAATCTTGTATACGGAACATCCGAAAGACTATTCACCATTTCAGGATTCTCTAAAACAGATTTATTTTTGTTGGTCTTTGGTAAGTTGAACTCATAAGACCTCGCACCCCCTCGCTTATCTATCTTCTCAATATCAAAGATGGAGTAATCGACTTCGATTGATTCATCGCCTTTTAAATCAAGAAGCTCATTATTTATGTATAGTTGAACGTGTGGCATTCTTACTGCGTTTGTCGCGGACGTTCTTCCGCATAGATGTATTGAACACTTAAATCAAAAAACTTATCCTTGCTACTATATTCGGGAAACGCATCATTCGCAATCAGAATAGGAATATTATTCCCATCGCTGTCAACTTCCCATGCCTGAATTGTTTCGGCAAGTTCCTCTAAAAAGATTCTTTGCTCTAATTCAATATCGCCACTCGTTACCCTCTTAGCTGAGTAGATGTTTTTCTTTTCTGAATACTGTAACTGTCTGTCATTGTTCTTGAAAGTATTAGCGTCACCTAAATTGTTTTTAAAGAACCTCACACCTGTAAAACTCCACCCTTTAATTCCACCTTCTACACCTAACCATTTTAAAGTTGTGGATTCATCGCAACATTCAATTTCCTGTTCAACCGCACATTCCCCTTGTAACACAAATTCAAGATTGAATTGAGTATAAGTGCCTCCGTAGTTTGCCGCCTGTATAGTTATGTTGTAAGTTCCTGCAGCCGCCCCGATAACCGTGTATCCGTAAAGATTTCCGTTAGCATCTAACAACTCAATGAATCCTGTTGGTGGAGCGTCTGCTGCCTCACATATCCAACCTGGCGCAAAGTATGGGTCAAGCGAAAAAGGGAAGTAACCCTGAAAAGTATTCGGAGTTGCTGATTCTTCACATGAAAAGAAATGTTTTAAAGTTATCATTTTAGGTTTTTCAATAGTATCACCGAATACTTTTTTAGTTAGTAAGCTGAAAAAAGATAGAACCGATAAGCCAATGAATTGTTTGCGTAGCACATTATAGAGTTAGGTATTTATAGTAAACACGAATCTTCATAGGCGAATCCCCTGCTGTTGGATTTCCTGTGTCAACCGATACTCTCAAAGGAATGTTATCGAACAGGTCATGCTCATTCAATTCAAATTGCGTCATTTTTAAAGCATCGTTTGCAGTTGTCAAATCGAATATCTCTAAAGCGTTTGCATCGTCCCACAAAGCCCTCATGCTTGTATTGGTAGCGTATGGAGTAGTATTAAAGTCCATGCTTGCTATAATCGGAGAAACAGGAACTATCACAGTGCCAGCACCGCCAGCCGCAACTAAAGTCAAAGGCGTTCCATTGAGTGCAAGTATTTGAGCAGAACTCAAAGTCAATTCTGCTAAGAATGTTTGATTGTCCGTTGCCCCCTGACTATGGCACACCTTCCAACTCGTTCCAACTGTTGCTTCGTTACCACCCGCGTTTTCTGAAATACAGTAAACCATATCACCAACGTAAACCGCTTTACCGCCCGCGCCTCCGACTTTACCAGCAACGGTAATTGTGTATAAATCCCCAACCCCACCTTGCGGATAGTTAGGATTACTCGAAGCATCCAAAGCCACCGCGTCCTTTTGTGAACAAGGTAGCCATGCCGTTCCTGAGTAAATTTCTAACCGCTTGTTATCGGTGTTGAAAATCTTCTGACCCTGAACAGGAGTAAGTCCGTTACGTGCGGCAGTGGTGTATTCTTGTATAATATCCTCGTAAGAATCAACCATATCGTCCAACACAGTTAATAGCGTAGTTCTCGTAATGGGAGCAGGTAATGCAGCTATTGCAGCGTGTAATGCGGTTTTTGTTAGAATTGCCATTGTATTGTTTTTATAGGTTACCCTCCGACTGTTCCAAAGTCAGAAGCGTTAAAATCATTTGAATCAAAATCTGCTACCTTCGGCACAATTCCGCCCGCCACGTAAGTATTCTTTCTCACTATATAATCACCAACTATTTGAACCGAATCACTTTCACCACAACTCAAATAGTGATTACCCAAATTACCACCGTTTAAATCTCTGCCTGTATCAACGTAAGTAGAATTAAGTTCAAACATATCTATCGCAGAATTAGCAGCAAGATGTTCGCTCACCAACACATCGTCAATAAACAACTGAACTCTATTAAACAGATTATAGTAAACAGGATATGCCCCAACAACTACCGTATCATTTGAATTTATTACATCAAAAAGTTTATTTACATACCCCGAAATATTTACCACTAACTGACCGTCTGCGTTTGGTTCGGGCTTGAACAAAGCAACGTCTTTGTATTCTAAGTAATCGGCTAAAGTTCCGTAATCATACCCCGCAGCTATTTTGAAAACATGGTCTTCTATAAAATACATTTGCATTCCCGAAGCCGCACTGATGTAATCCGTTTCACTTACATACTGAAAAGCTGTAACTATTTCTTTGACCTTGTGATAACCTTTGTAAACTCCTGAGTTGATGTAGAAATAATCTCCTACTTCCAAATTGTTTATGCCATCGTAATCAAAAGTGAATATCGCCTTGCCGTTTAATTCAGCGACAAAAAGCACTAAGTAGTTATGTTCATACTCGAATACGAACTTAGCTTCTCGGTGTGCTGAAATCCATTTAAAAGGTCGTGTTACTATGTTCATGCCGCCTTAGTTAATGTCCTGAATGAACTCACTGCTTCTGCTACTAACTCATCAAACAAATCACTCTTTAAATCGTTGATTAACGCTTCGTTCATAATATCCGAAATGAGTGTTGAGCCTGTTGGATAAAGTGTTGTTCCGTTCTGACCGATAGCTCTCTGAATTAAAAAAGCCAAAGAGTTAACAGGAATATCCGATTGAATCCCTTTGTCCTGAATCCACTTTACTATCACTTCACGGGGTGGACGTTTGCCGGGCTTTCGTCCAAACATCAAATAGTAAATGTAGTTGTTAGCGTAAATCTTTAGTGAGCTATTCGTTACTTCATACCTTACCGAATCTGCCAAATCACCCGAAGCGTTCGCAACAAAAGACTTACCCCCGCGTCTTGGCAGAGGCTTGTTTTTAATATCCTCTTTCAGTTGCTGAGTTATTCTCTCCCCGAATTTAGCTAATACTTCTGCTACCATTTGCCCTCCTCACATTTAGAATCAGGTGAACGTAATAATGTAGATAAAGGACACGAACATTTCGCGCATTGCAAACCTTTAATCTGTTTTACTTCATCGTCCATGAATTGAGGTATTAATCCCCACTCAGCAAATTCACAACCGTCACAAACAACCGCACGTTTTAAAGCCAAAGACTTGCTCTCATTTGTTTCCCAAATGTAACCCTTCCATCCTCTTATTATGTTATTCAGTTTGTCTAACACGTTGATGTTTTTGAGGTCAAAGTAAAAGTAACCGTCCATCCTGTGAGAACAGCAGGGAATAAGTTATACCCTGTTTCCATTCGCACGTTTGTAATGTTAACTCCTGTTGTATTGTTTAACTGTTTCAAGAATGCGCGCGCGATAACATCCATATCCGAAAGCAGTTGTTTGTTTTCATCTTGGCTATTTTCAGCAGCCCCTTGTTTCCAAAAACCCATAACTATATTCGCTTGGTCGTTGCCGTCAATTAAATCAGGAGTTACAATAAAAGGGTAAAGGTGAATCTGTGGCATCGCTTCGGGATAAGCTAAAGAGCCGTCCATCCTCCGACCATGAATAAATGTTCCTGTTGGGTTAACAGAAGCAGCGATAGTTTCAAAAAGGGTTATTGTATCTGAATAAGTCACACCGCTAAAATAAGGTCTGTCAATTTACCTTTTAACTTAGTGGCACGAAATTATTTTCTCAACCTTTGCTGAATCGCTTCATTATCCGCTTTAACTCTTGCCCTGTTCTTTTCAAAAACATACTGCTCGAAGTCGTAAAGTAGTATCATATAAACCTCATCCGCGGGGCGCATTAAGATTTGTTCGGGTGTCATGTTTGTTCTACGTGCAACAGTTAACGGAGTTCCGAAACTTGAAAGGTTGTTTAGTCGTTCTATCCCTGCTTCTTTATCGTCCTCATCAGGCGTGTAATCATTTAGCCTTTTGTATCGCTCAAAGAACTTTGTGATAAGCGCAAAAAAAAAGCACACATTCCGATTACTTCTGTGACCGGCTTGTCGTTAATCTTAATACCTCCGTTGCCGTCTGCATCCGATGTATAAATATCCACCACCTCCGCACCAATTAAAATAGGGTTAGTATTGCCTTTTAAAAGTTGTTTAACCTTTTCGATTTTCCAATACGGCTGCTCACTTACTGTTAAGCCCGATTCATAAGCCATTGCGAAAGCGTCAATAGTTTCAAAGTTTTCCATAAAGGAAACGAAATCGCAAACCTCATCCATTTGGGATAACTTCATTTGGTTGACTAAGTCCAAAGGAATACCCGAATAAACACTTATCCTGTCAGCGAATGAAATGTTTTTTGCCTTAACAATTTCTAAATACTGGTCGAAGGTTACTTCGTTCCAGTTAGTTTTAATCTGAAAAGGTTTGTTGTTTATGGTTAGTTCTATCATCCCCAGTCTATTCTTGCACCCACCGAACGGACGGCTTGACGTGGCGCGGTGTTTAAATAATTAAAAGCGTATCTCACTGAATCAATAGCGTGATTAAAAGCATCAACAGGAATACCCGCTTTTTTATCGTTCCAAATATAATTACTTAACTCCATTTTTATATTATTAGAGGTCGGAGTGATAACTATTTTATAGTCCTGTAAAGCAGTGATTCCCGCCTGAACACTTCCCTGACCTTTGACGCAAGGAATAATATTAAGCCCTTTATTCTTTAGGTCTGAAATCAATCTACCTTCTGCATTGTCAGCGACTATTAAATCATTTGACCTACCGATTAAAGACTTGTTTGTTTCGAGTATCGCTTCCGTTCCTAAAGGTTTAGTAGAATAAAAAAGTTCATCGCAGTAAACTATCTTCTGTTTCTTATCAATAGCTACCTTGATTAAAGTAGTAGGGTCAATAGAGAAACCGTAATCCTGCCCGTAACAGTAAGGTAGTGAAGTATTAAATTCGCCCGTCTGCCAATTAGTAAAGATTGCGCCCTCTCGTGCCGCACGTTCTCCGCAGCCGTAAATACTCCACCAATACTGATTATTCACTCTGCTTTCAATATCTTCTATCTGTTCCTTAGTAAGATATGGATTGTCTTTGTAGGTAGTAATTAAAGGCGGATATTGAGCAATGTATTTATCTAACCAATGCTCCAAACCCAATGCAGGGTTATAATCGCAAATGATACGGTAACGAGTTCGGGGGAATAGTTGGTCTATTGTTTCTTCGGGGAACTGATGCGCTTCATTTATCCAAAGTATATCGCGTGAACGTCCATGAATCTTTTCGGGAGTATCCGCTCCGTAGTAATTGATTACATTGTCGTTTAAAGTATAGCTGTGGTCGGTCTTGTTGTGATTTCTTTCGTCATAAAGATTGCATGAAATAAGAATATCGGTAAAATCTTTCCATGCAGTAGCTTTTAAAGCGGTGAAAGTATCGCGCACAATGTCTATCTCCATGCCGGTATAGAGTAGGCAATAGTCAATAAGAAAGTATATTGTGGAGTAAGTCTTTCCACTGCGAGTTCCACCCTGCAACAATGTTACACGCTGGCTTTCAATCTTCTCATGTAGGTAAGTAAAGTTAGGGTTAACTTTCATTCGATTTCATAAACGGAGGAAGTAAAGGTTCACCGCCAGAGGTTATGTCTATACTTTGTTTTGCTTTGCCCCATCCGCGTTCCAAAAGCACTTCGGCAGCCCTTATATCGCCCTTAGTTGCTTTCGCCCGTAATGCCTTTAGAATCGCTTCTGCTGCTGTAATTCCGTCCTTCTCCTCGCCCAAAACATCAGCGAGTAGGATGTGAAGGTCGGGTAGTTTCTTTGGTGCTCCTTTAAGGTTGCGCCTTGAATCTTCCCCCTTTTTGAAGGGAACTAAGTTCTGGGGGTTTGTTGCTTTCTTTGCCACAGTTAATTCGCAGTTGTTAATTCCTCTACGTCCTTTTTAATATACGGCTTCCCGTTTAACTTAATTTCCAGCGTTGGGTCAAGTTTCAACATTCTGTCAACTATTACTTGGCAGTATTTTGGGTCAAACTCAACCAAGTAAGCCTTTCGGTTCATCTGATGGCACGCTACCATCGTTGTGCCGCTTCCACCGAAGCCATCCGCTACAATATCTCCTTGCTTTGAACTGTTTCCTATCTGATAAGCAAATAATGGGATTGGCTTCATTGTTGGGTGTTCCCCGTTTCTACTTGGTTTATCAAACTCAAAAACAGATGTTTGTTTTCTATCTGAATACCATCCATGAGCAGCACCTTCTTTCCATCCGTAAAGGCATGGTTCGTGATTAAATTGGTAATCTTTTCTTCCCATGACTAAACTGCTTTTTTTCCATATTAGCATTTGAGCCAACTTAAAGCCGCTATCAACAAAAGCCTTTGAAAAATTTATTATTTCTACATCTGCAAACCATACATACCATGCCCCGCCTGGTTTTGTATAACTCCCGAGAGCAGTATAAAAGTCATAAAGAAACTGATAAAAGTCTCCGTCGCTCATATTATCGTTTTGGATTTTCAACCCATTGCTCCCTTTATAGTTTACATTGTACGGCGGATCTGTTACTACTAAATCGGCCAACTGTTCACCAAATAGCTTAGCAAATGTATCGGTTTGTGTACTATCCCCACAAAGCAACCTATGCTGCCCAATTTCAAACAAATCGCCTAATACAATATCTGTTTCAATTCCACCTTCGGGAACATCAAAATCATCTTCTTCGGCTTCGAGTTCGGTTGCAAAGTCGGGAATATCAAGCCCCCATTCGTTTAACTGCTCCGCATCCCATTCATTGGCAATAATATTCCAATCCCATTCGCCACCGCTCACGTTATCTTTAATCAAAAACTCCTTTTGCTGTTCTTCGGTAAGTTCATCGGCTATGATTATCGGAACTTCCTTTACACCTGCTTCTTTACACGCTTTAAGGCGCATATTGCCTCCGAGTATAACCATATCTGAATTAACTACAATCGGGCGAATTTTAAGCATCTGAGGAAAGTCCTTTATTGACTGAACCAGCTTTGCAAACTTATCATCCTTAATCAGTCGCGGGTTATTTGGATTAACCTTTACTTCTGAAATCTTTACTGTTTTGGCTTTCATTTAATACAAAACTACTAAAAAAAAGCAATAATTAAATGTTTGAACGATTATAAGTTATTCCGAACGAAGATTTAAAGAAAAAGATACTATACTAATGCTATGGAATTGCTTAATCTTCTATAAAGGTTATTTGTGTTCGGATTAAAGATATATCCTTTGTAATCTCTGTTCATTACTTTACATTCAAAGATAGAAGAATTAGTCTTAATCAATTCAAGTCTTGTTTTCGTTTTAATCAGCTTCGACTGTCTTAGTTTCTTTTGAATCCGATGTCCTGAGATTCTTGAAAGTTGTAATCCGTTTGACTTAGTAAAGAGTTCACCGATAGATTTATTTGATAAGGTAGTTACTGACTGCAAAGAATTTTCAAGTTTAGAGATGCCTCCGGTTCTATTTACCTTCCTCATTTCTGATTTAGATATTTGACCTGAAGACCTACCGCATTTCTGTAAGATTTCTTTCTTTTGCTTAATCTGTGTTTCCTGATTCTTAATATTTCTGTGGAGAATTACTTTTCTAAGTTGGAGTATCTGGTCAGCTTTATTTTTCTTGACCGGAACTAAAATACAAGTTTCGTTTTTATGTTTTTTAAGTTTATTTATTCCTGTAATGGTTAAATTGTTGTTTGATAGTTTAACCCACCTATTTTCAATCATTACCTTAATATGCTTTCGGAGTGTTGTGTGGCTTATTCCTGTTAGATTTGAGAGCGTATTATAATTCAGTTGATAGATTATAGTGTTACGCTTATAAAGTTGCTTTAAAGCTATCCAAACTCGAAGGGTATCAAATTCAGAATCATCATTCGCTTTTGAGATAAGAGAAAGAGGGATTGGTTGATGAGTTCTAAAATGTATTCTTTCCATAAAAAGCGAAACCCGAAAGGTCGCATCTTTCGGGTTAGGGTAGTAAGTGTTTAGTTCACTACATTAACCCTTGTCTGTATGCGACACACACAAGGATTATCTTATAAAGGTCAAAGTTATAATTATTTTTTAAAACTGCAAATCATCATCTTTATATTTTACTCGCCATCCATCTGGTCCGAGCAGACTTCAAACGAAGGGGAGTTAATGTTTAGTGAACGTATCTCGAACATACGGGTTTGATTATTTTATTGTTTATACTTAATTGAAATCGGTGTAATGCTAAGACCTTCGGGGGTGGTGGTTGTTTTTAATCGGTAGTCCAATTCAGCCATTTGTTCAAAATTGCTATTGTCGGGGTTATTGTAAGACGGACGCCATCCATCTGTCATATATTGTTCATACTCCAACACAACGCTTTCTATTTGTTTGGGGAGGGTCAGGGATTGGATTATTTCATCTTCCTTTAAATGCTTATGAATAGTGTTTCCAAAAACCGCATCTGATTTAATTGGAGTTCTTGCCATCTTTATGGCTTCACGAACTTGCTCCTCCACAAAACCTTTATTGGCTTGCTTGTAGCCAGCGATGAAGTCTTTTTTACTCACTTCTCCGTAGGTTAAATCACCTCCACTTTCTTTATACGGGTAATTTTTATATGAACCCCATGCCTCGTCTGAATACTTTTGAGCTATTGCCTCTACTTCATTCTCCTCCACTATCTCTATAAGCGGCAAGCCTTCGAGGCGTTTGTAGATTGTGCCGATGATTGGCTTTAGAAATTGCAATCCTTCTCCATCCCAATCTGATTTTGAGAACCTGAATATTTCTCCCGTGTGAAACACCAAATCTCCATCTTTAGCAGTTTCATCACTCACCACTAAACTAATTCCTTCTAGGTTGATAACGGGGTGTTCCTTTTGCATACTCATAGTTTATTTTGGTTCGTTAATGGTGGTTAGGAGTTAGTGTATTTATATTGTTCAATCTTCTCAATCAATTCAAAGCGATTCCATTTGTGCGCTTTCTTTGGAGCTTGCTCTAATTTCAAAACTTCTTGTAATCCTATCTTCTCAATTAAATGTGTGCGATAATGAATTAAGTTACCATGAAGCCATTTGTTACATCTGATACACTGTCCGTTCGTGTTAAACTCATTAAATCTGAATACAGAGTAATGCCCTTGACTAAGATAATGACCAGCGTTTTCTGCTCTACCATTTTGACAAGAGATACAAGGCAAATCCTTATCACGCTCCCGAATGAATTTATTAAACACAACCTGACACTTCTTTAAAAGCTGCGGAACAGAATACTTAGAATATTTTTGGATAGTCTTAGCGTCCATTACTTATTCGCCTCTTTAATTGCCAACTGTTGAATCAATTCCTTTGCCGATACTCTCGGTTTTTTTCTAAACCCTTTCTCTGTCAATTTATCTATAACAGTAGAGTGAAGGTGTATTATCTTTGGACTTAGTCCGTTGTTCTTTTTAGTTCTTGCCATGTTTAAATTTTATGCAAATCTATGAAAATAACTTATACATTGTATATTTTGGATATAAACTTTATCAACATGGTATGTGGAAAAATAAAATA
>OFQX01000620.1_pt1 | contig 10658 bp, 16 predicted proteins | sample 1542951 | NCBI WGS metagenome assembly OFQX01 (sample SAMN07774215, study PRJEB24372) | wastewater metagenome | isolation source: WWTP Novara (Effluent) | place: Italy: Novara | collected 2015-12
CGAGGCGGTCACGTTGGTGCCGCTGGTGCTCAGTGCAATGGTTCCGATGGAGGTCGTGCCGTTGAACACGTTGTAACCGTGCGTGGTGGCCGTGCCAGCCACGATGACGGCGGCATGGACCTTTTTCAGCTTCATCTTCTGGAAGCTGCGGAACTTGGCGCCTTCAGTGGTGGCACCGGCAGTCGTTGGGGGTGAGCAGTATTCACGGCGCACCGCGTAGTTGGGATCAGAGTACATGATGGGTTCCTTCCGAAATGGTTTGCAAAAAGACCCGGGCCGGTTAAGGCCCGGGAATGGCTACTGCGTTAAACCGCGCTGTCCCACTTGACGATGCGGGAGTTCTTCGAGTTGTCACCCGAGTTGACCGGGTGAATGATCCCGAAGCCGCCGATGTAGTACCAGGCAATCCCGCGGTCACGACCGAAGTCGCTCGGAATCTTCCCGCGCATTTCCTCGGGCACCGCCATGCCTTCAGCCACCGTGTCCTGGCCAAAGAAGAAGGCCCAGCTGGACTTGGCGTTGTTCCAGGCATCAGACGTGTCGGTCTGCGGCGCGAACGTGGTCGAGTCGGCTGCACCGCCCTTGGGGATGTTGGTCTGCTCGACGAACCGGGTGTTCTCGTAGCGGCCCATTTCACCGTTCAGGATCATCTGGAAGCCAGAGTCCACATACTTGTGGATGGCCTCCAGGTCATTCTTGAACGTGCGGAAGGTCGATGGATGCGACACCGAAACGTAGTCATCGCCCATGTACGGGGGAATATTGCGTTCCTTCATCATGTCCACGATGGCCTTGACGTGGCCGGAACCCATGGCGATGTTGTTGGTGCCAGTGGCGGTGCCATTGGTGGTCAACGTGATCGCATCGGTGGCCGTACCGGACGTGGCAGGCACCACGCGCAGCGCGCAAGAGTTGAACTGATTGAAAGCCGCGATGTCGAAAGCCTTCTTCGCGTCGTTTTTCAGCACCTTGTTGATGATTTCCTTCACAGGCTGCTCGGACAGGTCGTCCAGCTTGCCGGTGTAGTCCACCGAGTTGCCGTACTCGGTAATGGTCATCGTGCCTTGCGTGATGGTGAAGTTGGTCTTCGGCATGACGTTGGTTTCCGTCAGCGTCGTACCGCGAGTCGTCACATCACTGAAGACATTCCAGTGGAAGGTGTCGCCCTTGCCCTTGCCTTGAACGGCGGCGTCCTTGATGTCAGCGAACTGACGAAACTTCACCGTGGGTTGAACCACATTGCGAAGCACCTTGCTCAGATTGGGCGACCACATGTAACCGCCCAATGAGTTAGTCAACCAGACTTGTTGTCCTGCCATTTTTAGGACTCCTCATAAATAAAAGTTGGACCCGGATCAGACCGTGAGTCCCCTGGCTTTGCGCATTTCCTGAATCACGTCAGATGCGGTTTGGACAGGTTCTTCCACCGTCGTCGCCTTTCGATTCAAGGACTGGATCTGATCGATCCCGGCCTTGCGCTCCAGCTTTGCATTGCGGTTCATGGTCGGTTGAGCTTGAGGGGGGACCACACCTTTGGAGGCCAACCAATCTCGGGTTTTCTGACCGGCGACATTCAGGGATTCCACAAAGGTCTTACCGTCCTTCATTTCTGCCGCGATAAAGTCTGCTGTCATGTTTTCGAGGTATGGATCTGCCATCACATCAGCGAAGTCGTTCTCAAACTGTTCCAATGCACTTTCGACAACCAATTGCTGTTTCAAAACAGGCACCAGTTGGGCTGTCAGTTGATTCAGGTCCGGGGTAGGCGTCTGCCGCCCCTGCATGAACTCCACCAGCTTCTTCGATGCCTCGTCTTCGTCGCCATCAAACATCGCGCCTACGAGCGCCTTGGCCTGCTTGATGTCTTCCTCCGTCCCCTTCGGGTCGGCGGGCGTACTTTGCGCGGATTGGGTGTTTTCCTCAATCCCTAGTGGGGGGTGGCTTTGCGCAGCAGTCGCGCGGGCCTCGTTCAGGATGCGTGTGGCCTCTTCCAGGCGGCGGTCGGCGGCACTGGCTTTCTGGTAGTTGCGCGCCAGTTCTTCCACCGTCACCTGGCTTTCAACCCCGTCGATCTTCAGCGTGACGGGTCTTTTGTCGTTCCACATAAGGGCCTGCAAGGTCGATCCCTCCAGCTGGGCCTGAATCTGCTGGTCCTGGGGAGTCTGAGCCTGTTCTTCTTCAATCTCCCGCTTCACCTGAATGGCTTCCATCGCCAGTTCCCGCGCGGAAACCGGGGGGGTCTGGTTGTTGTCGTCACCGGTGCTGCCTTGATTGCCTTGATCCGCGCCCGTTGGGGTAGCTTCATCTTCCATGCGTCTTCTCCTTGGTTAAAAATCAGCCTTCGTTCTCAATGAACACCCGTTCGGCGTTCTCGCCGTCCGTCACCGCCTCGCCCATCCACACCAGAAAGTTCTCTGCGACTTCGATCTGGTTTTGCAGCTTCTGGACTTCTAGGGGTTGGTAGGGATCTACCTTGGCCAGGGCCTCCAGCGCCGATTCCCGGGCGGTGTTGGCCCGCTGGGTCAGGTAGCGGCCAATGGGGGAGCCCATGAAGGCCTTCACATCCATGCCGAAGGCAATCGTGTGGCGGATCTGGGTCAGTTCCCGGTCTTCCTGTTCGCTCATGAGTCACTCCGGATGGTTTCAATACCCTGGTTGGCGCCCACGTCAGGGCTGGCCGGCAAGGCGGGGGATAGAGGGTCGGTGCTGACACCCGGCGTGAACTCGATGCCGGTTCGCTGGTTCTTGACCGGGTTTTGCACCAGTCCGGGCACGGGCTCGGCCACCACAGGCAGGTTCGGGTCGATGCCGGCCGGGTTGGGAGCGGTGTAGCCGGCGTCCATCACCAGACCGTCCATCACGGGCGCGAGTTGCGGCATGGTGGCGATCATCTGGGCGGCCTGGCCACTGGCAAAGAAGGACTTCATGTTCTTCTCGACCACGGCTGCCATGGTTTCCTTGGCCTTGGCGCCCAGTGCGATGATTTCCGCATCCAGCTTTTCCATCTGCTTGGCGACCATTTCCGGGCTGGTCTTCTGGGACAGTTGCTGCTCGAGCTCGGCAATCGTCGCCTTGGCCGCGGTCAGGGCCGGGTCTTCGTTCTCGGCATTGAAGAAGCGCCCACCGTCGCGGTAGCCCAGCTTGCCGAACATTTCCTTGATGACCTCTTCCACCTTCAGTCCGTACTTCTCCAGCAAGCCATCGGCCAGCAGGTTGCGCAGGTTGTTCATGGCCAGCATGAACATGTTGATCTGCTCCTGCGGGTTGGTGGAGGTCCGCCCGATGTTGACGTTCAGGGACAGTTCCTGCATCAGCAGGTCGTCCATGCTGGGCTGTGTTGGCATCTTCTGAAGCAGTTGGGCCTTCTTGCCGGCCAGGGCCAGCACCACTTCGTCCGTCTCGTAATACTTCTCCAGCAGCATGAGTTGGCGAAGCACCGGCTCGACCCATGTCTCCACAAAGGTCAGCAGCTGGTAGGTGCCCACCTGGTTGGCGTTGGTGGTCAGCAGGTTCATCCCGCCAACCGTCTCGTTCAGGTTGCGGTTGGACTGTACCGAGGACTGGCTGAAGGAACCGGCGACATCATCGAAGTCCAGATTCAGGCGGTCCTGCTCCTGATAGCTCGAACTGGTGACATCGGGCGTGTTCTGCACGATGACATCCTTCTCCGGGTTCTCCATCATGGTCACGGAGGACGGCACATTGCGGGTCAGGCTGCGGATGTCCACCTGTTTGTTGCGGGCGACAAAGTAGCGTTTGTTCAGGGCGAACTTCACGTTATCGCTGCGCTGGTTGGCGATCTCGTTGATCTCGGCCTGCGTGTCCTTGGTGATGCCGGGAATACCCTCTGGGTAGGTCTTGTGCGTCTCCAGGATGCAGCAGCCCATCACGAATGGCCGCTTGCCGTGGAAATACATATCGCCAATCGGCACCGGCTCACTGAGCATGTCAATCGTGCCCAGCGTGTGGAACACCATGTCCACGCCGTCAATCTCGATGATGTTCTGATGGACCCACACAATGGCGAAGTCCTTGATGGACTGGCTTTGCTCTTTGGAGTCGGTGCGTCCGCGTTCTCGCGTCAGGCGGGTGGAATCGCTGGTGGAGTTCATCGCCGCCAGGATCTGGGAATCGGTCAGCGTCTTCCACTTTGGCTGCCCGGTCTTGGCGTCGACGTTCGTCATGCGCGCCCGCACGTCCTTGACGTACATCGGGATCAGCCAGATCAGGTAGGGGCTGGTGTTGATCGGGTCGGTCCAGTCGGCGCCCGGGTCCAGTCGCAGGTTCTCGATCGGCAGCAGCTGGATGACGGGCTTGTCGATCTTCTTCTTCGGGTCGTAGACCCAGTTCTGGAACGACAGGCACACCCCCACGGTCTGGGCGTCCTGATAGGCCCCCATGGAGATCATGAACCACGGGATGGACTTCTTCAGGCGGAACTCCATCAGGTAGGACATGACCTCGGAACCGGCCTGTTGCATTTCGTTGGAGTCGTCCTCGGCCGTGATCGATACCACGTCCTTGTTGCTGAACAGGGCTTCGGCGGCCACCGCTTCGTTCTTGCGGATGGTGGTGCGCGTCTTGGGCCGGAACACCCTGGAGCGTGCGCGGTAGGTGTCCGAGTGGTATTTGGAGCCAGCCGGGTGCACACCCTGGAACTGCCGGATGGCGGCCTCCACCGGGCGGCGGATGCTGGAATCGAAGTACGTGGTACTGGTCGTGAAAGCCTCTTGGGCCAGTTGTAGATAGTCGGTCATGTGTCGGCCTTGAATCTGCCAGCGAAGTCGGTCTTGAGGTCGCTGTATTGGTCTATTTGGAGTCGCCCGCGGCTCAGTCGGTACCGCTCCAGAATCTCCCCACCGGCGCGGATCACGTCCTTGCGGAATTCGCTGGCGCTGTAGATGTTCTTGAGCTTGAGGCGAAACCCCCAGGAGCCCGACAGGGCGAGGTTGCGCACGTCGGCCATGCCGGACTGCCCATTGCAGGACACAGCCCACAAGTGGCCCGGGTAGGTGGTATGCAGCGCGTCGGCCATGTCTTTCGCCATCACCATGTCGTTGGCGGCGATCTGCGGGGCGTCGGTCAGCAGGTCATCAGTCATTGAACGTCTCCGGTTCGGTTTCGGTTTGCAGCAGCCGGCCCTTTTCCTCGGTGGACAGCCACAGGTACTGCTCCCACGTGTAGAGCGCCTTGATGGCCTCGGGCAGCGCGAGGTATTCGGACTGGTCGGGGGCGGTCATTGCGGCTCTTGGTAGTGGTTCTTCTCGACAAACTGCTTGCCGTTGCTGAACTCGTAGGCCGGGTCGTAGGGCGGTTGGGCTTCTTCGGCCAGTGCGCGTCCGACTTCATCGCTCCAGACACGTTCGGAGATCTTCACGACGGTGCGGGGGTCTTGGTTTGGAGTGGTCATGGTCAGGATCCATCCTCAAAGGTTTCAGGCTCCAACATGCGCTCGTCGATGATGATGGGCGTGGTCGGGTCCATGTCATAGATTCGGGAGGTCGCGTCGATCAGGTCTTTCTTGGCGCTGAACGGGTAGGTCAGGTACTCTTCAAGAAAGCCCTTGTTCAGGCTGTACAGGTTGCCTTCATGGTCCCGGCGCTTGACCGGGCTGAACACGCGAAAGCCCTGCCCCTGCTCCTTGATGCGCTTCTGGTTTGCGGTTTCGCCCTCCACCACGGCGGCCATGTAGAACTTCCGGCTGGCGAAGTCGGGTTGCAGTCGCTGTACCCGGTCGTCCTTGGCCTGGGCGCCGTCGCTGGTCCAGTTGAGCTCCACAATCTCGAAGGCGTCCTTGGTCGCCTGCATCTTTTCCTCGAAATACTCCAGGTCAGCCTGCATCCCGTACCGCTCGTAGCCCACCTTGACCAGCTGCACGCCGGGCTGGGCGGTCCAGACCTTGCGCAGGCCGCTCATGGCCTCCCAGCGTTCTTTCAGGCCCATCTTGTGGCGGAACCCGTCAAGCAGGTACTTGTTGCCACCGGCATCAATGCCCACCACGGCCATGGCGGTGTTGTCGCTGCCCTTCTTCTTGGAGTGGGCCGGGTCCACCATGATGTAGACATTGAGCGTGGCCGGGCGGATGTCGATGAATGACAGCCATTCCTTCTTGAACATGGCCTCATTGCCGGCTGCCGGGTTCATCAGCTGCTGGCAGGCAATCGTGGCCGGGCCTTGTTTGAGACGCTTGTCGGCCCAGGCTTCAACGGTCAGGAAGACAGGCTTGCCATCTGGCATTCCGTTCTCGGTGGCCGGGTACAGGCGCACCTTAAGGGCGTTTTTCTCAATGATGTCGGCGTAGGTATCGGCAAAGCTGTAGCGCGTGCCCACATGCCAGGCGCGCAGCGTCCCGTCCTCACCGCGGGCGCCAAGGTTGTCGCTCAGTTCCCAGGCATCGGTGGTCTTCTTGACCTGATCCGGGGTTGAGACTGACTCGCGCGTGACCACATCGTCATACACGCGCAACTTGAAGTGGGCGCCGGTTGGCTGGCCATCCACCAGCCCATGGGCCTCCAGCGTGGCCTCCTTCGGATTGGATTTGCGGCGCACCACAATGCCCTTTTCCTCGCTCCATTTGCTCGATTCGGTGCGCGGCTCGGCATAGAAGAGGTCCGGGTAGAGCGCCTGCAGATCTCGGTTTGACTCCAGTTCCTGCTTGATCTGAAGCATGAACTTGCGGGCCACCGGTTTGGTATGGCTGAATATCCCAATCGTGATTTCGGGGTCTTTGATGATCTCCTGAATGATCCCGGCGAAGGTGATGATTGTCGACTTGTAGTGTTCGCGCGCCCACAGGTCCAGGCATCCATCCGGCTCGGCCTCGACCTCTCTGCACCTTGCGTAAAGCCATGGGTGAACCGCGTCCATGCGGTGCAGCACCATGGTCAACAGGAAAAAACGGTCACTCTTGGCCAGCCAGCGTCGGCCTTCATTGCCGTAGTTGGCCTCAATGTCTGCCCAGAGCGTGCTGATGCGCTCCAGTGGCGCCAGCCGTAGGGCCGGCAGGAATGCGTCCATGCCGCTCATGGTTTGGTGGCCATCGCCAGCAGCTTGGCGGCGAACAGGTTGTACCCATCGGTCTGGCGATCGATGGCGTCACTGACCACCCGGGCTGGGTCTTCTTCGGGCTCAGTGCTGATCCCAAAAGCCTCCCGCTCAATCGACACAACCTTGGAAAGCGACTCGGCCAACGCCTTCATGGTGCCAGTTCGGCTTCCTAGTGACATCGCCTTCTGGAATGCCTCCACCCTCTTTCTTTGTCGCTCGGATGCTCCCGCGCTGTCGGACTCGCCCACAGGGTCTTCAAGAAGTTCCTGAAGCCGCTCGAAAAGGTCTTGGTTGTCTGTCTGATGCTCAAGCTCGGCCATCAGCTTCATGGTCAACGTGCGGGCCTTTTGCGCATCTGAACGGTGGGCCAGAACAATGTTGGTCCGCACCGTTGCAGCCACTTCTATGTCAACTTCTGTCGGTTCTGTTGCTTTAATCGTTGCTTTGCGGTTGTTGCTTATCAGCAATTGCGCATCAGACAATGCCTTCACGGCTCCGCGCTTGTCCTGAACCCAGTTCTCCTTCTTGGCCTTGCGGCTGATGGCACTGGGCTGAACCTTGTGGGTGGCGGCGAGTTGACGCAGGGTTGACTGTCCGAGTCGGAATTCCTTCTCGATTAATTCCCAGTCGATTTGATTGTCCGGGCTGCGGCGTCCCATATCAGGCCGTCCTCAGCTTCAATTGAAATGGCTCTCCGTGGGTTTCGTTGTAACCCTTGCGAATCACCCTACCGGCGCGGTCAAACTCAATTGATGTCGGGCACGGGTCTTTGATTTGAGCTTTTAGCTCTCGGATCATGTGGTCGTAATACTGCCTTGGCGTTTCGAGGCCAAGATGCTTCAGGAACACTTCAACCGCACCCGCTGGCGGGTTCCATTGTTCAAATGGAACAATCCGGTCCAGGATGTCTTTTGCCTTGAGTTGAGCCTTCTCGAAGGGAGACAAGGGATCGCCCAAGGCCAAATTGGTCAGCCCGTCCAGGTCACGGATAAGCGTGGCCTCATGTGCCAGTGCGTCTTCGGAACCGGAGAAGTACGCGACTATGGTGTGCGTCAGCATCTGCCCGCTGGCGCGAATGCGGGCAAGTTTTGCCGTGTTTTTGTCTGACTTGGGCAGCGTCTGGTGTTGGAACAGGCGTGCTTTGGTTCCCTTGCCAACGTAGAAAACGCCAGCCTTATCGGCCAGTGTGTAGACGTAGAACGGATACCCAGATTGGGCAGCGTTGCTTATCTCGGCAAGAAGTTGTTGCTTTGTTTCCGTCATGGGCCGGGAGTTTGCTGATCCCGGCTTGATTGGTCGAACCCTACTGGGGGGTGGGCATGAAAAAGCCCGCACGGGGCGGGCTTAGTTCAGGCTCTACCCTGATCGTGGTTGCTCGTCTTATTTCCCTTTTCGGGCGGTAGTCCATTGCTGGAGCGAGTTGTCCTGCCACATTCCAAGGGTGTATTTTATGGGGTGGGTATCCCAATGTCTATTCATGGCTGACCCTCGCTGTGATGCACGCAGCCGAAGTCTGGGCCGGTCCAAAAGCCACCCCCATCGGAATAGTCGTAGACCATGTTGGCTGGCTGGTAGTAGTCAAAGGACCAATTCTCCCGAATATTTTTGCTTCGGCACATCCCGCCCGTGTTTCTCACGTTGTCGGTCGGGAGTTGTTCCCTCTTCCAGTGCTTGCAGGTCTTGCAGGTGTTCATGGATCTAACTATATCCCTGTGTCACTGCCAGCGCCAATTCAACGCCTTTTTGGCAGCGCCTTACGGCACTGGTGACGCTTGAGGCTGAAATCCCGGACGCGCTGGCCGCATAACTTGGTTTGAATCCAGATACAAAAACAAGCCTTGCAGCTTTTCCGCTTGCAGATTCCTGATTGATCCTGACGAGTACGGTTAGCGCAGCAAACTGCTCATCATTTAAACGCACATGTGGCTGATGGCAATATTGGCTCTCAGTAAAGTTCGTGATGTACGGTTTCCCGGTGGCCACGTAGTAGGTGGTTATGGCCCTCGAATATCTTTCGGTTTGGTCATCGTTGGCGCCATCGAACTTGCGAATCGCGCCCTTCCTGATTAAATTGGCCATGCACGTGACAAAGGGGCCAAACTGCTCTCGCAGTTGTTTCCTTGTTTTTGCCGTCTTCACGAAATCCAGAATTTCAAGCGTTTTCATGGATTGCCTTACATCCCATTCCTGAAAGCCAGCAAGGTGCCGGCGAGAAACTTGGCCAGATTCAACGCCTCCCGCGGGTTCAGCGTCATGATCTGGTCCTCGATTTCGATCTTCACCCGGCCCCTGGGCAGCATGGTGGTCGACACGATTCTGTCGGGCTCCTGGTCGATGGGACTGTAGAAGCCGGGAATCTCCATCTTGATCAGGCCGTCATTCTTGAGGGTCTTGATGTGGTCATCCACGATCTGGCGCTTCAGGCTTGTCAATGCCATGACCTGCGGGCGTGTTGCCGCATCACGGTGTTCACAGATTGTCTCGATGGCTTGAAGCACGATTTCTCTGGATGACTTTTGCTGCATTGGAATCTCCTCTAGAATCGGGTTCTCAGGTTCGATTTCGAGGGGCCATCCTTTGCGGTGGCTTTCTCTTTTCAGCTATCCGGTTCCCATTTCGGCAGGCGTGCCGGCCACTCCCCTTTTGCTTCCACCATGGCCCGGGTCCGGGCGCTGTACTCAGCCTCCAGCGCGCGGCGCTCGGACTGCTTCAGGTTTCCAGAAGTTCCGACATACCAGTGGCAGCCGGGCTCCTGACCGTGCGGGCCACATCCTGGCCAGCCTCGGCGGTCATCGGTCTTGATGGCCATGCCCTTGCCTTCGTCCGAGTGGCAGAACTGGGTGAAGCCCTGAATGCCGCAGCGGATGCACGGCAGCCGGCGCACGGCGGACTGATAGGCCGGGCTGGTGATGGCGTTTTCCTTCGGGATTGGGGTGGGCCCCTGCTGCCCGATTCGGGCTATAACCGCCCTGCTTGTAGCTACATTTTTAATAGCTGACGATGCCCGAGGCTCTACGTCTGACGGTTGATTTTGTCGGGAGATAAAACCCCCATACCCGGGCCGGGCCCAGGCTGTGCGTTTCATGGGGGTGCGGCGCATCATGTCAAAACCTCACGGTATCCACGCCAAGCCCAGCGTAATCACTGCGCTTGATGGCTATCCGAATCGCCTGCACAGCAGTGGCGCCAGCCTCCAGCGCGCCCCAAGCGAAATCTTGGCCTCCGCCGTATGCATAGATTCGCTCTCGCATTGGCGAATAGACCAGCGAGTTACCAAGCTGCCAGACCTTCAGATTTTGGTCGACCACCAAGGCGCACTGGTTGGCCAGGTCTTTTGACTCCATGAAAGTGAGCGGGTTTGGCTCGGGTCGCTTACCGCGCATCCATGCCAGCACAGCACTTGCAAACTCACCGCTGCCAGCAAAGGCCACAAGAAAAACCCGTCCATCGACGGCTTTGATCTTGAAGACCTTGCGGACACGTCGACGGGCGCCGCCTGACCATGAACAACTGTCAGCGGCCAGTGTCTTACCGTCCCAGGCGATGGTTGTCATGGGTCAGACCTTGTGCGTGCCTTCAACCCCACGGCGCATCCGCTCGATGGTGCGCTG
>OFQX01000621.1_pt1 | contig 10649 bp, 20 predicted proteins | sample 1542951 | NCBI WGS metagenome assembly OFQX01 (sample SAMN07774215, study PRJEB24372) | wastewater metagenome | isolation source: WWTP Novara (Effluent) | place: Italy: Novara | collected 2015-12
CACGTCATGATAATGTTGTTCTGACTTGTTCAATTCAAGAACTCTCTGTGAATTCTTACTATCAGCTTATGTCCGCCTAATAGCATTTCCTCTTCAATCGTGCCTTCTGGATCTTCATCTAGATCCATATCACTCATAGCACAGTAAGTGTTACTCAATTCCTGCCTAAATTCTTCTTTTGAATATCCAGCTTCACGCGCTAATTCAACTAATCCTTTTTTCATGTTTCATTTGTCCAAATAACATTACGTTCAGCACCGAACGAATAAATAAGTTCTACAAGATCACTGAATTCGCGCTTCCCCATCTTGCTCGTTGATTGGCCTAATACCACAAATCCGTTAATGTTCATGCATGTTGTTCTAAAACTGGATCACACTGAATTCCTATCGATTTAAGTGCCGCCACGTAATCATTTCCCCTCCTGACAGCTCTTGATCTAATAACTGTTTTAGAAATTCCTAACCTTTCACACAATTCATAAACAACTTCCTGTTTTCCTTCAATCATTACCTTTACGGTCCTGGTGGTATTAAGTGATTGCTGTTTCCTGGTAGCCCATCTGCAATTTTCTTTAAAATACCCCAGTGAGTTATTTATACGATCAATAGAAGTCCCTTTTGGCCTATCTCCCATATCTTTGACAAACTCACGAAAATCATGCCATTCTTTACATACCCTTATTCCTTTTGCGCCATATCTTGAATACATGATTTTATGTCCACCCCATTCGCAACGATCCATCATTGATGCCCAAGAAGAATATGTTGGGCTTCTGCTTTTACCGGATTTGTTATATCCATGAATCGTGGATCTAGATGATCTTCGTGATTTTCCAAAACATCCACATGAAACAGTAGCTCCGCTAATTAATGATTGGCCAGCTATCAATTTTTCATTTCCGCAATCACATACACACCTAAATTTAGAATAATCAGTATCATCCGGAACAAAATACAAAACATTTAATTTCCCAAATCTTTGCCCAGTAAGATCATTTTTAACTTTTTTTGGCATGCTCACTAACTCCATTCAATCCCATTATCTGCACCCCACGCATATATGTACTCAATCAGATCTGCGCATTCTTTCTTGGTTAATTTACTTGTCCGAACAGGCACTATGTCAACGCCATGACCGTCTAAAGCAGGCAATATCTCTACAGCAGATCCATGCACTCTGCACCATGCCGCAACCAACAAACGTTTCCATGTTTCAACATCATGTTTTTTCCCCGCCCATTCTTGAGTTCTGGAAATTTGGGTAATGAGAGCATGTAGCAAGCTGTTTTCTTCTAAGCTTCTTGTTGCCTGCTTCACCTCAACAACAAACCCTTCCGGTGCGTTCCTGATAGCCTGTATAGCCATTTGTCTCGCTGTGTCGTGAGCTAGGATGAAGTATTGTTTATTCATCGCCTTTTAATAACTTATAAGCCTTATCCATCCACCAATTAATGAAAAAAATGCATATCACTATCGGAATAGTCCACCAAGTCCAGATATCAATTATTAAATAAAAAATAAGCGCAACGGCTGGTGCCAACATCAAAAAACCTTTAATCTTATTACTCATTTTTTAATCGCATTTTATTAAAATATTCAAACCGCAAATCGCAAGAAACGAAACAACAATACCCGATATAAATCCTGATAAAGCGTAGAATCCGAAATAATCTATTGCTAAATAAATGAAAAACAAAAAGAATAATAAAAACGGTACAATTAACAATAATCCTTTTATGTTATTGCTCATTAATTCACGCCTCTTCTCATTTGCACAATATCAGCACGGATTTTTAACCACGCTTTATCACCTTTTTCTTTCTTAACAATAGACGCAAAATTTGCCATTCTGTGTTTATCAAAACTTGATACTTGCCGTAAAAAACTTTCGCGTTTGAATTGCTCTGTGTATGTTGGCAAAGGATCTTTTGAACAATATTTGCATCGACACGACATCACATCCACACAACTAATCCAGCCATCAAAAATGTTGCTATAAATGCACCTATCATCATCAACAACGAAAAATCTGATTTAGCTGTTTCGCGCAATCTCAATTCTCGTTCGTTTTTTGCCATGAATTGCCAGTACTCAGCTTGTCCGCAGTTATTCGCTTTATACGATTCAAGCTCATCATTCTTTGATTTAAGTAATCGTATTTCGTTATGCAATTTATCCATTTCTGTTTTTGCGGTGTTGAAAGCGCTGTTTATAGCGCTTCTTGCTGATTCTTCTTTGTATACTTCGTTCATATCAACCTCAACCAATTAAAACTTCATTACGCAACCTCTTCGATAACACTTTCTGCGCGTATTCGATAACCTCGAATTTATCAAGATTTTCCCAATTAACACGCTTTCTGCAAGCTGCAATGTATTTTGCTAATAACTGCGCTTTCGATAACGTATTCAATACGCTTGAAACACTATGTTCGCCGATTGAATCAATGAATTCTTTTTCACTTTCCAATGTGTATGGTTTTAATCTCATTTTCTTATGCCTCAAATAACAAAACTTCTTTCAACTTTCTTTTTAAACTTAACAACTTTCTCGCCGTTGTAATCTTTAAAACGTGTTGTAGTGCCATAAAACTCAGTTTGAATATCGCCTATTGCACCATTTCTGTTTTTCCTACAGATAATCTCAGCAATATTTCCGAATTCACTCTCTCTGTTGTAAACGTAGTCCCGATAAATAAACAGTATTAAGTCAGCATCCTGCTCAATCTCACCTGATTCACGCAAATCAGACATTAAAGGCCGTTTATCCGCTCTCTTATCAACTTCACGGTTAAGCTGCGATAATGCTATTACCGGAACATCAAATTCCTTTGCAATGCCCTTTAAACCGCGCGAGATTGATCCTATTTCCTGGTTCCTGTTATCGCCATCCCCTCTCATCAATTGGATGTAATCAACGACGATAAGACTTAAACCATGCTGACGTTTTATCTGTCTGCACTTTGATCTGATATGTCCTACTGTGATTGCTGGCGTGTCATCGATGTGCATTTTTAGCTGCCCAAGATGATCTATTGCTTGAGATTTCCCAACTCTTTCTTCATGAAATTTAATCATCCGTGCAGCAACTTGTCTTTTAGCCATTTCTAACGAAAAGAAAACAACGCTTTCCTTTAACGCTATATGTTCAGCAATCTGGCCGGCTAGACTGCTTTTCCCCATGCTTGGCCTTGCTGCTAATATGATTAAATCGCTTTTATTCAATCCGTTAATCAAACGATCAAGATCACGTAAACCAGTTTTTAATCCATTTACTTCTTTATCTTCCCATTCGATTGCTTCAATCACTGCATTCTTGATATGAGCCATACCGCTATTGCCATCAGTTGATACAAACTGAGCAAAACCGTTTTCTGCTATCTCACAAACATCATAGATGTCATTGCCTTGTTCAGTCGCGTCACTAAGCGTATTAATCAATTCTTTCAATTTTCTTAACTTGTAAGCATCTGATATGTTTTTTGCGTGTGATTTAATGTTCCTGCATAATGCGCTTTGAACTAGGTGCCCGATGTATTTCAAATCACCAACTGATTCAAGCATCCCTTGTTTATTAAAATGTTCTGCAAGGAGTATCAAATCAACGTTTTTACCTTTCTCTAAAAATGCTTGTATTCCAGAGAAAATATCCTGGTGTGATTTAACGAAAAATTCGTATGCATGAAGATTAATTTCATCGTAGAAAGAATTGTTTTTTAACAAGCTACCAAGAACTTCTTGCTCACTTTCTATTAAAACTTTATTGTCTTTAATCATGCTGTTCTCTTGTAGTTGTAAAGCACTGCGTTTCTCATCCAGTTACGCCAAGTTGCAAGCCAATCCTTGTATCTAGAATCTTTTGATAAGCAGTAATCCTTGAATTTCTGAGTTTCTCTTTTGATCATGGCTTCTGGAACACCTTCACTTACTGCCCATTCGCACATTTCGAGTGTTACTTCAAAGTTCTCAGGAAAAGATGTAAGAATCTTTTTTTGTTTCGTATTGGATCTTTGTTTTTCTTCTCTTTTAATTTCTGATTTATTTGTTTCAGAAACTTTAGTTTCTGTAAATAATATATATTCTGTATCTGTATCTGTATCTGTATCTAGCCTGGACAAGTCCGGACTGTCCAGATTTGTCGCGGACAGTTCCGTGACATTATTTGTCAATTTGTTTGTGTAGCTATCTACTATTTTATGTATGGTCTCGTTCCTAGTTGTCTTTTTATCCAAGTACTTAGCTAATCTTATGCATGATATAATTCCGTTTGATTCTTCAAACAAATTTATATTAACCATGTATCTGATTATTTCTTCTACTCTAAGCTGGTCAATTTTTAGGTTAAATCCTATAACTTCTGCGTCATGCTTAAGATCAAAGTTTATTTCTTTTGACTCTCCCAAATCTCCGGCTATTAATTCCAAGCAATACCAGTAAATTGCATAACCATCTGCGCCATAACGCATCCTTATCTTTGTTAATTTGTTATTTGATGATGCACTTGTGAAATGCTTAAACCATTTGATAGGCCGCCTCCATTGGTAATTTTGCACCTTTCGATCTATTGCATGATCTGCATGCCAATTTTGTATTTTGTTTGCTATGAAGGCCGCCCTTGGCCAATGGAATTACGTGATCAAGCTCTAAACTATCCTTCGGAAAAATTTCTTTGCAAATGTAGCACTCGCCATTTTGTGATTTAAATTTCTCTTCAATGTCTACTTTTTCAACAAATGCATTTATTACTCTCGATCTTCTCTCGCTTGAATATTCTCTATGTTTTGTTTTACCGATGATGCTGTCTAAATATTCACGCCTGATTTTTTTATGATGTTCTTTATTAGAATTAAAACTTTTCAACACTATTGATCTTTTTTTTTCTCTATTGATATCCCAATAGATTTTTTCGTATTCCAGTCTGGATTTCATATCAACAGATAATTTGTCGCATGGTTTGCATCTAGGTTTAAATCCAGTCTTCTTTGATTTGTCTTTGTAAAAATTACAAGATTCTTTTGTAATTCCGCAATGGCAGCATGTGATCATGCTAAGCACCTCTTTCAGCACACCATCTCAATATAGCCTTGCGCTTACCGCTAGCTGTTTTCCTGCGTTTTATCTCTCTTGCTAATTGCAATGCCTTTTTCATTCTCAAACCTATGATAAAAAAACCGGCGCGATAAAAGAGGAGAGAAACGCGCCGGCGTAAAAGTACAGGTGGCTTGCCTGTACGGGAGGTAAATTTTGCGCGAATCCGGCTACGCCTAAGCGCTTCACGCTGCGGGACACATCATAAGGAGGGATGTGGTTGTTCATTTTTTAGACTTTCCTAATTCAGGCCATTTTTTAATGTAACTATCAGGATGAAGCATTTTTCTTGTTACACTTCCTCCAGATTCTTTCTCAATACATACACTTAATTCAGTGCCAATTTTCTGGCGCTTGGAAATAGCTTTCCTTAAATAACCAATCGTTGTATTGCACCGGCAAGCAAAATCCTTTTGTTTATCAACGGGCATTTTGTTTAAAAAAATTCTCAAGCTTTCCATTTTTATTTCGATAATTTGAATATTAAAAATGATACCTATGGGTATTATATTTGTCAATACCTATGGGTTATTTGCCGACTCAATTACTCAGCACATAATTTATTATGGATATGAAATCGCAATTGAAAAAAGAAATAAACGAAAGAAGAAGATTAAAGCTGCAGCATTTGATTAATTCAAAATGTGATGGAGTTAACGCGCGTTTTGCTTTTGAAATCGGGAAAGTTGAAAGCTACATAAACAGATGTTTTTATCCTGGATAGATAAATTTCTGTCAAATAATACCTATTTGTATTGACAAGAAAAATACCTTTAGGTATAGTACATAACTATCAACTAAGCATAAATCGTAAGCGTAGCGGTGTTGATAGTAAAGGGAAACGGTTTTTCTTTAATTAACGCAAAAACTATTTAAAGGATCAAATATGTTTAAAGTAATCATGATATTAGCAAGCTTATTAATGATTAATCATAATGCGCAAGCAGAAAATTGGACGCTTCTTGGAATACTCACAATTCAGAATCAAAAACACCATGTACTTAAACACGAATTTGTAAGAGTAGAAGGATTTAAAAACGAATCTGATTGCTGGGACGCATCAAGACGGCTAGGGTACTCATCTGAGTATGCTGGTCAAGGTGGAACGAATAATAAAGTGCCAGGCTATCAATGGGATTTTAACTCTGACTGTATCAAAGTTAATGACGAATAAGTCACAGGCCGCGCAATGCGGCCAATTGGAGAAGATCATGGACTACAGAAACAAAGACATGAAAAATCTTTTCGTAAAAGAAAAATTTGACTGGCAGCCGTGGTTAATAGCGGCAGGAATCTGGTTGTTGTACTTCGTATCAATACCGTTTTTCGGATATTAAGGAGAATAAATTGAATATTAATGAATTAACAATAGGTCAAGTTAAAGAATTGGCCGCAATGTTTGGGACTAAGCAAGGTGAATCTACCGGCCTGAATTGCATGATCGGAAAGAAAGTAATCATACGAACATATTCAGCCGGGGTGTGGTTTGGTGAATTGAGTCAAAAAGATCGAAATGAAGTAATTATGAAAAATGCTCGACGCATGTGGAGTTGGTGGGCAAAAGAAGGAATAAGCTTGTCTTCGGTGGCCGTACATGGAATTAAAAAAGACAAATCAAAAATAGTAGAAGCTGTTGAGTCTGTTTGGCTTGAAGCAATTGAGATTATTCCATGCTCAGAAGCCTCAATCTCAATCATTGAGAGTGCAGAAAATGCCAAGGCTTAATAATTATATAGCCAGCAAAAATGGCTCTGGCGATGGCGCTGGCGATGGATCTGGATTTGGCTATGGCTCTGGCTCTGGCTATGGCTATGGCTCAGACGAATAATTATGATATGGAGATAAAGAAATGGGCAGAAAAGTGATACAGATCGAGGTTATACAACTATCATTCTCAAATTTGATTAATGGATACTCATTAAAGAGAGATTGGAGATTGCGATGGATATGAGCGTAAAAAAAGAACTGATCACAAAATTTCATAACAAGTAGGATTGATATGAAAATATTAAACAAAACAGGGGAAATAATAGCAGAGTTTGATGTTGAGAACCTGCGCGGTGCCGACCTGTGCAATGCCAACCTACCCGGTGCCAACCTGCGCGGTGCCGACCTGTGCGGTGCCGAAATTATCATCATAACTTTTAGTCTATGGACGGCTTATATAACAAATGGACATATAAAAATAGGATGCCAGTCGCATAAATTAGAAGACTGGATAAATTTTTCTAATACAGAAATATCAGAGATGGATTCAAAGGCATTAGATTTCTGGAAAGAAAACAAAGAATTAATAATTGGCTTATGTAAAAGATTCAAGAGTAAAAATCATGAATGAGTCGAACAGAATTCATATCGGCAGATTGCAAGCATACATCGAGTAACATGGCATTACGAATGAACTAGATGCGCTTATATCCGCGATTGAACAAGATGATGAGCACGATTTGCAAGAATATGATGAATATGAAGAGTCAGCGCTACATAACAATAGAGAATGGATTATGTCTGTGCTTACCGCGGTAAGCGGTGCAATTGATATCAATTATCACATGTGGTGCGAAGAAGAAAGACAAGAACGATTGGAATTGTTAATGAACGAACTGGAGAATATAAAATGAGCGAAACATACGAATTAGATAGCGTACAGCAAGTGCGAAATAACTTATTACAGATCACTATCGGCACATTAAGAGACTGGGTACTTAATCGACAAGAGCCTTTTTCGATCATTGATATTTATCAAGATCCAGAAATCAGCGAGAAATTGTGCATTGATCACGAGATGATAAAAGTAATCAGATCGGCGCTGTTAAAGCTTAATTGTACGGTGAAAAATGAATACGAACTGCTGAAAGATGAATATCTTTTCGACACTTACTATCCGCCTCGCGTTGTGCGGATTGATCGTGATTTATTGGTGAGTTGATTATGGAACATAGCGAAAAAATTGATGAATTAGGAGCGTCGCTTTCCAAGGCGCAAGGGGCGGATAGAAGGATGGAAGAAGCATCAATAATAAAAAAGATTCTAAACAAAAAATTTGGATCCAACCAGAATGTTATCAAATCTGCATTGATTAGATTCATAGAAAAGATCTCATACGGATCTTCAGATTGTTGGTATTGGATTGGCTCAAAAAATAAGCATGGATACGGAGTTACCTCAATCTCAAATGAGAATAAAGCGCATAGATTATCTTGGAAGTTATTCAAAGGGAAAATTCCAGAAGGTTTGAGTGTGCTGCATAGATGCGATGTTAGATGCTGCGTCAATCCTGATCACCTATTCCTAGGAACGCAGAATGACAACATGAAAGACTGTGCTCAAAAAGGGAGAATTAAAAGCCCAATATTGAGTGGCGAAACTAACCCAATGAGCAAGCTTAATAATGACCAAGTTAGATCTATTAGAGAAATGTCACAAATAATCCCGCAAGCTCAAATAGCAAAGCATTTTGGAGTATCTAACATGACCATAAGCAGAATAGTTAGAGGTGAATCATGGAAAACTATATAGATAATAAGTTTCAAAGTAGCAACGTGAATGAACTGTTTGCAGCGTTGGCTAAAGCTCAGGGTGAAATGGAACATGCCAGTAAAGACACTGATAACCCATTTTTCAAATCAAGATTTGCCGATCTAACCTCAGTGATTGATGCGTCAAGGCCATTCCTTTCTAAAAACGGATTGTCTGTAAATCACTTTACAGATATCAGCGAAGATGGAATGGTAAATCTTATATGTCAGCTAAATCACTCATCAGGACAGTGGATGAGAGGTTATTACCCAATACGGCCAGTTAAGTCTGATCCACAAGGTTATGGTTCAGCGTTAACTTATGCAAAAAGATACACATACAGCGCGATTGTTGGCGTTGCTGTGATTGATGAAGACGATGACGGAAACTCGGCAGTAAGCTCAAAACCAGAAAACACAAAGAAAATCAATTTGCTTCCTGCCTACGATGATAAAAAATTACGTGAAAATATTCCGGCGTGGCAAGCATCAATAATTGCAAATAAACATACGACAGATAGCATCATAAACATGATTTCTACGAAATACACTTTAACCGATGCACAGAAAGATACTATCAAATCACTTGGAGAAAGCAATGCAAACTCATAGCTCAGTTAAATATAACAGAATCAACATAAGAGGAGTTTCGATATGAAAGCAGTAGTTCACCAATTATCTCAAGGAACCGAACTGTGGAATCAGTTTAGATCAACCCACTACGGTGCATCAGAAGCCGCCGCAATGCTAGGCATATCTCCTTACATGAGACGTAATGAATTGCTGCAACTTAAAGCAACGGGCAAATCTAAGGATCACAGTGATTACACTAAAAAGATATTCCAGGATGGCCATGACGCAGAAGCCGCTGCACGTTTATTGCTTGAAGAAGATATGCAAGAGGATTTTTATCCAGTGACTTGTTCCAAGGATAAATTAAGCGCGTCTGTCGATGGCTTAACAATGGATGGCAGCACGGCATTTGAACATAAATTATTGAGTAACGGGTTATTTGAAAGTGTTGTGTCGCAGCAAGTGCCAGATCACTATATGGCACAATGTCAGCAAATCCTAATGGTTACTGGCGCAGAAAGAGTAATTTTTATGTGTAGCGATGGCACGAGAGAAAAGCGCGCATCAGTTGAAGTAATAAAAGATCAATCGTGGTTTGATCGTATTACTGCAGGTTGGGATCAATTTACCCGTGACCTTGAAACATTCCAGCCGAAAGAATTTGCAGACAAAACAGAACCGGAAGCAATCATGCAACTACCAGCCCTATCGATTCAGATCAAGGGCGAGGTAACCGTAAGCAATCTACCGCAATTCAAAGTTGCTGCTGATACTTTCATTGCAAACATCAAAACCAATTTGCAAACTGATGAAGATTTTGCGAATGCTGAGGCTACGGTCAAATTCTGCGATGAAACAGAACGTAAGTTGGAAGCAGCGAAACAATCAGCGATTGGACAGACAGCCAGTATTGATGAATTGATGCGCACGATTGATCATATCAAGGATCAGATACGTTCAAAAAGATTGACGCTTGAGAAGTCAGTAAAAAATGAAAAAGAGAATCGTAAAAAAGAAATTATTGATAATGCTCATACAATTATCAGAAATCATGTTGAAGAACTCAGGAAAGAGTTTAAACAATGTGATTTCGTGTTGTTAGCGCAAAACTTTATATCAAGACAATTTCTTGAATCAGCATGCAAAAACAAGCGCACGATTGCAAGTCTACACAATACTGTTGATACCGAAGTAGCTGCAATCAAGATCAAGCTTGATGAATTGGCGCGTATTATTCGTAAAAATCTAACGCACTTGCCAGAAGATTTGTCCTTATTCCGCGATCTTCAATCGATCATAACCAAGCCAGAAGATGATTTTAAATTGCTGGTTGAATCACGCATGGCAGATCAAAAACGCAAGGAAGAAGAAGCCAAAGAACGAGCAATTGCTGAAGCAACAGAAAGAATGAAAAAGATCAAGGAAGAAGAATCAATAAGGATTGAATCACTTCCAACTGATATCAAATC
>OFQX01000623.1_pt1 | contig 10638 bp, 8 predicted proteins | sample 1542951 | NCBI WGS metagenome assembly OFQX01 (sample SAMN07774215, study PRJEB24372) | wastewater metagenome | isolation source: WWTP Novara (Effluent) | place: Italy: Novara | collected 2015-12
GGGGCGTGCGGGACGATCTACACGATCCAAGCAAACGCCGAAGCGTGCTGCGTCGTCACTGCCGCCGACCTCGAAGCCGCCGGGCAGGGGCGGCTGCTGTGACTCCCCGTGACTTCGTGCTGCGCGCTCAACGTCGGCTGGAGCTGACGGACGGCGAGCTAGCGCGGTTGTGCGGGTCGTGCCGTACCGCAGTGGCAAACTGGCGCAGCGGCCGGCATGAGCCGTCTGGGCGCGCGGTGCTGGCGATTGTGGACAGGCTAATGGATGCGAGCGGCCGAGGTCTCCCGCCGTCGTCCGACGGTACTTAGGCCGCGTTCACCATCCTGCCCGTCGGGTGGCGCAAAAAGACGGGCACTATTGCGAGGTGACAAGTATGTTCGAAAAATTACCGGCTGTTAATGAATCAGTCGCATGTCTTACGTGCGGCTGCGGCGCGCGCAGTGATTTGAGTATGGACCGCACGATTGCCGTTGGTTTCGGCAGTGCGGGATACAGCCGTGACGGGCAATGCCTCTGGCAAGAAGGTGGCGACGAGTTCGAGGATTGCCCGACTGTCGCGGATGTTGAGGCGCTTGCCAAAGCCGATCCAGACCACGACTGGCGGATATCGTTTTTCGCGCCGCTGTACGAGGCGGAATATCAGCGGCAGGCGGATGGCATCTGGGTACTGATACGGAAAGGCGAAGGCTTCGCGTGACCGTTCACCGCTGGCCCGGCGGCGCGCAGGGCTGACAGCCGGGAAAGACCGGCACTGATTGGAGGGCCGATGGGTTCCCCCGACGACTAGTCGGCACCATTGAAGTCACAGCGAGTCCGGCGGCTGTGCCCGATCAGCCGGACGCTAATTGAGGGAGATAGAGCGATGAGCAGAAGTCGTTTGTATCCGTGGAACTGCGTAATGTTGCAGCTCTGGTTTCATCCCCTCTGCTGGAGAACGTGTTGGAGTTGGAAGGGCGTCAAATCTGCCGAATGGCATCAGCTACATGATCGCGCCTTGTGCTATGTGTCGCTTGGGCCGATCACTTTAACTTTAAGGTTCCTGCAATGAATTTATGGCCTACCGGCACTCCGCCAGTTCCGCGACCGCCGCGAGCCTGATCCGCTGTTCCGCGACGCACTGGCGGCGCGGTATCATGGCGGTAATCGGTGCGGGCCAAGTCCCCTGCGGGGCCTCTGAGCATCAACACGCACGCCGGATAATCGTAACCGGCTCAATCCGGCACGCACCGTTTCGGCAGCCCCCTGACGTAGGTTTGCAGGCCGGTCAGGAACTCGGCGTCCTCGCCGGCTGCGACAAGGTGGGCTTCAGTAGCCTGTTCAACTCGTTCAAAGCCTCGTTCAATTGCCGCGCGGTCTCCGGGCTCCGGGCCGGTTGCATCAGGCTCGCCGGGGGCGGCAGGCGCGGGACAGACGGGTCGGCGCATGGCTTGGTACTGGCGCAGCCGGCCAGCGAGATCGTGAGCAGCAGCGCCAGCGAGGCGCAGGGCGGCATTCGTGTCATGTTCGAGACTCTGGTTGGCCTCAACTTGGGTCTGGATGGCGGATTCTGACAGCTTCCTGGCCGTGACTGCGGCATCCCGCTCCGCGACCAGCGCCGGCCGCTCCTGGTAGGCCGCGCGCCACGCATGGACCCGCCACCATGCCACGCCAGAGGCCCCCAGGAGCGCCGCTCCTGCAACGCCGTAGAGCCACGGGTGAGCGAGTAGACGGGCGATCACGCTGGCGTGAAGTCCACGTAGAACCTCGCCCCCACGGGGAGCGCCCCGAACAGCGACGGGTTCTGCACAGACAGTTTCATCTCGCCGCTCGGGGTCCAGCGGGCAAACGTATTGTCCTCATCAGATCCATCGGACGGGTACGCGCCATCCTTCGCCACGGCGTACAGAATCAGATCTTCCTGCGACACACTTCCATCCGGCCGCTTGTGCTGCGACACGCCATGCACCTGCATCTTTGCTCTCATCGTCACCATTGTCGTCTCCTTCATTTAACGAGAAAACCGATCACGGCGGCCCCCGGCGGATATCGTCCGCCAACTCCAGCGCGTAGTGCAGGCCGACAGCCATCGCCCCCAGCACGATCGCGAACGCCCACAGGATGCGAAGCGTTTTCAACGACTACCGGCGCCCGTTCAGGAAGCCGAGCAGCGCCACGAAACAGCCGGCGCCGACCATCGTCCACGCATACGCTTGTGGGCTCAAGGCCGCCTGTAACGCCGTGGCGTTCGCCTGCACAGCGCCGAGCACCACCAGCACCGCGCCCGTGATCTTCGTCTTGTGGCGGTTGAGCATTGCCAGAATTTCGCTAATCGTTTTCATGCTTCTCCCCTGCTGACCGGAACCGGCCCGTTGATGATCGGTAGCGGATCGTTCGGCATCGAGCCGATTGCCTCGCGCGGCCAGCGATACCCGAGCACGCGGTATTGCTCGAAGGCGCGAATCGTCACCGCATCGCCTTGGTTCCCGCCGAGCGTCAACAGGCGGTAATCGCGATCCTTGCCGAGTACGAAACCAACATGCCCGCCGCCCTGCCGCTCGTAGATCACGATGCAGCCGACGCGGGGCGTGTCCAGAACGATGCCCCAATCCAGATACGCCTTGGCGCGATACCACGCTTTCGGGGGCGCGACGCTGCATTCCCGCAGGCAGTGAGCAACATAGGTTCCGCACCATGGCGTCGCGTCGTCGTTCCACCACGCGCCGAGTTTCCGCAGCCATCGCTGGATCGTCGGGTTACTGGCCTGCCCAGGAATCTCCGCAAGCCCGAGATGCCGCCGGCCCTCAGTGATCCAGCACGGCTCCATCACGGCCCACCGTGACCCGTCACCTTGGCCATCACCGCGCCAATCGCGCCGCCCACCGTCGCCGCTGCGCTCGACAGCCACAGCACCGCACGCACGCCGCCCTTGTGTTCGGCCAGCGTGGTCTTGATCTCGACCAACGAGTCGCGCACACCGCTCATGTCACAACGAATCGCGTGCACGTCCTCTTTGAGCCCAACAATCTGTTGAGAGTGTCGCTCCAATTCGCGCGCGATGTCATCTGTCATTTCTTGTTCCTTTTTCTTGCCGTTACGTCTGCGTGCCGACGACAGTGCCGTCGGTCGCGCTTGTCGGCGCACCCCACTTCATACGCAATTTCCCGGTTCCACCATCCGGGTCGTTGATCCACAAGTGATATCCTCCAATAATCAGATGCGCGCGATCGTAGTCGCTCTTGCTGTCGTCATCCATCACGCGGAGATTCTTTCCCGTCCCGTCACACAAGACCACGAAACTCGTCGGCCCGCCGACCTCATTGTTCGTTGCAGTAAACCCATACTGCGAATGCTCAAGGACGCGAATTCTCTGATTGTTCGCGTTAACGACGTAATTCGTGATGTCGTTCGAGTGGTAGTTGTGGGAAATAATCGGCGGATGGCTATGATCGCGACAGACCGTCCCATTGAAGTTGATAACTGTTGTCATCGACTCCAGCCGATTATTTTCAAAGCGCAGCCCTGTGGGGCCATACGCCGTGCCGGCGTCTCGACTCGACGCAGAAAATCCCGACGGAGGCGTCGTGAAAATAGTGAGCGCATTCGTCAAGCCCTCGAAGTCGTTTGCGAGGATGTTGACGCCGTTCGCAAACCCCTGCGTAACGCCGTCGGTTTCCATGCGGATACCGTGCGTGACGCTCGACAGCCGGCAGTTCTGAATCTTCGTCGCGTTCGCCTGCCCCTTGAGGTTGATACCACAGTACGAGTAAGCGCCTCCACCGTCCGCCCCAGACCGAAGCCGTGTCGAGCATCCGTCGAGAATGTTCCAGAATGAATGCGTGTCGCCAATGCCGGGGGTTATCGCGGCCAGTTCAAACGCGGTCCATGTCGCTGCGTTTGAATACAGCTCGACGGATACATCTTCAAGGCGGCATCCGCTGGCGCCCTTGAGCTGCACCGCTCCGGCCGCCGTCGCGTTGTTCCGGTGGTTGACATGCAGCCCGAATATCTTGACGCCGTTGTAGTTGAAGCTGCCGTACACCTGCACGGCGAATCCAGTGACGCCAGTGCCATTCCGAATTACGGCCCCCTCCGCTTCAATGCGGTAGTTGTGTGGCAACGTCAGGTCAACGTCGAGCAGCCACGTCGAGTTCAGGTAATACTTCCCAGGCGGCACATAGATGCTCCCGCCAGTGGACTTGATCGACGCCCATGCGTTGTTGAACGCCGTCGCATTATTCGTCGTTGCGGCCGTCGTGCCGCTCTCCAACGTGTCATCTGCGATGGCGCCGAACCGTCGCACATCGCCATACGGGTAGTATTCGTACACCACGCCGGTCTCTGTGCCGAGCGTCGGCCACAACAGCGCGCCGATGTCGGCCGCGGTGATGACCGTCGACTCCACCGAAAACGAGATATTCGACGAGCCGATCGTGATCGGGTCCGCTGTCGTCAGTCGCCACCAAGCGCCGTCCGTCGTGGAAACCTTGGTGCCCTTCTGAACGTCGGACGATTCATCGAAGTCGGTTGCCCGCGTCCACGCGCTCGCACTCACGACGTAGATGCCGTTCTGCGTCGCCGTAGTCTGCGCATTGACCAGAATGCGATCGCCGGCCACCAGCGCCACGCCGCCGACCGTCTGCGCCCCGGACAGCGTCAGGTTCCCTGTTGACACGACCCGGACCGGCGCCTTGATCGCCGTTACCGACGTCTCGCCGACAACCGTTGTGCGCTCAACGAACGTCAGGCTGGACGTGCCGATCGTGATCGGATTCGCCGTGGAGAGGCGCCACGAGGTTCCGTCGTCGACGAGAATGACCGTGCCCTTGCGCACGTCGATCGCACCATTGAAGTCGACCGCGCGGCTCCATGCCCCCGTACTGACGACCCATATCCCGTTATCCACCGACGACGTCTGAGCGGTTGCCAGCACGCGGTCGCCGGTTACGCACGCCACGAGCCCGACCGTCTGTTCTCCGGATAAGGTGATGTTCGACGTGGCGACGGCCGCAACCGGCGCCTTGATAGCGACCGACGTCGTGATTCCGGTGAGTCGGTCAGTCATGGTCGATGGCATGGCGCTATTCCTCCGGCCTGCGCTTGAACAGGTATTTCAGGTCCGTCGCGTCCTCTGGCTCAAATTCACCAGACGCAACATCGTAGACAAACTTCCCCGATGTTTCCAATTGGCCTGTCGGTAGCCCGGTCGCAGGCCCGACGCCGCGGAGAATCGACGAGAACACCTGTCGCCAATCGACATCCTCGCCGTCGATCCACGCCACAGTTTCGTTCTTGAGCGTTTTGCCGGCCCGGTAGGCCATCAGGACGCCGTCCGCCAGTGGATTCATGAGCGGCTGCGTGAACTCGCCGAGCACGTCGCGCTGCACGTAGTTCGTCACGTCCCGGAAGATCGGAATCGTCAACCCTGGATAGGCGCCGGTCACGACCGCCCACCGAAACGCGATATCGTCGACGATGCGGCCGTCCTCGTCCTCGTCGTCGATTTCCTTGCCGGTGACGATATCCCACATGATGGCCGGCAGAATCCACGCGAACAGCATGACGCCAAGTGCTTCCGGCCACGTTTTCACGATTCCTCGGCGACCGGCGGCATCGGTCATGCGGTTGCCCATGATCCGCATGGGTCCGTAGAACATCGTGATTCCCCACCGCCGCGCCCACGCCTGCCCCTCGAAAGCCGACAAGTCCTTGGGCGCTCCAGCCGTCTGCGTCTGCCGGATGATCTTGTCGGCCGCCAGCACAGCAGCGTCGTGACCGTCCGCCTCGCTTGACTCCAAGACGCGCCGGTACTCGCCGAGCCAGATGGCCGGCGTGACGATCATGTCGCCGCCGAGATGGACGCTCATGGCGACCCGCGCGATCCCGGCGATCACGTCATGCCGGCCGGCGATTTCCTGCATGATCGTCGTGTACGAGTGTTCGAGGTTCTGCACGCGGTGCCGCATCATGGCGGACGAGTCACGCACGAATTTCATGCTGTCGACCGGATGCCGGTAGAACTGTGCAAGCCCGGCCGCATAGGCCGCCTTCGCGTCTTGGCCGACGATCCGCGCATAGCCTTGGAAGTGCGCCAGCGCCACGTTCCCAGCAACGATCCCGATCTTGAATCCCATCGCGGCGAGTACGGTGTTGCGCCGCAGCGTTTCGATGACCGTGTTCCAGCCCTTGTTCGCCGCCTCGCCAATGGCGCGGTCCTCACGAATCGTCCTCGCGACCATGCCTTCGAGTGACTTACTTCCGGCCACGCTGATACTGTCGTCCATCGCCAGCTTGACGCGCGGATCAGCGAGAATCTTCGTGGCCTGGATGACGAACTCTCGATGCGTCAGGTCCGTCAGGACTTCGTCGATGTGTCGCGACAGCACGGCGCTGTAGTCGAACAGCAACGGGCCAGCGGATACCGTGCGCTCGAACAGGAAACTGTGGCCGGTCGTGGCGCGGCTATGGTTCCCCATGAGCGCGCCGACTGCCGTGCTGGATTCTATTTCCTGTTTCGCCCCGGCCATCGACCCGCGCGGGTTGTAGACGATCGGCCAATACGACCCCTGCACGTCGCCGAACGGCGTCGTGATTGTTCGGCCTTCGATCTTCGGCGGCACGAGTCCGCCCATGCGCTCCTGAAACGCCTGAATCTCTGGCCACATGCCTTCCAGCGTCGACCAGAACGTCTTTATCTGCGCCCAATCCGCCTCGCTCAGCTTCGACGTAATCTCGTCGACGGTGTCCATGTTGAGCGAGATCACGGTATTGCGTGCGCTCGGATCAACGAAACCGCCAGCGATGACGCGATCCAGATTCGACTGCGTGCCGAAGTTCAGCGCCATCGAGATCAGTACGGCGCGCGGCAGTTCAATGCCGAGCGTGTCGAGCTTGACCATTTCGGTCAGTTCATTGCGGCGATTCCGGTTCATGCCGGCAGTGAACTCAACCAGCGGGCGCAGGAACCTCTCGCGCAGTATTTCGCGATCGTATTCTCCCTTGTTGGCGAGATCGTAGAAGTACGAATGCCACGGTCCGGACGACCCGCCGTCCAGCCATTCGACTAGGGTCTCGGCTCCCTTGATCGCCATGCCCATCTGCGACAGCGTTTGCAGCGCGTGTTCGCCGCCGGACATGAACGATTCCGCGATCGGCGCCCCCTTGCCGCCCTTGCTGCTGGAACGTGCGCGGTCTACCATCGCCGTGATGGCTTCCTCGCGTGCCACCGCCTCGCCTTGGCGGATAATGGACGCCTGCCGTCCGGCTATATGCGCCAGATTCTTGACGTCGTCGCGCAGCAGTCGCAGTTCCGCGACCGTGAGTTCGTTGAGCGCGCGTTCCTTCGCGGATTCGACGGCGGCCAATGTCGCTTCCGACATCGTCACCGCTTCTCCGGATTCGGCGAGCGCCGTCGCGAAGTCGCGTACTTGGGCGCGGATCGCGAGTTCCTTCTGCGTCAACGTGACGAGTCGCACCGACGACAGCAACGCCTTCATTGCCTCGACGTACTGCACGCCGGCCTTGGCGAGGCGTTCAAACGCTTTCTTGCGAGCGGCGTCGCGCAGGATTCCGGTCGCGATCTTCGCCTCGTCTCGGGCGCGCACGGCCTCCTTGTAGAGTTCGTGCATGACAATCTGGCGGTATTTCGCGGCCGTCGCGAGATCGACGTCGCCGTCCCGCATCGCCTTATTGAAGTCCGCCGCCGCGCGTTCCGACTTCCGCAGATACGACTGCGGGTCCAAGCGGCCGACAACCGTCTCGCCGATCGCCTGCTTCGCCGACGCGCGCACCGTCGCCAACAACGAATCGGACCGCCGAGACCCGGACTGCAGGATGCGCAGTTCCTCGAACAGGAGCGCCTGCCGCTTGTCAGACAGCACTTCCTGAATGGCCGCCTCGATGATCCGCGCGTCGCGGGTCGGATCGTCCATGCGTTCAGCCAGCACGCGGTCCGTCTCGGCGCGCACGTATTCCTCGAACGGCTTGGCCTCGATCAGCGCAGAGACCATGTCATCTGCGTTCTTGAAGCCGAGCACGTCGGCCGCCGTGCGCAGCTAATACACGGTATCCGCAGCGCCGCCGATGGCCTTCAATTGCTGCAATCGCTTCGGGATGTTCGGCCGCTTCCGCTTGCCGTCCGTCACCCATCCTGCCGCGCCGTACCGGCCTTCGACGTCCGCCTTGACCAGTTTGAACGGCTTGACGCCGTCGCCAGGCGCGCGGCCCCGTGTGAACATCAGAAGCGCGCGATAGACCGGCAGCGACTCGGTCGCGGCGCGGACTTCGTCCTCGGTGGCCTTGCGTAGATCGCGGTACTCGGCCGATTGCCGCTTGAAGTGCTCGCGGATCGCGTCTTGCGACAGCGCCTCAGCAGCGGCATCGCGGGCTGCGAACCGGCGCGCAACATAGGTCGCATACTGCTCGTTCGTCATGCCGATCTGCTTCGCGACTTCCGGGCTGATCGGCGACGACGCCAGCCGGTTCTCGGCGAACGAGATCGCCTCGTCGGTCGCCAGCATGCGGTCCATGATGCCGCGAACCTCGTCGGTCAGTTCAACGTCGAGGCCCTTGAGCGTCTGATAGATGCGGACGAGGAACTGGCGGAATCGCTGGAAGGCTTCGCGCAGAGCATGCGACGGCGCCTTGCCTTCACGAGCGTATGCTTCAAACGAACGCGCGAATTTCTCATGGGCGTCCCTCGTGATTTCCTCGCCCGGCGCGACGCCGAGATACTTCATCAGCGCGTCGAAGTCGGCGATGACGCCACGCTGGAGCGGAGTCAGCGACGCGGCGTCCTTCGCGCGCAGTATCTCCACGTCGCGGCGCATTTCCTCAAGGAACGCATGCCCGGTCTCGTGGACGAACGTCGAGAAGTTCGCCTTCTTGAGAATCGTGATGCGAATCTGCGGGCGGCCTTTCTCGTCGGTTCCGAACGCGATACGGCCGCGCTTTTCATCCGTATCCGCCTGCTCCATGACGCGCTCGGTAGCAGGCTTGGCAGATGTCTCTGCCAGTTTCGCCCGCACCTGCTCGTTCGTCAGCGCCTTGAGATCAATCCCCTGCTCTGACAGGTATTGATCCAAGTTCAGCAGTTCTTCGCGCTTGCCGGCCTTCGACTCGTCGATACCGGCGTCACGGCGACGGCGCGGAGTTCCAGCGGCCTCGTCTGCCAGCGCCTCGACGACGTCGTGGTCGCTGAATTTCCCGTGTTCGTCGACGTCGATGTAGCCGGCCTGAGCGGCGAGTTCGGCGGCGGATGCCATCGTCATGCCGGTCGACTGATTCACCAATCCACGGAACCCGCGCATGCTCGCAAAGGCTTTCTTGGCGTCGATCGCCGCCAATTCACCACCCTCGTCGCGCAAGCCGCCGCGTTCCATGAGGAATTCAGCCAGCGACTTGCCGAATACTTCCGTCTGCGATGGGATATCGCCGCGCCGCAGCCGGTCAAGATCGGCGTCCAATTCGGCGACTACCGATTCTCCGCGCGCCGTCAGAATCTCCGGTAGCGGCTTCTTGATGCTCACATCCGCCGACGCCCACAACTCGGCCGGATCGACCCCGAGTCGTTCGGCCCGCCCCCGCAGCCGCTCCTGCCACAACGTCGCAATCACATCCGCCGTGCGCTCGGATATGCCGGCCGACAGCACTTGCCCGTAGATCGCCTGATACGCCACGTCTGCCGGGTCCGCGGCCTTGCCTTCGCCGAACGCCGAATCCTTCCCTTCGGCGAGAATCGCCATGACGCGCTCGCGCTCGGCCTGAATCTCGGCATAGGACGGGGCATCGCCGATCCGCGCATGCGGCAGCAGCGCCTCATCGGCCGGCGTGCCTGAAACCGCCCGCACGTAGTCGGCAATGGGAACCGTGATATCGCCGCCCTGGTCGCGCGCCTTGCGGAACGCCTCGGCCATGACGCCCATCTCGCCGGCCGCTTCCTCCGGATCGGCGCCGACCGACTGGAAATACTCGGTGAACTTCTGCGCGGGAATCTCGACCGTCTCGACCTTCGCCTGTCCGGCCGCCACCTGTTGAACGAACGCCGCCACCCGATCCGGCGCCCGGCCCGCCGTCTTGGATTCGGTCTTGGCCTCGGCGATCTTTTTCATTGCCTCATAGCGCGACTTGCTGCGGCGCACATCGACCACGTCGATTGCCACCTGAACGCCCTGCCCAGGTACGGCCAGCGAACCGGCGATCAACCCGCCTTCGAGCGACGCCTGCATGACCCGCTTGACGACGTCGCCGGCATCGGCGTCCTTGAATACCTGCCCACTCTTTCCCTTGGCGAGTTCGCCCATGAAAACCTGAAACGCCTCCTGCAGCCCCTCCGTAGCGCCCTCCACGGCGACCGCGCGGCCAGCCCGCTGGCCGGCGGCCAGTAGGGCCTTACGGAAGGTGGGCCGCGACAAAGCCCGCCTCATGGCCTCCTTGACGGCTTCTGGCGTGAGCTGTGTCGTTGGGACCGCGCCGGTCACGGCTTTCAGGCCGATCATGTCCAGCGAGGCGTTCACCGCGCCGACCGTCATGGCTGCCACGCGCGCCACGTTCTCCGGCATCGGCTGCCCAGCCTCGTCGCGCAGATCCATGAATTCGTCGAACGCCAGCGTCGCGTTCTGCTTGTACGACAGCAGGTACGTATTCGCCTTGCCGAGAGCGATT
>OFQX01000624.1_pt1 | contig 10635 bp, 10 predicted proteins | sample 1542951 | NCBI WGS metagenome assembly OFQX01 (sample SAMN07774215, study PRJEB24372) | wastewater metagenome | isolation source: WWTP Novara (Effluent) | place: Italy: Novara | collected 2015-12
TTAGACGAAAAGTTTTTCGTAAAACAAAAATCAGCCCCACTGACAATATCAAATAAATAATCAAATTAAGTTTGTATGTGTAGTATGCCGGATAATTCATCGCGAAGAGTAGGCCGATTGGCACCGAAGCAATCAATGAGCCGACGTAGTCCTGGCGGCGCGTTAACCATAATGCATAAGCAGCAACAGCACCCAATAGCGTAATCGTAAGCCAAGATATAGCGTAATCGATATTAGAAAATCCTAAAATCAACTGGCTGAACAGATAGTAACCTGCGAGATTAAAAACAAAAAAGACAAATGTTTTGACTGACGCCTCAATCGGTCGTGTAGAAAAATAGGCAATCAACGTGCCAATGATAATCCAAAGACTAACTTCACCGGTTAATTGACTTAGTAAGTAGTACGTATCAGAGGCTTTTGATAGTACCCCGACAATTAACCCAATACAGGCATACCATACTACTGATTTTAGGGTCAACCCTTCGTGAAAGTCTTTAACGATAATTTTTATTCTTGCAAGATCCATTAGTACAATAATATCAGCTAACAGCCATAAACAATATCAGACGGCTTGAGTGCTTAATCTGTCGAGCCTTTTTCCGTCTTACTCAGGACGCCTCAGGTTTACTCCTGATTCTTCTCGACAATCTCGTACCAGTTCACCTCGGCAAGTGAATTGTTGATGAGATCTGCCCATAGACTTGAATACTCACCGTCATATTCGAACCGAATCCAGTCCTCAAGCGCTTCGGCTTGGTCGTCCAGGTTGTCGTGTGACGAGATAATCTCGCAGAGCTGTCCGTAATAACCCTGGTCGCCCGTCATCCACAGGTTGACGATCCACGTTTCTCGGTTACTCCACCCGTTATAGTCGGTGGATACAGTTTGTCTTGCTTCTGCTATTTTCATGACATCTCTCCTTCTTTTTCTTGAGAGGGCTTTCTGCCTCTCTGTCAGGTGGGTACGGGCTGGCATCGGCCTGGGTCAATATGGAGCGCCCCTTGACGTTTACCAATGGGACGAACGATATTGACGCGGGACGTGCGCCCGTATACTGAGGAAGACAGAGAAGAAAGAACTTAAAATTAAGCTATCCATTCCATGCGCTTTTGTGTCGATAAACAACTTGGCTTTAACATAACTTGACAAATACACAACTTTCAGCTATAGTAAAGGTATAGTTAGTTAATCGTGAAGGTGTTCTGACCAGTGGATTTATTCAGAGGTTCTATTGAGCTAGCCCGGATAGTTTTTCTTGTAGGCGCAGTGTTGGCGCTTCTATATAAAAAACGGTACGGTACGACTCCCGGTGGCATTATTGTACCGGGCGTATTAGCTGGTACGCTTTTTAGAAGCTTTGAAGCATTTTTACTCACCATGGCGTCTTCGTTTCTATGTTGGCTTATATATAAACACCTCATAGCAAAACTTGCCTTAAGCAATCGATGGACATCCCTCGTCTGTATTTCAATCTCAGTTGCCGTTGGCCTTATACTTCTAAAGATATCGGATTCTCAAGTAGTATTCGATCAAGAGGTGCTCCTGACTAGTCTAGTAACACCTGGGCTAATCACCATCAGCGCAAAAAAATATGGATTAGGCAAGACATTCTCTGCCACCCTACTTGTTACAGCGGCAACGGCCGCTATAGGCCTTGCTCTTTCTTATGTAATCCCATACCACCAGCTTACGTCCATGAGCGTGCAGCTTGCGACTTATATGCCTCTAACTCTTACAAGCCCCCTCATAGTATTACCAATTAGCCTAATTATGAGCATTCTGGCGTATTATCGCTTTGGAATACGAAGTGGCGGCTATCTAATCGCGCCATTCCTTGCCGTTGTCTTGTTCAGCTCACCAATACAGGCTCTATTGATGTTCACTGGCGTTGCGTGTAGTTATTTGGCAATCAAACTAATTCAAAAATATACACTAGTAATCGGGCTGGAACGATTTGTATTAAGTCTGTTCTGCGGATATTTTATTGTCACGCTTATAGATTATGTCGCCATATATATCGGCATCCCCGGATACCGCCCATCGCCTTTGATTATCATCATTGCCATTGCAGTGCTCACCAATGACCTCAGCCTTCAGCCACTCGTGCCATCCCTGAGAAAAGGCGTGATTCCAAATCTACTCGTTTCATTCATAACAAAGCTGGCGGTCTAACGATATGACTTCATTAATCATCTTCATACTCTTCTCAAGCTACATCATTTATAGCATTCGGAGTCATCGAAACCATAAGGCTCGTATGTTCGAGGAATTCGAACATCGAATCCATATAAATGGTATTCGTGGCAAATCCTCAGTTACCCGCCTGATAGCGGCAGCACTTCGAGAAGGCAAAGTGAAGACTCTTGGTAAAACGACCGGTACCGCGGCTAGAATACTAGTTAATCACCGTAAAGACATAGTGGTTCCTCGTAAAGAAGCGGATATCGTAGAACAAAAGCGGATACTTGATTCTTATCGGAACGCAGGCTACAAGGCAGTGGTCTTCGAATGCATGGCCATCAACCCAATTTACCAGAACTATCTAGAGAAAAAAATCATGCATTCAACTATCGGTGTCATCACCAATATCCGCGAAGATCATATGGACATGCTCGGTGAAACGCTTCCCGAGATAGCTCGTAGCCTTTGCGCAACAATCCCCACGAACGGGCATCTAGTAACGGCGGAAACCAACAAGGAATTACTCACCATACTAGAACAAGAATGCAAAGCGCGTAATACTGTCTTGCACTCTGTTGGAGATATGAAGATTGGTGAAAAGCATATGTCTAAGTTCAAACATTTTGAATACAAGGCAAATGTCGCAATCGCATTAAAGGTGGCTCAACTTGTTGGCGTTAAGCGCTCTACTGCGCTAGCGGGTATGCATAAGGCGCTGCCCGACCCAGGTGCGTTTATTCTCAAGCAGGTGAAGCGTCGCAAAAAGACGCTACACTGGGCAAACTTATTTGCCATCAACGACAGGGAAAGTTTTGTATTAACATCCCAGACACTCTGCAGTAAAGTTGGTAGCAATACCAAAAAAGCGGTTATACTTAACAATCGCCACGATCGACCAGAGCGCGTTGGCCAATTTGTTGACATAGCCGTAAATTCTGTAAAAGCAGATTACATATTCACTTTTGGTGATTACGAACAAAAAGTACTAAAAGAAGTTCAGCGCTATGGCAAAAAACGATTCACTAAAAAAATAAAGGTCGTTAATCTTGGCAATACGAGCCCCTACCGCGACGCTGATGGCAGTCAGTTGCTCAATCAAATATCTGAACATGTTACAGAAGATGAGTGCCTACTATTAGGTGCAGTAAATATTCACACAAAGCAGTCGCAAGCATTGTTGCGCCTATTGGAGCGAAAATATGCCCATTAAGATTAATCTTAGAAAAATAGCATACGTCGGCTTGTTGGGCGTCGTAGCTTCGTTCTTCGCTTACATTGGCTATATGGATATGGTCTATGATCCTGCAGCAATGGCCGCTAGCCGACTTCAAACGATAATAGCCACCGAGGCCAAGCCAACTGATAGCACCAAGCCCAAAATAGATTATGGCTTAAAGCGCGCTGAAGTTGCTCTTGCTGAATATCGCAAGGACATCGTAGAGTCGCCAAAAGGCTGTAATTGCGGGCCAGAAATTGATAAATACACTGAAGGCTACAATGCACAATGGTGCACCATGTTTGCAAGTTGGGTGGCAAATGAAGCCGGGTCACCACTATACAATGAAAAAACGAAATCATGGCGATTGATTAACTCTCGAGATTTTGCAGCAAATCTTGAGAAAAATGGCACATGGTATACCCGCGAAGAAGTACTCGAAAAAGGCCTGCAGCCGAAAATCGGAGACTTTGTTGTTTTTTGGCGTGGGGATTTCGAAGATAATCTTGGTCATGTCGATGTTGTCGTTGACCTTGGTGACAAGCCAGGATTTGCTGGTTTAGTAGGAGGTAATCTGGATGGGCGTGTCAAATACCGAGATTTCCCGTATTTACAGTACTACGGATTCCTTGGATTTGGACGACCAGAAAAGGAATCGAATTAAGATGAAGATACGCTTAGCTTTGTTCAAGAAGAAATCCGTCAAAAGTGTACATCGGAAATCTAACAAGAATAGAAAAATTCAACAGCCACAAAAGCGGATTACAGGCTATATAAAGAACCTTTCAGCTACTCAGCGCAAGAATATCGTGTGTCTGGTTGTACTTAGTTTAATTGGCGCTGGTCTCATGTTCAGCGTTTGGTACAAAAACCGACCCGCTCCTGAGATACCGTATTCAACGACACTCTCAAAAAATATCGCTCTTGAAAGCAGAATACTGCTAGCAGGGGATGTATATTGGGGACGACGCATGAATGACTGGTCTCAACAGAGTAGCATGAAGGAAAAATACCCATTTTCCCGCCTCAATGAGTTTGACCGCGAAAGCTATGACGCTTGGATTGCAAACCTCGAGTGTCCAGCCGTCCCAGGCATTAAACAACCCATCGGATTCGTACCACAGCTATGGGAGTTTAACTGCGACACTGACTACCTACCGGAGGCAGCTAAATGGTTTGACGTACTATCGCTTGCCAATAACCATACACAGAATCAGAAACGTGAACCAGGCTTAGAAGCCACGCGTAAGGCGCTTGAGGCAAGCAATATTCAACATTTTGGTAATTTCAACGCTCACGTCAAGAACGATGTCTGCGAAGTCATATCCCTTCCAACTCGGGTCATGCTAGATAATCGACAGCAAGATGCTGCCATCCCAATCGCACTCTGTGGTTTTGACGGCGTGTATTACACCGTAACGGATACGTCCATCGCCATCATGCAAGAATACGCCAAGATAATGCCCGTCATCGCGTTCCCGCACATGGGACAAGAATATCAAGCTATCTCAGACACGGTGCGTCGTGATCTATACCGTAAGATGATTGACAACGGCGCCGACGCTGTAATAGGTAACCATCCCCACTGGATCCAGCCGACAGAAGCGTACAAGGGGAAGCTCATCACCTATTCGCTCGGTAATTTCATATTTGATCAACAATTCAGTGAAGAAGTCATGCGCTCGGCTGCAATTGACGTCACTATGAGCGTTGCTCGCGATAAAGTTACCGACGACCAACTCCGTGCCTGGACTAAGCTTAGTGATGGCTGTAAGGCCTTCCACGATACCTGTCTCGCGCAAGCTAAAACCATGGGGTTAGCGCGTCTTCCGATTCGCCTATCTTACAACGTAGTAGGGGTTGATCTCAGCCAACAAATAACGAAGCCTGCCAATCTCGCCAGCTACAATGCTATACTCGAACGATTAGACTGGGAAAAGACCAAAAAGCAACTAAATAACTAGCCCATGCTGTAGGCTAAGTAGACAATACTAACGTATCTTTGAGGTAGCCTACATCAGTGATCTGATTAATGATTTGCTTAGCAAGATTTTTACTGTGCGTTTCAATATCAAAGACTGGCTGTTCGATATCACTCGCTAGACTTGTGGCTATAGGTGGATGCCCGACTATTGTCCAATCTATATCCGTCTCCTTCAACAAATCAACAATATTTTGAGAATGATCACTGGGCTTAACGATCGCCGAAAGCAAAGAGCGCAACAGGCCGCCATTTTGTGGAGCCTTCTGACGTGTTTCAGTTTTAACATAAGAAAATATCACTAATCGTCGAACAAAATTAGCCTCCATACAAGAGATGAGGCTTCTTATTATTTCTTCAGCTTTGTCATCAAAATCATCCTGTGTGCCCTGCAGTAAACAGACAGCCGCATCGGCATTTTTCATAACCTTATCCATGCTTTTGGTGTTATCAATCTCACTAACAAAACTAGTAAGACCCTTACGACCACGGCGGTGTTCACTTTCCGGCGACTCAAGTACATTAACAGTATAGCCAGCATCCAGCGCTCGCTTTACAAGGTAGTGCTTAGTACGGTTTGTTTCCCCAAAAACTGCTAATCTCATGTGTTACCCTCTGAAAATAATTATACACTACCTCAAGCGATGCAATCTTCGAAGCAGCTAGTACCTATCACCTATGAGCAAAACTCAAGGAGCGTTTAACTTTTTAGAGCCGTCGTGCAGCCACGAAACTCTTTGCGTAGAGACCAGTGCCGTTTAATACGGATTTGCCGCCAATATCACTCATAGTAGGGCCGTTTGCGGTCTTCCTACTAGAAATAAATCGGTAGTTGCCCGCAGAGTCTTTCCCTAAATATAGTCCTACATGATCAATCGCCGTTCCGTCATCAGTACTCGCATCACTGAACACCAGATCACCTGGCTGTAATTTTGCCATATTTGCCCGCGCATCCGAACCCTGAGCAATCGTTGCGACCCCAGGACCTGACGCATACATCTGAACAGCGCGTCGTGGTAGCGCCACACCCATGCCGTCCGCCTGATTAGTCAGTTTCATGCCCAGCCTATAACCCCATATCATTCTCATATACCCAGAGCAGTCCAATGCTCCAAGTTGGTCTATTTCATAGCTATCAGAAACACCGTTATAGTCATAATCTACGCCAAGATAATCATTGAAGTCAGAACCCTCCTGTCTTATCCCATCAGGGCCGATAGGTCCATAATCGGCATCGCTCGCATACGTACGATTCGAGGCATCCGTCAAGGTAGGTGCTCCACTAATGTACTGCATTGCAATCCCTAGCGCGTCAAGGCTAGTATCACTTACTTTGCTTTGCAGCCAAGCCTCGTCGATAACACCCTTGAACGGTGCTTCTAACAATCGCACCCAGACATTGTGGGTCACTGTATATACAGCACCGGGCTCGCTAAAGGTGCGCTGTGAGCCACGCATACTAACCGTGCGCGCTCCATCTGTAAAAGTAGCAAGCCAACCGGTTCCGTCCGTAACAACAGTCGTGTTCCCACTCCTGGTCATGACAAGACCCGACTCAACTTGCTTGTTTTGAACAGTTGGCTGAGCCTGTCCGTCAACAGCCTGCTGACTAACCGCCGTAGTGCTAGAAACCTTAGCACCTTCTTGATTAGATTGCGTTGCTTCAGCTGAGTCACCTACTGGTTGATCGTTAATATTATCAGTCAGAACAGATTCAGCTGAGGGCACAGTAGCCCCGCTCAGAGCAAACACCGTGGATGCGCCAAAAATAAATATTGTTGTCACGAAAATTGTGACCGCTGTAATTTTTCTTTTATTCATCCCCATAATGCTTACTATAACAAACTCTAGCATTATGAACAACTTATGGTTTAGCTAAGAACGTCGTCGACATGGGTGATATATTCGTCTGGATGTGACTTCCCAATATTTCGTTTTAGCGTTTAGATTACGCTTTTAAAAACCCAAAGTAGGGGCTTGTTGAGTCAATCAAGGAAAAGAATCAATGAGCAACTGGGTCATCGCATCAAACCCCGCAACCTATAATTCTGAGGGTTCGCTTCAAGCCAACGACCAAATGGATTGGGTAACGAGCAATAAGTTTGCAATCGGGGATGTTGTGTACGTGTACGAAGTTATCCCTCCTCGTGGGCGAGGTGGAATAGTTTATAAACTGGAAGTGGTAGCTGACGATATTACGATGGCCACTAAGATAGATGACCGACAATTCTGCGCGGGAGGTGTTTACCCCAAAGACCTTGAAAGCTTTCCGCGAATTTTTCGCCTAAAGCTGGTAGGTGAGGCCGAGGATGGGGTTATCTCTCTTTCGAAGCTAAAGAAGCGTGGATTCACGGCACCGCAGGGGCTGGCGAATTCACTTGATGCTCACCCCGCCTTGATTGAATATATCGAGGATTTCATCGTATGAAGTCCAAAAAGAAGAAACAGCCACTGACTCAACAGGAGACTGACGAGATTATTACCGTCATTCTGCCTATTATTAATTCATGAATGTATATCTCGATATCGATGGCGTGCTACTCGCCAATGAAGAAAATCTAGCAATCGGTGCTGTTGAATTTATAATATACGCCGTCGAGCACTTCGATGTGTATTGGCTGACAACTCACTGTATGGACGGCACCACCGATCATGCCATAGAATATCTCGATCGTGCGGCCAATGAGGACTTACGTCCATGGCTCGAAAAGCTCAAGCCCGTTACTTGGAGCATCAAAAAGACTGAAGCCATCGACTTTACGAAACCTTTCCTGTGGTTTGACGACGACTGCTTCACGGGGGAGAAAATCGATCTTCAGGAGCATGGCGTGCTCAACTCGTGGATCGAGATTGACCTTCGCACTACACCAGACCAGATGGTAAAAGAATTGGTGACGCTAGAGGCTTTTGCCGAACAGTAGAACTATTGCTACACTTAGCGTAGAAGATTCGTGTTTTAGCGCTTGCGAGAGAACAGGAGTCTTCTTTTTATCCACTTTGATTTTCTGAAAGAAAGTCGAAGTCCAGCCGAGTTTACTCGGCTGTTTTGTTCATTTTACCGTCACGGATAGCTTCAAGCAACTCACGATGTTGAAGTTTGTTGCGCTTGCGTTTGCGGCCACTGCGGGTTAAAAGGCGGAACGGGATAACGAAGATGCCAAATAGCCCAAAGATGATGAAATACCAGATAGCTACAAACGACCACGCCATGAATATCGAGCAGAGTGCAATTGGCACAAGTAGTAACCATTTCAAGAGATCATTGTCAGATTCTGTAAGCTTCCAAATTCTTGCAGCCGAACCTGAGAATGAAGTTGGTGCAGACACGATGACTTTTTCAGATTTAAGTTGATTATTCATACGTGCTTAGTTCCCTAGAATTTTATTTATCATTTTTTCAATATGATTATCATCGTAATCAAAGTATATATTGTTTTCTTCAAAATCGTTCTGACCCCAATTATCAGCCCATAGGATAGATTGTTGGCGAGTACCTGCGAGAATAAACGAATCGAGCGTAACTTTGTCGTCATTAAGCTGTGCCTGGATGTTTTTAATTTCTTTAGAGAGACCTATCTTCGGGCTATTTTTACCTTCACTCATATTGTAGATGCCTTTAGGGTCTACGAAGGCAATGTGTTGCTTGTCGCCGCTAATAATCCATAGGATGAAATCTGGGTAAAAATTGTTGGCTTCAAAGAAGTTTACGCCTTTCCCTCGGCTAAGATTTCTAAGTAAGTAAAGTGATTTATCAGCAAAAAGATGTTGATGCTTGCGAGAATACTCTCGTAGGTTACGTACAAATTTTTCTTCACCTTCATTGAGCGCTACTGGTGATATACGAATATATTCAACGGACTTCTGGTTGATATAAAACAGCGGCTTGTAGAGGTGCTTAGTGTAATAGAGTAGACCCGCTGCGCCAGTTAGGGGCTTATTATCCTGCATGCTGGCAAGATCATTCTTGATAGATATAATCTCATCGATGAGGTCGGTGCGTGTTTCATCGACTTTGACGGTATAGTTTTTGATGAGATTGTCATCATCTTGGTTTAGAATTTTATATTCGCGATACTGAGAATCGTGACGTTCTTTTTCTTGTAAGTAGATTCTGTCTAAGAGTTTTTTTGCCAGAGGCAGTACTATGTCATTTTGGATTACGAGTCGACGCTCCGACCAGTTTCCATTGCTGTTGCCGAAAGTCATGTTGGGTGCATAGATAATATACCAGCTATCATCAAGAACCTTCTTAAGGATCGCGTCGACATCAAGATTCAAGTTACTCCAGTTTTTATAGTTTTTGTACTTTTCCAGTTCGAAATAAACTTCTCTTCGATTGATGAATGCGATATCAGATTCGCTCAGTCTCTGTTCGTTGCGTTCGCCACTGCGGTCGGCGCTATCGACGCTATCAAGCCCCTGAAGTTTTGGGTAGAGGTCAATTTCTATAACTGCTCGAGGGGAGGCTATTGAGCTTGTCTCGACGATAACTGAATGTTTAAATTTGGGTGCGTCATCGCGAAGGCCTAGTGTTTTCAGAGGATGATTGATGGCGATATGCTCAGTCGGGAAATCAATGGAAATAAAGTTATCTTCTTCGCTAGCAACACCTTCATCCTCTAGATAGTCACGGAACGTCTCCATGTAATCTGCACGAACGCCAAAGATATTTAAGGTTTCATTCTTTTTAATGTACTTAGGCAAGAGATTCCTGAATTCCATGTTGTCTGCATATAGCTTACTGCTTCGTTTCAGGCTATCTTTGTATCCACGTAGTCGAACACCGCGACCAAACAGCTGAATAACTTGCGATCCTTCGCTTCGTCCGAGGTTAAGCAGGCCCATAGTTGAGACACGCCAGCTATTCCATCCTTCTGTGAATTTCTTTGAGCCGATGAGTATTTTAATTGGGGAATGGTCTTCATTGATCTCCGAGAACAGCGAACCCGAGAATTGCAAGTCGGTTGTATAGAGACCATTTTCTTCGCATAGCTTAACGAGAGTACTGCTATCACCAACATTGATGAGGCCAAAATGGTCACTTGCACCAACACGTAAAGCGATTTCACCATCGACACCACTAAGGTTTTCGACAATCAAGCCTCCATCTGCGCTCATTGAGCCAAACACGAGCTTCAGCATGTCCTTGTAGATTGCTTCATTATCATGGCCGAATTGCTCTGAGAGCGGTATAAATGCGCCGTCAAAGATATTTGAGTTCTTGGTATCGACGAGTCCGGAATCACCATGAATA
>OFQX01000628.1_pt1 | contig 10598 bp, 18 predicted proteins | sample 1542951 | NCBI WGS metagenome assembly OFQX01 (sample SAMN07774215, study PRJEB24372) | wastewater metagenome | isolation source: WWTP Novara (Effluent) | place: Italy: Novara | collected 2015-12
CAAAGTGGGCATTTAGTACTTATATCTCATATGATGAATACATTTTATATACAAGAAAGTATCATCTAGCCTCTATAAGCCAATAAAAAATTGATTATTTGGATCATTTCTCCAGTTCCGGTTTACAGTTAGTTTCGTTTTGAATAAACCAAGTACACTATACACGCAAAGTCGATATATTGCATGTTAATGATTGTTTTTCAGCGAGTTATTTTAAAGGCATAGGATATACTTACGTGTTCTGTGAACATCCGTTATTATGGAAAGCTACACCACCCAGTGATATAGTATTTAACAACGACGAAAAAAAAGTTCTATATACCATCATTATGATTTGTAAGTTTATCGACGATTTTTGGTTACCAGTAGAAACATTAAGCGAATTATTAGTACAACTTGTTACGTAATACATGTAAAATGATTATATAAACGAATTGTAAATAAAATAATAACCTTTTCTTTTTCACTTCTTCGCCTCCCATGACCACTTTAATACACGTTAGCGTAGAGCGCTGTAATAAACGCGTTTTAACATTCGATGTAATTATACCAAGCAATTTTCTTATCTCTCCCAGAGTTTCTGCGTATTTTAGGGAAGTAGGATTCTCATCAATCGACGTTCTAATGGATTTGGATGGTGGCTATATATGGAATCGCAATGTGTATGCAATATATATTGATTATATAATACTCTGTCTACATACTATGCAACAACATCCTCGAACAAAACCATTATTGACAAATTACCTAATTCAACTACAGCACGTAGTTAAAAAAATTCATAATCAACTACGAATCAGCTAGTATTTCATTATGCAAGAATATAAATTATTATCACCTATTCATAAAACTGAGTTCAAGATTTATTTCATGCTTACTTTCCATAACAAAATACCCTGTTGTATTGTACCTGATTTACATCAATTTGCTGGTGATTATCGTTTCTTCTGGGTAGGAGATAATATAGATGGTGTACCTAGAGATAATACAACAGAAAAATGCACAATGGAAACTTGGTATACATATTATTATTTGATAGAATTGCACGATTACATCAAAAAAAACGAGCCTAAATATTATTATTATGTATCGAGGATGAAAAGTCATGTAGAATTGAACCTATCTAACGTATCAACAATAGACGGGGTAACACATCAACAATGGTATCAAAGCTTACCCCCTATATCATTTTCGTAGAGCGTAACTACACTCCTCAATTCAACGCATTGCATGCAACAACAATTACACTCGATAACTACACCGTATCCAAAGACGACTATCAGTACGTTCGAAGAGTACTTACAGATGCATACGTTATATGTTCGACTATGAGCAAGTTCTCTAAAAAGTATCCTCGGTTGCATGTCAATGCAGTAACCGAACGACCCAAGCAAGCTATATGGGCATTGAATGCCAAAGGTAAACGCGATGTACATCCTGTGCAATGCGTGGTGTTGTTTGCAGGAAAGGTACAAACAGCCTTCACGCCATTGGGCTATCAATCAGCATATCGACATTTGTTTTGTTTGGAGATCTTCCCGTTCTCACAATGGCATCGCGTACCCTACAAGCATATGTTGATGCCAGCTGAAATACGAACTCCAATGAAAGTCATGATGATGTTATTCAACGATTCAGAGACAATGGTATCGGCGCTACCCATTGAACTCATCTCGATGATATTTGATTTCTTTATGGAATCTTTTCGTGATCCTGGTTTTGGTGTTGATCGATGGTATACAATGCATCACGGTAATGCTACAGTGACTCATTCGTAGGTAGCCATGGCCGAGGTTGCAGCAGATAGCGAAGTTGCGTTTTTCGATACCACTCTCGATGCTCTGAATCTTGTCGACAATCTCGTAATCCGATTTCGACGCAATCTACTGACAAACGGCAATCGCAAATTCAAAGTGTGTCTTCTGTACGACAAGGAGTTTGTACGTAGAAGATGGCCATTTGACCGCGAGCATAGTGACTACAATCATATGCTAGATCAAAAAGTTTTCCAAACTCTACAAGCACTGGGATTTATCGTTGAATACAACTACACAAACTACATTATTACATTGACTATAAAAAGAGAAGAAATACAATTGTACGATCCGATTCAGCAGTAATAAAAAACTACACTTTTCAGCGTTATTTATTGCATTCATCCACCAATACTGATGATGTAATTGAGGATATGAGACAAATAGTAGGTAGCAGTTCCGAGTAATACTCCTGCAGTCATTCCGTAACCGACGTAGGGTTGCAAGACAAAGAAAGCAAGACCGTTCATTGCTCCCCAGATGATGTACTTGGGCCAATCCTCTACGCCGAGCAACGAAGAGAGATCGGCCTTTGTAGCACCCGATGGAGCAAATACACGACCGAGAAGTCGTGAGACGATAGTTGCCACTCCATAAGCAACGATACCACCTAGGGCAAGACCGAGAATTCCTACACCGGTTTGTTGAATTGAAATCAGAGCATAACCGTTAATACCTCCGGCAATCAGAGTACCAACCAAGTCCATAACAGTCCATTTGTTCGACATTGTGAAAATACGAATTCGTTAACACGAGCACCACACAAGAATACAAAGTAACGCTTAGAACCAATCATTGGCTTAGGCAGAACCCTCGTCAAAGACGTCGGAAGCATTCTCCATAAAGTCTTCGATTGATTGGGCAACATTATCATCGGCAACGGGAGTATCAGGGGTTGGATGAACCTTTTGTCGCTTTCGTGGAGGTTCAGACGCACTGTCTTCTTCTACACTTCGCTTCTTCGATCCCTTTGGACGAGGAACGTGGAAAGATACAGTTCCGTGACGATTGAATTCATCTTGTGCACTGGGTGTCAACAATGCAATAACATCGTTGGTCGAGTCCTTGCTCTTGGTGGCAATGGTGAGTTGTTGCAATTGATTCTTGTAGAAATCGGCATCCATTCGATAGTAGTCCAAGACGTACTCTGTCAATGCAACAACATTGGGAATGGTACTGCGATGACGATCCAAAAAGTACAAGATGGCAAGAGGCGAGATAAAATCTCCGTACACTGGAAGTTGAGAGATGTAGTCGGCTTGTTTCAATTGAGTCGATACATTCTTGACTGCCTTCAATGGAATGGTGAACGAATGACCGACATGGAATTCCAATCCTGTAGCATTACAGAGGATATATTGTGATCCAGGAGACAAAATGTTGGTATGTGGTAGTTGTTTTCCTACCAAACCGGTATCTTGCTTGACACAAGCAGCAATTGCTGCGATGGTGAACTCTCGTTGAGAGACTTTCTTGACTTTGTGCTCGACTTCGGAGGTTTTCTTGCTAGAAGACTTGGAAGAAGACGAAGCTTTTTTGTCGAGTTGTACTTGAGCCATTGATGCAATACGGAAGTTGTTGTTGTTGTTGAGAAGGCGACCAGAGAGATGTGTGTGTGGGCAGCGGCGAATAAACAAATGATCCTCCCAGTTACAATCTAAGCCTTTTTCCAGCATCAAACCACAAGCTTAGTCAAATCGACCAATGGCAACAGCTCTACTTGTAGCAGCAATTATGGCGGGAGGGATAGCCGTTGCATATCAAATGCAAGAGGATCAAATCCAAATCTCGCCAGAGAACGATGAAATTCCTGCACCAAAGCAAAGAACACTCGCCTTGCAACGAGAATGGGGATATGCACCAGGACAATTTGCAATGGCAAGTAACACACACAACTTCAATCGCTTAATTCCGCGTATTAAGGGCTCGGGTGCCGATATCGACCCTGCTTCGATCGCCGATGCATACACTGGTGCTTTTGCACAACGTGTCACCGAAACCACAGCCCAGGCAATGCGAAAGAAAGAGTACGGTATCGTGGTGAGTAGCTCTCGTGCTAAACCACCATTGTACACCCCTGCATCTTCGGCAAATCAAGGTGCCATGGCCAGTTATCCACTTTCGTATTTCGAAGTCAACGGATTGAAAGACCCCATCGAGACACGTCAAGACATTTTCGACGATCCCTACCCATCTACATTCACTGGACCTCATAATGACAAGTATCCACTTGCAAGTGCACCAGATCGGTTGCGTAATCCTTGGCAAGCAGACGGTGCCTACTTTGCCGAATACCAAGAATCACGCAAGCCCAGTGTCTACACTCGTCCGGGACACAACAATCCCAACCCTACAATGTTTCCACATAAACCGCACCCATGGGCACGTCGTGTTGGTCAATAATATATGTAGTATAATCATTATATATATATTTTATTGATTTGAAATAAAATTTAGCGTTCCCCAAGATCGTACATTTTGGTCATTGAAAGTTTCTTGTACGGAGATACTGCATCTCGAATGGCATGCACCCAACGTCGTACTTTGGCAATGGATTGTGGCATAAAGTACGGCCCGATCAATAACATAATAGCGGCCAGTGTAAATCCAGGCGTCGGGGGATTCAATGTGACAGCCAACAATGCAGAGGTCATCACTTGTCCCGATAAAGCAATAGTTGCCTCAATGAATTGCAATAGGGAATTTGCTTTTTGGTCGAAAGGTGGTAATACAATCTCCCACAACAGCGAACATGGGATTGTTGCCCCCCATAGTCCGGTGTAGATGTGGGATGTGTTGGTCATATACCAAATTAACGTGTTACTCATACTGTGAAAATTAAGAACACTCTGAAGTACCGCAGCTGCTCATTTTACTACTAGAAGATCCAGGTGATTGATCCGTGATTCGTGTATCGACTGCATCATCGATTGTACCCACTGTATGATCCTCACCCAGTGCTGGTATCTCGAGTGGTTTCACCGGTACTCGTTTCTTGTTCATCATATGTGAAATGTAATCCACAAAATGCATTACCTTTTGCACAGCACCTTCAAGTAGCCAAAACATCAGCAACGATCCATAGGGTAGACGTACCAGATCAGTATCGATGAACATCTCGGCTATGGAATTTGATGCAGTACCTGCAATCAATAGGTACAGTGTAATTTCAATGGAACCCTCTAAAAGATTCAACCATGGGGAACGTTTGGGATTAAAAGCAGGGAAGATGCCTTCGAGAATGCCAGAAACTCCGACATTCAATAGCAACTCCGAGGCCGCTTTCAATCCACTTTGTAGGATTATACTGAATGTTGACATGATATCGAGAAAAGAAAATTAAGAAAGGGTGACGTTGGAACTTCCGACTACAGAAGCAAGATTGGTTGAACCTACACGAGCAAAACTAAGTCGAACAAAGGCAGCAAGATTTGTGGCAAATGTCACGGTTCTGTTGTTACCATTGATAGAATTGACAGGAAGCGTGATTACGTGTGCCACAGCGTTGGTACCATCTTGGGTAAAAATAACCTCGCGACCGATGAGATTTCGTAAATCTGTCGATGTCAAGGTGATTGCCGATGCGGAACTGAAGATTACACGATCGGGACACGAAGCTGGGATACCTCCAGAGGCTGTTACAACAATCGAGGTTTGAGGTACTTGACCTTCTAGTGGTGCTCCTTCTTTGGTACCCTTCAAAAAGTAGGGTGTGGTCATCGAAGTTTCGTGAGCATCGGTTGCGTACTTTGAAGTCATTTTGTTATTTCCTAACTGCAGTGATTATTGCGTTGAGATTTGTTTTTGCGAGTAATCAATACAAGTGAACGTTTAGAAGATGGCAGAATATCTTGCAGGACTTTTAGCAGGCGTGTTTATGGGCTGGTGGGAAGTTTACGGAATCCAGAAAAAGTACGAGGTAGAGAAGTTTAAAGCAGATACAGAAAGGCGACTTGCAACTAGAATCGGCATTGCCGCTGATGAATGCAGTCAATTGTTGGAGGTGATTGTAAATCACACTTCGACAAGAGATTCTATTCGCAAAGAAGTATTTCCCAATTTAACACTTAAACAACGACAAATTTTGCGAAGAAATGGATTTGCTAGTGAATGTTGGAGTGATAGTGGTGACGGCGACTTATACGCTATTGTTCTTTGTGACCGAACTTCCGAAGGTGACAAAGGCGATGAATCTGAGCAGCTCCATCAAGAATTTAATGCCAGTGAAAGCGGATCCGACAACGACGTCGTACAATCCGCATCTGAACCTACATCTACCACAATTGCCGACGAACCCAGCTCTGGAACATCGGACGGGACACGGTGATGGATTGGCTGGAGATTTCAAGACAACTATTCACAATATTAACTCTAAGCCTATAAGGTTTTTGTAATTTACTGTTTACACGTACAATAAAAACGACGATGGCTTTATTACCACGTACAAAAGCACAATGGAGTAGATTGACACACACACAAAAAGAAGAGGCTTGGTACACTCTCAATCCACCTGAAGACGATCCACGATTCCCTGTACCGATAACAACAGCAAACGACGCATTGGTGGCATTCTCGAGTCATCTCAACGATAAACCACCCAGAATGCGCAGTGTTCCTCGACGTGGATACTTGGCTGCATTGAAAGGCGGTCAATGTGAAATGAACCGATTGAAACGACTCAAACCCACACTGAACTCGCTTGATGATTGTTATAATACAATTCAGGATTACAGGAGACTGCGTCTTTGGGAGTTCAATCACGTTGTAAGTCGAGCAATCTCCGCTGGTCAATTCGTAATCAGTGGTTCAGACTGCACAAGGCGTAGATTTATGGATGTTCGCGAGCATTGTTTACGCGATACGGTTCTTCTATGTAGAGAGTGTCATTGGAGTGTAACAGAACTCGAAAAGACCGCCCAGATTATTGCAGGACAAGCACTGTATGGAGTATTTGGTAGTGACCAGTAAGGTACTTAAAATCAAGTGCCTACAGCCCAACATTACAATGACTGCCGAGATGGATGCAGAAATGGCAGCAAATCAATTTCAATACGAGGAGCATTACATCGATTGGAAAATCAAAGATATTCAAGCTCGATTTCCTAATATCATAGTGGCGCAGACTCAAGTCATCGACACTCGTAAACTTCCAAAGGAAAGACCCACACGCTAAAACACACTCACTCACTCACTCATGGATAACATCATTACATCAATCTGGATGCCAATCACCGAATTCTCGGAGGCAACAGGTCTATTGGGCTACACTGGATCATCACTGGTGCGATTTGCATTCGGATTCTTAGCAGCAGGAATTGTTATTTACTTTTGGAAACCCGATTTTGCATTCTACAAGACTGAGAACGGAGCCAAGGTGGCCAAGAAATGGAAAGTCACTGCTCCCAAAGACGCTGGCGACAGCGATCTACAATCGTTGACATATTTTCCATGGTGGACTCCTGGAGTAACCGCTGGATTGCTCTTCGCTCTTCTCGTGTAGGTGTGTAATCCAGACACGGATACACATGAATTGTTTCATCAAAGGCATCTACACGCCATTGTCCTACTTTTAAGACATTCCGATGTGACATGTATTCTAGCATACCACGAAAAGTTTGATTTTGATGGTTGTAAATCGAGACAATAAAGTACCTTTTTTGATTCCTCTCTAATATGGTATTGACACTATCTTGACCTATTTGATTCATAATGCTTGCTGTAGTTGCGGCTGTAACAGCCGGTTTACAATTAGTTTATTCCGGTGCCGAATATGCTGCCGGGGTAGTATTCACTTCGTCGGATCAAAGAGATGCCCCGGCATTGACACCCAATCAAGTCCTCAACCCACCACGCGCAGGTGTTCCTGACCGTTTACCACAGGGACGTATGATCGACACGTTCCCTAAGAATCCTCGTCATATTACGTACGTCGAACCAAATCCTGTAGTTAAAATCATCAATCCCGACGCAGTTCTACCAGAAGGAATCGAAGAAGCGTATCTAAAACGTCTATCGCGCGGTTTTCAAGTACGCACTTTAGGGATGCAATCTCGAGCGTGGGAGTTGGATCCTAATTTGAAAGTGACACGTAACCCCGCGCCTCGTGCATATCTACCCCACAGTAATATTGCTCCTACGCCATGTTTGCAACAGCAGGAAAAAGAACTACATCACCGCTAGATGCAGCCAAAGAACCATCGCGTGATTGGCTCTTCAAAGCACAAAGTCGCTCAAAGACCATGGATCAATTGAACTACAGCAACCCCGGAGAACTTCTTCCTCAAGCACACAGCACCACCACAATGGATCGAAGTGTTGTTCGGCCGTTCCCACAAGCAATTGTCACACCCAATACCGATGTACTCGATCGACGTGTACTATTCCCACGCATGACAGCAAAGCGTGGTGTTGGTCACATGGAAAGTGTTGCACCGGATCAAACTCCGCTCTATGACCAGATACCTGCTCTGAAAGCAGCAGCAGATGCACCTTCAGCCACGAAGGATGCACTTAAATATTTCGGTATTGCGGCAATCGTGGTCTTGGTAGTTGTTGTCACAATTCAGTACGCTTCGTGAGGAATCTAAAGCCTAGCGTATTAACCCCACCGTCACTTACTTTCTCGTCTCACTCGTCATCCCAGTATGTCTGGTTACGGAGAACCCACAGTAAAATTTTCGTTGAACGTAGGACCCCAAGATGCAGGTCTCTACGCCGACTCTGAACCTCGTATGCCTGCATCTCACTCGGCAATCGCCGATTACCAAAAGGATTGCCTCGATATCATTGCATCTACCTACACCAGTTCACGTTGGACTTTCAAGACTGAAAAGAATTGCGATCACTTCGAACGTATGTGGTTACGATTCCGTATTAACGCACTTTCTGCCACAGGTGCTAGTTATTTGTCGTTAGTAGACGGATTTGCACTCTTCTTCATTGATCGTATTGAATTACGTAACGGAACTCAAATTGTACAAACTATCCAACCATCTTACGAGACTTTCTTGCGGTATGTGAAGGAAAAGACTCTTGAACAACGTTTGAAATTGTTTCCACAAGTAGGTTTGGGTTACACTGCTGCCGAACGTAATTCTCGTGCCACTCGCATCCAAGAGTTCAATTTGCCTTTGGAGTTCTTCTGGCGTGACGACATCCGAAAGGATCCAATCGTACCTGCCATTGCCAATGGATTGGTGGTTGATGTCTACTTGAAATCCACTGCCCAAGTCGTCAACACAGACGGAACTGCTGTACAATTCTCACTTGCTGATATTCCAGTTCTTCGAACTGAATTGATCCACACCCCAGAAGCAACTCGTGCCGATAAGGTCGCACTTGTCACCGGTAATCGCCAAGTCACCTACTTCTACGATGAACTTGCCCAAATCAGTCCAGTCACTGTTCCATCGGGTACCACCACGTCGCAAGAGTTCCGTCTCGACGGATTGAATGGACCCTTGAAGACTATGTGGATCTTGGTCCGACCTGCTTCGGCGATGAGTGACAACTATGCCAATGATTACATGAGTTTTGACTGGGCCTACAATCCATCTACTGTATTGGTGAAGTCGAATCAATCACAAATCGTCCGCCCATTCAATCAACGCGATTTCTTGCAACCCTCCATCGATCAACGATACTTCAGTGGTCCACCCTTCCCTGCAATCTGTTTGTGTTTCTCCGAAGACCCTGAATCGGTCACTCGTGCCACAGGACATCTCAATCTTACGTACGCCTCGAATCCTGTTATCCAATTGACATGGGACACTGCCACTACTGTCGATCTACGTATTGACATTGTTGGATTCGCATACAATTGGGTTCAACATCAAGGTGGTCAATTCCGAAAGATCTTCAATCCTTAAATCGGTGGTGTATCTTTATTCACAACAAAACTCAATGCTCTTCTTCTCTTCTCTCTCAGTATACTTCTTCTCTTCTTCTCTTCTTCCATCACACCGGTAGCAATTTGCTGTATCATCTCATCTTTGGTGTATTGTATCTTTCGGAATGGCATCTCTTGTTCGCTCTTTCCACAATATGTCAATATCTCAGTTGTCATTCTGATAATACCCCTCCACATAAACTTTGTTGAATGATATCCCCGTACAATGCACATTTTTTGTATTTGTTCATCACTTAGTGTCTCCATCATACGATATGGATGATCCACAATCATATCGAATAGTTGTTTGTTTTCACACGATTCATTCGGCAGTAAAAACAGCATAATAGCTCGATCGGTGTTCATTGCACGACAGTACAACTCGACCTGTGGATAGTACTTGGGGTGAATACCGAACGGACATTTTGCCCATTCTATTTCCACTGTGTTGCGTGTCGTGTACCGCGACAGCGTCTTCACCTCTAATACTCGCCTGCTCTTGATCAGAAATCCATCAGTCGACACACAAAATGGCACCGTGTGCGTCAGACCAGGTGGCAATCTATAATCCCATGGTCTACTTGTATCGTGTAGTAGTTGATCGTCGGGAAAAAGTCTTTTCGCCAGTACACGAGCACATCGTTCGTAATCGAGACCGTCCAACATCGCTTGATTCAGCTGTGTACGTGGTGGCAAAGTCGGGTATATACGTAGACACTTATCAATAAACTGTTTACGTGAACAAAAACTACTGATATTCATCACCGAAGCCAATTCTGATCCACCTATGCTGCGTATATAAGGGTGTCTAGCCACAAGTTTCTCGCGAGGAGGGTCATTTTCCTCTCTGGGGATGAAACAGTGTACTTCCATGTGGGAGAAGGGAGGTAAAGAAA
>OFQX01000629.1_pt1 | contig 10593 bp, 17 predicted proteins | sample 1542951 | NCBI WGS metagenome assembly OFQX01 (sample SAMN07774215, study PRJEB24372) | wastewater metagenome | isolation source: WWTP Novara (Effluent) | place: Italy: Novara | collected 2015-12
CAGGAAACATTGGAACAGGACACTCCAATTGCTTCACTTGCAAGTAAGTTTGCTCGTTCATGGGTATACGAGAAATTTATACCTGATTTTGACGCTTATGCTCTAGCTAAGATTGTTGCTGCTCGTCCTGCTGCTAACAAAGTTTCTTGGAACTCTAGCTCTGACAGTATTAAGCTCAAGTTCTTCAATACTGTTTCTAAGGTCAAAGAAAATGGTGGACGTCCTGGCAACATGATTGCTTGGATCCCATTTGCTACTGCTGATAGCTTCAAAGCGTTAGTAACTAGCTTTGACGGTTCTGATCTTGGCTACACAGCCGGTAAGAACGGTGTTCTTGGTCCAGTAGACGGTGTGATGGTTGTAGAAACTGATGGTGACTACTTCCCTGCTGCTTACATTGACGCTGTTGTTGTAGACAAGCGCGCTGTAATCCGCGTAACTCCTAAGATGGATCCTGCTACTGGTAGTGGTATGAAGCTCATCAAGGATGTACCTGGACATGGTGGTTCAGAGTTGCAGCTTCGCGCACGTGGTGACTTGTTCATCTTTGGTCTAAAAGCTAAAGCAATCGCTACGCTAGAACGCACAAACTCCTAACATAAACAGCTAAAAAAGCATAAGAGACACTGTAAAAAGTGTCTCTTTTGTTGTACTATTAAGCTATGGATCCATCAATAAACAGAATACGCGCAAGTGATGGTAGCGGTAACGCTAGTGTCGCAACAGTACAAAGCACTCGCTCTGCTTTAGCTTCAACAATAGTAGTAGATACGGTTTTAGGTATAAATGGTGAATTTATGGGTACTATGGGTACTCCACATACCTTCACTGATCCTGTTACCTCTGAAACAATCACTGTTATATCTGAAGCTACTGCGGTAGATTTTGCCGGTCATGTAGATGGCTCAAACCTTGAAATTGACACAATCGCACCAGGCTATGTAGATGGTGGTAGTGCAGTTGGTGATATTGTCATTATTCGTCCTACTACTCAATGGGGCGATAATGTAGCTGACGTATTGGATGTCGCACATGAAGATGACGGAGAATTAAAGCCTGAAGCTCCTATTAATAGCCCACAAGGTACTTTGGCTAATGTCACTCCTGTTGGTTCAATCCTAGACTTTGCCGGTGCATCTGCCCCTACTGGTTGGCTTCTTTGTTACGGTCAAGCGTTAGACGCTTCTGCTACCCCAGCATATCAAGACCTTTTTGATGTTATTGGTAATACTTTTGGTGGCACAAACAATACTGACTTTGTAGTACCTGACCTTCGTGGTCGTGTAGTCGCTGGTCAAGATGATATGGGTGGCTCAAGTGCTAACCGTCTTACTGGTCAAACTGGTGGCGTAAACGGCGATACCTTTGGTGCTGCCGGTGGTGCTGAAACCCACGTTTTGACAACGGCACAATTAGCAGCTCACACTCATGGAATAACTGGTAACTTCCTTACTGGTAGTGGTAGTAGTGCTAATATCACAGTAGGTGGTGGTTCTTACAACACTAGTGCTGCAACATCTGCTGCTGGTAGCGATGCTGCTCACAACAACGTTCAGCCAACAATGATTCTTAACAAGATAATAAAATTCTAGTATTTAGCTTATGTTTTTGGCATAATGTGAAATATATAATAGGTAAGAAATAAAGATGACATCATAATACATTAGGTGCTAAATAATGGATCTAAAAGCAATGAACCCAACCAAAGACGAAATTAAATTACTCATAGATAACTCTCTCCTTGAACAAGAAAAAAGGTTGTCTAAGGAATTTCGCTCAGAACTTGAAGTTCAGACTAATCGACTAACTAATGTTGTCGAAAAACAAAATCAACTTTATTCAGATCAAATTATCATGCTTAATAAAGATGTAGCTACTCTTAATACAGTGGTAGATGCTCTTAAAAGTCGCATTTCTGGTATTAAAGCTCAAATGGTTGTTGTAGCTACTGCCTGTACTACTCTTGGTGGACTCATTGGTTTCTTCATTTCTCAAATTATACGAGGATAATGATATAATCAGCTTATGACTGTTAAGAAGCCGAACAATCGACCTGCACCAGCTATTGAACCCTTAGAGGAAATTCAAGATGCCCCAACTAACGACTGACGCTGATACTTACGCAGCACAACGACAGAACATCTTTTTTACTGCTAATGGTGAAACTCCGGTTGATGGTAATTTAACTGGTCAATGCGTAACACTTGTTAAGTGGTTTTTGGCTGAAACGACAGAAGTTCCTGCTCCTTTTTCAGCTCGTGGTGATGCACGATGGGTCGGCAAAAGATTAGTAGCTCAAGGTCACGCAGACGAAGTAGCTTATGCTGATCGCCAAGAGGGTGATATTATCTGTTACGAATATGGCACTTATGGTCATATAGCCGTACAGCTTAGTGGTGGTCGCGTATTTGAATCGAACGTGAATCTTGGTGGCGTAGCCCGAAGATTAGTAGACGGCGTGTATGTTTACGCTTCACGTATAGGTAGTGAAGCCGAAGCTTGGCGGCGTGATGTACACGTTTATAGAATTAAGAGTTATAATGGGGGAGATATGCAGAAACCAGTACCATCAGAAGTAACAACGTGTTTTGAAGCCTATTTACAGGTTGCGCCAACAGATGCACAGATGCAATATTATTTGGCGCGTGATATTCGTGAATTATACGGTGACGTATTACAATCTACTCGTCCTGGGATTGAAGAAGTCAATCAGGCTTTTAATGATTTACAGGGTTCAGCTCCTAGTGCCGGTCAAAAGGGTTATTACCCTAATTACGGTAAAAGTGTTCTGTACAAAGATCTTGGCTACGGTGTTAAGCGTGAGTATGAGGAATACAAAAAGACTCATACCGGTACTGGCGATCAGTACGTTGAAACTAAGGTTTATGTAAAAAAGGAGAAATAATTTTATGGTAGAAGCAACAATTTTTATTCCATTACTCATTATTGCAATAACGCAAATGCTAAAAATGGCTTTTCCCCAGATCACAGGGTTTTTGACGATCTTGGTAGCATTTGTGGTTGGTGTAGTAGTCGCGCTAGTTGATAAAGAGATTGGCGTAGTTGATGTTACTATTGCTCAAGGCTTGGTACTGGCTCTAGGAGCCGTTGGTATCACCACACTAGCTAGTAAAGCTGGTGGTGGCGCTAAAGGTGATGATTCAGTCGCACCTAGATAAAAATATAAAGTCACACAATATAAAAAGACGAGTACCCTCGCAACAGTACTCGTCTTTTTTGTTAAGCACCCCTGCTTAACTACACTTCACGTTCAATTATTCTAGCACATCTATTCTGCTTATGCTATGATTTATTTGAGTATCGTACCTTATAAGCATTAACACCTCCCAAAACTCCACCTCAGAACTCACACATAAGTCTCAAAACTTACTTGGTGCATACCTCGCAGTTGCATCAAACAAGAAATAAAGATGAACGACAAAATAGGCATATACTCACCTACAAATGCTCCCACCTAAAGGGGGCTTTTTTGTTTGCAAAATAAAAACTGCTCCCAAGAGAATAGCAAAGTTGGAACGCTGATATTTTCAAAAGGGCGGTCAGTATTAATATACTAGCACAACAGAGGTGATATGTCAAGCGGTGGTATAATTAGAGTGCTAATAGGAGATATTTTATTAGTAAACCATCCACGCTTGATACCTTCATACTACAATTTGAAGAACTACCAAGCGCACAGATATTCAAGAAATATCGCCGCCGACCTAAACCATAGGACGGCGGTTTTTCATATCAAGACGTAACTTTTTACGGATATTGTTACCTATAGCTTTATCGTATTGCACATCTAGTACCGTTAGCTGTTGGCTGTACTCTGGATTAAACGCTAGTAGTTTTGCTTTACGCAGTCCACTTACGATCATACCGAAGTATATTTGTACCAAATACTCTAGTGGTATATCACCGGCTGCGAGCTTTTCGTGTCGTTCACCGTTCAAACATTTCACCTCTAACAACGTTCTACCTATCATCCCATCTGGACTATAACCGGCATTTGGGTACACAGTATTGGTAATAAAGCCAATCCTACGGACTTTTTGACGGCATAGGCGCTCGTATTCAGCAATAGCGACACTTTCTAGCGCTTGACCGCGCCGCGTGTACTGGTTGCCCTCAAAATCGCTTTCTGGCGTAAATGGCTTACCTTGCAATAGCCTGATAGCACGTGATCCAGTCCATAATGGCTTGCGTAATGCTTTCCACTCCGGACTACCCTGTTCTACATCGTGAATTATAATCATTTTATGTTTATTAACTCCATTGACCATTTATTATCTAACTTCATAACCACTGAACCAAACGCCGGTGAAGTGCCTTTTTTACCAAGACCACTTTGAAAATTGATACGTCCGTTAGGTACATATAAGCGCCCCCCCCCACAAATATTGTGAAAACGTAACGTAGTCAGAAACTCTATAGGAAACAAAATATATATATCTGCTTTAGTTTCTAGGTATGTTTGCCACGCTTTAGCCAAAAATTCGTGTTTACGTGTAAATGGTGGGTTTATCCATATACGTTTAAACGGTGTCCAATCAGCTTGTAAGCCATCACTATCAATAGTATCAAAGTTAGTAATACCAAATTCTTCAGCTTTTTCTGCTGTTGTCGCTGGATCATAGTCAAATTGACCGAAACGATCTACGAACTCTCTAGGAGTGTAGTATTCATTATCTTTAGTAAACTGTACTTGTGATTTTGCCATTAGATTGAGTTTCCTACGTGCCACCAACCGCATTTTTTGCATTTGTATGCCTGTGGTACTAAATCGGGGTATTTCTTGTGGTATTTCAAAAACTTGGCTTCTTTCTTTGCTTGTGCATGGGTAGACTTCTTTTTGCCAGTAGATATACATCTGGCAACGCGTTGCGCTTCTTCCTCTGTTTTTTTCATAATATCCTTTCAAGTTCTTGTTTTACCTCTCCCCAATTGGTTGGATCAACACGCTTAGCCCAAGACCAAGCAGCAAACTTTTCAAGCGTTTCTTTTTGAAGTGGTTGCCATTTTGCGGTTGGACTATCTTTTACTTCGATAGCACCCCAAAACCCTTCAAGCATAAACAATACATCAGACATACCATCAGGTATGCCAGGTTGTGGCCGGATAACTAGAACATAACAACCCTTACTCTTTAGATATTTACGAATATTAGATTGCAGAGTACCTTCTTTACTCATCATCAAGCCCTTCTGCTAGTATTTCAAGACCTTTTTGGCTTTGGGCGAATCCACGCAACCAAGCAGAAGTCATTACTTTGTTTTCGGCATAATATATGCCTTTTTCATCAATCAATGAACCAGCAGGCGCAACTAGCGTAGTATAGTCATCAACATATACATCATCACCACCAAGCAAGCTGATTGTGCGCGTTAATTTACCATCTATTTGGTCAAACACTAGTTCAATGGCACGAAATCGCCCCTTACGCACGTTTAGCAATAAATTAGCGACAATAACGGACTTTACCATCGGATCGTGCTTAACTGGTTCACCCTTATCAATCTTTTTCATATAACCACGTACCACGCGTATTACATCTTGTGGCATAGAACGCATTTCTTTTAGGGTTTCACGTAATTTAGCAGTTGCCGGGTCATAGTCAGTTTTTTCTGCTTCCACAGCTTCCGGCGCTACTAACTCTTTTGGTGCCGGTTCAGCTTCTTTGGCTTTAATAAACCGCGTATAAAACTTCGGTACTTTAATCTCTATTGGTGTTTCTTGTAAGCCGTCTATACGATCAAACGCTAACTTAATAGCAGCAATATCATCGGTATCGGCACAAATACGGATCAGTGAACAGAGTACGCCATCATCAACATTGGCTGATCTATCAACTTCAAGCAACACAAAGTCGCTCCAGTTCATGTGTATCAGTTCTTCAAATCGTTGTTTTAGACTAGCCATTAGAGTAATGAAATCAAGTTATCATAAGTATTGTCAAGTGTACTTTCTGATTCTACTAACTCAATCTCACTATCCGACTTCTGAAACATACCCCATCGCTGCCTAATTTCAGCTAGATCTTCAGGGTTCCAATTCTCACAAACGTATCTGGTAATTAGCTTGTCACCCTGTCTAAATGACTTACGTTCAAAGCCCATCGTTTTAGCGGCATGAGCAACAGATTTTTTACCAAGCGCGGTGTAACTTCTTTCATCGCACCAGCGTTGGTAATCACGCGTAAGCTCTGTGAAGTTGGTAAAGCCCCAAACCTCAGTTTGCAATAATTCTTCAAAGTAAGTTTCGGCGGTGTTTACTTCTTCGTCATAATCTTCTTTGGCTTTAATCGTCTGTTCGCTGAAATTGTAAGCGTAACCATTTTTAGCTAATTTCTTAGTGGTTTCAAGTATCTCACCAAGCAGATCAGATAAAAAGTTTTCGGTGGTAAATAGCTTTTCGTCAAAGGTATTGTCTTGTGGAAACGAAGCCTTAAACGGAATAGTAAATGTACGCCGTCTAACACCTTGAGTTTTATCAGCAAAAGTAGGTATATTGTTGGCGTTAAATATCGTATGCACGTTGCCATCAACGTATACACCATCTTGACTGTTGAATTTGTGAACGTTAAACGTGCTGTGTTCAGCAAGATTTTTATAACCGCCGGTGTCTTTGATGTGACCATCGTTACTCTCTAAACAGATATTGGCAAGCTTACCGTTTATCATCGGCGTATCGCGCTCGTCTTCAATCTGCTTGACTGTGAGTTGGCTAAACCATCGGTTATGAGTATACGGCGCGTGGCTACCAAATATAGCGTACAGCGCCTTCAGCGTGGTTGATTTACCATTAGCACCACTACCCAAGAACCAGAACACACCAAACGGCTTCTTGTACATAAATACCGGCGCTATGGCTTCAATAATATCGTTAGCTAGATCTTTGTCACCAAGCGTAACTTCTTCAAGCCATTTACGATGTGTCTTGCCTTTAGTTGGCGCAATAGCTGTAGTGTAAACGCAATCTTCCGGTGATATATCTTTGGTAAATTCTAGCTCTTTCATATCCCAAACTTTACCGTTCGGCATAGCAACATAGTGAGCGTACTTAGTCAGATCGTCAGAACTGGTGAAAAATAGGTGTTGCAAGTCCTTAATCTGAGTCTGGCGTATACCAGCACCATGAACGATGTAGCATATACGCGCAAACTCATCAGATGATAGCGGCTCCCATCCTTCTTCAGCACGATACAAGACCGCCCCCCTAAACCGTACTATCCGATACTTCATAGAAACCATTTTTGCTTGACGCTGTTTAAGCGACATTTTTTCTTCAGTATTGGATAATATTATTTCGTCTTTTTCTGCCATTGTACCCTCTATAATACCCCTGCGCTTAACCATTTGCACGACACCATATATGCCGTACAGATGCGTTTACCCTACGCTAGTATCTGTTATTTTTCGTCTAAATAAGAGACGAAAAATTCGTCTAAATAAGCAATTAGTGCCAAGCGTATGATCTGGCTACGGTTGAGTGTTGTAGCTTTTACTTTAGCATCTAATTTCTTGAGCAAGTCAGGGGTTAGCTGTAAGCCAACAAACCCCTCACTCTTAATTCGTTTGCGTTCTGCCATTACAGATCATCCTCTCCATCAAACTTAGGAATATCGGCTGGATCAATGTCATCGGCAACTGCACCACCGGCAGCTTTAGCTGCAATTTCAGCGTCAGTACGTGCGCTCTGTGGTTCAGCCGGATAGTGCCATAAGTCACCATAACTAGTTGTTGAATAATTACCTTGTGGTTCAGCAACTAAATAGCCTTTAGCACCAAGTAACTTATCATTTATGAGCTTATTAGCTACATCACGTGCTTTAACTGGATCGGTAATACTACCAAATAGTTTCTTACCAAGTTCGCGTACAGCGTCCTTCTTCTCATCTGAAACCTTGTGTACTAGCAAGCCAAGCACCTTAGTAACCGACATTTTAGCAGCGCCTTCAGTGTGAAACCAAAATGTGCAAGTAGCAGTTTTATCGTTGTCTTTTTCGTCAAACACAACTATTTCAATAACTGAACAGTCATCAGCTTTTTTGGTATTCTTTTGCTTTGCTTCAGCAGTACCAATAATTACTTCGTGAGTGCCATATTCAAAACCCTTACCACCGGTATACGGCTCTCCAACCTTATCTAGTACATCGTCAAATAAACCCATTATTTTATCTCCTTAATTTGAAATTCTACTACTGTTATTTTTAAACCCTCACCAGGTATATCTTCGGCTTTTCGCATACGAAATGCGTCTAAAGCTGTCCACTCAACGAATTCATCTATTGGCTTACCAGCATTATGCAAAACCGATATTGCTTGTTTACCTTCAGGCGATAGCTCTTTTTTTAGCTTCGTCTTATTCTTAAACTTCATGCTTGCCTTCTACGTTTCGTTCGCTACGTGATAGCTGGCGATCTTTTAATATAAACAATGCTTCTTCTAGCTTGGTGATAGCCAAGCTATTTTCGCGGCAACGGTATTTGCTCTCATTAAAGAACTCAAGACGCTGGATAGCCGCCCAAATTACATCTTCAACAAATGCACCGTTCGGAGCAGCAAGCGTTAGTGAGCCGTCCGGATTAGTGCCATTACCACGTGGTCCATCTTGCCAACTGATAACTAGCGCCGGATGTTCGGTATCACCGTTTTTAGTAACCTTTAGGTAGACTTCACCACCTGTAGGATTACCGTCACTGTCAAAACTGTTTACAGCTTCAATCAGTGGATTAATATTGTAAGCTACTCTGTAACCTGGTGTTCTAGCTAGATCGCTCATCTTACTTGCCCCCTTTGTAATATTTATTAATTGCTTCGTTCACTAATTTTAAATCATTAGGGATCGTGTTGTCTTCAAACATATCAATCGGTGACTTCACGCCCAAACCGTCTGATCGTACTTTGAAAACAAACTCACCCAAATCATTTACCGCTTCAAGGACTATATTGGTTAAGCCTTCAGGTGCAATATTATCACGAATAGTCTTACCGGCTGTTTTAAGTTGTACTAAGTTTCTGTCGTTCAGTTCAATGTGACCAAACAAGTAAATGTTTTGATCGGTGTCTTTATTTAGAACTGTCTCAACTAACTTATAAAAGTTATTACCAATATCGCGGAATACTTGAAATTGATCCTTTTCTTGTGAGCGACCAAACACCTGAAACGTGAATAGATAATTTACATCATCTACTACTATTACCGGCTTCTTGCTCTTGTTTATGAGTGCTGCAACATCCAATGATGTCTTTGCTACTACTGGTACTAAATCAGTTTTAAAAGGTAATTCTTTACCGGTAACTGAAATATAGCCTACATCTTCTTTCTTTAAATTACGCAAGCTTGATGACTTGCCTGTGCCTGGATGTCCAAGCACAAATATTAATCGTGCCATTATTTACCCTTTCTTAATTTGTTTAGAAACTTCGTCTTTTACTAGGTCTTTAACACCATCGCGGATCATTGAGTTAAACCAAACATCTTCGGTTAGTGTTTTCACTAAGTTGTCACTACCAGAAACAGTGATCTGAAAGACGTATATACCATCAAACTTGATATTAATAGTTTTTGTCATACTAATTTCCCTTATAGCTTTCCATTATCTTTTTAATATCATCGGCTGATTTGCCTTCATCGGTAAGATCGCGGATTATCCGGCGGCGCGTCCATCGTATGTGCATAGCGTTTAGTGTCCATATACCAAACAAACACAGTACAAATATTGAGAAACTATCCATTGTTTACCTTTCCGCACCGTTTACAAACAGCGCCCCTAGCTACACGTTCTTCATAGTAGCCATTAAATTTATCCCACTTGTGAAAACTAAGTTTGCAAGCAGTCCAGTTCCAAATGAAACCAAATAGTACATCTATAAACATATTAATCTCGGTACATCCCTAGCGCTTCATCATCACAAGGCACTAGCTTTTTAACTGATTCTCGGTTGTGAACTTTATCACCATTAGATTTAACCATTTCTTCGGTCCAGTCTTTAGGTGCAATATAGATCGCCCAATCGTGAATACCACCACGCGTTGCCACCCATCGCAATTCTTGACCTTTGCCGTACATATTTACTGCGTCATAACCATCAGTAGTTTCGCCAGTTGCGAAAATTGTATCTGGCTCCATGTCTTTGAGTTGTTGCAAGGTAAGCATTATTTTACTGCCTTGAATTTCTTGGTGATATATTGCGTCTTTGACTCAACAACTCCGGCTGGCAATTCACCAGTCAATGTGGCTTGTGCTTTTACTTTGTCAGTATCAAGCGTTGGCTTTTTAAACTCGTCTGCAACTTCTTCAAGGTCTTCAGCTTTATAGCTTGTGCGCTCGGCTAGTGTGATGTAACCGGTAAAGTTATCAAGATCAATGTCAATCTTGTTTACGCCACCGGCAATCATCGCTTCTTTAATAAGTTCGGTAGCGACTTTGGCTTCCTTTTCGGCGGCTTTATAAGTAGCTTCAACCTCTGCAAATTTTGTCAAAACTGCAAGTGCTTTTTTAGTATGTGGGTTCTTAACTAATTGATTGGTTTGATTTAATGTCATCGTCTTCTATCCTTGTTTAATCTAATAATGCGTACAATG
>OFQX01000630.1_pt1 | contig 10567 bp, 17 predicted proteins | sample 1542951 | NCBI WGS metagenome assembly OFQX01 (sample SAMN07774215, study PRJEB24372) | wastewater metagenome | isolation source: WWTP Novara (Effluent) | place: Italy: Novara | collected 2015-12
GCCAGGGGGCCTGTCAGTCAGAGGCAGGCCCCCGCCCCATTTTCTCCAGATCACGGTTGCCCATGATCCTCGACAATCCGCCCAAGACGGTCGCCCTGCTTGGCCTCGGCCCCTCCCTGGAGGCATACGCCGACATCGCCAAAAGGCTCGGTTCGCGGCGCGGAATGTTCGACCAGGTGTGGGGGATCAACGCCGCGATCGATGTGTTCAACTGCGACCTCGGCTTCCACATGGACGACGTGCGCATCCAGGAGATTCGCGCCGCCGCCGCGCCCGACAGCAACATCGCCACCATGCTCGCCTGGCTGAAATCGCACCCCGGCCCGGTCATCACCAGCCGCGCGCACCCGGATTACCCCGGCCTGGTCGAATTTCCCCTCGAGGCCGTGCTCAACGATCTCGGGCACGACTACTTCAACAGCACGGCGGCCTATGCCATTGCATTCGCCATCCATATCGGCGTCGAAAAGATCAGCGTCTTCGGCATGGACTACACCTACCCCAACGCCCACGACGCCGAGAAGGGCCGCGCCTGCGTCGAATTCTGGCTGGGCCAGGCGCACGCGCGGGGCATCAAGATCACCCTGCCCAAGACCACCACGCTGATGGACTCCATGTACCCGCCCGCCTCGCGGCTGTACGGCTACGACACCGTCGACGTCGCCGCCGCCACCGCCCGCGACAAGGAGAACGCGCAACTGCGAACGTCGTTCATGCTCACCGGGGCGAACTTCGACAGCGCGGTCAAGGAGATCGAGGAGTTGCGGCGGCAAGTAGACGGGTGGAAGTGGATTCACAATAACAACCTAGAAGGACTGATGATCCTGCACGACCGTCAGGATCTCACTCAAGCGGCGGGCGTTCGCATCGGAGACAACATCTCGCAAGCCGTTCCGTTCCTTGTCGCAGAGATTGACCGGCTGCGGGCCAAGCTCGCGGCGGTGCCGGTAGAGGAGATCGCCAAAGCAACTAACTTTCTGCGCATCAAAGCAATAACAGAGTACGGCAAAGGAATCGCCTCCGCCATCGACCGCTGGCTCGCGGGGTTGGGGAAGTGACCTTCGAGCCGCTGCTAACCCAGGACGAAGTGTCCGCCCTGCTCGGCATCTCCGCGTCCACGCTCGAGAAGATGCGGATGCGCGGCGACGGTCCCCCCTTCACGAAGATCGGCAGGGGTCGAAACGCACCCGTCCGCTACTCCCCGTCTGCCCTGCGAAAATACTTGTCGGATTCCGAACGCGGGTGTACGATCCGTGTACGTTCCGAACGGCTGGCTAGCTAAACCATGACAATCGCTACGCTTGCAGCGCCAGCAGAATGCCCGGTAAACAAGGCGGCTAGTCTTTCTGCGTTCTGGCGCAAGGCATCCAATGGCGAGCGGATCGGAGCATCGCTTCCGGTGTCCGACCTCTTCGCGCAGTACATCGCCGCAATGGAAGCCGATCTGGACACGGTTCTCGGCGGGGACAACTAATGGCTGTCGCCCGCTTCAAATCCGAAACCGACCGAGCCGCCTTTGTCTCCAGCCTGCTCGCCCGTGGCTTCCGTCAAGTCTCGGCAGATCCGCCGCGCCGTCGTCTGGCGCCGAAGCTCTTCCGGGTTTACGAATACAAGCAGCGCCCCGATCTCAAAGCGCAGCTCCGGGTGTCCTATTGGGAGCCGATGCCGGGGCCGAAGAAGAAGATCCCCAAGGCACCCGCCGGACGCCAGCCATACGCAAGAGCGAAGTGCGCGACGAAGGGACATGAGACGAAGGCGGCGTACTGTCATGGGCTGTGTAAGCCGTGCTATTCCCGGTGGCGCTATTGGATGGTTGCGGGGTACAGGGTGAAGCACCTGAAACGGCTGGCAGAAAGACGGGCGAAGCGGGATCAGTTGAGGGAGGCAGCATGAGTCAGCGCACCGCTCTTGAAGACGCCCTCGCCTTTCAGATCAAGGCGGCAAAGCTACCTGAGCCCGTGCGCGAGCATGTGTTCGCCAAGCCCCGCCGCTGGAGATTCGACTTTTCCTGGCCGAGCTTCAAACTGGCGGTTGAGGTCGAAGGCGCTATCTTCGTCGGCGGTCGGCACAATCACCCGACAGGGATGATGGCAGACATGGAGAAGTACAACACCGCGCTCCTCATGGGCTGGCGGGTGCTGCGCGTTGCTGGTCCTCATGTCAAGTCGGGCGAGGCGTTGGAATGGATCGAGGCGGCGTTCTCGGACAGGATCGCCGCATGAAGCCCTTCTCCCGCCTCCGCTGGGTCTTTTTCTGCGCCTGCGGTCTACGTCACCGCAAGGGCGAGCATTGGTACACTGTGGGCATGGGGTTTGCGCCGCGTCCGTTGTCGCGCTGCACAAGATGCGGAGTCAAGACTCCGGGGAAGGTTGGGCACTAGTTGACCATCTTGCCAGCGCCGGCAAAAAGGTCAACTCGGCCTAGTTCGCCCGGCTTTTCTGTACACGTTGCGCGAACGTGCATAGAGAATGAACACCACTACCAGCTAACCGAGAATCCCCCCACGCCCACCGCCCCAGACTCCGGCGAGAACGCCCCGAACGCCCGAGCGCCAAAGGTGACCGCGCCAACCCGAGGCCCGCGATAGGCGGCAGATGCCCACCCGCCGAGCCCCGCCTTGCCGTTGCCGTAGACGTACCCGGCTCCAACTTCCTTTTGCCACTTCGCCTCATTACCGATGAAGCTGCCCGTCTGACAAACGGGCGACTTCGCCACCGCCACCGGCACCGGCTCCCACTTCCGCCACACCGCCCGCAGGTCCACCCGCTCGCCGTATCCGGGGAGCCACGCCGAAACGTCAACGTCCGCCCCGGACGGCGCGTGCTTGAAGCTCTCCTCCGCAAGCAGCATCGGGAAGGTCTGAGCCGGTGTCAAAGCGTCGGCACTTGCGCCGATCTGCCGACGTTCTGTATCGGAAGGGCCGGACGTAGGCGTGGACGGTTTCGACGCGGCAGGCGCCAACGTCGTGAGCCGTAGGCCGTATTTTTTGGCCGCTGCCTTCAGTTCGTCTAGCGTCAGGTCGGGACGGGCAATCGGAAGGGACTCCGTGACCGTGGGAGCGCTCGAGCTCGGCCCGGCAACCGGCACCCCCTGGTCGATGGTGGCCGGCGTAGGCTTCGGCTTGCTCCATGTCCGGCACTGGCCCGCTACCCAAGAGATCCCCAGCACCACAGCACACAGCGCGGCAATCTCGACGGTCAATCGCGCCTTCGTCAAGTAGGGCTTGAGGCTCATGGGGCCACCTTCTCTTTCGGCTTACGCTTTGCCTTCAACTTGACCGGCGGCAGGGTGAGTTCCTGCATGGAGACAATCGCGCTCTTCACGATGGTGAAGGGAATCGTGGAGTGGTCATCGTCCATCGTGTGCGCCACGGAGATCGCCTGCGGTCCCCGGTGGACGAGATAGGCCACCGTCCGCATGTGGACAGGCTCGGCGTCGGTGCTGGAGAGCGGCACCCAAGCGTGCCCGGTGTCCGCGCCGTCGCAATGGTCGAGCCAATCGATGACGTAGACGCGCCCGATCTTCATGGCGTCACCTTCGGCATGTACGCCCACTGCCCCGATGAAGCGCGAAACTTGAGCATCCGTCCGTCTTGATGTAGCGCACGACAGGCAGCGCGCACGGAGGAGACGGATAGGCCGATGATCCGAGAGACTTCAATCGCCGTGGGTAGCCGCTTGTGCTCTTTCGCAAAGTCAACGTAAGCCGAGAACACCCGTTCCGGCGTCGCTGCTACTGCATTGTTTTGAATGCCGAGCGCGGCGAAGTTGGCGGCGATAACGTCGGCTTCGGTCAGGCCGATCACGCTGCGAATCGTGCGATCTGGCATGGCTCCGTCCTCTCCCATGACACGTCGAACTTGTGGACGGAGAACTGACCGCCCTCGTTGATTTGGATAACCGCGCCAATCTCCGGCAGGCTTCCCGCCGCGATGCGCTCGACGTAGGCGGTAGACAACTGCCACGCCCGCGTCTGAATGACGCGTACCGGGAACTCAGTAAAGGTATCGGCGGCCTGGTGTGCGTGAGAGCGGTAGACAACATCCGGCATACGACTTCCCTGCCGCGCCGCCGCTACCATGATCTTTACCGCGAGCGCCTTGGCTGGATTGCTCCGGGTGTGCGGGAGCTTCCCCACGCTGCCGTGGTGCGCGAAGTCCATGAGAACGCCTTCGGACACCGCCTGCCAGTGCCAGTGCGAATGCGCCCCCGTCTTATCGTTTCCGATGGTCTGGACGGGCAAGGCTCGAGCTAGCGCCTCTTCGTGCGCGCCGCTCCCGCCAACGTGCGCTTCGGTGCCACGGATGACGATGACCCGCTTCGGGTTGAGGTCTAGCGCTGGCTGCAGGGTAGCTAGGGCGATCTCATGCTGCGTTGCCGCCATATTGCGGGAGACGATCTGCGCTGTTCCGTGGTGATCGCCGTCCACCCAATCGCCGTTTACGACGACGAACAGCCGATCTCCCGGCTGAAGTGCATCCTTGACCGCTTGCCAGTATTCCTCCCAGCAGGCCCAGAGTTCCTTTTGCGGCGTGCTCGGCTGATACCAGCCGCCGTCGTCTAGCTGGATTCCCTGCGGCGGACAGAGGCCCAACGTACTGCCACAGTGGAGGTCGCTCACCACCGCCCAAACATCCCGCCCGCTCAGAACGTCTCCCCGTCCACGTTGCCCGTCTCAAGAAGGTTGAGCGCCGCGATAGCCGCGTCCCGACTGCCGGTAGAGATGTTCTCGCGCAGGTACATCTTTGCCGCAGCTACCTGATTGCGGTGCGTCAGGAGGTAGTGCGCGAAGTCAATCAACTCCGGAATCAACTCCTCCAGACACGGCTTACGCGACAGATCGCCGCCATGCTCTATCTGTCCGGCGTCCCACTTGGTCACGCCGCGCTCTTTCAGCTCGTCCCAGATCAGTGCTGCCTCGCTCACGGATTGCCCCCTCCCGTCACGTTGTTAGTGCCCTTACCCGCCTGTACCGCCTGCACGCTCTTGTACCCAAGGATCGGAAGCAGCACGGTCCCGATGATCCCGACGATGGCTCCCCACGCCTCAGAGACGAGCGCGAACGCCTGTCCAACATCGAGAATGGCGAAGCAGATAGCGTCGAGCGCGACGGCCACGATGAGCGCCGTCCATGCCTGTGTGTCGAACTTGATATCCTGACCGTAGCGCCAGCGCCGGTAGTAGTTATGAAACACAAAGAAACTCGCGCCCGTGACGAACAGGGAGAGCAGCGCGGCAATGACGATGAACGTCCGAGCGAGCCAGGTTTCGACCACGGCTACCCTTCCGCCAGAATCGAAACCACCTTCGCCCGCAGGCCAAGAATGTCCACCATGCCGGGGCACTCCGTCTGCCGGTACGCCTTGTGCGGGTAGATATCGGAGGCGTTGAAGTCGAAGGCCACGCACCACTCCGAAAGCACTTCCGCCGCCGCCTGAATCTGCGCTGCGGGTGGCAGGGATTCCATGAAGTTACCGATGAGGCAGAGCCCGAGATGCGTCTGATTCTTGCCGGGGCAATGCGCGCCAGCCATCGACAGGGGGCGACCGGGGACGAACAGCCACTTCCCGCCGGCAAACTGGATAACGCCGTGGTAGCCGATATCGAGCCAGCCGCGCTCTTTGACGTGGTAATCGCGGATCTGCTGCGCGGTGACGTTCGGCCCGGTGGCGCTGTGGTGAATCAAAGCGCCTTCCCACTCGATCGCTTCGTGGTCGTTCATGGCGCGGGGGTCGATCATGGTGGCCTTCACAGTCCCGCCCGTTCGATCCATGACGGCTTCTTTCCTGGCGCGGGTACGTTCGTTCCCGGTTCTGGAATCGTCGGCGGCTCCGGATGCAGTACTGCGCCGGGGTACTTGATCTCCCAGACGGTAGACCCAGCCGGACAGAGAACCCAGAAAGCCAGCGGGCTCGCCGTGTACGCCGGCAGCGAGGTCGTAAACCCGGTCCCGATCTGCTTCGCCCCGAGATGCGAGTGGAAGAGGGTCCATCCGGTATCGGGGGAACCGTCTACGCTCGCCGTGCATTTCGTCTGCCGCAGTCGCTCCAGACCGTTGTACGGATTCGGCCACGCGGGAAGCGCGACGATGCGACCGCCGAGAACTCCAGCGATGAGCAGGCCCGGCGTGTTCCCGTTGGGATCGTCCTCCATGATCCACAGCCGCGAACCGTCCGCCCACCCGAGTAGCTGCATCTCCGTGCGCGCTCCCCAACGCGGGATCGACGGCAGCAGCGAGGACCAATCGCGGCCAAGGTGGGGCGAGGCGGCAGCGGTAAACGTAGACCACGCCACCCACGCGCAGCGGTTCAACCAGCCCCAATCGTCCGACGCGCCAGCTTGCCCGTAGGCCCGCGTTCCCGGCTTGGGCGGGGTCGTACCCTTGGCGAACTTCCACAGATCGTCCCAACCGCCGCCGGTGACTTCGTGGCCCCACCCACGGCAGCCCGCCGCGAGCACTTTGCCGCGAGACTCCATCAGCGCGCACGTACCCGCCCAACGGGAGAGCAAGTCGCGGAAGAGGCCCGCCAGTTCGTGCTCGCCGTGGCGGTCTGCGATGACGACAACAGCAGCCCAACAGCAGACGATGGCTTTTCCGTAGATCCAACTCCACGGCTCGGACAGCATGAAGCGGCGAGGACAGAGCGCGGCGTAGTTACGGAGGGTACGAACGGCGCTCGGTCGGTCCCCGTAGTGCAACGCAGCAATGCAGGCTTGCAGGGTGATCTGTCCCGACCCGGCGCTAACCATCGCGCCGAGATCTTCCGGGGGTATGTGATCGCGCCAGCCGTTCGTCGGCTCCGGCAACTGATGGAGCGCGCAGTCAATCGCCTGATCGGTCAGCTTTCTGGGCTCCCCTCCCATGCTCTTGCCCCCTTAGCTCTTTCCGAATGCCTTGGCGAAGTAACCGATGACCGCGCCGAGGAATGTGCTCAGCGCCATAAGGATCTGTGCGGCCCGCTTGTATGCCTTCAACTCCGTTTCGATCTCCGCGAGCTTGGCGACCACGCCGTCGAGAACACCGGCCTGATGCTCCTGACCGCGCTTCAGGTCGTCTAGGCGGTAGTCCACATATCTCCGGTTATCGTTCGGCTCTTCAGTCACGATCAGCGCTCCACGATGGTGTAGGAGCCGGCGAGCGTTGAGGCGCTAGCGCTGCCCATTTGCAGGAAGGCGATGCATGTTCCGGGGTATAGGCGGATGCCAGGAGACGGAATGTTGATGACCGCCGGGACGTTGGCGACGTTGTTGGCAATCGTCACCAGCGGACGGTAGGCGATGGCGCTCATTGTGCCACTGGTGTAGGTGGTTGCGAGAGTGATGCCGCCGCTCGAGGCGGCGGTCAGGGCGCGCACACCGCGGTCACCGGCGGCGAGCGAGAACGGCATGAACGTACCGATTACGGGCGTTGCCGGAGCCTGAAAGCCGACAAGCGCTTGGAACGTTCCAGCGGCTCCGGTGTTCCCGCTTTCGTCGGTGTACTGCAGGGTGGTGTTCGAGACCGCCGCCGCGTTGCCTAGCGCTGCTACGGCGTAGAGCGCGAACCCGACGCCCTCGCCGTTGGTCGAGCCGTTGATATCTCGCGCCGGCCATGACGCCGTAGTCACCGCCTGCTGTGTCGTCGTCGTGACGGTGAGCCCGGTGTTGTACCAGAGGAGGTCGACCATCTGAATCGTCTCGGCCACGGAGCCGGCGATGGTGACGTTCGTCAGGTAGAGGTTGCCGGATGCGGCGCTCTGCAGGTAGTGCGACCCGGCAACGGTGGCTCCTGCGGCGGTCGAGCAGTCGAAGTTCGCGCCGTTCAAGCCGGGCGAGCCGAGCACCCAGGCACCGGGGAAGCCGGTGTCCTTCGCCGTCAACATCCAGTAGCCAGCGGAGTCTTTCGCCGTGGCGACCTTCTGGTAGGCGTAGACCTTGCCGTTGTAGCCGGCGTCGGGAGCCGTCGTCACTTCCGCGCCGGCTGCGGTGTACCGGAAGTACCGCTCGCCGGTGAAGGCGAGAGTTTCCCCCGGCCCAAGCGTCACCGAATACTTCGTCCGGTTCGTCGCGCTAACGTCACGCTGCACGGTCAGAGCGTTACTCGTCGTGGTCGAGGTGTTGCGGAAGGTGCAGTTGAGGACGTTGCGCTGGGTCGATCCGGCAGGCGCGGCGATCACCGTCGTCGTCGTCGCGGACGATACTTGCCCTGCACTCTTGCCGGGAGTGAAGGCGGTTGTCGTGTTGTCGGTCCACGAGCAGTCATAGTCCACCGCCGCCGCCGTACTCGTCACAAGCTCCAGCGAGTCGGTCGATGCTTCGAGGACGATGCCGGCGCGCAATGGAGCGGCGCATAGCAGAAGGCACAGCAGCAGGCGTTTCATCAATAGCCTCCTCCCACCGCGAGGCGGGCCATGACTTGCGGGTGAGTGAGTCCGGACCCGCCAGCCGGAGTCGTGCAAGTCAGCGTTCCGTCCGCCGCTATGTCGCTGACGAAATCTCCGCTAGTACACGGCGACGGGTTGGCGGACAGGGCCGATGCGGTGGGCACGGACGAGAGTGTCGATTCGTCGATTTCCGTCCCGCCGATGCAGTTCGTGCAGGAAAGATCGGATGCGCTGCTAGCGCTCGTTGCCGATCCCGCAGACGTTGCGGAGGGGACCGTCCCTAAAGTGGATTCGTCAATCTCCGTGCCTGATAGACAGTTCGTGCAGGTAACGTCAACCGCGCTAGCCTTGGCCTGCCCAGCCGTCGCCCAATCCCATGTGATCGTTGCGGTATCCGTAACCGCCCGCTCCGCAGATAGTCCACCGTCCGCAGTCTTGACGAGGTAGTCCGCAGTCGTTGGCGCGCCACCGGCACCACCGCCCACCGCTGCCCATGCCCCTCCGTTGCAGAGGTAGAGAGCATCGGTGGCGAGCACACTGCAAGCGAATCCCTCATTGGGAGAGGCGCAAGTCGGGAGGTCTACAACGTCCGTAGCGATGCACTGCCGGACGTAGCGATTGCTCCCGGTCGGTTGCCATGTGACGACGGATAGAGCGGCTTGCGTTGGCGCACAGACTGCGAACGGCAAGAGAACCGTGACGACGCGCACAGCCTTCGTGCCGAGTCGCCAGAAGTTGACAGAGAGGGCCACTCAGTACCCCATCGCCGTCTGCCACTCGTCGGCGGTGAGACGTGCGCCCGCCACCAACGCAGCGCGGAGATGGCGGGCGTCTAGCATCAGGGATGGATGACGGCGAAGAATCCGTCCGCTGCCTTCTTGAACTGCGGCGGCGGATCGTTGTAGACGATTCCCCTGATTCCGCTTCCGTCCGGGTCGAGCTGAAACGTCATGGCGTAGGTCGGAGAAACGACGCCATCTTCGTCCTGCCAGTGCAAATAGATGGCTCCGTTGGCGTGCTCGACCAGCTTCAGTCCGGCAACTCCAGGTTTCGGTGGGGCGACTGCATTCAGAATCGGCATGGTGGTTCTCCTTGATTGCGTTGCGTTTAGGCGCAGGTTCCAGCGCCCGATAGCTTCTGCCACGCGCTGGCATCGCACCAGCAGAGCGCGTGGCTGGTGTCGCTGTAGATGTCACCCTCTGCAGTGGCGTCACATGTGCGCGGCGGGGAGGCGAGCAGGGCGAGGTTCAGGGCGCTCGTAATTTTCACGATCCCGGCAGCGGCGCGAGCTATCGTGGTGTCTAGCGCGCCTGAATTCATATCTGTCGCGCTGTTCCAGTTGATTGTTTTGCCAGAACCGAGGCGCATCCAGGTGTCGTTCGTCGAGAGAAGTTGCCATTGAGTTGTACCACCGGCCGCGGTGGCATATACAGTTCCGCCGCTGTTGATTCCGGTGCCGCCGTATACGCCTACGATGTTCATAAAAAACCCAGTGGTCTGCGGAAGGAGAACCGATCCAACCCCATTAGGGTCCAGAACTAGATCCCCGTTCGTATTCGTGGTCGAGATCGTGTTTGCGTCGAGCTTCAGGTTGTCGATGCTGAGGCTTCCAGCGCCAACGAGATCGCCCGCTGCGCCCCACGCCCACGTCCAGTCCGCAGTCGGGTCCGCGAAGGTGAAGTTGCCCTCGAAGGCGTCGGCGGTGGTGCCCTCCCACTGGAGGTTGCCGGTGGAGTCGGCAACTGTGACGGTCGAGCCCTGTACGCCCGTAGTCCCGTCCCCGCGCACGATGGCGTTATCCGAAAGCGCCGTTCCGCCGTCTGCGGTCGAGAGGCCAGAGACGCCGCCGCCGCCACCGATTGCTGTTAGCGTCCAGGTATCGACGCCATTGCACACTGCCCAAACCTGCGTCGATCCGCCGCCACCGCCGATGCTGCTAGACGACTGAGCATCCGTGATGCGAGCGAGCCGACCCGAGCTGCCCGAGTTGCAGGGGTGCGTGGCGACGAGATCGGCGTAGGTGCGGCCCTTCTCTACAACCTGAGCAGAGAGGGATACTGCCGAAAGGGTGAGGACCGCCGCTCCAAGAAGCGGGAGACGGACGGCCCCAAAGTTGGAGCGGTTCATATGGGCTCCTTACGAGCAGCCAGTGGAGCCGTCAGCCACCTGAACCCATGCAGAGGCGTTGCAGACGCACAGAAGGTG
>OFQX01000631.1_pt1 | contig 10542 bp, 13 predicted proteins | sample 1542951 | NCBI WGS metagenome assembly OFQX01 (sample SAMN07774215, study PRJEB24372) | wastewater metagenome | isolation source: WWTP Novara (Effluent) | place: Italy: Novara | collected 2015-12
ACGTCCGACGCAGGATCATTCGGGTTAGTCTGTGCGTCGGTGCCGAGATCCACCGTCAAATCGTTTACTGCGTAGCTCGCAGTCGTCGCGCCAGTGCTCACGCCCGTGGTGTGCTTGACCCGGTAGCCAGTCGCGGGCGGGGTGTAGTAGATACCACCGTTGTCGAAAAACTCTTCCGCGAGAACGGTTCCTGCGTTGGTCGCTTTCGTTCCGAGGAACGTGGCGCTGACCTTGGCACGCGCAGCCGTCGCACCAGGATCGGCGCTAAGCCAAAACGTCTCGACAACGCTGGATGCCGTCGCGGCAGTGACGGTTAGCGTGACTTGGTTGCCCACAACAACAGCGGCGAGAGCACCGCCAAGCTGAACGATGAGCGACGCGCCAAGCACAAGGCCCTGAAAACGAATGTTGCCATCAGCCGTGGAGCCTGCGAGCAGCTTGCTACCGTAAACGGCATAGGCCACGCCAGCGCTTGCTGGGGTCTTCGTGGTGGCGCCGATCACGCCTGGGGTGTCTTGCGCGGACGGGGTGATATAGACAGGCGCTCCACCCAAGTTCAGGCATTCAGCCGCGCCGGATGCAGCCGGACCATAGCCGACGGTAGATCGCATGCTCGAAGTCTGCGTGAGCGTCTGCATCACGTTGACCGTACCCTTGCTGGTACACCCGACCCAGCAAGTGATCGCGCTCAGATCTTGAGGGTTGAGTCGCGCAGTGCTTTTCCGAAGCGTTACCGTGGTTCCGCGTGCCATGTGTTCAACTCCGTGCCCGTGCCTTGCGCTGCGTTTTGCGCGACGGGTGCAGGCCAGTAATTGCCTGGAAGGAAGAATCCGCTTGACGGTCTGCGTGTGTCGTGTCATTCATAACAGTGTCAAGTTGGTTGGTGCCGCTGGCCCGCTGGCCCGCTGACTGGCGATACTCCCTGACTGTCTGACTCGCAAGGCAACCGACGCAAGCTACACTTAGAGCACGCGCCGGAGCCCTGGCCAGCCATCGAGACACATGCACAACACGAACCACAACACGAGAAAGGTAACTCCTATGCCTACTACTGCCCCCATCGCCATCGTTTCAACTGCCTCGCCGTCGAACGCAGCACCGACGAAACACAAGATCCGCCTGAACTACGTCTCGCGCCACGCCACCGAGCGTTATCGAGAAACGCACCCCAACGCTCTATTCGATGACTTGATCACTGCTTTCGAGACGGGGACGCAAATTGACTACGAGATCGTGATTCCCCTCACAGGCCGCCACGTTCGACGGCAAAGCGATCCGAAGTGCGAGCGCTTCAGCACCTACGTCCTGTGCCCCGATCGCCTCGGTCTGTTCGTGGTAAAAGAGGGTGCGCTAGTGACTTACATCCGTCTTGGCATGAGGCAGGCGGAGTGGGCTACTAAGTGGTATCCTATCAAGCACCGCGCAGCCGTAGCCAGTGCAAGCTGAATATTCACCGTCCATTTACACCGTAGAGGTACACATGACCACTGCCCCCGAATCAGACAACGCGACCGCCGAAAACACCATCGTCAAAAGCTCTGTCACTGCAACGTGCCGCGTCCTGCGCTCAGTTTTGCTAGCCTCTCTTGCTGAAGCCAAGGGCTACGTGGCTAGCAAGCATTCCACCCTCAGCTCTGTGTCGCTCACGTTTCGCGATGCCGGTGTTTTGAAGCTGATCGCCACGGATATCACCCGCTGGTACATGGACGAGCTGACGGTGGATGATATGATCGTGAGCGACGCAACGGATGGCGGTGCTGTCACCGTCGCCTGCGATGCCAAACGCCTACATGATGTTGTCAAAGCGATGGACGCTGACGAGACGGTGCTAACGCTCAAAGGCACCCTTAAGAAGACGGTGACAACAGTCATCGGCGCAAAAACGGGTCCACGCATTGAGCATGAAAGCCTCGTTCAAGTCATCAGCAGCACCGGGGAGTACAACATAAAGGGCGGTGACAGCACCCTCTTTCCACGAACGCCCAGCCTTCCGACTCAATGGACCACCTACGATGCCAGCGCACTGCGCAGCGCTCTCGACGTTGCTCAGCCGTTCGTCTCAAAAGACCGAACGCGCGTTCATCTTTGTGCCGCCCTCGTCGAGATCACGCCAGACAAAATCTCGGTCATCAGCACCGATGGACACCGCCTTGCTAAGATCGTTCGCCCCGCGACGCACGTTGTCGTTACCCCGATTAAGTTCCTGGTCCATCTGGAGGCGATTGGTGATTTGTTGGATCGTTGCAAGGCTGTGCTGCCACGTAAGGGTGTTCTCGTCGGACCTGGGCCAGCCGCAGGCATCGAGATCGGCCTGCAAGGCAACAATGTATTCTGGAAGGGGGAGGGACGCCGCCGCTACGCTGTGCAGCACGAAGTCGGCGCCGATCACTATCCGCCGTACGGACAAATCATCCCTCGCACCCTCGATCGAGGTGTCACTGTTGAGCGCGCACCATTCATCGCGGCAATGAAACGGCTCATGCTCTTTGCAAATCAGGGGACTTACGGCTGCGCGTTTCGCCTGCCCGCGTCGGCAACGGTGCCCCCTCACATTTTCCTCGTCGAGACTGACAACGGCGAAGGACAAACGGCAAAGGAAAAGGTCGCGTTCAAGCCGGACGCTTTCGCTGGGACACCACTCACGATCGGTGTGAAGATCACGTATTTGATTGAAGCGCTCGAAGCATTCACCAGCAAGACCGTTTGGCTGGGCTTCAACGGGAATCTTGACCCGATTGGAGTGCGAGAAAGCGCGACGGACGCGGATATCATCGTGCTGATGCCGATGCGTGTGTGACGATTGGGGGCGTTGCGTAATGCCCCGTTCTAACCCCTACAACTAGGAGCCACCTTGCTGACCCTCAAAATCATCCTCACTGTGCTGCTGGCCTTCGCACCCGCTTCCGCTCCCGAGCCCGCCGCTCGCCCTTGCGAGAGCGATGCTAACTGCTCAACTGGTGACGTATGCCGTAACGGATACTGTGTTGCTCGTCGAGTGAGTGACTCACAGGTGCTGGCGTCCGACTGCAACCCTGCGCGCAAAGATCCCCCGTCTCCGAAAGCCCCCACACCGCCCAAAGACGCCCCGCCGCCTGGTGGCTACAACCCGAAGGTCTAGCACAGCACATGAGAAAATACCTCGTTTCGATTACCTTGGACTTTCTCGACGTGGGCTTGGCCGCGAGCGTGCTGAGCCTGCTTGTGATCGCTGCTGTGCTCGTCGGCGCTCTGCTTGGGAAGGCTACGCCGCGCTATGCGGTTGATTCGTGTATACGTAGCTCGACTGTGTGCGAGTAACCTCACCCGTCATCAGAACTACGGAGCCAGCGGCAACACCGTCTCAGTCACCAGCGTCTCAACCACCGCGAGTACGTCCGGCACGTCCACCACGGGGACGTAAGGCGCAACCCCGAGCGTGTAATGCAGCATGTTCGGGTAACTATCCCGCTTCTGGTCATACCCCCCCGAGTCCGTTCGATAGTTCGCCGTCGTGTTGAGCGAATAGCGCATCGCCAGTCGCAGACGCGAAAGTAGCGCCCACATCTCGCGGTAGCAGGCCAAGTCGGAAGTCCGCTTCGTAAACAGGTGGATGTTAAAGCCCGACTGGCACCGTTCGATCGCTTCAATCGACTCCAGAACGCCGTTTCGCACTAGCTTGACCTGTGGCGCTTGGTTGGCGTCAAACGTGTCTCGGCTGGGCACCCAAACGATAAATGGGGGTGATGTCTGAGCCCACTTGCCCTCTTCGAGGTCGTAGTAGCACTTGATCTTGTTGAGCCCAGCTAGGAAGTGGGCGTTGGGACTGGTGCCCGCGAGGTAGGGATGGGCGGAGACAAGCTCGAAAGCGTCGGAGGGGTACAGCATGCAGGACGGAAACGGCGGAGTGTGCCCCGGCGGGCCGTTGAAGCGAGCCCCACACTGAGCTGAATATTCACCATGGCGGGTTGACATTCCGAACAAACCAGCATATTCTTTTTTATATGAGCAACTTCCTTGACCCATCCAAATCGGGGCGCATTGCTGGCATCCTTCATCAAAACAGCACCGCCGTGGCTGAGCGCGGACCATGGAAGCTAGACGCAATTGAATACGCTGAGGACGCCCAAGAGTCCGGGTCCGAAGTGACCGACATTAACGGGTTTGCATCGGTCGGTTTCGGGGCTGGCGGTTTCAGCTCGCGACGTGGTGGAACTTGTGAGATATGTAGTGCAGGAATCGTCAACATCTGCCGCTTTCACAATGCGGCTGGCGACAAGATCACCACGGGCGTCGATTGTGCCGAGACACTCTTGAGGAATCAGGATAAGTTGCGGTTTAAGGCTATCATCTCGGCGCACGACAAAGCCAAACGCAAGGCCGCTGCCGATCGCAAGCTAGCGCGAAACAAAGCCGCAGCCCCTGCCATCGTTGCGGAGCTTGCGCTTGATCGTCTCGCTGCGCTTCCTGGGTTCGTTGGGGACTTCAGCCGTTCCTTGCGGAACCAGCTACTCAACGGTAAGGTGCCGAGCACTAAGCAGCTTGAGCTTGCCAGGCGGCTTCTCATCGAGTCAGGGGTTTGCTAAAGGCGATCCATGCTCGGGACGTTCAACCATGCGTCGTCGATCTTGGCATCAAAATCTCATCAACCCCAGCACGTACCTCAACCAGACCGCCTACAGCCCCGGTCGCGCCCTCGTAGTAATTGCCGTCCTTGTCAACAAGAGCTATGACTTGCTTTGCCCCCGACATGCTGGTTCCCCTATCGGCGTTGGCCGTCTCGAATGGCGCTCTGAATCGCCTGTCTCACTGCCCGATCAATCGCACGTTCCCAGGATTGAGGGAGCTTGCCACTCGGCACCCACTGCCGAGAAGGAATGTACCGCGTACCCCAATACTGAAACTCAGCATGGGGCTTGGTCGGACAAGCCACGTATACCGTGCCACGCTTGGCCGTGTAGGTGAGTGCGTCGCCAATCGTCAGCAGCAACGGGCGGCCAGTGCCGTCAGCACGATCGGGCCACTTCTCGCCGTCTGGTGCTTGTTGGTTGGAAAAGCACGCCTGCACCAGACGACGCACAGTTTCGATTTGCGCTTCAGCAGCGGTGTCTGCGGCAACACGTCGGACGCGGGCCAGTGTTGCGCTGAGTGGGGCGCCCCGCTGCTTCATGGTGACTGATGCTGGCACAAGGGAGGGAACGTGCTATGCTGGGTGTATGAGCAAACCTGTTGGTGTTGGCGCTGTGGGTGTTTCAGACCTGCCCGTGCTTCAGCTTGAAGCACTCAACGTGGACTACGACGGTGCTGTCCCCGATATGCCAGCGCTTGATAGTTCGCTGGACTCGGACGACGAGGGTTTGACGTGTGTAGACTGTGGTGAACCAACCTACGACGAGTGCGAAGACTGCGGCGATCCGCTGTGCTGCGACGATTTGTGCTCGTACTGCGCGCTTTAGCTCCGAGCTGAATATTCACTAGCCATCGAGTCACGGGCAGCCTGTGTTGCTGAAAATCCGTCCTCACGGAGAATATTGTGGGTGCGATCCTCTATACTCAGCGCACCCCTAAATCAACATCCCCTTCAGCGGATCGAACGCAGGAACCATCAACGGAAACGAAGTGTTAGGCGTCCCTGTGCCTCGCTTCAGCGACGGAATATAAGCGGGATGGTTCGTGAACTCACCTGACTGCGCCCGCAGATAGAACTTGTACGCGCCCACTTTCTCAGGATGGTACAGCTCCATGTCTTGTCGAGAAGACAGCCCCGCCTTACAGATCATGCGCCAGCGGACGTAATCCGAGACGGCTTGCTCTAGGTCTTCACCCCAAGCAGTGAGCGGCAACGTGTCGCCCCAGCTTCCGACCAAATAGCCATCAGCAAAATCGCACTGAGGCGGGATGAGAGCCACGAGATCGGGTGAGGGTAGGGTTGTGGTCGTCCATCTGTCTCCGACCGCGTATAAGCCCGTCTGAGCTACAAGACGCAAGCCGATCGGGCCACCCTTCGCAGGCGCAACGATGCCGCTGATGTAGTCGATATATGCACGATCGTCGTCAGCGCTCACTTTGCGAGCCCGGTTCCAGCTCACACCACCGTCAACAGAGAGGCGAAACGAGGGCAGAGCGCCGGGGTTGACTAGGCCAAGCTCGTTAATCTGGCCTGCCACGATACACTCAATCACAACGCTGAATGTTCCCATCGGGTTGCCGGTGAGATCCATGCCCGCAGTGCCCGCGCCCGCTGTCTTGACGATATCCGCAATGATCCCCGGTAGAAGGGGCGTGGGAACCTCGTCGGAGGTCGTAAACAGAAGCGCCGGAGGAAGCGACAGCTCATAGACGCGCTCGGGAGTGACGTAGAGGGTGGTCATGCTCGACGGAATGCGTGCGAGCGTGCTAAACTACGAAGCATGACCATCGAACACAACTTCGACTTCATCACCGGCCATGAGCGGAATGAAATAGAGCACTTTACAGAAGTGCTAGTAATTGAAGGTCGTTTATATGGAAGGAGAGTGCTCAGAATTGAGCACTTGGGCGCATTATCTGTGCGCGTGCGTTTCACTGACGGATCGTGGCAGGATTTAAGCGGGTTGGCGGCGGTCAGCCCGCTCCGGCGCCGACAAGCTGGCGGTGCTGACGCAGGCGCAAGAGATCGCCGATGAGTGGGTGACGGGAGAGCGACTGAGGCACGTCCTCAGCAAGATTGAGATTGACGGCAAGGTCGCCGACATGGCGATGACACCTGTAGTGATCGCCGCAATGGTCGAGGACATCTAGCGCGAGGGTCGTGGTGAGATCGTCGAGTCGAAAGAGGCGCGGACGGCGATCGGGACATCCACCGCGAAATTGTTCAAGGCCGAGCTGTCCTCGCCCTCAACGTCACCGAAGTCTCGACATACGGTATCTACGAGAAAAAGATCATCGAGACGTGCAGGCGTCAGGGCTCCGATCGGCGGCACCTTCCCGACTGATGCAAGTCCGATTGGTGACTTGACACGCCCCGCCCCGTGTGCTACCATAGCGATGATGAATCCGATGTTTGCATACGAAACAGCCACTCAGCTTGCCTATCAATTGGCTATCGATGTCCCTGACGAGCTGACTCCGATGGAGCGCGCACAGATTCGTCACCACTATTTGACGATGATGAAGGACAAGCAATATTACCAACAGGACAGCGTCATCCTTTGTCCCCCTGTTGCTTGGTGGCTACAACCCCGCTTACCGATGCGTGGGGCTAAGACGGTGAGGGTTGAGCGGAGCTTGTACTATTGCTCTAATTGCTACGTGCAATCCACGAGTTTCGGGCGCGTCGAGCGGCGATATGTTGAGCTAGAATGGGCAATTGTGGATGGCAAGCTCGATGGCGGACCTGAGTGCCCTAAGTGCGCTCAACCTTATTGGGAAGCATGGCGTTGTGTGATATACTGGATTGCTAGGTATGCGGTAGGGGAGTGTCATCGAAAAGCAGAAGAAATGCAGCTAATGTTTGACAGCCCGTTCTCCGTGGAACAGATCCTGCTTGGCGGAGTGAGGCTAATTTGGAATCCCCAGGGACCTTTGGATCGTGGCAGGATTTAAGCGGGATGTTGGCCGTCAGCCCGCTCCGGAGAACGGGTTAGCTCAGAGCAACGCCCTCGTTCCAAGCAACCTGCCAACGCAGAGCGCCGCCGACGGTGATGCCGCGCAGACAGATGATGTCGCGAGCCGCCCCGAAGGTCATGATGGTGTTTCCCGCTTGGTTGATCGCCTGGGATGCGGTGATGACGCGATCTCCGCCGACATGGGTGTCCATCGCTAGAATTAGCTCTTGGCCCATGTAGCTTGGGATGGCCAGCGTGTTGGTTTCCGCTGCCGCAGTCACGATCGGGACAACACCATCAGCCGTCACAGGAATCGCAACGCCCGTGCCCGGATCAGCGATCGTGTTGGTCGCTGCGCCCGCTGCCTTCTTCGACTGGAAGGTCAGAATCGTGGCGGACTTGCCGAGAGTGATCGCACCAGCTGAAGTGCCGATATTGATCGGCCCGTCGGTGCCCGATCCATTCTTGGCACCACCGTCAATGGTCACAGCACCACCGTTCGCGTTGCCAGCACTGCCCGCGCCGCCGACTACCGAAACAGCGCCGCCAGTGCCAGAAGTAGCGCCGCCGGCCCCACCCTTGATGGACGAAGCGCCACCAGCTCCGGTCGCACCGCCGACGCCACCAGCAACAGTCGCCGCGCCGCCAGCCGCAGAACCTTGACCAGCTCCACCTGTGGCCGACATTGCACCACCAGCGGAGTTACCAGCCGTTCCGATACCGCCGACGAGCGAAGCTGCACCGCCGACGCCAGAGGTGGCACCACCTGCTCCGCCAGTGACGGACGCAGCACCACCGTCACCCGTGGCTCCGCCGGCACCGCCGACCGAGGAATACGCACCACCAGCTCCGGTGGTAGCTCCAGCGCCAGCCGCTACGGTCAGCGCACCACCAGCCGCCGTCGCGGTCGTGCTCGCGCCGATCGCAACCGTGTGCGCGTTCTCCTTCAGCATCGTGACGTTGCCAGCGACAACACCTGTCAGCGTGACTGTATCGGTCGCAGCGTCACCGAGCGTGGTATTGCCAGCGACGGTGAGATGACTACCCACCGCAACGGTCGAATCGAGAGTCACAGCGCCGGTCGCATTGAAAGTGGTGGTGGTCACAGCGCCCACGCTCTGCGCGATCACCGTCTCAGCGGACAGATAGACGCTCGCAGTCGAGAGCACAGCGCTATCATCGGGACGAGTCTGAACGACGTGGTACAGGGCGTTTGATTCAGTGTCCTCACGTTTCAGCTCACCGACGAGAACGCCAGCGTCACCGACGCTGATCTGCGCGTTGGTGAAGAACCACTCGCCGGAGTCGGCGTTCTGCTTAATGAGCTGCCAAGAGCCAGGGATGGCAGCGGAAAGGGCAACACTCAGACGAATCACGCCGGTCGTGTTGGTCAATGTGCCAGCGGGCGAAACGCCGTTCGCGGGCAATGCAAGCAATGCGGTTACAAGAGCCATGGGTACTCCTTGAAACAGCCCCGCACAGGCCAGGGCGGAATGTTCACGCCGTTCAATCGGGGTGCCGGACCCGCCGACACAGAGGGACTAGCTGATCTTCAGTCGAACAGCACACTGAGGCAGGCCAAAGCCAACGCCCCAATATCCCGACCAATTCCAGCCGATCGCGCCTTCGTTCTTGCGGATTTCCTCGTTCGGATCAGTGCCGTAGATGGACATGTACGGCCAGCGCTTCGGGCTCATGATGAACGCGGGCTGCACAGAGCCGCCCGTGGTGGCCACCGCGTAGACGTATTTCCCCGAGTCTGGGTACTTCGTCACGTTCTGAAGGTCTTGGAAGTTCACCACGTCGCGCACTTGGCCAGTGAATGGCGAGTGCTGCGCGCCGCCTGCGGCAGTGCCGACGATGGCGGGACCGACGAGCGCATTGATCAAGCCCGCGAGCTGACGCGCCTTGAAGTTGAAGCGCATGTTGGAGGTGATGAGCAGCGGCTTGCTCATCGTGCCGTCTTTCAACTTCCCGTCAAACCAGGGAATGGACGCGAACGCATCGAGCAGCTTCGCCAAACCCTCGCCGCTTTCCCACTCGGCAATGGTGCAGGTGATGTCGTTCGAGAACGTCACCGTGCTGCCCGGCGAGATCGGGTGCGCCGTGTTGAAGAACGAAAGCCCGTCGAAGTAGTTCAACGTGGCCGAGTTGTCGTTGATCAGCTCCGCCAGATCGAAGTCCGGGGCTCGCAGCATGCGCGAGGCGATCTGCCCCTGCTTGGCGCTCAAGACTTGGTAGGGGTCTTGCTTGTCGAGGTAAATCCGCTCAATGGGAACGTAGGTCCGATCGCGCTGCACCGCGACATCCACCACGGTCACGTCTTTCGACGCGGCGGGAACACCGAACGGCCACTTCTCCGGAGCGTTACTCACCGGGGAGAGCGGGTAGTGCATGATCTCACCCGCCTGACCGTCCGAGCCATTATTGACGCCCGCGATTGCCCGACCCACGGGCGTGCCGTTGGTGGTAGAACCGTTGTCAACGAAGCACATCGCCGAGTACAGAGCGGTGTCGTTAGTGAAAGCCATGCCGGCCATGATGCCGTTGATACCCGTCTGGATGACGGAGATATCACCGCTGCCCGCGAAAAAGCCACTACCGTTTGGAACGCTGAGTCCTGCCATCGTAATCCCTCACTTGTTACGCTGGCAGTGCCAGCGAGAGCCGAGCTGAATATTCACCTTGCGCCGTTATCCGTTGTGTGCTGTGCTTGTGCTGCGGTGGGGCGCTTATGGTCAATGGAATGCACCCCACTCACCACTACAACTACGGACCGTCTTGCTGGAACTCCACCAGATACCGGGTCGCCCCGGTGGTCTGACGCAGATCGATCGCGACGAGCGTGACAACCTTGTCGTTCGCGGCCACCGGCATGCCGATCGTCGCGTTGTCCTTGAGAGCCACCTTCGTCATCACATGGTCGAACGTGATGCTGCCGTCCGAGCGAAACTGATTGAAGCTCCCACGGTTGAACACC
>OFQX01000634.1_pt1 | contig 10506 bp, 8 predicted proteins | sample 1542951 | NCBI WGS metagenome assembly OFQX01 (sample SAMN07774215, study PRJEB24372) | wastewater metagenome | isolation source: WWTP Novara (Effluent) | place: Italy: Novara | collected 2015-12
CTTCCTTATTATTAGTATGATATGGCACCACATCTGCAATAACACAATAACCTCCAAGCATATTGAGAGTAATTTCTCCACACGGATTTGTAATCTGTGTGTATTTCTTTCCTCTGACAATGTTTGCTATATGTGAAAGAAGAACTTTGCTTGGCTGTTCTACCTCAAATTTCTTTGATCCTTCACCAAGCTTGATCAAAAGATCTTTAAATAAAACGTGATCACAGCACATCACCCTGTTTGCAATATCAACTACATATGGTGCGACTCCACGTGCCTCAGCGATATTTAATTTAGCTTCTCTGAAAGGGTGAGCTGAGAGATCAGAAACGTTATGAACCTGGTCGATGAATTCATTGCGATCATGTAAAAATTCATAATCAGTTATATCTGCTTCGCACATGAATGTCATTTCAATACCAGTAGACCACACAACACCAAATTCATTTTTTGAGTGCTTGTACACGAACGGTCTTACATTTCTGTGGTAATTTTTTATGTGAATAGGTTCTGAGATCGCTTCAAATTTCACACTAAGTAATTCACATTTTTGATACAGAAAATAAACCCCGTCTGTCGCTACATCTGTAACATCAAATAAACATTCATAAGCTCTTTCTCCGTTAGTGCCTGTCCCAACAAGTGACCAGGCAAATGATTTTTGTGTTGATCCGTCTGTGCGGATCAGTTTAAGAGAATCAGGAGGGTCTATTGTAGTTAATATTTGTAATTTTGTTTTGTAAGCTCTCAACCATTTTTGTTTGTAATATACTTGTCTCTCAAAATTCTTTATCTGACGACAAGCAAAGTCATCATCAAAATGAATTCCAGGAGTTGGTGTATTAGGCACGAACTTAAATGGAAGTACGAATGGTATGTCTAAATGGTTGCTCAATTTATAAATTTAGTAAGATCTTGACCAGCTGCTGCGATCAATTTCCATGTTTGTTTATCATTTGGTTCTGGTTTTATTCCGCCATCCCACAAATATCCGTATAACACTAATCCTGTTTTTCCGTCTGTAAATTTTATCTTGCCATAAGGATTATCTTTCATCAGCGCTAAAAAATCCATTGGTACTTGCGTTGACATTTCAAAATAATATGGTAAGAACAATTTTGATTGCAGCGAACCTATTACCACATCTGCTTTTTCAATTATCGTTACTCCTGCAAGAGTAGTTGATAATTCACTGTTCTTTTCTACCACAGGAACATAAACTAATTTGTTTATATCTTGCTTATCCAATAAACTATGAAGCAATCCACCAACATTTAATAAGCCTCTTTTCGGTGACAATTCTGTATTGAATGCTTCATCTGGATGCAATAGCCCCGTTATTGAACTGTATGCCGGTCTTTTCAAATTCCACATAGTATCATTCCTGTTTAATATAGTTCCTGTTACCACGTCTTCATTCGTCACTGGTTCTGTAACACGAATATATGTAAACCCTACGATCAAGTAAGATGTATTTTCAACAGTATATGTCCCGTTATTGGAAACTGTTCCTGATATTATTATCTTCAAACCGTTTGTGATCGTGAAAAGTACAGTTGGTATTTTAACATAGTATAATCCTGTATTTATTTCTGTTGAGAACGCACCGAAATAATACAACACATCTATGCTTGCTTTTTTTTCAGCGCTCAAAACAAACGGATCGTTATCAGCTTTGTTGTCAGTAGTGTCCTTACCGAATAATTCTATCCTGGTAACTTCTACGCCGTACATGTCGGCTCTGAACGGACTTATTAAACTTAATTCTTTTACGATCCTTGTATGAGGTGTTGTATACTGCTGCGTTATATTAAATTCATCACGGCCATTTACTTTATCAATATTTTGGTTAGGATAACCTATTTTGATAGTATTAAATTCAAGATCTTCTGCAACATTTACTTCAAGATCATTTACTATACCGAGATCCATTATAACATCTTGTCTGAAAAAGTAATCAAGTTCTTCGATCACGATCTTATCATTTTCAATACTAAGCCCTACAGAATATTTTTTCCTGCCTCTTAATTTTAATTCTTGGAAGAAATCTGTTAATGAAGTTTTAATAGAAGACGCAGCTTCATATTTACGAAGAGCTGGGCCACTTGTATACAATATATCATCAAGTCCTGTTAAGAAATCAGATTTCAATCCGTATTTACCTTTTGTTAATTTCTCAATAAGTTTTTCACCAAGCGTTATTGGTTTTAAGCACTCGCAAAATGTTGGTGTGAATGTAACATCATAAGTAGCTTCTATTTCTGTACCGTAAATATCAAATAAGTTCTGTGTCCACGGCGTTGAAGCTGATCTGAAATAGATCCGCTCATGTGGATTGACAACAAAAGTAATATCAATATCTACGCTGAATGGATCTCCTTTTTTGTATGGGCCACCTGCTGGTATTGCTATTGTCTGGTAAATCGTATTGGTAGTATCACTTGCTCTCACAGCATTTAAGATCAAATTAGAATTAGCTGTTCCATTAGGGTTACTATGCACACATGCTCCTGTTATCTTTCCAACAAAACGGACTGTCACATATTTACTAATGCTCCAAAAGCAATAATCATTGTTAGGAAAGACGCCTGTTGAACCATAAGTAACATCTTGCACTACTATACCTTGACTCGTTCCTTCTTGTGATACTATACCCATACCCAACCAACTGTAATCAGGTATCACAGCTCCTGGTACTTGTTGACCATTATAAACTGTCCATAATACTTTGTTAGTGAATGGTACACCATCTAAATAAATTGTCTTACGATCAGGGTTGCCGTGTATATCAATATCAAATGTAGTATTCTCAGAAGCTTTTAACAGTTTACTTAATCCGCCTTCCATTATATTTATGGTCACAGTATTATCTGACTGACGTTGTTTGAATTTAGAAAAATCAGGTTCTCCCATGAACCATTTTTCATATAAAGCCGGGTAAACTAATTTATTCAGTTTATGTTTAGCAAAATATGCCACGCCTTCAAAACCTTTATTCCAAAAAATATAACGAAGTATTTTAGCGCCATCTCTTGTGAAACGCATCGGTACAGTGAACTCACGAAACAATCCTAAATAAATGTTAGACCTGCCGAACTTAACTAAAGTATCTTTCCAACCATCTGGACTGCTTTGTAAATGTGCAGGTTGACCATCTGGTTTAAGTAATGTGATCTCATCACCTTCTTGCACAAGACCATTTGTCCCTACGAAGTAAGGTTTTTTATCTGGACTGAATATCCAATCTATATATCCGTCTGGTTGCATTTATCTTATATTTTTATAAACGTAAGCTTCCCAATCAACACCTGATCCTATATTAAGCACGATCCTGTTTTTTGATGTTTCTTTTTTAAGATCTTTTATTTCATCTATCAATGTATCTGCTTGCTCACTGCTCATACCGCTCTGATGAAGTAAGGTCATACCGTTCTTTGTTGATCTTGTAAAATTAATACTATTAAGAATGTCCTCAGTCACGTGAGCGGGTGTGATCTGTTCACCTCCTTGCATATTCATTAAGGTTGCATGATTAGGAGTAAGATAATATTTACCATCTCTCTTCATAAGCTCACTACCTCTTTCACCTGTCCACGCAAGACCAGGCGCTGCACTGTCAGTTCCTGTGTAGTACTGAGGTAGTGGCGCTGCAACAGCTCTGGCCAGTTGTAACACACCTAATCCGCCAACAGCAAAAGCTAAAGCTATGTTTGCAGGACTCCATGGCTTCATTCCTAATGCGGCTACAACAGCTTGCGCAGTTGATGAAATGATAGAAGCTATATTAGCAAGTTTTTCAAAGCGAGCTCTCTCAACAGCAAGTTTGCGTTTGCGCCTTTCTATCTGTTCAGTCTCATACATTGATTGTTTTTCAATGATCGCTGTTTGCTTAATTCTTTCTTGTTCAGTAAGTCCAAGTTGATTGACCTGGTTTATCCTGTGTTGTGTATATTCATCAAGCAATCTTTTCTTTGTATCAAGAGAAGCAAGTTCTGCATCTATATTAGAAGTAAGAAAGAATAATATAGTGGCTTGTAATTCTTCAGAAGCTTTTATAGTTGCAGCTCTTATGTTCTCAGCAGCTTTCTTTTTATCTTCAAGATCTTTTGCATCCCAGGCCGCATTGCCTTGACGCATCGCTTCACGAGCTTTATTGATCTGATCTAATGTCCAAGCTTCATAATCCTCAATCTGTTTTCTTTCTTCATCGCGGATAGTTTGTCTTGCATCTTTTAAAGCTTTGAGGTCAGTGTTAAAATCTTCAACAGCTTTTATTCTTTTAGCGAAGCCTGCTCCTTCAATAACCTGGATCCTCAGATCAGAAGCCTCACGTTCTTTTGCTTCTTGATCACTTAATGCTTTTATGTTAGCACCTTTTTCTTTTTTCTGTTCTTCAAGACCTGCAATAATTTCTTGTAATCTTATTTTCTCACTTGCTATCTCAAAATCCTGTTCCACTTTTATAAGGGTCATTTGAGCAGCAGTGAACGCTTTCAAAGAATCTAAACGATCTTGAAAACTACTTGTCTCGTCTTCAAAGATCTTTCTGGCTGTATCAGATTCTAATTGTATCTTTTGTTTAGCAAGTTCTGCTTGTGAGCGCAATACGTCAAGAGGTGTTGCATCAGTTATCTTCTTTGCTTCAGTTTTCTTAGTTTCAACTTTATCTCCTTTCTTATTAGGATCGCCGCCAAGAGCGTCTATTTCTTTTTGAGAATCGAGTATTGTTTTTATTAAAAATTCATTGTCTTTTCTTATAGTTGCAGCTTCTGAAAACAATTCATCTTTTAATCTTTTTATAGTTTCAGGCGATCGCTTACCAGTTAAGCCTCCAAAAAATTTATCTCCAAATCTTTTATCAGTGACTTGGTTAGCTTCAAGTTCAAGTTTTAAAGCTTTACCTTCATTTTCTGAGATTAGTGACGTTGCTGCTTGCACACGAGCTTTTAAAAATAAAGCTCTTGCTAATTTACCGTATGCTGTTGTAAGACCTTCAGCAAATTCTTTCTCTGTTTTAAGATTGCCAAAATACGCAGGATAGTCGTCTTGTAATTTCTTTTGTATCTCTGCTTTTCTTTTTTGGTTAGTACCAAGATCCTGGTACTCATCAACAAGTAACCCAATTTCTGTTTTCTCTTTAATATATCCGTCTATAGCTTTTTCATTGAGATCGTTTAATACCTGTTGTTGTTTACTTACGCCCGACAAAGCTTGTTTGATCTTATCATAATTGGCTATAAGTAGTCCTATGCCTATTATCACAGCACCGATGCCTAAAGTTATTAAGGCCCCTTTCAATCTTGCTCCAGCTTTTGCTGTTCCATCCATAGCTACTGATAAACTACGTTGCGCAAATTCATAAGCCTTATTTGCGATCGTACCTCGTTTAGTAAGTTCTGTACCTACTTGTTGAATGCTGTTTGCTATTCCTTGGATCGCTATAAGTTTTGATGTTACTTTGGCAGCGTCTTCTTCACTCGCGCCCATTAAAGCATAAGCACCAGCCGCTCCTTGCGCAATACCAGCCAAAGCATTTAATGATCCTACAACATTATCTATCCCTTTAGTATCAGAAGCATTTAATTTTAATTCATCTTTAAGATCTTGTGCAGAGTCTTTAGCTTCACCTATTTGAACACCAAGAGAAGATAAGAAAGTCGTACCTTCAGTTTTTCCCATAGTGATACTGAGATCAGTAAAAGCGTTACTAAGATTTTTTACCTGCTTGACTGTAGTTGTAGATGCACCAGATGATTTCTCAATAGCAGCTTCAATGATAGTGATCGACTGCGCTGCTCTTTGTAAAGCTGCTTCATCATTACCGCCAACACCGATACCATTTTTTAAATTAGCTTTTAATTCTTCAAGTTTTTTTGCGAGTGTTTCAAATGGAGCTGCTAATGATCCAGCATACCGGCCAACATTAGCGGAGAAATTACCAGCAGACTTTTTAAGTTCATTAAGTCTGTTGCTTGTATCTTCCAAATATTTATTGAGGGTTTGTCCACGCGTAGAGTCTCTTTGAGCTTCACCGAGTTGTTTGAATATCCTGTAGGCTTTCGCGTATTGTGCTTCAAGTTGTGCAATAGATCCTTTTTCTGAATTTTGCAATTTTACCCTTTCAGCTTGTTCCTGGTTAAGTTGTTTTAATTTTTGTTTGTTCTCTGTAAGCTGGAGAGATTCTTTTTGACGTATCACGACGAGTTTGGCCTCACTGTCTGCTAATTGCTTTACAAGATTTTCAGTTTGTTTGATATATGCACTATATTGTTTTTCTGCAGCGCCTAACTGATTGATGTTTTTTGATGAATCGATCTTCACACCAACTTCAGCAAGACTAATGATACCAGCTTTTACATCAGAAAATATCCCTAATATCTTTTTCTTCTGCTCTTCTAAAGCTGATATGTCGGCGAATTCATTATAAAGTTGCTTGGCCATCTTGTTTTACTTTGTTGTAATCTAAATAATTATTTATGATCGCTGCGTATTCAAGAGCTGTTGTTGTTTGTTTATTTATTCTTTGACCCTGGAACCGGCTTAACGTCGCTAATTCTTTTTCTATCCTTAACCTCTTAGCTGTTTCAGTTATGTCTTCTTCAATTACCTGGTCACCTTTATTGGTCAGCGCATATTCAGTATTATATTGATTAAGAAGTATGATCAAGGTCTTTGCACTCATCCTAACACTTTTAATCATGCGTGAATATACTTCTTTATCTTCAGTGTATTCAATTATGCCGAATCCTTTTTCACTTACTAACTTAGCTATGTCCTCATCATAATTCGAGGTAAGATAATTCAAGGAAAGTTCTATGATGTCTCTGAGAAACATGGTTTGCTTTATCTTCTTATAGAGTAAGAAAATATCATCGGTCTTTTCTGTCTTTATTAATGATACATACTCTTCAAGAATAATATTCCAGGCTTCTTCTAATTGAAATGGCATTGGATCACCTTTAATAATAAGCCATGACAGATCTCGTGTGATCATAATCTCAAACATACAACTAATGGGAATAGTTTTACAACTTTGGTGAAACATGCCCGATAACTGGATAGCCTCCTGCTTGGTTGGCGATAATGAATTTTGTACTTCCGTATTCATCTTTATAGATGGCGACCCACTGGTTGGTTGTAGTAGCAAGTTCTTTAGCTTCTTCGTATGCCTTTTTGCTTTGTTCATTTTGCGCTAATATTTTTTGTATGCAACTCTCACACGCCATTCAATTGTTTTTTAATGATCTCATTTGCTTTATCCGCCAAGAATTCAGCGGAGTAAAACTGTGCATGTACTGGATTTAAACTGAAAATGTCCTTGTTTATTTCCAATAATCTTTTTGTCTTCTTATCACTGCTGTCTATTATTACACCTTCTTGATCTAACGTTGTATAGATCAATTTGTGGAAACTTCCTGTTAATTTGAAATCCATATTTCCAAGACCTGCTAATGAATTCATTGCATGTTTGGCCTCAGCATATTTTCTGCTTCTGTAGCGCCCAATTATTTCTCCCTTTGAATCCTCACCTACAAGCATTTGATTTCGTTGTATTGTTTCAAGATCTTTTACAGTTGATGCCACAGCTGCCTGGATCACATCATCCATATTCAGTTCTTCTAACTTATCGATCATATCGTCTATATCAGGCATCTTGAAATAAAGTCCCGGACAACATTTAGTCCGGGACTTTTTTAATTTTACTCTTCCGATTTTTTAGGAGGAGTGTCTGTTTTTTTTACATCATCAACACAAAGCTTGTAAGCTTTTTTCGCCCATGCTTCATCTGTTGTGAAGCCATTAGCGATCAAAGCTTTAACCCCGTCAGCTTCATTCATTTCAGCGAAGTGACGACTGTTCAAACTTAAAGAGTCGATATGTGTGTGCACCGGCTTTTTCATGTCAATTAAGGTTTAGTTACGATCAATGGTTGCATTTCATAAGGCTTAACAGATGCGCCAGCCAAAAGAGCAGCAGTTGGACCATAGATCGCTACGGTACCGCCTGAGGCTAAAGCTGTCCACATCGTTGTGTCTAATGTTACTGCATACGAATCGTCACTTGGACTATCAGCTACACCTGTAACTGTGAAAGCCGCTCCTGTAACTGCATTCTTAGCTGTCCACGTAAGTGCAGAGATAGCTGTACCATATACAGCTTCCAGGTTTGTTCCGCCTGTAGCTATTGGTAAAACTTTATGCACGTTTGTAGCGCTACTAAGTAGTGTTAAAGGAACATTGATAAGACCGACGTTTGCAACCAGGCCGTTGTTCGTTACCACGAATGCACTTTGAGATTTATACTCAAGCATACTTGCAAATGTGATAGAGAAAGAATACTGGTTAACGTAATCAGAAACAGGGAACTTAGACGGGTTCACGTAGATCTGTTCTGTTGTGAATCCAACCATGTTGTCACCACTCTTAGTGCCATAAACAACAAAGGCCTCGTCTACAAGGAACACATCATAGGATCCAGCTTCAACTTTAGTCAATATAGCGTGGCCAAGTTCTCCACCTTTGTAACCAAGATTGAAAGAAGGGATCGCATCAGATATATTCACCTGAGCTGTTGATAAATTACCAACACCACCTTTGGTAGGTTCGCCGGTTTGATCATCGAAGTTTCTGATATTCCACAGAGGGTATACCCTGGAACCTCTTGCAGCAATTGTCTTAGCAGCGAGTTCAGTTAAGAACGCTGTTGCTGAAGCTCTGTGTGCTGCAGAGAAATAAACCCCTGAATCTGCGAAGATCACACCTATGATCTTCTTTTTTATCAGATCACAGAGCGGGATGCCTGAATTAAAACTTGTTTCCAACGTGGCGCAATCAGGCAGATTCATTACGTCTGCCATGTACGCAGCCTTTGCAAAACTGTTCTCGCCCATTCTCATACGGCGGGAAACAATTTTAGGCAGGTAGCTTCCTTTGTGATTATACACGGAAGCTGGTATAAATTTTGATTTTTTCATTTTTAAAACGACTTTATTGGTGTGCAATTTTGTTTGTTAAAAAGTCTTAATCCCATACCGCGGATTCGTAAACAATCAACGTCGCTGTTGAAGACCTTACTTTGTTCATCCCAATAATACCCCTTACGCAAAGTGTGTTTTATCATGCTCGCATCAATGTGATCAAACATAGTTGATAGCACGATCTGTTTTAACAACTCATTGTAGATAGGGTAGATCACCGGGATAAATACTTCCGTCATTCTCTTACTTGCTTTCCATTCTTTTTTGGTCTTAGCAAATATAAAAATATCAGGATCACATATCCCGTGCAATTCTGGTTCTCCTTTTACCGTGTCAAACGGTTCAGCTAACCATATCATTGGGAATTTCTTATCGAACTTTGTAGGATTGTTCTCAAACTCTTTCAACGTCACATTTAATTCTTCAATATAACCGTACTGATATTCAAGAACAGAAAGATTAAGAGCGGTTTTGACAGCCTCTACCACTGTAGCGAACTCATCTGTCAATATCGTTAATACGTCGCTCATAGTCCTAAACTGTTTTGTTTATCAAGTAAGGAGCATGGAACTTCATGATTTGAAAACTCTGGATAATCTGCTTCATTGAAATACAAGAAATCAACAAAACTTTTATTCCAGTCAACCATCTGGTTCCATGCTCTTACGATCTTACTTTTAGAATTTGTATTAGTAGCAATTGAATTAACATTGGCCACCTTTTCAGCTGACGCTGTTGTAACAGTTCGGTTGTTTTCGATCCACTTACAATAAACATAATTAGCGATCAACGATTTCTTGGCTTGTGTTACGCCATCAACACCTTCTTTAAATATCAACCCTTTCCATTTTACAAGCTTACCAGAAACAGTATATTCTTTACCGTCTCTTATAGCTAACCATTTAGCTGCTGGTGATCCTGCTGCGATACCTGCTTTGTAATTTTTATAAAGCTCATATCCCATAAGATCTTCCAATACTTTTGGTTCAAGTTCATTAATGAACCTGGTAATGCTGTCAGCATTGTTATCTTTATCAGCTATTAATAACTGATCAAAGAAGTATGTTGCGTCGATCGTTGCCATGTTTAATACGGTAGTAAAAAGGTTTTAAAACTTGCGGACATTGTTCCAGTCCCAACCCAGGACGTTCGGTAATAATACCAGGCGACAATAGTGTTGAACGAATACGTTGCAGAAGTATCTGCTGGTGTAGTCGCGCTTCCTATCAAAGTCCAGTTCGTTCCGTCCATAGATCCTTGTAACCCTAATGTCCCGGCAACCGTGCCGCTTATTTTGGTCACAACAACCTGAGCAGTTATTCCACGCGTCCAGGTAGATACTCTGTAAGCTGTGGTAACGTGTGTTTCAGTATTATCTACAGTATCAAGTACGTTCCCATAAGCCGTCGTAGTGACAGACACCGGGATCAGTGATCTTGACTGCGCTTGCACTGCAAATGTCATGCAGATCAGCGAAATAGCAATCAATATTCTTTTCATTGTTTTTTCTTTTAAAATGTTTTTTAATG
>OFQX01000636.1_pt1 | contig 10492 bp, 15 predicted proteins | sample 1542951 | NCBI WGS metagenome assembly OFQX01 (sample SAMN07774215, study PRJEB24372) | wastewater metagenome | isolation source: WWTP Novara (Effluent) | place: Italy: Novara | collected 2015-12
GTGCGGCGCGCAACCATGCAACGCCGCCGAGTGATTTGAATTTCCCCCATTGCGCCGCAGTCAGGCGCAGGGAGCCGACGACCGTTTTTTCATCCAGCGGCAAGGGCTTGCGCCCCGCGCCTTCACGTTTACCGCCGCTCATACGCCGAAGTACAGGGCGGCCAGTTGCTCCGCGCTGCCGAATGCTTTGCAGTTGGCGGCCAGCGCATCGAGCGTGGCGAAGCGTTTGAAGCCGCCCGCGTTGTAGCGGCCCAGGGCCAGGCGGCGGGTGCCGACGCCCCAGGCACCGTCGAACTTGTGCAGGCAGTATTCGGTGCCCTTGAATACTGTGGTGATGTAAAGCTGCCCATCGTGTACGGCGCGGGTGAATGTCTGGGTTTTTGTAGTCATCTTGCTTCCTTTGGTTTGCTGCTGTTGATGTGATTATTGTAACACGCAAATCAAAGCAGGCAAGGAGTTTTTTATGCAGATGAAGAAAATAAATGGCGGCCGGTAGAAAGCCAACCCCGACCGCCCTAAAGCTGGTCAAAGGCAACCCCGGCAAGCGCGCGCTGCCCAAGAGCGAGGCGGTTGTTGCACTGTCCGAGCCGACCCCGCCCGCATTCCTCTGCGACGACGCCAAGGTCGAGTGGGGCCGGGTGTGCAGCGCGCTGTACGCAGCCGGGCTGATGACGGAGCTAGACCGCGCTGCATTGGCCGCCTACGCAGCCGCATACGGTCGCTGGGCGCAGGCAGAGCGGGCCATCAATAGGATGGCCGCCAAGGATGAATTAAACGCCGCGCTGATGATTAAAACCACCAGCGGCAACGCCATACAAAACCCGCTCGTCGGGATCGCAAACAAGGCCAAAGCCGACATGGTGCGCTATGCCGCCGAGTTCGGCATGACCCCTTCGGCGCGATCCCGCGTCACTGCGACCCCTGATGACAAGAAGCAAGAAGACAAAGCCGCCCGCTATTTCTGACGCGGCTACGCAGTACGCGCTGGAAGTCGTGGCGGGCGAGCGGATTGCTGGGCCTCATGTGCGCGGCCAGTGCGCGCGGCACCTGCGGGACATAGAGAGCGGGCACAAGCGCGGGCTGGTGTGGAAGGTAGAGGCGGCGGAAAAGGCGCAAGGTTTTTTCGAGGACGTGCTGAAACTCAACGGCGGCGACTTCGAGGGCAAGCCGTTTGCCTTGCTGCCCTGGCAGCGGTTTGTTATCGGTTCGCTTTTCGGGTGGATGGGGCCGGACGGGCACCGCCGGTTCCGCAACGCTTACATCGAAACCGCGAAGGGTTCCGGCAAATCCCCCCTGGCCGCTGGCGTGGGCATGTTGGGGCTGGTGGCTGACAACGAGCCACGCGCGGAAATCTACAGCGCCGCCACGAAAAAGGATCAGGCCATGATCCTGTTTCGTGACGCCGTTGCGATGGTGGATCAATCGCCTGAGCTATCCAAGCGCCTGCAAAAGAGCGGCACCGGGGAAAGGTGCTGGAACCTTGCCTACATGGCGCAGGGCGCATTCTTCAGGCCAATCAGTAGCGACGACGGGCAAAGCGGCCCACGGCCCCACATCGGCCTGATTGACGAGCTGCACGAGCACAAGACGAACACTGTGGTCGAAATGATGCGGGCCGGTACGAAGTCGCGCAGGCAAGCCATGATTTTCATGATCACCAATGCGGGCCACAACCGCATGGGGCCATGCTGGGGTTATCACGAATACGGCGCGAAGGTGGCGGCGGGCGACATGCAGGATGACGGGTTTTTCCCATTCGTCTGTGCTCTGGACGAGGAAGACGACCCATTCGCCGATGAATCGTGCTGGCCCAAGGCGAACCCCAGCCTGCAAGACGCTGATCTACCCGGTTACAAGTACATCCGGGAGCAAGTCACGGAAGCCAAGGGGATGCCCTCAAAAGAGGCCATCGTTCGGCGGTTGAATTTTTGCCAGTGGACTGACGCGGAATCTCCGTGGATCAGTCATGAGGTATGGAAGGGCGCTGAGCGCGAATACGACATAGAGAGCCTGCGAGGCCGACGCGCGGTGGCCGGTCTTGACCTTTCCAGCACGACCGACCTGACCGGCTTGGTTTTCCTGGTGGAGCCAGTTGCAGAGGGTGAGCCCTGGAAAATTGTTCCCTATGCATGGTTGCCCGAAGTCGATTTGCAGCGCAAGGCCGACAGTGACCGGGTTCCTTGGGTTCAATGGAGAGCCGAAGGGTTGCTTGATACCACGCCAGGTCGCGCGATCAGCAAGCGCGTGATTCTTCAGCGGTTGTCTGGACTGTGCGACTTTTTCGAGGTGATGGAAGTCGCCTACGACCGCTGGCGCATTGAAGACCTCTTGTCTCTGGCGAGCGATGACGGGATCACGCTACCGACGATGCGCCCATTTGGGCAGGGCTATAAAGACATGAGCCCGGCGGTTGAGCAGTTTGAGCGAATGCTGCTAAACGGGGAACTTGTCCACCCCGGCCACAAGGTTCTCACTTACTGCATCGGCAATTCAGTGATCGAGCAGGACGCGGCTGAGAACCGCAAGTTAAGCAAAGAAAAGGCCGTGGGCCGGATTGACCTCGCAGTTGCAGCCGTAATGGCCGCTGGCCTTGTCACAACCGCAGCCGTGACCGAAAAGTCATTTTGGGAAACCGCAGCATGAACAAAGCAAAACTGAAGGCGCTCGCAGCGCGGGCCGGTGGCCTGGTGCCCGATGCGCTGCTGATCGGCGGTGCTGGAGCGGTTTCCTTCGGCGCAGGGATGGTGTATCTGCCTGCGGGGTGGATCGTGGGCGGGCTGTTTGCGCTGGCTGGCGGTTGGATGACGGCGAAGGCGACCAAGTAATGGGTTTCTTTGCCCGCGCGATTGAGCAGAAATCGGGTTCGGTGACGAACTCGCTGGAGCTATTCCGCGAAATCTACGGCGGGCGCGCGTCCAAGGCTGGGCCGGTTGTCACGCTGGAGAGCGCCTTCAGGGTGGCGGCTTTTTATGCCTGTGTCCGGGTGATTTCGCAGGACATTGCAAAGGTTCCGTTCAAGGTTTATCGCGAAAGCGAAGTGGACGGGTTGACGAGCATCAAGCCAGCCAGGGACCACCGCCTTTACGACCTGTTGACCGTTGCTCCTAACGACTGGACCACCTCATTCGAGTTTCGTGAGTCTCAAGCCATCCATGCGGCCCTTGGAAATTCGTATGCCTTCCTAAATCGGACCTTGAGCGGAATCTCGGAAATGATTCTGCTGAATCCCGGCAAGGTGCAAAAGAAGCAGAGTCCAGATTACCGCATTGTTTACGAAGTGACTGGAGAGAGCGGGGCCGTTCAAACGTTCCCGGCTGAGGCAATTTGGCACCTGCGCGGGCCGTCTTGGGATGGTCTGCTTGGGATGGACATCATGAATCTGGCGCGCGAAGCCCTTGGCTTGGCGATTGCCACCGAGGAATCGCACTCGAAGCTTCACGCTAAGGGCGTCCGACCATCCGGCACCTATTCCGTGGACGGGAAACTCAACCCTCAGCAGTACAAAGAGCTGAAGGCTTGGATTCTGGCGGAAATGGCGGGCTCCGAAAACGCTGGCACACCGATGATCTTGGACAACGGCGCGAAGTGGATTTCAGGCGCATGGAATGGGGTGGACGCGCAGCACCTAGAGACGCGCAAGCACCAGATAGAAGAAGTGTGCCGCTTCACTGGCGTGCATCCGCAAAAAATCTATCACACGGACAAGACCTCCACCTATGCGAGCGCCGAGGAATTTGGCAACGCCCATCGAGAGGACACGCTGCTCCCCTGGTATGTCCGCATAGAGCAGTCGGCAGACCTCAGCCTGTTGTCAAAACCAGATCGCCGACGAGGCATTTACTGCAAGCATGTGGCAAACGGCCTCATGCGCGCATCCGCTGAGGCGCGGTCAGCCTATTTCGCGAAAGCGCTTGGCTCTGGCGGGCATCCTGGCTGGATGACGCCCGACGAAGTGCGCCAGCTCGAAGAAATGAACCCGATGGGCGGCGATGCCGCAAAAATCCCCGCGCCTTCGAACCAGAAGCCCGCGCCAGCACCAGTTCCGGCCTGAAAGGACAGGAAATGACCACAAAAACACTCGACTTTCAATGCGAATTGAAGGCCAACGGCGACACCGGCACCTTCGAAGGTTACGGCTCGATCTTCAACATCACCGACCGTGGCGGCGACATCGTTGTTCCCGGCGCGTTCACCGACACCCTGGCCGCGCAAAAGGCCGCTGGCCGGATGCCCGCGATGCTCTGGCAACACCGCCAGGCAGAGCCGATTGGCGTCTACACCAGCATGGAAGAGGACTCCGTTGGCCTGAAAGTCAAAGGACAGCTTGCTCTCAAGACTTCGCGCGGTGCTGAAGCCTATGAACTGATGAAGATGGGCGCTCTGTCGGGCATGTCCATCGGCTACCGCTCGCGTGATGACAGTTACGACCGCGTCACGGGCGTGCGCAGCCTCAAGAAAGTGGATCTTGTCGAATTGTCCCTTGTGACATTCCCGATGAACGATTCCTCCCGCGTTTCGGCTGTCAAGACCATCGAAGAACTCGACAGCCTGTCCGAAATCGAGCGCCACCTGCGTGATGTATGTGGCATGTCGAAAAGCGAGGCGCTTGCAATGGTGTCTCGCGTGAAAAGCGTCATCAGCCGGAGTGATTCCGGGGAAGGCGATTTGTCCGTAGCCGACTTGGGCCTGGCCCTTGGAGGTATCCCGGTCATCTGACCACTGTTCCCCGCAAAAAACCAGCCGCCTTCGGGCGGCTTTTTCATTCCCGAAAGGAAAAGACATCATGGAAATCAAAGACATCGCAACCATGCTCGAAGAGCGCAAGAAGGCGTTTGACGAGTTCGTCAAGACCAACGACGAACTGCTGAAGGCCAAGGCCGAAGGCAAGGCCGTTGGCGACCTGACCGCCAAGGTCGAAACACTGTCCAAGGCGTGCGACAAGTTCGATGAAATCAAGGACGCGGTCGAAGAGTTGCAAAAGAAGGCCAACCGCCCGCAGACCGATGGCGAAATCAAGGCCGCTGCCGACCTGGAAACCGAAGTCAAGCAGTTCAACATCATGCTCCGCGCGGACTTCCAGTCCAAGGGCAAACCTGCTCCCGCCGAAGTGGACGCCAAGGGCTACACCGAGTACAAGAGCGCCTTTTTCAAGGTCATGACCGGCACGCCACTGGACAACCTGTCCAGCGACGAGCGCAAGGCCATGTCCGCAGGCTCTGACCCGGACGGCGGCTACCTGCAGCCCCCTTCGACTGTCGGTCGCACCGTGGCGAAGCTCTACGAGCAGTCCACCATGCGTCAACTGGCGACCGTGCAGACGATCAGCACCGACAAGTTGGAAGGCATCGTTGACAACAACGAAGCTGATGCCGGCTGGGTTTCGGAGCTGGGCACCCGCTCGGACACCACGACCCCGACCGTGGGCAAGTACGAAATCGGCGCGCACGAAATGTACGCCATGCCCAAGGCCAGCCAGAAGATTCTGGACGACGCCGCCACCAACGTGGAAGCATGGCTGGCCGGCAAGGTCGCGGACAAGTTCGCGCGTGTCGAAGGCGCGGGTTTCACCACCGGCACGGGCGTCGGCCAGCCGCGGGGCCTGTTCTCGTACACCACGGCGGCGACCGGCGACGACTCGCGCGCATGGGGCCAGTTCGAACACGTTGTGACCGGCGCGAATGGTGCATTCCACACCACCAAGGCCGACCCGCTGCAAGACCTGATCGGTGCCTTCAAGGACCAGTACCTGAACGGCGCGTCCTGGCTCATGCGCCGCGAACTGCGTACCGACATCCGCAAGATGAAGGAAGCAACCAGCGACCGCTACCTGTGGGAACCCTCCCTGCAAATGGGCCAGCCTGACCGCCTGCTGGGCTACCCCGCCCGCGTCGATCAGTACGTGCCCGCCAAGGCGACCGGCTCTCTGTCGCTGGCCTTCGGCAACTTCGCCGAGGCTTACACCATCGTGGACCGCATGGGCATCCGCACCCTGCGCGATCCCTACACCGCCAAGCCGTATGTCGTGTTCTACAGCACGAAGCGCACTGGCGGCGGCGCTGTGAACTTCGATGCCGTGAAGTTCCTGAAGCTGTCCACCTGATGAACCAGCCCCCGGCCTGATGGCTGGGGGCAACCAACACACTCAAAGGAAAAAATCATGAATCTCTCGAAAGACATCAAGATCACCGTTGTGGAGGCCGCAGCCGCAGCCGCGCAAACGGAACTCGTCACGGACGTGCTGGACATGCAGGGCTATGACGGCGTGATGTTCATTGCCCTGACCGGCGATGTCACCACAGCCTCCGTCCTGACCCTGACCGTCAAGGCCAACAGCGCCAACAGCGTCAGCTCGCCCACGCCCGTCACGCAGAAGGCCACCACGGCATTCACCGCTGACGGCACCAGCGCGGATAGCAAGGTGCTGATGGTCGATGTGTACGACCCGGCGCTGCGCTACGTGTTCGCCAGCCTGACGCGCACCGCTGCTGACGCTGTGATCGGCGGGATTATCGCCATCCAGTATTGCGCTGGTCTGCGCCCGACCACGCAAGACGCAACCGTGATCGCTTCGGCCATCGGCCCTGGCATCGCTGCCTGATCACCAGGCTCCTGCGTGAAGAACCCGCTTCGGCGGGTTTTTTGCAGAGGAAATGAACATGCAATATCGCGTCACAGTCCCGGTCGCAACAGAGCCTGTTTCCTTGGCAGAGGCACGCCTGCAATGCAAGATCGACAGCGACGACACCAGCCACGACGCGGCCCTTACGTCCCTTATCACCGCCGCACGCGAGCACGCTCAGCACTACACCGGCCGCGCGCTCGCGCCGCAGACGCTGGAGGTTGCGCTGGACGCCTTCCCGCCCTTCGACAATCCCTCGATCACCCTGCCGCTGTGCCCGGTGACATCGATCACCAGCATCAAATACACGGACTTGGCCGGGACCGAGCAAACCCTGCTGAACACGAAGTACGCGCTCAGCCCCTACGGTGAATCGCGGATGCTCGCGCCGACCTATGGGAGCTACTGGCCGACGACGCAAGATGTCATGAATTCCGTGCGGATCGTGCAGGTTTGCGGCTACACCGCGGAATTGCTGCCCAAGGCGGCAAAGCAAGCGATCCTGCTGCACATCGAAATCGAGTGCCCGCTGAACCCGCACACGCCAGCCGAGCGTGAAGCGCTGGAGAAGGCGCGGGACTCCCTACTGAACACGATCAAGGTCTACGGGCGCTGAAATGGACTCGCGCTCGCGTAATCGGCAAGTGACCATCCAGACCCGCGCGGCGGGCGAGGACGCGAATGGTCAGCCTAATGGGGCGTGGGGGACACATGCAGTCCTATGGGCCAACGTTCGGCATCTCAACGGCATTGAGACTGTACGTTCCAGCGCCGAAAGTTCCAAGGTAAGCGCGTCCATCCGCGTTGGCTATCGAACTGACCTGACAACTGCGATGCGGGCGCTGGACGGCTCTACAGTTTTTGAGATTAAGGCGGTCCTGCCGGATCGAGTTGGCAAGAAGCATGTCGATCTTGCATGTGAGTTGCTGTCGTGATCGCCATTGACACTTCATCGTTCCGCGCGTCTATCAAGGATGCCAGGGAGAGGGCCAATGCAGCCGCGCGGCCATCAGCCCAAGCAGGCGCGCAAGTCATCTATGACCAGGCGAAGGCAAACGCTCCGGTGTCTGACGAGGGGCACTACTTCTACGGCAAGTCCTTCAAAAAGACAGGGCAGCGCTATTACTTTGAGTCTGGGTCGCTGCGCAACGCCATCTATCAGGCGTTTCAAGAGAAAAAGAGCCGTCCTGGCTTTGCGGTATATGCCATCGCGTGGAATCGGGACAAAGCGCCATACGGTCACATGGTAGAGCTGGGCACCAGCCGCGCGCCCGCGCATCCGTTTCTAGGCCCCGCTCTTCACGACAAAGCTGCGGAAGCGCAAGCAGCAATGAGGGCTGAATTTTTTCAGCAGATGCGATGACCCTTGAGGTTGATGTCACGACCGCGATTAAGACGGTAACGGCGAAGGCTCACGCCGATGTTGCGCCACCGAAAACAACGCCGCCCTATGCGGTTTATCAAGGGATCGGCGGGCGCTCGCTGCGCTGGCTGGACAACACGGCGGCTGACAAGCGCAATACGTTGATGCAGATCAGCGTGTGGGCCACGACCCGCGCGCAAGCGACTTTGTTGGCGCATCAGATTGAAGAGGCCATGTGTGCCTCGGATGACTTCACCGCAACGCCGCAAGGCGAACCGATTTCTACGCACGACGCGGAAACCAACCTTTACGGCGCTGTGCAGCGCTATTCGATTTACAGCCTGCGTTAGCGGGCTTCCGAGTTGAGCGGCACCGTAAGGAGTCGCTCTGCAAACCGCCCGTTTCGGGCATTTCAAACCAGCCGCCAGTGAGCGGCTTTTTTTATTCCCGAAAGGAAAATCATGGCCTATTCGTTCCCCGAAGGCTCGCAGATTTACTTTTCCTCGACGTTCGCGTCGGCGAAAGCAATCAGCGCGCTCACCAATGCAAACCCTGCTGTTGCAACCTCCACTGCCCACGGCTACGTGGACGACGACATCATCCTGCTCGACTCGGGCTGGGAAGATGCCAAGGACTCCTGCTACATGGTCAACCAGACCGCAACGGACAACTTTGAAGTCCTGGGCCTGAACGCCACGGACACGAACTTCTTCGCGGCTGGAGCTGGCACGGGCAACGCCTACAAGGTGAGTACGTGGGTGCAAATCCCGCAGGTGCTGACCATCGCCACCTCTGGCGGCGATCCGCGCTTCACCACCATCAGCCCCCTGGCAAAGCGCAATTCCATCAACGTGCCGACCGGCTTCAACGCGACTTCGATCACGCTGACGCTGGGCCACGACGCTGGCGATGCTAACTTTCAGGCGATGCAGTCCATCAGCCGGGGCCTGACCAAAGTTGCCTTCAAGCTGGTTATGTCCGGCTCCACAGTGCTGGGTTACGGCTACCTCTCCGTGTCTGAAATGCCCGCCCTGAACGTGAATCAGGCCAACACCGTGCAGGCGTCCTTCGCCCTGCTGGGCCGCGCTGTCAGCTACGACACCTGATCCATTGGCCGTAAGGCCATCCCGCGCACCGACCCGGCTGCATTCGTTCCCTTCGCGGGGTTCGGTGCAGTCGGGCACGGGCTTTTTAACCCCCGCGAAAGAACCTCATGGCAGCAAAAGTCAAATTGGGCGCACGCCCGAAAACCTTCAAGCGTCCAGTCAACTTCCCGATGCTGGACGGCACGACAGGCAGCATCGAAATGGAGTACCGCTACCGCACTCGGCGCGAGTACGGCGAGTTCATCGACAAGGTTGTTGCTGACGCTGGCGCAACCGCCAAGCCGATGGATGAAAAGTTTTCGATGGCCGACCTCATGTTGAAAACGGGCAACAACACGGCGGATCACATCCTGCTCATTGCGGACGGCTGGAATCTCGATGAGCCTTTTGACCGTGAACACCTCCAGCAGCTTTGTGACGAGTTGCCGGGCGCGGCGACTGCAATTGTTGATCAGTACCGCGCGGCGGTTGCCGAGGGTCGCCTGGGAAACTGACGGCTTGTGCGGCAGCGCACTACCGGCCAGTTGAAGAGCCGCCGCCAGGGAATGCCTTTGCGCGCGTTCTGGCCGCTGCACAAGACAAGGTAGAGGTTGAGTGCTGGCCTGAAAACTGGCCCGCCTGGGAACTGTTCCGCAGCCTTCAGACGCAGTGGCGCGTCGGCATGGGCGGGCCTACCGGCCTTGAGTACACATCCCTTTACCCGCTGATTGACCGGATTGCCAAAACCCCCGAAGAGTGGAGGGAGCTATTCGGCGACATCCAAGTGCTGGAAGTCGCGGCAATCAACGCGATGCACGAAAAGAACTAAACATTTCGGCGCGGAGTAGCAGGAAATGCGTGGCGGGCTATGAGTAATATGGGGCCTCATCAAACGGAGGTCCAATATGAAACGTGCTCTAAAGATTTCACGCGGCATTCAGTTAGTTGGGTGCATATTTTTAATCTGGATGGTTGTCTCATGCGCTGACGGCGGGTTATCGCGCGGTGGCGAGGTGGGGTGGAAGTTGATCGTCGGTTTATTCCTGATCATCGTCCCCCGCATCTACGAATGGTTGACAAAAGAGTAAAAACGCATTGCAACTAAGCCGCCTCTGAGCGGCTTTCGATTCTCAAGGCTCGCTTCGGCGGGCCTTTTTCATTGGGGCGCACATGTCCGAACTTGGCAGCATCAAAGGTGAAGTTACCTTTGACACGACGAAAGCCGATGAGGCCCTTGGACGGGTGGAGACACGCGCCTCAAAAATGGCTGCGTCTGTGGCGAAGTCGGGTGAGGCTGCTGATAAAGGGATCGCATCCGTAGGAAAGAGCGCGTCTGCATCAGCTGAGAAGGTTGATTCCGCTGCCCGGAACATGATCGGGTCCATTCAGCGCACGACCGCTGCGATGAATGCCGGGTCAAAAAGC
>OFQX01000637.1_pt1 | contig 10488 bp, 12 predicted proteins | sample 1542951 | NCBI WGS metagenome assembly OFQX01 (sample SAMN07774215, study PRJEB24372) | wastewater metagenome | isolation source: WWTP Novara (Effluent) | place: Italy: Novara | collected 2015-12
AGCCGATCGTGGCCGCAGACGGCCGTGCGCTGACCCGTGCTGTGCGTGTTGCCGGCAAGGTCGAGCCCATTTTTGTAGACGACATCAACGAACTGCCGCAAGCCTTGGCAGACGTGACCCGTGACGGTGATGTCGTGATCTCGATGGGCGCCGGCACGATTGGTGCGGTGCCAGCCAAGGTCGTCGAGTTGTTGAAGGATTGAGTCAAACCATGAGCCTCGTTCAATTGTCTGCTCCCACCATCGACCCTCGCTCTCTGGGCAAGGTGGCGGTGCTGTTTGGCGGCACATCGGCTGAGCGCGATGTCTCCTTGATGTCGGGCGCTGGCGTGCTGAAGGCTTTGCAATCGCAGGGCGTTGATGCCCACGCGTTTGATCCGGCTGAACGCCCCTTGCAAGAGTTGAAGTCGCAAGGCTTTGATCGCTGCTTCATCGCGCTGCATGGCCGCCATGGTGAAGACGGCACCGTGCAGGGCATGCTCGACCTGAAGCTGCTGGAAGGCAGCGTGGACGGCATTATCGAAAGCGAAAGCTACAAGCAGTTTTATATGCACCGCACCGGCCACTGGCTGGGCATGGACGTGCACGACGCCGGCGAATACAAGGTCGGCGACGAATGGACCCGGCTGGTGCCGGGCATGACGCTGACCGTCGAACCCGGCCTCTACATCCGCCCCGGCGCCGATATTCCGCCAGCCCTGGCCGGCATCGGCATCCGTATCGAAGACGATGTCCGGGTCACCGAAACCGGCTGTGACGTCTTCACCACGGCCCCCAAGACGGTGGCCGACATCGAGGAAGTCATGCGCCATGACTGAAAACGCCGACATCCTGATCATCGGCGCCGGCCCTGTCGGCATGACGCTGCATCTGGCCCTCGCTGCCGGCGGCCAGAAATCGCTGCTTTTGGACCGTCGACCGCAGCAGACCCTGCAGGCCGACCCGCGCGCCCTTGCCCTGTCGCACGGCGCGCGCGAACTGCTTGAACAAATCAACGCCTGGCCGACCAGCGCCGCGACGCCGATCGAAACCATCCACGTCTCGCAGAAGGGTGACTTTGGCCGCACCCTGATCGACCGCGCCGAATACGACCTGCCCGCCCTCGGCTACGTCGTCCGCTATCGCGACCTGGCCGGCGCGCTGGCCGCCAACCTGGCCGCCGACGCCGTGCCGGCGTGGCGCTACCTGGTCGCGCGCTTGCCGAAGGTCAGCTTGTCCAGCTCGGACGAGGTCGCGGTGGAGGCGGCCGCGCTGACGCTCGCCGGCATGTGGCAGCTGTCGAAAATGTATGGCGCGCTCGCGCCGATGTCGCCGGCCTACAAGGGACTGTCCGCCGAGCTGCGCCTCTGGCTGCAGCAGCTCGGCATGACGATCCAGGCGCGGACGAAGATCCCGGCGCAGGGCCCGCGTGAGAAGAAGCGCACGCTGCTCGGGAACCTGTGAGCCGATCGGCGACGCACCCACACGTCGCCGCTGCTGAGAAGTACGCCCGCGACGTGATAGCGGGCCGCCGGCCCGCCGGCAAGCACGAGCGGCTGGCGTGCGAACGGTACTTTGCCGATCGCCGCGCCCAGAAGACGAAGGCGTTCCGCTTCAAGTTCGACCCGGCCAGGGCCGAGCGGGCCTGCCGGTTCCTCGAGCTGCTGCCGCACGTCAAGGGACGATGGGCGCGCAAGGATCCGAAGAAGGCGAGCGCCAGCAAGCTGAAGCTCGAGGGCTGGCAGTGCTTCATCGTCGCCAACCTGTTCGGGTGGCTGCGCAAGGGCACGGAGTTTCGACGGTTCCGCAAGGCCTCGGTGTACCTGCCGCGAAAGAACGGCAAGTCGACGCTGGCGGCCGGCATCGGTTGGTACATGTTCGCGATGGATGGCGAGCCAGGCGCGGAGGTGTACTCCGGAGCCACGACCGAGAAACAGGCATGGGAAGTATTCGGGCCCGCCCGGCAGATGGCGCTCGCCGAGCCACTGCTGCCGGAAGAGCTCGGCGTGACGGTCAACGCGTCGAACCTGATACGGCTCGAGGACGCTTCGAAGTTCGAACCGATCATCGGCAAGCCAGGCGACGGCGCGTCGCCGCACTGCGCGATCGTGGACGAGTACCACGAGCACCCGACGTCGGACCTGTATGACACGATGCTGACCGGCATGGGTGCGCGCGACCAGCCGCTGCACTTGGTGATCAGCACTGCCGGATATGACATCGCCGGCCCGTGCTACGACGACTGGCTGACCGTGCAAAAGGTGGTCGAGCGAGTCGCCGACGACGAGACGCACTTTGGCGTGATCTACACGGCCGATCCGGAGGACGACTGGACGTCGGAGATCGCCTTGCTGAAGGCGAACCCGAACGCCGGCGTCAGCGTGTCGATCGAGTTCCTGCAGTCCCAGCTGCGCGATGCGATCAGCAACGCGCGCAAGCAGGGTGTCTTCAAGACGAAGCACCTGAATATCTGGGAGAACGCGCGCGACGCCTACGTCAACATGCAGCGCTACGCGGAGTGCAAGAACCCCGCGCTGGGATTGGCAGAGTTCGCGGGCCAGCGATGCCTGATCGGACTGGACCTCGCGTCGAAGGTGGACATTGCCGCGGTCGAGCTGCTGTTCCCGCGCGATGAGGGGAGGTATGTCCGGTTCGGCCGGTACTACCTGCCCGACGAGATGGTGCAGCAGCCGGAGAATGAGCACTACCGGGCGTGGGCCAGGGCGGGCCTGTTGACCGTGACGGACGGCAACATCATCGATTTCAACCGCATCCTCGAAGACCTCGAGCAGATGGCGGCGCAGTTTCAGGTCGAGGCGCTGGCCTATGACCCGTTTCAAGCAACCATGCTCGTGACCGAGCTGATGAACGCAGGCCTGCCCTGCGTCGAGGTGAAACCGACCGTGCTGAATCTGAGTGAGCCGATGAAACAGATCGACGCGCTGATTCGCGCACGGCTCCTCGAGCACGACGGCGATCCTGTCATGGCGTGGATGATGTCCAACGTCGTCGCCAAGATCGACGCGAAAGACAACGTGTATCCGCGCAAGGATCGTCCGGAGAAAAAGATCGACGGCTTCGTCGCGCTGTGCATGGCAATGAACCGAGCGATGGCCGCCGATGGCGCCGGTCGCTCGTTCTGGGAGTGAACTGATGGCCTGGTGGTCGAGATTCCTGCCGGAACGCAAAACGGTCAGCACGCTCGATCTGTGGCGAGAGGTGTTCGGCGGGGTCGCGTCGCGGACCGGCAAGACGGTGAACACAGAGACGGCGCTGCGCGTGGCGACGGCGCTCGCGTGCGGACGGGTGATTGCCAACGGTATCGCTCAGGTGCCGTTCAAGCTGTTTCAGGAATCGGCTGATGGCCGGGCGCGCACTGCCGCCAAGGACCATTCGCTGTACTACCTGTTGCACCGTCGGCCGAACCCGTGGCAGACCTCGTTTCAGTGGCGGCAAATGGTCGGGCTGCACCTGGCCTTTTGCTCGAATCACTATTCGTTTCTGAATCGGGTGGGCGGGCGCATCGTCGAGATCATCCCGTTCGACCCGGGCCAGATGCGGGTCCGGCTGGATCCTCAGACCTACGTTCGCACGTACACGCTGCAACGAGCGAACGGCCAGACTCAGGAGTTTCCCGAAGAGTCGATCTGGCACATTCGCGGCCTGAGCTGGGGCACGCTGGTCGGGCTCGAGACGCTGAGCCTGGCGCGAGAGGCGCTCGGCCTGTCCATGGCGCTGGAGGACTTCCAGTCGAACTTTCACGCGAACGGCGCGCGTCCGTCGGGCGTGCTGTCGGTCCCTGGCAAGCTGACCGAAGAGCAGTACAAGAAGCTGCGTGCGTGGCTCGAGTCCGAGCACGGGCGTGACGATCCGGCGAAGCCGATGATCGTCGACCAGGCGGCGCAGTGGATACAGCAGACGATGTCGGGCGTCGATGCACAGACGCTTGAGAGCCGGAAGTACCAGGTCGAGGAAGTGTGCAGGGCGTTCGGCGTGATGCCGATCATGGTCGGCTTCAGCGACAAGGCGGCGACCTACGCGAGTGCCGAGCAGATGTTCCTCGCGCACGTCGTACACACGCTAGCGCCGTGGTACGAACTGATCGAGCAGGACGTCGAGGCGAAGCTGCTGACCGAAGCGGACCGCCGCGCCGGTATTTACCCGAAGTTCGTCGCGCAGGGATTGATGCGCGGCGCCCTGAAGGACACGGCCGAGTACCTGGTCAAGCTCACCAGCGCAGGGATCATGACGCGCAACGAAGCGCGCGCGAAGATCGAGCTCGACGCGCTCGATGGGCTCGATGAGCCGCTTACGCCGATGAACATGGCGACGCCTGCGAACGATTCCGCACCCAAAGGCGACGACGACCCGGCTGACGACAAGCCGAAAGCCCCCTGATTTTCACGAGGAAGAGACGATGGAATTGCAGCGCCTCAGTTGCGGGATGGAGCTGAAGCTCGCGCCCGGCCCGACGGACGAGATGTCGTTCGAGGGCTACGGTGCGGTGTTCGGCAACGTTGATTCCTACGGCGACGTGATCGCGCCTGGAGCCTTCGCCGATACCCTGGCGGGTGCCAAGCAGTCGAACCAGTGGCCGGCGATGCTGATGCAGCACGGCGGATTCCTGGGCGGCGCGGAGGACATGACGCCGGTCGGGATCTGGACCGATCTGGTCGAGGACGGCACCGGTCTGCGCGCAACGGGCCGTCTGGCCGACACACCCCGCGGCCGTGAGGCGTACACGCTGCTGAAGATGCAGCCGCGACCTGCGCTGACGGGGCTCTCCATCGGCTACACGCCGAAGGAATGGAGCCCGCGCACGAAGCCAGAAGAGCCGCGCCGGACGCTGAAGAAAGTCGAACTGTGGGAAGTGTCGCTCGTGACATTTCCCGCCAATCCGAAAGCACGGATTTCCAATGTGAAGTCTTGCTTGACCGAACGTGATGCGGAGGAAGCCCTGCGAGAGGCCGGGTTCAGCCGCACGGAAGCCAAGGCGCTTGTGCGCAAAGGCTTCACCGCCATCGGGGGTCAGCGAGAGGCTGATGATGATGACGGGATCGAGGAACTTCGCGGACTGCTCGCACGCTTGCGAGCCTGACCGCATCCCCATCACAGGCTGCCTCCGGGCGGCCTATTCATTTGAGGAGATTGAAATGCCAAAAGAAATCAACGCAGTTGTCGAGGAACTCGGCACTGCCTTTGAGGAGTTTAAGGCGGCGCACACCCAGCAGCTGGCCGAGATCAAGGCCGGCCGCGGCAACGAAGCCGTGCTGAACGACAAGATCGAGCGTCTCGGCGCTCGTATGGACGAGCTGCAGGCGCAGAAGGACGCGCTCGAGACGAAGTTCAACCGTCCCAACATGGGCGGCGACGAGGTCTCGGTCGACGAGCGCAAGGCGCTGGCCGCGATGAACGTCGAGATCAAGGCCGCTGCCGCATCCGCGGGCCGTCCGCAGCCGCAGGACATCGACCTCGACTCGTTCCGCGCCTACAAGCGCGGCTTCGCGGAGTGGGCACGCAAGGGCGAGCGGGCGCTCGACGAGGCATGCCGTAAGGCGCTGCAGGTCGGTGTGGACGTCGACGGCGGCTTTCTGGTCCCGGCCGACGTGTCGGGTCGCATCGTCACGAAGGTGTACGAGCTCTCGCCGATCCGTAAGATCTCGGCGGTACAGCCGATCAGCTCCGACCGTCTCGAGGGCATCGAGGACCTGGGCGAGGCTGCTGCGGGCTGGGTGTCGGAAGTCGGCGCTCGCGGTGACAGCACCACGCCGCAGGTCGGTAAGTACGAAATCGTCGCGCACGAGATGTATGGCCAGCCGAAGGCCACGCAGAAGCTGCTCGACGACTCGTCTGTCGACATCGAGGCATGGCTGGCGGCGAAGACCGCGGACAAGTTCGCACGCGTGGAAGGTACGGCGTTCGTGGCCGGCACGGGCGTCGGTCAGCCGCGGGGTTTCACGACCTACACCACGGCGGCCACCGCCGACGGTACGAGGGCGTGGGGACAGATCGAGCACGTCGTGACGGGCGCCAACGGCGCGTTCCACACGACCCAGGCCGATCCGCTGTTCGACCTGATCGCGGCGTTTCGTCCTGACTACCTGGCGAATGCCCGGTGGGTCACGAAGCGCACCGTGATCGCGGCGATCCGCAAGTTCAAGACCTCGGCCACCTCGGAGTACATCTGGCAGCCGGGCCTGCAGGCGGGTCAGCCGTCGCAGATCCTCGGCTTCCCGGTCGTGATCGCCGAGGACATGCCGGCGCTGGCGACGAACTCGCTGTCGATGGCGCTGGGCGACTTCTCGCGCGCGTATCAGATCGTTGACCGCATGGGCATCCGCACGCTGCGTGACCCGTACACCGACAAGCCTTACGTGAAGTTCTACTCCACGCGGCGTGTCGGCGGCCAGGTCGTCAACTTCGAGGCCTTGAAGTTCATCAAGTTCTCGGCCTGATCGGCCTGATCGGCCTCGTCTGAACGCATCCCACCAGTACGAGCCCGCCAGAAATGGCGGGCCTTTCTCGGAGTAAATTTCAATGAAACTGCGCAATTTGCACAATGCCGTGAAGGTCATGCCGGCGATCTCGCCGGTTGCCGTCGGCACCACGGGCACCGGTCAGACCGGCGTCATCATCGACCGTCGCGGCTTCGACGGCGTCGAATTCGTCCTGGCATTCGGCGCGATCACCGCGACGGCTGCCGTGTTCACCGCGACCGTCAAGGAAGGCGACGTGACGGGCACGCTGACTTCCGTGGCGGACGCTGACCTGGTCGGAACCGAAGCGGATGCAGGCCTCGGTGCGGCCGTTCGCACGGACGGCACGGGCGACAAGGTCGTGCGGAAGATCGGCTACAAGGGGACGAAGCGTTACGTCCAGCTGAACCTCAAGTCGACGGCGACGGCGGGCACGCTCGTGGCGGCTTCGGCGGTGCTGTTCAACCCCGAGAGCACTTCGGCGCTCTGACCTGAAACGGGGGCGGGGCTTCAGTAAGTCCCGCCCCTATGCCGAGGAATTCAATGCTGGACGACCCTGGCATCCGCCAAGAGCGGCTCTATGCCGACATCTGGGCGGCTGATCCGCTGTACGGAACAGCGCCATCTGACGTTGACGAGACGATCACTCACCGCATTGCACCGCACATTCGCCGGTTGCCGTCGAAGGTCATGCACTGCGTCGACTTCGGCGCAGGCGATGGACGGTTTTTGCGGGTCATGATCGGCCGCGGACTGATCCAGCGCGGGACCGGTATCGATCTGCACCAGCCGGATCGGATACCGCTGGTCGACTGGATAAGGGTGCCCCTTTGGTTGGCGGAGCCGGCATCGGCGGATTACACGATTTCCACCGATGCGCTCGAGCACATGCCGCCCGAAAAGGTGCCGCAAGTGCTGAGGCGCATCGCCGAGTCGTCACCGCACGGGTTTATCCGCGTGTCGACCCGTGAAGATCGTTACGGCACGATCCGAGGACTGCATCTTCACGAAACGATTGAAGAGCCGCACTGGTGGCTGATCGAGTGCGAGCGCGCTGGCCTCGCCGTCTCGGATTTCAAGGTCTACAAGGGCCGGGCGATGGAGTGCTGGTGGTGACGCCGAAGCACGTAGCGATCCTCGGCTTAGGGCCGTCGGTCAGTCAGTACATGGAGCTTGCCCGTGGCCTCGGTGGCCGCCACAAGGTCGCCGACGAGACGTGGGCGATCAACTCACTTGGCAACGTGTTCGAGTGTGACCGCATCTTCCACATGGACGACGTCAGGATCCAGGAGATTCGGGCGGCAGCACGGCCGCTGAGCAACATTGCAGGGATGCTCGAGTGGATGCGTAAGCATCCAGGGCCGATCTACACGAGTCGGGCCTATCCGGATTATCCCGGGCTGGTCGAATTCCCGCTCGAAGAGGTGGTGAACGAGCTGCGGTTTCCGTACTTCAATTCTACCGCCGCTTACGCGGTGGCGTTTGCGATCTTCATCGGCGTCGAGCGCATCAGCCTGTACGGGATCGACTTCACCTATCCCAACGCACACCAGGCCGAGAAGGGCCGGGCCTGCGTTGAGTTCTGGATGGGCGTGGCCGCCGCTCGCGGGATTGCGCTGAGGATGCCGCAAACCTCGACCCTGATGGATGCGTGCTCGCCGATCGAGGAGCGCATTTATGGATACGACACGGTCCACGTATCGATCGACCGAGACGAGAACGGCCAGGCCGTCGTCGGCTTTACCGAGCGCGAGGCGCTGCCGACCGCGGACGAGATTGAGCGGCGGTACTGCCATGAAAAGCACCCGAATCGGCTGGTTTCCGGAGATTAAATGAGCCTGATCCTGTACACCGGCCCAACGGTCGAGCCCGTCACGCTCGGCGAAGTGAAGGCGCACTGCCGCGCTGAAACCGCCAGCGAGGATGGTCTGCTGGCCGCCTACATCCTGGCCGCCCGTGAGCACATCGAGCAGTACACCCGCCGCGCGTTGTGCACTCAGGTCTGGGACTTCAAGCTGCATTACGACTGGCCGATGCGCTGGGATACCGAGACCAAGCAGAGGGTGATAGGCATTGACTTGCCGCTGCCGCCATTCCAATCAGTGGCATCGGTCACGTATGTCGACACCGCCGGCGCAACCCAGACGCTCGCAGCCGATCAATACCAGGCTGTCTCGACGAACTGGCGCAGCCGTGAGGGCGTCATCGTCCCGGCCTACAGCGTGATCTGGCCCGAAGTGCGCAACCAGATGAACGCCATCACGGTGCGTTTCACGGCGGGGTATGGCGGCGTGAACGCCATCCCGCACGCGATGCGAGCGGCGCTGATGCTGCTCGTCGGGCACATGTACGAGCACCGCGAAGCTGTGGTGGCTGGTTCGCCGATGGTCGAGTTGCCGCTCGGCGTCGCGCATCTGCTGAATCCGTTTCGAGTCTACTGATGTCCTCCCTCCGCTCCCTCTCCCTGCGCGACCTGATGACCTTCACGCGCGCGAGCGTCGGCACGTACTGCAACGCGGAAGGCGTGCTCGCCTCGGCCGCGATCAACGCGCCGCGGGTGGAATACGACCCGGCGACGCTGGCAGTGCGCGGCTTCCTGATGGAGGAGGCGCGCACGAACTATCTGCTGCGATCACAGGAATTCGATAACGCGACTTGGGCCAAGGTGCGCTCGTCGGTCACGGCGAATGTCGCGACAGCGCCCGACGGCACGCTGACGGCTGACAAGTTCATCGAAGACACGACGGTCAACGATTCGCACCACTGCGTGCAGACCTACGCCAAGGGCTCGACCACGGAGTCGCAGGCCTACACGGCCTCAGTTTGGGTGAAGGCCTTCGGGCGAACACAGATTCGCCTGCACTGCCAGGGCACGAGCGGCAACGCTAACTCGGCCTACGCGTTCTTCGATCTGTCCGCGGTGACTGCGTCGGCCGTGACGGTCGTCGGTGCCTGGGACAACACCGCGGCCCGCATCGAGGCCTGGCCGAACGGCTGGTATCGCTGCATGCTGGATTTCCGCGTCAACAACGACGGCCAGACGCAGGTGCAGGTCGTCGTGTTCCTGGCGTCTGGTGGCAGCAGCAGCTACACCGGCGACGGGTTTCGCGGCGTGTTTCTGTGGGGTGCGCAGCTCGAGAAGGGCACCGGTGCGACCAGCTACGTCGCGACGACGACGGCCACGGCCGGTCGTTCAGCCGATGACTGTGTGATGACGAGCCTGGCGCCATGGTTCAACGAGCGCGCGGGTTCCGTCTATTCCGAGTACCTGATCCCGTGGACCTGGCTCGCGAGCGACACCTACGCCCGCCGGATCGTCGAGATCAACGACGGCACGTCGAACAATCGGCACATGCCGGCGTACGTCAGCAACGGTCTGCGCTACGGCTCGACCACCGCCAGCGTCGTCGAGCAGGCGTCGTCGAGTCTCGGCGCGTTCGCCGCCGGCGCGGTGCAGAAACAGGCCTATGCGTGGGCCGAGAATGACGTCTCGATGGCGGCGAGCGGCGGCCAGACAGCCACGGACACCGATGTGACTTTGCCGACGGGACTCACTTCGTTCCGACTCGGCGCTCCGTACATCCCGAACGGGTACATACGCCGAGTGCGGTTCTGGCCGCGCCGGCTCTCGAACACCGAACTCGCGGCGCTGGTGGCGTGATGGAAGCCGGCAAGCTCAGGCACTACGTCGAACTGCAGCGGGTGACCGTCACCTCCGACAGCCACGGCGACCAGGTCAAGGAGTGGGCCACGATCGCGACCGCGTGGGCGTCGATCGAGCAGCTCTCCGGGCGCGAGTTCCTGCAGGCCTCGCAGGCGATGTCAGACGTCAACGTGAGGATCCGCATCCGCGGCCGCACCGACGTGACGCTGACGCCGAAGGACCGCGTGCTCTACGCCGGGCGCGAACACGACATCGTCGGCGTGCGCAACGTTGGGCGCCGCACCTGGCGGGAGATCGACGCCGTCGCGCGTGCCGACCAATGACGCCCGGCGAACGACGTTCGCGGCACGCGCGCAGGCCTGCAACTCGT
>OFQX01000639.1_pt1 | contig 10480 bp, 9 predicted proteins | sample 1542951 | NCBI WGS metagenome assembly OFQX01 (sample SAMN07774215, study PRJEB24372) | wastewater metagenome | isolation source: WWTP Novara (Effluent) | place: Italy: Novara | collected 2015-12
ATCGGGGGTTTCTCCAAGTAGGCGGGCGATGTTGTCCACCGCCTTGTTTTGAGGGGCTGTGGCCTGGGTTGCTGCTGCAATGGCGTCGTCAACGGTCTGGGCGGCGCCGATGTTGATCAGGCCTTCTTGGGTCGATTGCTGGATCAGGAAGCCCTTGCTTTTGGCCAGTTCCTCGGCAGACGGGATGGGTGGCGCTGCTGGTGGAGCGTTGCGGTTCAGGATTGCCCCGCCCGCGCCCATGGCTCCGCCCATCATGCCGGCCTGCACCACGGTATCGCGCATTCCATCAAGGAACTCGCCCATGGTCATGTCTTGATTGATGCCAATACCCGGCAGCAAGTCGGTCGCAGACTGGCCAAGGTAGGTTGCCATTTCGCTCGGGATTTCCCGGACGCCGGCAGAGATCAGGGTTTCGCCAGCATTGCGCTTGGCTTGGGCCGATGCGCCCTTGTTGATCAGTTGGCCAATGGAGGAAACCACCTTGTCCAGCTTGGCGTACTTTTCGCCGGCCACTTCAAACGCACCGGTCAAGGCGGCGTTTTGCAGGGCGTCCAGCGGGTTCAGCCCTGCGTTTCTGGCTTCGTCGTATTTCTGCCCGGCGCTGGTGGCAAACATGCCGGCCAAAATCCGGCCAGGGCCCAAAGCGCCACCCATGGCGGCCACCTGGGCGATAGACGCGCCTGCGCCTTCTGCCATGTCGCCAAGATAGCCTGCAAGCTCGGGCAACGGGCTGCGCGGGCCAAAGCCTTCAATGGCTCCGGTGTCGTTCTTGCCCATGCCGGTTTCGGTGGCGCGCGCCGCTGCTGCCGCCCCTTGACCAAACTGGGCAACGTTGTCCATGCCGGTGAAGTCGCCAACAGCGCGCGCAGCACCGCCAATGCTTTGGGACAACCCGGTGTAGGCCTTTGTCACGGCACGGGCAGCAAGCGGCAGATCGGCCAGGTCTTGCCCGCGCTTCAATGCCGGGTCGTTCTTGGTCGCCTCTTTCAGTACCGGGAGTGGCTTGCGGTCTTCAAAGTCACTGCGGCGAGTGCGCACATTGGATGCGTCTTGCGGCGCGGCCTTGTCCAGTACGCTTTCCTGCGACGTGTCGCGCACGTTCAGCATGCCCTTGCGGGGCGTGTTGTCGGCTGTGCTGAAAGTCGCTTGGCTGGTTGACGGCGTTGAAGGCGTCACGCGCGTGAGCGGGTCGCCCTCTGTCACTGCCCCACGGTCAACGGCATCGTTGGCGGCTTTCCCGGATGGCCTCCAGTTGGCCGCTGCGACTTCCTGCAGCTCTTGATCGGTCGCGTCGGCCGGTCCTTCGATCTTGAGAATCGAACCATCGGGCGCTTGAACTTTGAAGATGGGCATGTTTCAGTCGCGGATGACTTTGAATTGGGCGGCTCTGTTGGCGGGCGCTGCGCCGGGTTTCGGTGCCGGCGTTGGTTTCGGCGGCTCTGCTGGTGCGCCGCGTTCGGTCAGGTTCAGATCCAGCAAACCAGATGCCCGGTCGCGGACGCGCAGTGCAGTTTCGTACTGCCGCTGCCATTCGTCGCGTTCGGCTTGCGGCTTGGATGCTCCGGGCTTGTTGGTGTTCAAGTCCCGGATGGTCTGGTTCATGGCGTTCACCACGGAATACAGGCGCTCGGGGTTCTTGGTTTCGGCGTTGGCCTTGTTCTCGTCGCTGCGCTCCCAATGGGAGATCATGGCGTCGATCTTCTTGTTCTGGGCTTCCAGGTTCTTGCCTTGCAGGTCCAACTTGGCCAGTTCAACCTGCCAGCGGCGCTCGTCGCGGTCGCGCGTGGTCTGGTCGCGCTTTGCTGCTGCGGCTGCGGTTGCTTCGTTTTTGCGCTCCTGCTCGTCCAGCTTGCGTTCTTCGCGCAGGGGCTTGCCAATCCGGCTCTCGTACTCGGCATAGGCTTCCGGGTCTTCCTGCATGGCTCGGGTGTTGGCGGCGCTGCGGGCTTCGTCTTCGGTGCGCTTGCGCGTGGTCGCGGGTTCGTTGATCAAGCCCTTGGCGTTCTCGATGCCGGCATTCTCGCCTCCCATGAATTCGCTGGGGGCGTCAATCACGGTGGTCTTGCCGGGCTCGGTCACTTCCCTGCCGGCCTCGTCCTTCAGGATGGCGCCGTATCGTTTCAGTGGTGCGCCCTTCAGTTCTGCCTGGAACTCGGCCAGCCGCTTCTGGCGCTCCAGTTCCATGACGCTGTTTTGTTCTGCCATGGCCTGTTTGGCGAAGATGTCGCCGGCCGCGTACCCGGCTTGGCTGATGCCTTGGCCGATTGCGTTCAAGAGTCCCATTTCACTTGCCCCCTTGGATCTGCGCCATCTTGGCGGGGTCTTTGATGGTGCCGCCCAACTGCCCGAGCGTGGCGTCGATCTTGTCCGGCGTCAGGCCGAACTTGGGGAGCAGGCTGTTCAGGTAGTGCGTCGTGGCCTTGTTCAACTGGGCCTTGTCGATCTTGACCAGTCCGGCCTGTTCGGCAAAGTCCAGGGCATCCAGCAGAAGGGACATTCCCGCTGTGACCATGGCGGGGATGGGCATGGTCTTCCGGCTCTGCTTGTAGAGGATGCCCAGAATCCCGATCATGCCTTCGGCAATTTCCGTCACCGGGTCTTGTGCCTGCCGAATCGCCTTGGAAAGCTCGGTGAACGTGGCCTTGTCGTAGATGACTTTGGTTCCTGCCTGCACGATCCGATTGTAGGCATCGCGGTCCTGCACACCTGATTCAATTTTGGTCTGCGCTTGCTTGAGTAGCGGGTTCTTCAGCATGGATTACCTCGCGTTGATCAGTCCCACGCGCACGGGGGTGTAGGTGGGTGCGCTGGCCGGGAAAATGTTTTTGTCGCTGACCTTCAGGCCGGCCAGGCTGGGGACCGAGTTGGCATTGGTGCGCTGCGCGTCCTCGCTGGCCGTGCGGGACCGGTAGTAGTCCGTCTCGGCCTTCTTCTTGTCGTCAAAGGCCCCGCCCAGGAAGTTGGCGCCGATGGCCAGCAGGTTCTTGTCGTAGGTGCCATCCTTGTTCTTCAGCATGTCGGCAAACTTCTGCAGGCTGCTGAATACGCTGGTGTCCTTGGCGGCTTCGCCTACAACCTTACCCGCGGCAAGTTTCATGTCCATGGGGTTGCTCGGGCTGGTGTTGATCAGGCCGGTGTTCATCGTCGGGGATTGCGTCACCCCCGTCGTTTCCGTGATGCCCTGCGCGATGTTGCCGCCGTCGGCCGCCACGAGGGTGTCACCGGTCACATTGCCGGCCGCTTCCACTGCGCCCATGCCCGTGTCCACTGTGGGCGCCACTGCTTCCATGCCCGGGGCCTGCTGGCCGATCATCGTCGCCGTGTTGCCCCCGGCTTCGGCTGCGGCTTGTGCGGTGTTCAGCCAGCCCTGGTTCTGGGCAAACATCCCGACTCCACCGGCCAAGCTGCCAATGGCACCGATCTTCATCAGGTCTTGGTCGCCAGTCACGGCCCCCACTCCTGCCGTGATGGCGCCGACTGCCGCGATGGTCTGGAAGATGGTCAGTCCACCGGCCACCAATTCGGCCCCGGCGAAAACGGCTCCTGCTACTGCTGCAACTGGCATTTTTGGCCTCTCATTCTGTTGATGCGATACGTGATGTCAAGGTCATCCCGGGATACTTCGACGAATCCCAAGCGGGCGTTGAACCTTTGCTGCCGGGTGTCGTCAATGGGGGTCTTGGTTTCCGCGTAGCCGTAGCGCGCGATAAGCTCGCCCGGGTAGCGTTTGAGGATGTCCCGGCCCACCTGAAACGATGGGTCGAACTTGGCGAAGTGGAAATGCGGGCCTTTGTGCACCACGACACCGGCCACGCCTTGCGGTCCCGGGATTGGGTCCAGTTGCCAGCCTTCAAGCCCTCGGGTGAATTCCTCCAGCGTCAGGAACAGCGGGGAATCTTTCCAGAGTGCGGCGATCAGGTCAGACGCCGAAGCCTGCATCGTAGTATTGGTTGATGAGGCCGGCTGGCGGGGTTGGTGCTGGGGCCCGGTAGGTTTTCATCGTCTGCTCTGCCGGTGCGGGTGTTGGCTCTGGTGTCGGGCTGGGTGCGGGCGTTGCCCCCGCCGTATCAAAAATGATCTCGGGCAGTTTGATATTGGCAATTGCGCCAATGATCCCCATCCCCGCATTGGCTTGGGCAATCATGCCGTCAATTGCCTTTGTTTTGGAGGGTTCTTCCATGTCTTTGTTCACCATCACGTTGGCAATGTTGGTGACGATCTGTTTGTAAAGGTCGCCTGCTGCCGCTGACGTTTGCATCAGCATCTTGTACCCGGCTTCCACATCCGCCAGGGCCAACTTGGTGTTGCTGTCCATGCCCAGCTTCTTCAGGGCGTTGGATTCGCTGGCGTTGAACTTGGCAATGTCGGCGTCGTTCTGGATGTCGAACATCGCCAGTTTGTTGGCCTGCTCCGCATTGAAGCGGGACATGATGTTGAACTGTTCCTGATTGATGATCCCCGCCTTCAAGGCTGAATCCAGGTTCACCTTGGCCATGTCGTTGGCCGATGCCGCGTTGAACTTGGCGGCCTCGTTGGCAGACTGCGCGTTGAACTGCGCCATCTTGTTCGCCTGTTCCTGGTTGATCACGCCTGCCTTCAGGGCGTTGTCCACGTTGAACTGGCTCACGGTCGTGTAGAGCTGGGCCTGAGCCTTGGATGCGTCCAGCGCCTGGGCGGCGTTGAACTGGCTCATCTTGTTGGCCTGCTCCTGATTGATCACCCCGGCTTTCAACTGCTCGGACAGCAAGAACTGCTGCATCTGGTTCGCGTCTTTGACGTTCGACAGATCCACGTTCGTGAGCAATTGCGCGTTGAACTTCTCGATCTCTGCGGCTTGCTGCTGGTTGACGATTCCGGCTTTCAGCGCGTTGTCGGCGTTGAATTGGCTGACCTGAGTAGCAAGGCTTGCGTTCGCCTTGCTGGCGTCCAAGGCCTGACCGGCATTGAAGCGGGACATTTCATTGAACTGCTGCTGATTGATGATGCCGGCTTTGAGTTGCTGATCAAGCAAGAACTGCTGCAGCGCGTTGGCGTCCTTGACGTTGGACAGGTTGACGTTTGTGGACAGGTCAGCGTTGAACTTGGAGATCGCGTTGGCTTGTTCTTGATTGACAATTCCAGCCTTGAGCGCGTTGTCAACATTTGCCTGAGACACCTGCGTGACAAGGCTTGCGTTGGCCTTGCTGGCGTCCAAGGCGGCCGAAGCGTTGAACTTCGACATCTCATTGAACTGCTGCTGATTGATGATGCCGGCCTTCAGTTGCTGATCAAGCAAGAACTGGTTGAACTGGTTGGCGTCCTTCATGTTCGCCACGCCCACATTCGTCAGCAGCTCGGCATTGAACTTCTGGATGGCGTTGGCCTGCTCCTGATTCACGATGCCCGCCTTCAGGGCGTTCTCGGTGTTGAACTGAGAAACCTGCGTGGCGGTCTGGGCGTTGAACTGGCTGGCGGTGTTGGCAGCCTGGGCGCCGAACTGCGCGGCGGTGTTGCTGGCCCCGGCGTTTGCCAAGTTCACGTTGGTCTGAAGTTGGCTGTTCTGCGAGTTGACCTGATTGGTCGATCCGGCGTTGAACTGGTCGGCCGTGTTCCGGGCCTGCTGGTTGCTCAGGCCAGCCTGGGTGAAAGTCTGGGCGTCCTGCTGGGCAATCGGCAGGGCTGCGTCAAACACGGCAGACTGACCGGCGCCGACTGCGAGGCTGCTGTTCAACAGGCCCCGGGTGTTCATCTTTTGCAGGGCGCGCGTCTCGGCCTGCTGCATCAGCGGCGAGTTTTCCGCGATGATGTCCCGGATCTGGCCTTTGACGGTGGAATTGCCGTCCGGCGTGAAGGTGTTGGCGGTGTAGGTCGCTGCCGGCGCCTGAAGGCTGGCATTGGCATTGGTGCTGGTGTAGCCCTGCGCCGTGGCCGTCCCGCCCGTGGCCGTGCCTGCGGTAACACCTGGGGCACCCGTCGCCGCGGTCCCCGTAGCCTGCTGCGCTGTACCGGTGCCGGCCGTCACATTGCCAAAGCTCGATGCCGTGGGCGCGTTGACAGTCCCGGCTTGCACAGTCCCGGCCTGCACGTTGCCGGCTGCGTTGGCCGTGGCTCCGGTGGCTTGATACGCCGTGCCTGTGCCGGCAGCGATGTTCCCGTAACCTGATGCAGTCGGCGCCGTCACAGTGGAGGCATTAACCCCGGTGTAGTTCACGTTGCCCGGGTTGTTGGCAGTGGTGCCCGTGGCTTGCTGGGTCGTGGTGGTCCCAGCGGTCACATTGGGCGCCGCTGCGGCTGTCGTGGCATTGATCAGGCCAGCCGATGCGTTGCCCGCGGTCACGTTCGGCGCGGCGGCTGCGCCCATGGCCGAATACCTCGTCGTGTTGGCCTGGGGCGCCGTCAAGTTCCCTGCGTAAGGCGCATAGTTGTTGGTCAGATTGGTCGGCTGGCTGACCATCGTAGCGGTCGGCGTGTTGATCGACGCCGGCTGCGCGTTGGTTGGCGCCGTCACCGTGCCGCTGCCCGTGGAGTTGATCAGGCCCAGACCACCCGGATTTGAATTGATCGGCGTTTGGTTGGAAACCGGGGCCGGCGTTTGATTCAATCCATAGAGGGCTTTGGATCTGGCCATTTCCCGATACAAGTCATTGACGCCAAGCGACGGGACTTGAGCGGCGATCTGTTCTGGCGTGTATGTAGTATTGGCAAGCCACCAATCCAGGTCGGCCTGCGTTCCGGTGCCCCCAACTCGGTTCCACCATTCACCGATTCCATTGGGGTTGCCGCCTAGATTGTCGGCCCCCCATCTGCTTGCCGCAGGAGCCGCTGCCGGGCCTGGACCAATAGCCACACCAGATCCAGTCGAACCCGCATACCCAAGGCCGGCAGGGTTGGAGCCCGGCGTATAGCCAAACTCGGTTTTCCACTGATTGGCAATGTACGGGCTCATGCCCGCCACGGTTTCAATGGGCGTTGCGCTGCTGAACGTTTGAGCACCGCCGTTCGGGTCGCGGTAGGTAGCGGTCCCGTCTTGGTTGCGCGTCAGCGTGCCGGACGCCCAATTGCCCGTGCTGCCAGGGGCAACGGTCTGCCAATACTGATCCCATGCCGCTTGCATGTTTGCGGGTGCTGCCATGTGGGTTGCCTCAGAAACGGAGGGTGAAAGAGAACTGCGCGACGGCAGGCGTGACGCCACGAACAGGCGGGATCACGGTCAGGTGTGCCTCAGCGAACGGACGCGGGAGCGGGTAGCTCAGGACTGCCGCCGCCATGGGCAGAGTGCGACCAGAGTTGTACGAGTAGCCATTGACAAGGCCCACCATCGCACCGGCCCGCAAGTCGCCCAGCTTGAAAGGTTGCCAGCCGACAAAGGCGTATTGAGAGACCTTGCGCTCGACGGCCTTCTCGCTGTTCGCATAAGCGCCAGCGCCTGCGACATACGCACCGTGACGGCAGAAAGCGCCTGCACCCGGCACCACGGTGTTGAAGCCGGGTTGACTGTGCAGAGCGAGAACGAGAATGTGTGGTAAGCAGTTCATCTTTGACCTCAGGAAAGCATGACGTCAATTTCGGCACGACCGTCGGGGAGCACACGCAGACACCGGCCGACCACCCAGGACCACTGTTCTTCGGTTGGTCGACGCACGCTGACGCCTACGATGGAGTCGCCAGGGCCTTCCGTTGCGACAATGTAGTGCCCCGACGTGGCACCTGTCACGTTGCAGGGCACGATGCCGCAATAAGCAATGCGATCTACCTGCTGGCGGGCGGCCTCCAGGCGGGCCTCAAACGCGGCCTTGGCGCGCTGGTACTCGGGATAGATGGTCGTGTCGAACAGCTCTCGCTCCGATTCGACACGGGCCTCGTGCTCCACCTTGTCGGTGCGCCAGTCGGCCATGTCGCGCAAGTGTTGCTCGTGCAGGGAGGCGGGTATCGATTGCAAGGACCGTCAGCAACCGGATCACCTTACAACCCCAACTTAGCGCGCTCGTCGCGGCCCCATTGGCGTGTGGCCTCTACAAACTCACCGAACACGGTTATTGCTTGCAGCTCGTCGGCGCTTGGCGTGTACATGCCCATGGCAGCGCCGACGCCGATGCGAGCGAAGTAGTTTTCGTCGTCCTGTGTATAGCTTTCTCGGATGCGATCAATCATGCGTTGGCCGATCAACCACACCACGGGGCTTGCTGCCTTGATCTGCTCGCGCAGCAAGCTCGGCAGCGGGGTGGGCAGTGTCTCGATGCTGGCCGCAATTTCTGCGGGCTGGTTTGACGGCAATGTGGCGCCGTCAAACAGCACCACAACGGTTCGGCCGTCAGGCAGCGTGCAAAGCTCCTGCGCGCCAGGTTGGTCCTGTGCCGCGTCAGGCAAGCGCAGGCTGTGCGTGTGCTGGGTGGTGACAAGCTGGCGGTAGGCGATTAAAGAGGTCATGGTGGTTTTCCTTCAAAAAGTTGAGCAGGGGTTTGAGCGAGCAGGTGCGACGGGCGTGGCCCAGTCGGGAGATGATGGAATTGATACGGCCATGCTTGGCGTCAGCGCGAACCGATTTGATGACGTGCGGCCTGACAAAGCGGCCGCGCGCCCAGGTGCGGTAGCCGCAAAAGTTAGCGCCGCGCTTGATTGGGTGCAGGCTAGCCTCCGCGTGCATGGATTGTGGTTTTGTGGCCATGGTGATGGGCGCCCTAATCGCTATCGCTCAGGGCCATCAAAGGTACGAGGCGGAGCGAAAGCCATAGCTAGCGCTCGAGGTGCCACGGGCAATGCCCAAATGCAGAGCCCAGACGCCCGTGACCGAAGAAGCGTCCCAATAGCCACCCGAGAACGGGCACAACTCGTTGGGCCGCGCATCGTACATATAGTCGTTTCCGAATTGGTTGCTGCCGCCAACACCCCCCAGCAGTGGCACGCCTGCGCCCGCCATGGCCCAAGCGGTGCCGCTGGTGGCTTCGCTGAGCACTTGGGAGGCAGACCCAAAGATTTTGTTGGTGCTTGATGCGGTCAGGGAGCCATACGTGGTGCCGATGTCTGTGTACATGGCGGCCAGGCCGGTGGCGCCCCAGGCGTCGGTGGCCAGAGTGTTGCTGGCGGTGATGGTATTCACATCAACCGCAGTGTTGAGCAGGTAAAAGTTGGTGCCGTTGCTGGTCAGGCCAAACGGCGCGATCTCCCATACCAACCCATTGAGGTCGGCCACGCCGCAGTTCATGCCGTTGTGCGTTGTCTTGCTGAAAAAATTGGCACTGCCAGTTTTGCCGCAGCCCGCATAAGTGGCATTGCCATCCCACACATAGGCAATGGTGGCGTCTTGCGCATCGCCCAGCGCGTTGTTGTTGTTGCCCTTGGGAAAGTTGGTGGAGCCAGCCGAATACCACGCGCAATACGTGGTGCTGGCGGCCGCGCTTCCGTGCGCCAGGCTGAGCAAAGCCAGCGCGGCGTTTTGGAACATAGTTTTGGGGTGGAACGCTGCGCCACGGGTGCGGGCCGCGCCAATCGTGCCGTAAAAAGCATCGGCCTGGCCAATGCTTGAAAAAGGCGTGTCGGTCAGGCCCCCGCGAGTGGAGCTAGAAAGCACCACACCGTTTTTGATGCTGGAGGCAATGGAGCCGTTTTTGCTGCACAAGTATTTGTCAACAAAAAAGCCGGGGCGAATCGAGCTGCCGTTATAAAACGCGCGGTGTAGCGCGTACCCTGCAGCATTGGCGGTGGCCACATCTGCAAAGTACGAGAACGCCTTTATGTCCACGACATTGAGCGCAAAGCCATTGGCACCCGTGCCGTATTTGTAATAAAACGCCGGGATGTACACCATGATGCTGCCATCGCTGTACTGGTAATTGCCGTAGGTGTCGCTGGCCGGATCATCGGTGCCGTACAGCTTGGCCATGTTGGTGGGCAGGCTGGGCGCAATGCCCACGCCAAAGCCCTGCTGGCCGGGCGTGCCGATGTGGTTGATTGACCCGGCACCGGTGGCGGTGCCAATCATGATGCCGTTGGGGAACGATACGGGCGACCCGTCTGGGGTTTCAACGGTGCGGATGACAAGTTTGCTCATGATGATGTCCTTTTTGGTTGGGTTAGTGGATTGACCAAGCGGCGTTATCGCTTACCGTAACGGTCACGCCATCTGACACGGTGATCGGCCCAACGCTGGCGGCGTTGTAGGCGCTGGCAACGGTGAAGTCGGTGGTGATGAAGCGCGGGTTGAGTCGGATTAGGGCACTCACCGTAGTAAACGCACCAGCAGCAGGGGTTTCGCCGCCGATGGCTGTGCCGTCTATCGTGCCGCCGTTGATGTCGATGGTCGTAACAGTCCCACCGTTTGACGTGGTGCCGCTGTAAGAGGGGTTTGACAGTACAGGGCTGGTCAATGTCTTGTTGGTCAGCGTCTCAGATCCCGCCAGGGTTGCCAGCGTCCCGCTTGTCGGGAACGTCACGCCAGTGGTGCCGGTGAATGTCAGCGTGACCGCGTAGTTGCCTACCGTGGAAAACGCGGCGGCAAACGTGA
>OFQX01000640.1_pt1 | contig 10480 bp, 26 predicted proteins | sample 1542951 | NCBI WGS metagenome assembly OFQX01 (sample SAMN07774215, study PRJEB24372) | wastewater metagenome | isolation source: WWTP Novara (Effluent) | place: Italy: Novara | collected 2015-12
TTCCCAACCTGTAGCGCGATGATCCTCGCGACCTACTATCCGTTGATTCCGAAAGCTATTGACGTTTCAGCGTCATAAGACGTACAAAATGCAAACGACCCGCTGGGAGGGCATATCCAGCGGGCCGTTCTGCCGATGTGTTCTTTGCCGGACCATCGGGGGTAGAGAGTTCGACATAGGCAATTTGTGCCATTTCGTCAACCCTCACCCTCCATCTAAATCCCGGCAATCCATATCGGTTCGTATAGCACCCTCGGGCTGCGCGCGGGAATCGCGCTCGGCTATCCTAGCGAGGTGCAGGCGCAGGTGTAGGGATTCGTCCCGCCCGGATGTGCCGCTAGGGAAAATGCTGGGCAGACCCAATGTCCCATTCCGGCTCGGTCGGTCAGGATTTTGGCGCGCCCTCCGCCCCTGTCCATGGATTCTATCCGTGGGGGGTAAGGGGGGTGTGACCACCCGAACCCTTCCTCTCAATCGGTCAGAGACTAAAGGTCTTAGTTATTTGAAAGAGGCAGATATGAGCAAGAAATCAAACGAGAGATTTAAGGCAAAATCCGACGCTGCGATTGATCTGTTTGTGCAGAGATATCCAGCCGTATTCTTTCCCAGCGGTTCCGCCGAAACGCGCCCCCTTGAAATTGGAATATTTACCAAATTAACCGGTCAGAATCCGAATATCGGCCGCGGTGTGGTGTCGAATGCGTTGCGCCGGTACACCAAAAAGGACCGCTACTTGCGCGCATTGGCGACGTCGGCGCATCGGTTCGATCTGGATGGCCGTATTTGCGGCGATGTGAGCGAATCGCATCGCGATCTTGCAATAAAGGAATTGGCGGAGCGGCAGTCTCGCAAGCTGGAGGCTGCATGATCGAATATCACTCGATTGAAAGTGAGCAAAGTTTACTTGGGGCCGTTTTGGTCAATAACCAGGCTTTCACGGTGGTCGACCAAATAGTGGAAGCTGAGCATTTCTATGAGCCGCTGCACCGGGAAATATGGCAGGTCTGCGCCTCGCTGATACGGATGGGAAAGCTGGCCTCGCCTATCACGCTGCAAAGTTTCATGCCGGCGGATACCAAGATCGGAGACATGCCGCTGCGGAAATATGTGGCGCGGTTGGCTGCAGAGGCGGTCACGATCATAAATGCTCCGGATTTCGCGCGGGTAATCCGCGACATGGCGGACCGGCGGCTGATGATCGAGGTCGGGCACGAGCTCTGCGAATCGCGTGATCCTGACAATCTGCAACTGGCGGCCGCGGCGGTGGATCGCCTCGACGCGCTGGTGGCGGCTCAATCGATGGACGGGGCCCCGGCACTGGATATGGACAAGGCGGTGGCGCGCGCGGTCGATGCAGCGGCTAGGGCATATCAAAACGACGGAAAGCCGCGGGGCGTATCCTACGGGCTTCGGCTGCTCGATGATAAGACGCTAGGCGCGATGCCGGCCGATCTGGTGGTGATTGCCGGTCGGCCTGGGATGGGCAAGACTGCCCTGGCGCTCGGCATCATGCGGAACATGGCTATCGCCGGGGAGCGCTGCCTGATGTGGTCTGGCGAAATGGGCGACGTGCAACTGACGCAACGCATGATCGCGGACGAGATATGGCAGCACAATCGGCGGCTAACGTATTGGCAAATCGCCTCGGGCAAGTTTCGGGAGGAAAAATTTCAAGAAGTAGTCGACGCGGCGAAGCGGCTGGCGGAACTGCCAATACGGATTGAGCAGCAGCCTGGGCTGACGATCGCGCAGATAGGCGCGAGGGCCCGGCAGTACAAACGGCGCCACGGGCTCAAAGCGCTGTTCGTCGACCATATCGGGCTGGTGAAGCCGTCCGGGCGATACGCTGGCAACAAGGTCAACGAGACGGGCGAGATAACGATGGGACTCAAAGCTCTGGCAAAGGAGCTCGGCATTCCGGTTTTTGCCCTCTCTCAGGTCAATCGCGGTGTGGAATCGCGGGAGGACAAGCGGCCGACATTGGCAGACCTGAGAAATTCTGGAGACGTTGAGCAGGATGCTGATACGGTGCTGATCCTGTATCGTCCTGCGTACTATCTCGAAAAGAAGGAGCCGCCGGCGGGAAGCGCGGAATACATCATCTGGGCCGATGAAATGGAAAAGGTGCACAATCGGCTCGATGTGCACATTGAAAAGCAGCGCTCCGGCCCGGTCGGCGTAGTGCGGCTGTTCTGCGATGTAGCTTGCAACGCCATCAGGAATCCGTTCAACGAAATGGATGACTCGGCGCCCTTGAGCGACATAGACGCGCGGGAGTTTCGATAATGGGAAAAGAGAATTGGGCGCGGGCCTCTTTCAGATGCGAGCATTGTGGCGACGCATTCGAGGTGTGGGCGTGGCGGAAGGGACAAAAATATTGCAGCAGAAAATGCTTGTATGAGGCCAAAGTTGTTCCTCCGATGGATCGACTGCGCTTCCGAATTGACGATGGCGGCTGCCATGTTTGGACCGGCGCGCTATGTGACGGCGGCTACGCCATGATGACGATCAAGAACGTGGCGCGGCGCGTTCATGTCGTTGTTTATGAGCATCATCACGGCGCCGTTCCGGCGGGCTTAGAAATAGACCATCAATGCAGAAATAGGGCGTGCATCAACGAGCGGCATTTGGAGGCCGTGACGCATCAGGTCAATGCTGTGCGCGGTGAGCGATGGCATAAAATTTCTGAAATGGACGATTCGGCTCCGCTGTCGGACCGGGAAAGGGCTGATTTCGTATGACATTTACGAGGGCAACACTAACAAAACTCCGCGCGCTGAATCTCCCGCAAGAGACGGAGGATGCCATACTGGAAATATTCGAGGAGGCGCAGCTATCGAAACCGAAAAAGAAAGGCTGCGCGGAGGATCGCGCGGTGCGCGGCTCGAGGCTGCCGGAGGATTGGGTGCTGCCGGCCGAATGGCGGGAATGGGCTTTGGCGGTCGGGCTGCGGCCAAACGAGGTTTCGCGAGAGGCGGACAAGTTCCGGAACTACTGGTTGGCGCAGCCGAACGGCAAAGGTGTTAAATTGGCGTGGCGGGGAACGTGGCGCAACTGGTGCTATTCGACGCTGGAGCGGGCAGGGAGGCCGGTCCTGACACCTCCGGGGGCGAATGACGCGGGCGCCGGCGGGGCCTCTCAGGACGGCCCGGAGGCGTTTACGGACGCAACCTGGCGAGCGATCGCCAAGCGGGTCAAGGGCGGGGCCTCTTGGAGGGATGAGTGGGGTCCGGGCCCCGATAGAATCGACTGCAAGATGCCCGTGGAGTATCTTTAATGCCTCATTTTGTGGAAAATTTGGTAGGTCGCAGCTTCGGCCGGCTGACGGTGGTTAGTCGAGCGGCTAATAGCAAGCGCGGTAATGCGCGGTGGAATTGTCACTGTTCATGTGGGGGCGAGAGCACTGTAGTTGCGGCGAATCTTCGCAGTGGAGCCGTCAGTGCGTGTGGGTGCGTATCGGTAGAGAGCCGGACGATTCACGGGCATAGCAGGCGGTCCAAACATAGCACGGAGTATATTATCTGGTCTGGAATGATAAAGCGTTGTGAAAACGAGAATTGCCAAAAATTTCCTATATACGGAGGACGCGGGATTAAGGTTTGCGCGAGGTGGCGCGAGGATTTTTCGGCATTTTTGGCCGACATGGGGCCGCGGCCTAGCGCTAAACATTCGATTGACCGCTATCCCGACAACGACGGCAATTATGAGCCCGGCAATTGTCGGTGGGCGACTCGGCGGCAACAAGACACCAATATGCGCCGGAATCTGCTGGTCGATTTTCGCGGGAAGCGCATGACGCTAGTTGAGGCTGTGGAGTTGGTCGGAGCGCGCTATTCTCTGGTGCACGGGCGACTTAGGCGGGGATGGTCAATAGATCGGGCGCTGTATTCTCCTGCTCGTCGCATGGATTGCCGCATGCCGGTGGGCTACCTATGAAGCCGCTGGCGATTGATCTTTTCTGCGGGGTAGGCGGCTTTACAGAAGGCGCCCTTTTGGAGGGCTACGACTGCATAGGCTTCGATATTGAGCGGCACGAATACGGCACCCATAAATATCCCGCGCAATTGGTCATTCAGGACGTGACCACACTTCACGGTTCACAGTTCAAAGAAGCCGCGATAATTTGGGCATCACCACCATGTCAGGCTTATTCGTGGATGGCGATGCCATGGAAGCGCGCGAAAGCAAAAGCGGCAGCGATTCGTGCCGATGAGACGGGACAAGCCTTGGCGGACCTGAACCGCCTGTTCGATGCCTGTTTCCGCATCCAGAAGGAGGCGAGCATTGCGGCGGGGCATCATATCCCGATGGTGGTCGAGAATGTCCGCGGCGCAATCCCATGGGTCGGTCGCAGCCGTTGGAATTTCGGATCGTTTCATCTTTGGGGCGATGTACCGGCGCTGATGCCGATCACGATACGAGCACAGAAATTCAATCCGGATGGCACAAATCACCCATCTGGATCGTGGTTTGCTATAGCCGACAGCCAAAACCGCGGGCTGAATAGCGGTCAGAAAGTCCCCGGCTTTCGCTTTGACGGCTCCGGAAAGTCTTTCCAGAGCGCAAGCGTTCAAGAGCATACGAAAAACAACGGCGGCTCCTGGTTCAACATCGCGCATAACACCACGAGCGGCAAAGGCCGCAACCCGGATGGGCGGAAAGCTGGTAGGGACGGCCTCGGTGGCTATGGCGGGAATTTTGGTTGGGATGACACGCCACTACGCCGGGGCAGTTCCAAATCACCCGGCCGCAAGATGGCAAGCGCGATGATCGCCAAGATACCGCTGCCGCTGTCCCGGCACATAGCGGCAACTTATTTTCCAAGAAATGTATAAAAACAAATTGACATTCCAATTTTGAGGGCGCAGTATCGGATCACTCAAGAGGCATTGCGCCTCGCCCTTTCAGGAGACGAGCATGGCATCCCGCAAGCAGATGGTGGCAAATCTCAAAGCCCGCATTGACGGCGGCGATTTCCGCGCGCCAATGCTGGAAATCGTTCCGGCCCCGGTCAAGCAGCCGCGCGAACTGTTCCTGCAGATCGGCAAAAAGCGATATCAGGTCGCCAGCATTGAGCAGGCCGTTGCGATGTATACCACGGCGCGCGACGCGGCGGAGCATGGTGCCAGCAAGATGCCGTCCGTTACCATCGTCGGTTCCACTGGCATTTTCCTTTACCGGATTTCCTATAACGGGCGGGTGTGGGACGTGGATGGCAAGCCGCTTGACGGCATGTCCTGCGACGAATGGGTTAATCGCGCTTCCGTCCCCTCCAAATCAAATTGACAATGGTCGCGATTGCGCGCTATTCTCAACCATCGCAACAGAGGCACATCGCCTCGACCTTCGGGAGCCGCGAATGACCAACTCCGAAATGTTCAAAACCGCTCATAGCCGCGCTGCGGCCGATTTCGCTTATAATGCGGAACTGCCCGCCATCATGCGCAAGTCGTACGCGCACTATTTCCGGCTCCAGTTGCTCAATCTCCAGCGCGCCGAACGCGAGGCCCGCATGGGCACGTGCCGCGCCTTCCAGATTATCGAGCCTCGGAGGCTGTGGGCATGAATAACGCGCAGGAGAGTGCAGAGCGGCGGCCGCGCGACTACCAGCGCGGCTATGATGAGGCCAAGCGCGGCGAGCGGTTTTGCCCGCCAGATTTCCGCACCGATGCCGCGGCGGCGGTGGCTTATAGCTATGGTTGGGACGTCGCCAAGCGGGAGATAGCAGCATGAGCGGCTATCGCATCATCACGGTCGAATTCATCTATCCCCCGATTCCTGATCGCCGGTTTGACTATCAGGCGACATTCGATGGATACGATGAGGGCGATCCTATCGGGCACGGCCCCACGGAACAAAGCGCCATCGACGATCTGCATGAAACGGCAGAGTTCGACGCTGAACTGGCGCAATGGCGACGTGAGCAGATGGCGACGGTATGAGCGTTTCCCAACACGCGACCGAAAACCAGATAGCCGTCATGGCGGCCGATGATGCGAGACGATGCCTGCTGATGGTCGGCGGCAGGCCGCGCGAGGCAATCGCCGAATGGCATCGCGTCTATCACGATATCATGCGAATCGCAGGGAGGCCCGATGTCGGCAATCTGTCGCGATAGCATCGGTGGCGCCCGAATTGGTGTGCACGTCCGCCCTAGCCGCATGGGGGCGCAGCGCAATTACTATCTGGCGGTCTCGCACGCGCTGGTTCCGGAAGTAACGGCCATCCGTTTCATCGGCCAGAATCAGGACGAAGCGCTGCAGAGTTTCACCGTTTCGCGGGAAAACGCGCTGGCGGTGCAGGCCATGGAAAACTGGTGGGTAGGGTCATGAACGAATTGCGCGCGAATCTCGCCGATGTGGCTGATCTGTTCTGGATGCTCTGGCACCACGGGACATTCCCGCTGCGCTGGGGCGTCTACGCTTCGGCCGCATCGTTCCTGATGGGTGGGTTGGTAGCGGCATGCCTTTCGTAAAACAGCATGACGGTGAAACGGAGCATGTCCCGATGCCTGGTTATCGGATGCGTGATCTCCGGATTATCTTCGGAATGAGCCGGGTCGAGTTCGGCCAGCTCCTCGGGTTTACCGGCGAAAACCGCAACATTTACTCGACCGTTAAGCGATACGAGGAAGGCCGTCGCGATATCAGCCCGACGGTCGAGCGCCTGGTGCTGATGCTCGGCTGGTTCAAGGAGGACTTCGGGTATCTGCCAGACCTCGATCGCGGCGAGCGCGTTCCGGAGAAGATGCCAGCGGAGTTTACTGCATGACAAAGCAGGATGATGGCGGTCTGGCCTATCCGCAGCCTTACACCCAAATGACCGGCGAAGATCATGGCATGACGCTGCTCGACTATTTCGCCGGCCAAGCTCTGGTCGCGCTGGGCAATTGGGTTCCGCGTGAGTCCGCAACTGTCTCAGGATGGCCCAACCCTACAGAAATCAAACGCCTGCGGGCAGAATGGGCTTATGAGCAGGCGGCGGCCATGCTGGATGCTCGACCGAAATAAAATATCAAAGAAATACTCAAATCGGGCTGGAAATATAAAAATATCCCGCCCGCAAATCAGGGAAAGCGAAGTACATGGGCAAGCCAAGACCGTCGGTCGTCGAAATCCAGCGCCAGCGATTCAAGTGCATGCGGCTTCTGGCCGAGTTCTGCGAGCTCTACAAAGTCGGGATAAAAGACATAACCGGACCGGGCCAATTCCACTCAACCATGCGGAAACGCAAGCGTTTTATACGGTTTGCCTATGACAGCGGCTGCGGCCTTACCGCCATATCCAAGGTGGTGAAACGGGACGTTTCCACAGTCGACTATCATATCCGAGGGGTGAGGAAGCTGCGGCGGGAACGAATACGGCGATACGATGCGGTGCGGCGGGCCTCGGATGGGGCTGCGCGAGCGGGTGAAATACCTTGAGGGGCTATTGATGCAGCGCGGTGCGGTTCCAGCGGTATTTGGCCTGACGCCAAAGGAATACGCCATAGTTGGCATGTTGGTCGCTCGCAACGAGGTATCGAAAGACCAACTTATGACGGTGCTTTATGGTGATCCAGATAATGAGCCGGCATCACAGGTTCTGAGCGTGTTTGTATCCAAGGCGCGCGGGAAACTGCTGCCTTTTGGGGTGGAAATATCTACAATCTGGGGCCGGGGCTGGTCGATGTCGAAAGAGGCCAAGGCCAAGGTAGCGGAATATCTGGCAGCGGAGAGCGGAAATGGATGATCGGGCAAAGGCCGACATGGCCGCAATCAAGGAGCGCGAGGCTATAACGCGCCAAGCGATTGCCTTCGGCGTCAACGAGATTGAAATTGGCCAGTTCACCGTAGGGCAGCTCGGCCTGTCGCCGGTGGTGGTTGACCGGAACGGCCGGCTGTGGCGGCATGAACCTGGGCGGCTGACGCTGATCCGGCCGCGTGGGTGCTGATATGGATGTACCGGATATCGAACCCGAATTAGCCAAGGCTGCGCGCCACAAGCAAAATATCGCCCATGCACTTGATGCAGTGCTGGATGCCTGCGAGGCCGCGCGCCGGGATGGCTTTTATGTCGAGTTCGGAGTGAACCTTAATTCCTGCGGCCAATACACAATTCAGCCGACCGTGGCGCTGATAAAGAGGTTCTGATGATTGATCGCCAAGGCGGCAAAGTCCTAATCGAGTGTGATTCCTGCGACGAGGTAATCGAGGGCGATCCGGACGAGGAGTTCACTCCAGTCTGGGCCTCGGCCAAGCGTGAGGGCTGGTCGACGCGCAAGATTGCGAACGAGTGGCTGCATGGATGCCCCAAATGCGGAACTCCGACGTGAGCGCGCGAATAATTGATACCTGCCTGCTGGTCGCCGTGGTGGTGGTCGGCTTATTGTGGATGCCGATATGAGCGAGCGAAACATCATTGAGCGCTCTTGGTCGGTATATGAGGCCCATATGCGCAAGCGCGGCGTCTCCACTGATGAGGTCTCATTCGTCGGCGGATTTGCTTCATGCTTTGGAATTTTGACGGGACGGGTTAATATCGGCCTTCCGCAAGATACGCCTGTGCTCAAGATATTCGACGCTGTGCAGGCCGACTTGGATCGTATGCGGTCTGAGGTAATTAGAGCCCATGAGGATAAATAACCTATGGCAAAGAAACGCCCACGGCCTGATCGAAATCGCATTTGCGCATTGCTGAAATACGATCCCATAACAGGTCGGATTACGTGGGCAGCGCGCACGTCAAATCGTATTCGGGTGGGCGATGATGCGGGCACCATCACGCCGCGCGGATATCGGGCTATAAGAATTGATGGCCTCACATATTTCGCATCGAATCTGATTTGGCTCATGGTCCACGGGGGATGGCCGGACGTCATCGACCATAAAAATGGCAAGCAGGCGGATGATCGGTTGGAAAATCTGAGGCCAGCAACCATTTCGCAAAATACGGCCAATGCGCGCATTTCCCGAAACAATCAATGTGGCTTGAAGGGTGTCTATCGGTCGAAAGAAAAGAGCCGCGTTAGCAGACCATGGGTTGCCGATATCCGGAAGGACAGAAAGACGATCCATTTGGGCCGGTTTGCCAGCCAAGAGGAGGCGGCCGCTGCCTATCGAGATGCGGCGATCAAATATCACGGCGAATTCGCGAGATTCTGATGGCCGATCACTGGCGGAGCAAGGCAGATGAGGTGCGGCGAGACCTGACGTCGGACGCCTGGGTTGGGCCGGCGGTTGCGCTGGTATTCGCCTTGATCTTGGTCGGGCTCGCAATGTGGTGGGGGCCAAGGTGATTAACTGGCGCTCGCACTGGCGGTCCGTCGTCTGCCTGGTTGGCTATACCGGGTCGGCGATACTGATCCTGTCATTATCCGGAGAGCCGTCGCAATTGGCTCGGATAATGGCTGCGGCAGGCGCGCTGGTGCTGAGCTGGCATTGTCAGGAATGCGAGGAGTCAGAGCGTGGGCGGCAGTAGAAAAGGGGAGCGCCGCGGCGGCGCCAAACCGGGCCGCATCCGCAAGACAACGGGGCGAGCGAAGCCAAAGCGGGCCGCCCCAAAGGGCGGCGGCCGGCCAAAAGGCTCCAAAAACAAACCGAAATATGATCCCGCCTTGGTGAAGCTGCTCAACAAGCGATCGCCGGTCGAGCGCAAGGAGCGGGAAATCGACATGTACCGCACCATCACCGGGCGCAGCTTCCGGATGCCCAAGGAAGTCATGCTTGATGCGATGCGGTATTTCGAGAACAGCGCTGTCGAGTATTCGGAGGTGCTGCGCGCCAATCTCGAGGCTGCGGCGGAGGCTAAATCGCCGGATGAGCGGATAATCTTGGGCGAGGCGGTATCTGCGGCGGAGGCCCAGGTTGACAAATACGTGGCCATGGCGGCCGATATTGCCTTCAAGGCGGGGCCGTACCTGCATCCGCGGCTGGCGGCGGTGATAACCAATCCCGGCGGCGACAAGTCGTCGATGACGATGCTGCAGCAATTGATGCAGGATTTGGATGAGGCGGGCAAGCCTGCGCGGTACATCGACCACGACGCGAGCGAGGTGGCGAAATGATTCATGCCTATCCGGTTAACGCACACAAACGCTGAGACCTACTAGATATAGGAGCGACCCAAAATGTGGTCCGAAGCTGACGATGAACGGGTGAGAGAGCTTTGCAAGACGCTCGACGTTGGCAAGCTCGCCAAATGCCCAAAGTGCGGTATGGGCGAGGGAGGCTCATCCGAAATGATTTTGGCGCATTTCTGCACCCACAAGTATTGTCCGTTCCGTGATTGGCGGCGTGCGAAGCTAGCGGCAGAACATCCCGAACTGGCAGATACGCAGCCGCGCGTGACTGACGACGATAAGAGCGAGATCAACGTCACGTTCCGGGGCCGTAAGTTGCGTGGCTGGTCCTACAAGGACGATACGGAGCGCCGGACCAAGATGCTTTGGGCTCGCGAGTACGTCGAAGGATGGTGCGACGGGAGGGAAACGCGATGAATTG
>OFQX01000641.1_pt1 | contig 10472 bp, 14 predicted proteins | sample 1542951 | NCBI WGS metagenome assembly OFQX01 (sample SAMN07774215, study PRJEB24372) | wastewater metagenome | isolation source: WWTP Novara (Effluent) | place: Italy: Novara | collected 2015-12
CACAACAAACGATCATCCAAACTAATCAACAAATCAATGATCTTATTATCTTTCCTTCACTAGCACACGAACAAACATTCAAAAAATGCCTAACCAAAATACAAACTATCGGCAAAACCTGGAACGATGAACAATCAATAGTTCTCGCACTCAGACCAAAAGAATTTACTAAATTTCGCTATCATCTCAATCAAACCGCTCTCGAACATTGCAATTTTACTCAAAAACTTGTTAAATTTGTTGAAGATGATATTACTAAATATTTTCAGTTCGTTCATTTCAAATACTAGAATATAAACTACTTATGGCTAAAACTAAAGGCGCAAACCATATTTCTATCTCCAAAAAAGGCGCGATCGTTGCCGCTCATAATGTTGATTTTTGCGCAACTAGCGAACTGGCAAAAATGATGGGCGTGTCAGAAACCTCTATCAGGAATATTGTAAAACCACCAATCCCACCGGAAGTCCAAGCAAAAGCCGACTTGTTTGATGCTTATTTTGCCACTTACGCCGACGCGAACGCCTTACACGCTCAAGAGCAAGTTTTCAACAATATTAAATTCCTAACTGCAGATAAAGCCTCAAAAGTAGCTGAAACTCAATTCAATCTCGGTCGAACTTGGCGCGGAGAAACTACAACTCACAGCCAGATCACGCAAACGCCGGAACAACTTGCCCGCGAACTCTACGCGCATTTATTGGCGCAACATTTCGAGCAATCAGTTATTCTCGAAGTTGTGCAGGAGAATTTCCCGGACGTTCCGGCTGAACGGCTACTAATTAGCGGCGGGTCAAAACCCGACGAATAAACGATCTGAAACAAGCACGCTCACACATTGCAACAAAATGTGTAACCTAAAACAGGCTGTAAATACAGGCTATTTTAGGCTTTCAAAATCAAATCAAATCTGATAACCTAATTTCAGCTAAGATTTGAGAAACAACAAACAATTTAATTTTGCCCGGCAACGGCAACAAACCGAAACATTCAAATCTTAGCCGATCTCGTTTCGGTTTTTGTCGTTTTTGGGTAAAGGACAAAGGTAAAATGGACGAAAAATTATTAACCATAAAAGAAGCGGTCAAATTCTTGTGCATCTCGATTCCTACGTTAAATCGCATTAAGGAACGAAAAGAGATAGGATTTTACCAGATAGGAAGGCGAATTGTATTTTCAAAAGAAAATCATTTAATCCCATATTTGCAGAAATCAGAACAAAAGCCACAAACGGAGGGTCAGGCATAATGAACGACATCGAACGAATAGACAACATCAGACGCTATCACGCAAAACGCGCCTATAAATCGCTTGTGCAATTTCACAGCGACATTTACGAACTAGCTAAAGCATACAAAGACGAACCCGGCGCAATCTCAACGCTGAACGGTTTAGATTTTGAAGCGTTATTTGCGGAGGCAAAGAAACTTGCCGGGGTTGACTACGGGAACACTATCGGATTCGGCGCAAAGAAAGCGATTGCCGGAACGTCTGATAGTGATATATAAGGCGCTACTATCACGGTAAAAAGTGACAAAAAACGGCACTATCACCGTGATAGTAACTCATTTGGAACGTGTAAATCCTTTGCTTACAACAAACCTTTCATAGATGAAACACGTTTCAAAACATCAAGAAAATGATAAAATTAAGCATAAACCCGCGTTTTGAGAAGCAGTTTGACACGCTGCTTCCGGGCGTATTTACAAAACAAGAAGCAGACCTGTTAGACGATCTAACGACTGAGCCTATCTTCTACTGGCACAACCCGGCGACGGATCAGGACGAGCTAATTGATGGACATCATCGTTATCAGATAGCGCAAAAGCACAATCTCGAACTAGAAGCGCACGAAAAGTTCTTTGAGTCGGAAGATGAGGCATTAACTTGGGTCATTTATCATCAGCTTGCCCGGCGGAATCTTGAAGTAGATAAGCGCAAAGCCATATTATCGGAGGCTGTGCTATTAGCGCGGAAAGAATTACCGACAACGCAAGCAGTCAAACAAGTAGCAGAAACCGCGAACGTAGGGATTGCGACAGTCTATCGCGCTATCCAACCCGAACCCGAACAAACCGCTGTCGACAAATTGCAAGCGGAGATTGCAGAGTTCAAAGCCAAACAAAAAGATTTCGAGTTACGAGTGCAGAAGCGAAAAGCGCAGGCGATCAAAGAGATGGAGATCCGAACGCGGCTCGAACAAACTGAACCCGACGAGCAAGCGGAGGCAGAGATAGCAGAGCAACTTGAAAAGGAATTTGAGGCGGAACAGGAAGAACTTACAACGCGATCTGACGAACTACAAGAGAAACTCGCAGAGCAACGCCGGGTGGGTATAGACAAACCCAAACCAGGTATAGGCGGCACAAAGAAGCGTAAGTTTTCACACAAAAAAGAGGCAATCAACGCAGAGAAGAAAGCCTTAAGAGCGATTTTAACGACGGGCGGACACTTTCAAAAAGCAATAATAGAGTGCGAAGAATATCTGTCAATTATCGTGCCATTTCGTGATATATTTGAGAGAGTGGAAAAACGGCTCGTTGAAATGGACGCGGGGAAGAAGAAGTTTGGGCGGAGGTAAAACTATGAAAAACACTAAACCAAGTGAAGATATTGAGCGAAACTATACCGGCGACTATATTCATTATAGTATTGCTATGTCGCCATATTCTCCGGTTCTTCTTAGGTTCAGCAATGAGCAGTTAGAAATAATTTTAGATAGAATTGATTGGTCAATTGAGAGTTATTTGCGCCAATCGGTTTCGATTATTAGCTAAGTGAGCATAAACGAAGCAATCACAAGGGATCAGGAAAAAGCGAGAGCAAGCGCAAAGGCGTGGATGTTGGCGCAGTCTAAGACTATGGGCGACCACTGGCTAGACGCATCAGCGAACTTCCAATTAAAGACTGCACTAGAAACAGCCTCAACATCTTCACAATGGATCACACCTGAGCAAGATCGCATCTATTCCTTGATAGGTAATGCTAAGAACGAGATTGAGCATAACGCAAGGTTATTTCAGATTGAGTATGTCGAAAAGTATCTGCAACGAGCGGAGGATATAGCCAAGAAGCGGATAGACTATTTTAGGGCAATCATAACACCTGCGCAGATTGAAGCGGAAAAAGAAAAGATCAAGTCCGACATATCGCATTGGTTCGAGTATTACGCCTTCGGATATGATCCGCGAGCGAGAACGCAATTATCTATTGTGCCGTTCGCGTTATTTCCGAAGCAGCGCGAGATGGTTGAATGGCTGAATAATCTTGTTTTTCATCAACGCAACTCGGGATTGGTAGAAAAGGCACGGGATGAAGGCGCAACGGAAACGATTGTCAGATGGGGAACGTATCATTGGTTATATACGAACGGTTTCTCAATGTTGCTTTCAACGCGAAAAGAGGATGAAGTTGACGCAAAGAAGAATCAAAACACGCTATTTGAAAGAATAAGGTATCAGATCAGATTGTTACCGAATTGGCAATACCCGGACGGATTCGACGTTGAGCGATCAATGCTTTCGACGATGAAGTTAGCAAACCCGGCGAATGGTAATACGTTGTTAGGTGAAGCACCTGTGGAGAATATGGGTCGGGGTGGTCGTGTAACTTGTGCGATGTTGGATGAGTTTGCATTTTGGTCATTTGCGGGGTATCCGCAGTATAGGTCACTTTCACAAACGACAGATTCAATTATAATGCCGTCATCAGTGGCAGGGCGATTGAATCAGTATGCGGATATAGCGTTTGACGGCGTAACGCCGAAATTCACGTTAGACTGGCGCGACAATCCATTTAAGGATAAGAGATGGTATGAGGCATTACCGTTCGGGTATATCTCGCCAAAGATGAGCAAAACGACAATTGCTCAAGAAGTAGATCGGAACTACGACGCAGCGCAACCGGGCAAGGTATGGAAATATAAAGAAGAGTTGATCTTCATTACGCAGTCGGAGTTTTTAGCACCGTTTAAGGCAAAAGGATTAGAGTATAAATTCTTTGAGAATGGCAAGTTTATCATTCCGAGAGATTGGCGGATTACGAGAACATCTGACTATGGACAAACACAAGGGCACGATTGGTCGTATTTGATCGGGGCGCAACCGAGAGAGAATTATCCGTTGAATGATACACATTTCATCTTTACAGCGCGGAATTTAGAGCCGACAGGATTAACAACAGAGCAAGCGGTAAGGCAATGGCGCGAGATCGAGTTTGAGTTAGGATTAAGAGATAAGTTGAACAAGTGGCACACAACGCCGACGATGTCGTATTGTTCACACGAACAGGCAGAACTTCGGAAAGTGTTACACGCTCAATACGGCGAAATGTGGATAGCTTGGGATACGGATTATACGACAGGAATTGAAACTATTCAGGATTGGTGGACACCGATAGATATTGAGCAATCGAATCCATTTAGACCGCAATTAATGGGCAGGTGCAAGTTAGTATGTGTTGCGCCGGACGAAGAGTATCAGCTTGCTTACAATGATCGGTTAAACTCGCACTTTGTCACGGTCGGACAGACTGAACGCGGATTTATGACGTTACGCAAGCAGATTTCGTCATATCATTACGCTGAAAGTGAGTTAGGAAAAGCAGTCAAATCAATGCGCCCTGTAAAAGAGTTTGATGACATTGTGGACGCTTTGCGAGGGTATGTAGTTAATTGGAACAGAAAACCAATAGCCTTAACAAAAGTTGAGCAAGTATGGAAAGATGCGCCGGATAACATCAAAAATCCGACAACGGCAGAGGAAAGGATACAAACGAACCTTTGGAAGCAAAAGCAATTTATGAAGATGAGGGAAGAAGAAGATCGGAAGGCGCAGAAGTTAGGAAGTGTGTTATCAAGGTGGGATAAGGCAAGAAGATAAAGGGAGGTAAGGAAATGACAGCAATATTAATAGGAATGGTAATTGTGGCGTTTGCGGTTGGGTATCTATTAAGAGATCGGACAGCAGATGCAGAAAGCAATCGGATATTAACGGACAATTTGAAGTTAAGGGAAGATAATAATGAGTTGTGGCAACTTCTATTGCACACCCGAGGATTGAAGATGCCAAAAGTGTCAATAAATGAACTAGAAGTATCAGAATTACCGCATATTTCAACTAAACCGCCATCAATGGGTGCGAGTGCGACAGGGATGCCGGATTTATTTGCGCGTCAACGCCAGAGTATCGCAGAAGATTTAAGAAAGGCTCAAGAGCAAGGAAAAGCATAATGGCAAATGAAGTAAAAGCGTTACGAGAGTTTTTAGGATTATCAGAGCAAGGGTTTTCATTGGTTGTAGGAATCCCGAAATCTACCTTAAAGTTGTATGAAAGCAAGTCATTTGGCGCACCGAAGGACTTTATGGGGTTTATTAAGATTAGCGCAATACTCCGTCCATAATCCGCTTCGGTTTAGGTGGAGAGTGTCAATCGGTTAATGGAAAGGAATAAATGGTTACTGCCGATTGCTGATGGGGCGGGTGAAACGCCGGACTTGATACAAAGGATCAATGATGCGATGGCAAAGGTAGTAATGGACGATAAACGATTCAAGTTAAAAGCGCAGTTAAATTAAAAGGAAGTAAAAATGAGCATCATCAAAGAACATTCGATAGAATCCGGGAATTTTAAGGCAAATATAACAATAACTGATAGATTTACCACATACAGCGTAGTTGATTTGATTGCGCCGGAAGTTGAAATGGCAATTGGGAATTACGGTGAGGGGCTATTTACGATATATTCGATGGACGAGTCGTTTTGGTTCAAAAGTAAAGACGAATTAACATCATTTACAGAGTTAATTCGTCTTGTTTATGATTATATAGTAGAAATCAAGTAATTATGTTGGGGGATCTGCGCTTTTAAGATCGTCAAGTAGTTTATTTAACTTGACGATCTCCTCTTGTGCTAATAATAACTGTGCGTTAAGCGTAAAAATAGCGTCAGCTTGATTCATCGCCATTTCTAATGCGCCATTATATTTTCGGTGAATGATTTCTAATTCGTTGTTCATTATTTCAGTGCATCAACAATTCCGCCAAGTTCTGTAATAGACTTACGAACAACAATGCGGTTTCGCTCTTCGTCTAATTCCGGCACATCAATTAAAGGGGCAGTTGCGACAAGTTCCCAAATTCTATCGGAAGCGGAAAGAATCAAAGATACGTCCGCCGGGTTGGTCATATCAACATTAATTGAATGACTAATGAACGTGCTATCCGCTAACGCCGCCTTGCTTACATCTGTTGGAGATGAGCGATAAATAACCTCAATTTGAGCATCTTCATATTTGAAAACAACATCTTTAATGGTTAATGTGCGTTCGACCGTATTGCCGAAAATATCTGTATAAGTTAAATTTGCTTTTTGTAATCCCATAACTAAGAATCTCCTTTAGGGTTGAATCGCAATCTGTTGCGCTGCGCCTGATGAAAAAAGTGCCATTAATTGAGTTTTACCTGCGCCATTATCTACTGCATAAATAGTGACACAATCGGCGGCAGGTGCAGATGGCGCACTTCCTGATTCTGATAATTGGATCTTTCCACCAGCCGCGCCGTCCGCGCCGTAAAATCCGATAATTCCCGCGTCTGCCCGTCCAATGGTCGTATCACTTCCGCCACCGACCCCCCCATTACTGGAAGAGTTCCACCCTATATAAGTGTTTTTATCAGCAATGAGATTACCTTGCTCATAAACAGATTCAATAATCCATTGTGAATTTCCCGCACCTCCTGCCCGTAATTGCAAACTGGCAGATGTGACTATTTTATTGCCCGTAGAATCTACTGAGAATAGTTTCGTTGTTCCATCACTGGCAAAGATTTGAAAAGCATCTGCTGATTGTGCAGATGCTAAAGTGATCTTCAAAGGCGTATCGGTTGCCGCGCCTGCGGTTAATCTAAGTTGATTAGTGGCGTTATTATAAAAGAAACCCGTATTATCTTGCGCTAAAATACCTGCCGCCCCCGCAAAGAATACCGAACCGGCAGTCGCACCTGTAACAGTGTCACCGATTGCAATTCCGCTACTGCCCCCACCGGGCGCACTTGATATATATGATCTTGGCATAATGTTTTAATAGAAATAAATTAACCGAATCCTTCCAAATAGCTAACGATTGCGCCGGTTGTCGCTGAAACAACATAAACGTCATTTTTAATTGAGGGGAAATCTGCTGCACCTAATATAGCAATTTGGTCAGTAACAAGATATATTCCACCGGCAGAGTTACTTCCGCCTGTTAAAGTTGCCGCAGATGCCGCTACATTAGCACTTGACGAGTCCGCTAAAGTATAAGCGTTACCGTCTGTTCCGTTCGTATCGTAGGTAATTTCAACGGTTTCATTCACTGCCTCATAAGTAGCAACATTGATAGCAGCATTAGCAGAAGCATTAAGAACTGTGGCGAGGTTAGTTGCCGTGTCAGCACTTATCGCGCCGATATGAACATTAGTTGAAGTTGAAGCACCTGTCACAAAAGTAAAAGTAATACCGTTGACAGCAATTGTTTCAGTATTAACAGGATTCCCACTAAATTCTAAATTTCCTGTTGCGGCAATTCCTGATTGTTCGCCAAAATTAATGACACAGGCTTCGGTTTGAGGTTGAATGAGTAGGGATTGCCGGAGAGAGTTTTCAGCGATCATAATTTCGGATTGTCCGCCATTAGTGATTGAAAACGCGGTAATGCTTGGTGTAAATTCAGGATTTGCCATAATTAATTAATTGTCCTTATCAGCGAAGTGCTTCTACTGACCATTCTAACATAGCGATAAAGAGTGTTGCAAATAATTTCTTGCAATCTAAATATAAGATGTGCTAATCTGATTTTGTCTAAGGACACCGACAATTTATGATAAGTGAAGCAGAATGGGAAGCAATAAACGCTGAGGCAGGTCAAGTAACCACCGATTTGGACGCTGATATTTCCGCCGAAGAAGATAATTCGCCTGAAATAGAAGAAGAAGAGTCCGTTGATACTTCTGAAAATAATGAAGAGTCCGCCGCCGATGATGAATCATCCGCCACTGACGAAAAAGAATCTACCGAAGAAGAAACTTCGGAAACATTCAGCGATTTATTAAATCCGATACCGTCACCCGAACAAGTAGATGCCAAGTATGCAAAGGCTCGTATTCCAAATGAGATCAAAACGGAAATCAAAGGATACGTTGACAACTGGCGCGAAACGAATACCAAACTCGAAGCTATTGGCGGAGAGAAAGGTGTTGAAGTTTTCAAGCCATTCGCAAAGATACTAACGCAAGCCGAAGCAAGCGAAGATGAGCGCACAGACGCGCTGAAAAACATTCTGACAGCCAATTACGGCGTAGGGATGACATTACTCGCAGACGGCGCGGGATTTCTACTCTCAACGGACGCTCTTAAAGAATCTTACGGCAACAGGGTTGCAACAGAGATATTTGGTGCGGATATTGACACAATAAACGGATTTACTGCTCTCAAGGCATCATACGGCGAAAAAGCAACGCCGGAACATTTGAAACAGCTTCTCCAATTGGAAGAAGCCGGATATGTCAACACGGAAGAAGATTTGGAACTATTCCGTTCGTCTTATGGCGGATCAGACCTGTATGAATCGCAGAAATCAGAGTTAGTCGCGCTGAAACAACAGATCGAGGATTTGAAAGCAAATCCCGAAAAGTTATTAGCGAAAGATAAACCGACGATTGAAGCGACCAACGGCATAAAGGATTTTGAAACGGAATTAGGCACACGAATTGAGAACGGCATTGCCCCCCTGCGTGAGCGCGGAAAGTGGAGTAATGAATCCCGACTTGCAAAGACTGTGCAAACAGCTATTTTAAGCGAACTAAAGAACGAACCTGAATACAAGGAAGCCTTAAAGCAGATCAAGCAATCAGGTCAGTTCAATGCGAACAATATGGTGTTATTCTCAAGTCTGAACTCTTTGTCAAATAAAGCAAAAGCACGATTTTCAGAAGCAGTCAGCGAGATCAATAAAGAACTTCGCGGACGATCTGAAACAAGTCGCAACGCGCAGTTGAAAACGGAAAAGGAAACAAAGCCAAAGGCGGCAGTAATGCAAACCAAGACTATCCAATATCGTTCACCTGACGCAGAACTTGATGCCGTGTGGAAGGATTACGACAATATCCTCAAAGATGCCCAAGTCAGAGCAACCAGAATGTCTTAACAACAAATAGTCATAGATTGCGGTCATTAACATTATTTTCAGGAGTATAAAATTATGGCAGCGCAACAGTGGACTTCAACCGAGCAAAGTAATGCTCAAAGAGTTATTTTAACGAAGGTCTATGAATTGTATCAGAACAAGACAGACCTTCTCGGATGGATGGACGCTCTTCCGGGCGACCAGATCAATAAAAAAGGACTGCAAGTTCCGATTGAACTTAGTCCGAACCCGTCATTGGCAATCGGCACAGGCGACGGCGATGTATTCGCAACCGCTCAAGCACCGAACCTCGACAACTTTATTGTTTCCTACGTCAATATGAACGCCGGAACAAACGAAACGTATGCCGCGATGCTCAATAACAATATTGAAACATCGGAAGATATGTTCCGCTTTGTAATGGAGTCCGACGCGAAACAGTTCGCATCTTTCCTTAACAGTTATGTATCGCGTGGCGATGGAACTGCGGCACTCGCAACCGTTTCGGCTAACTATTCAGGCGGCACTCCGACAGTCGCAACCTGTAACGGTTCAACTGATTCAATCGGCGTTTCGCAGCTCGTCACAGGTGGTTATTACCTTTTCTTTGACGCGACCGGCGCAACCCAACGCACCGGCACAGTCGGATCAGGCGCGCTTCAACTCGCATCGAAATCAACAACCGCCGCGACTTTCTCATCAAACATTCCGTCTGATGTCGTTTCGACGGACATTATCGTTCCGCAGATTCGCACAACTGACGCAACAAGCGCCCCCGTGGGTTTGCCTTATATCATTGATTCTGCCGGAACTTACTTCGGTAAATCGCGTTCGTCTTATCCGGGTTTGCAGTCGTTTGAAAAGGCGATGGGCGGATCATTGACCGCAGGCGCATTAAGCGAAACTTATTTCAGCGTTGTTCAGCGTGGCGGATATTTCGGCGGCGACGGCACGACCAATCTTGACGATCAAGTTTGGATGATTGTCAACACCGGCAACTTGAATAACTATTATTCAATGACCCTCAATTCCGGCGCGGTTGTGTCGTCACCTCACGTTTTTCGTCATACCGGCGAAGATCGTCCGGGAATGGATTTGGGAATGAAATCCGTCAACTTTACTTGGTTCGGCGCACCTATCAAGGTTGCTAACTCGGTCAGAGGCGACGAATGGTATTTCTTCAACCGCAAACACGTTCGTAAAGCGATCTTGAAACCTGTGGGCGGAATCGTCAACGGTATGCCTGCCGCCGATTGGTTGCAAGCACTTGATAGCGACGGTAACTATTTGCAGGCTAGACTTCGATACAG
>OFQX01000644.1_pt1 | contig 10427 bp, 21 predicted proteins | sample 1542951 | NCBI WGS metagenome assembly OFQX01 (sample SAMN07774215, study PRJEB24372) | wastewater metagenome | isolation source: WWTP Novara (Effluent) | place: Italy: Novara | collected 2015-12
CTCCAGATTGCGGTCAACCAAGGCATCATAGATCAGTCGCTCCATAGGGTCGGTCGGTGCTTCACACGTCATGCTCGTTGCTCCTGGTTGAGTTGCTGATCCGGTTGATAATCCACGCGCCAACAGGAACGGCCCATGAATTGCCAAGCGCCTTGTAAATGTTCCCATCGGCTGCCGGTTTGCCGCGATAGGTGATGTTGCAGTAATCGTCGGGAAAGCCCTGTAATCTGGCGCACTCAACGGGGGTGAGGCGACGGACTGCCCATGCGTCGTTCACATAGGTCTGTTGCTTCATGCCCGGCTCGGCCGCGAGCGCGCCTGCAATGTCCATCGTTCTGAGCTCGTCGCGCTGGTTTTGGGCGAAGACCACAACATCGCCGCCCCTTGCGCTCGGCACACCGCCTCCTGCCGTGATCGCCTGCGCACGTTCAGATTGCCGCGCGTTGTAATCCTTGTTGCTGTTCGATGGCGTGATGTTGAAAGCCACCGCCTGAACCTCTGCCCGCGCCTCGATCGTATAGGCAAGGTCGCTCTGCACGCCGATGCCATCGGGGCCGCTCGACGGGTTTTCGCGCAAGGCTCCGGCTTGGATTGCGTGAGCGACCACATGCGCATTTGGGTCGGTCGATTGCCTCAGCGCCTCCGTCTTGTCGCCAGTCTCCCAAGCGCCGCAATTGCCCGAAGTCCGGTAAGCTACGGGCACCAAAGGCGTCCCGCGCCCCGTGCCATCCTCGCTCCCGTCGAAGCCTTCCGCGCGAAGCGAGTGAGCAATGATCGGCTGTTCATGGTTGCAGTTCAGCCTCGGCGAACGATCCTGGCCTACTTCAGCGCCCCCCTGTCCGTGAGCGAGGCAGACGAGCCCGCCGTCACAATCGAAGTCGGTTCCAAGTCCGCCACCGCCTTTAGTGCGCGCTGCAAGAGTGGGGGCAGGTCTTTGCCCCGTTTCTCGGCGCGGCGCAGGATTCCCGAGCACGCCTTGGCGCTCAAATAGTATTTCCGCGGGATCGGCCCCGTTTCCAAAATCTGCGACAACGAACACACGGCGGCGTTGTTGGGCCACTCCGAAATATTGAGCGTCGAGAATCCGCCATGCGACCCGTGCCCTTGGCCCGGAAGCCATACCGACACCTGGCCATTTGCCGTCGAGTGGCGAACACAGGGCATCATCTGCTCCGACAAGCGCGCCCAGGAAGCACCCGAAAGCGTTGTCGGGCATGGAGAGCCATCCGGGGACATTTTCGGTGATGGCATTTCGAGGTTGAATTGCATGTTGAATTTGAACCCATCTCAGAGTGAGATTGCCGCGCGAATCGGTCATCCCGCCGCGATTGCCGGCAACAGAAAAGGCTTGGCATGGAGGCCCGCCAGCCAACAGGTCGAGCGACCCCATAGCCTTGGCGCGCTCGATGAAATCATCGGCAAGCACGTTGCCAAGGTTCACGCTTTCGGGATGCCGCGTGACCATGACGGCGGACGGGAACGGCTCAATCTCTGCGTGCCATAGCCAGTCGTATTGCGGCGCGCCCATTTCAGGCGCACCGATGCCGGAGAAGCAGGTCGCGGCCTTCACAGCCCATCCTCCATGCCAGCGAGCGAGGTCATGCGAACACCTTGGCGTGATCGCGGATCGCCGTGGCGATTTGCTGGCAGGCTTCCGCATCCGGCGTGAAAAATGATAACTGGCCCTTGTATGGAATGAGCGGAATCGGGAACGCATCACGAAGCACAAAACCAAAGCGCCCGTAAAACCACTTGCTGTCCATTGTAGTCACGCAATCGACGATCCGCGCCATGCCGACGAAACCGCCGCGTGGCATCGCCATTTCGTTCTCGTCTTCCCTGTCCAGTTCGCGCGTTGATTTGCCAGCATGAATGATAAACCAGCCCCGGCCTTTCGTTGGCCAGTCTCGATTTTCCACGTCTTTACCATCATGAAATATGTGGTGCGGATAGGGCTGTAGGATGGACAGCGCCTTTATCTGCTGACGATCCACTTTCGCAGCCAGTTCATTGAGGTTGCCAGCGAGCGAGGGGCGGGGGCTAGTCATGCGGCCAACCCCTGATCGCGAGCCACATTCAGCCGCGCCATTTCAGCGTCAGAACCGCCAGTGTCGCTATGCGCCTTCATGGCGAGCGCGCGATAAGCCGCGTTGATCTGCTCCTTCGTGGCCCCAGATGATACGCCAAGGACCTGCCACCATTGTTCTGGTGCTGGTAGGGCCTGATAGCCCGCGAACGCCTGTGCAGCCGTTCCGACGCCCCAACGGTCCATCCCGCGCAGAGCCTCGATATGCTTTGCGATGGCGGCGATATTATCAGCCACGCGGTTCCACTTGTCGCAGGCCAGAACAGTTTGCTTGCCGTTCAACTGGAAATAGACGGCAACGCCAACGTCATCAGGATCGCGACGATCTGAACGAGGTTGCCCGTCTAGCCGCAATTCCATGTTGGTCGAGAGCGTGACATAGCGAGCATTGAGCCGGTCAAGTTCGTCTGCCAACCGCTGGCGAGCGTCGGCAACGGTCAACTCCTTATGGCTCTGCCACTTATAGGACGAGTCCCATTGCTTTTTTCCGAATGACGCGCTTTTCGTTGCCCTTGAGCGCGGCCATCCAGCAGGCCATTGCAGGGGATATGCTTGGGTCATCTCACCCCCGCGCGCTGGAGGGTGGGGGAGGGAAAAAGTGCGCAGTCACCCAGTGAACCCCGCAGAAAACCGTGAGGCCAAAACAGGTCTGGAATTGCGGAGATGTCAGGATTAAAGCCGCGCGCTTGAGGATTTGCAGTCCTCTGCGTAACCACTCCGCCATCGGGCCAACGGCGCATTTCTGCGGGTTTCGCGCCCCTAGCCGGGAAAGTGCGCAGTGTCATCCAAAAAGTGCGCAGTCTGATCATTTGCTTGCAGCCTCCATCTTGCTCATCGCCTGTTTGGCCCGAAGCCTTTGCGTCGAGTATTTGACCGCCATCTGATAGGTCCGGTTGCCAAGCACTGACTGGATTTCCCCGATCGTGCAGCCCGCCTCTTCCATCATCGAACCGGCGGCATATTTCAGGCCGTGCATCGAGCGATTGTCAGGCATGTCATCGCAGCCCTCGACAACCCGCCTGACGGCCCCTGAGAGCGCGTTGGCAGTCGCATAGGGCAATCCCTTCGCGTTGGTGCAGATTTGGACGCCTCGCCGCTTGAGGCCCGCCAAATGGGCGCGCAGGACAGGGTGACAGGCTATATCGAGCATCGTCTTCGTCTTGGACTGCCGCACGCGGATAATGTCGCCCTGGAACTGCTTCCACGTCATCGCCACAATGTCCTCGCGACGCTGCCCGGTGTAGAGCGCGATCAGGACCGGCGTCAGGGCGTGTTCGGGCGCAGCCTTGATATAGGCGGCAATCTCGAAATCAGACCAGACGACGATTTCGTTGACCCCGCCCTTGGTCTTTGGCCGCTTTATGTCCTTCGCCGGGTTGAAGCCGGGTTTGACCAGTTCGTATTCGTCGGCCCAGGCGTAGAGGCTCGATATCATCTGCTTGATCTTGTGGGCCTTGCGCGGAGTCGCGGCATAGTCAGACTGCACCGCCTTGATCATCGCGCGGGTTGTATGTCGAAAAGGCTCGCTGACCATCTCTTCGCGGATCAGGTCAAGCGTCCGGTCATAGTCAAGTTGCGTCGAATCGGAGAGCGAACGAAACTCGGGGCTCTTGCGGTAACGCGCGATCAGCGATGAAAAGCTGTCAGCAGCCGGCGCCTCGGCCTTTGCTTCAGACAAGGCAAGCAGTTCTGCATAGCGCACATGGAAGGCCGGATCGCCGGGACTCCCAGGCAGGGGGCAATCCATCTTTCCACGCCGGAAACGCCAGTAGCGGCCCTTCGACAGATATGTGAAGCGCATTTCAGCCATGACCACGCCTGTTCTCCAAGAATCGCCGTTCGACGTCCTTAGCTTCGGCTTGATCTTCTACATCATCAAGGGGTTGGCCGTTGAGTCTGTCGGCCCATCGGTCCAGATCGTTGCGGTCATAAAGGCGGCGTTTGCCCAGATGTTTCGGAGCTGGGCCGTGTTGGCGCAGATATGTGGGGCTGATCCCGACATAGTATGCAGCATCCTCCACGCCCATGAGGCGAGGCGGGTAGGCGCGCACGGTCTGGATCGGCTGGTGTTCCACTACCGCCCACCATCGGCGGAGCGATTATTAGCCGCCCCGCCGCCCGGTGTGAAAACTTGCCGCGTGGAGGTGATCAAGCCCCCTGTCGCCGCGCGGCCGACGCTCCGGGGTGGGAGGAAAGAGACACCCCGAAAAGTCATGACCGCTCCAGTTCCGCTGTCACCAGTTCGTCTGACAGTCCCCATTTGCGCATCCCGCGCATGATTTCCGGCTTCAATGACCGGCGCTCGGATTGCAGGCGGAACAACCTTTGCTCGCACATGCGTATCTCTGCGGACAGCGATAGCCATGACTGAGCAGGCGTCGGTGTTTCATCGGGCTTGACGGATCGGAGAGCGGGCTTCACTTCCCGAACCTCGCCTTCGCCGTCGCAATCCAGTTGCCGACGTTTCGCGCATCGTCTTCGGGCAGAGCCTTCGCGGACTTGAACTCTCTTTCGACCGAAAGCACGTCGGCGATGACTTCGGCCTGCTCGAGCCGATAGCCCCAATCCGAGATTGATGGCAGCTCGGCTTCGGTGACTTCTGACGCGAATGATAATTGCGCTTTGCGAGCGTCCAATGCCTCCTGCAACTCGTCGCGGAACGGGGCCATTGCCTTTGCAGACCATGCCTTTTTCAAGTCGTCGAGCGAGGCTGAACTAGCGATGGCAGCGCGGGCGTCGTCGATTGTGAGCGCCTTCGGTGCGGATTGCTCCACCAGCGGCAAAATCTTCATGCCGACCTTTTTACCCTTCGATTTGTTGACGACGATGATGGTTTCCTTGTCGATATTGGTCATGTGGCTGATGCGAATGCCGCCGACCTCAAGACCGCCGAATGTCACGTTGTCATCGCGATAGAGGGTCATCGACCGACCAATATAGTCATTGGCATAGCGGCCCCACACGCCCATCAGGACGCGCCGGATCGTCTTACATGGCTTGAACGGCTTTCCGTTGTCGCCTTCGTAATAGATCGATATAGGCTGGTCGCCGTCCTTGCCCGTCACCTTCGTGATAGTGATGGTCTTGCTGACACCGATCAAATCATCAGCGTTAAGCTGATCGCTCTTGGCCTCAGTGAACTGGGCCATGTCTACCGTGTCGTTCATTAGATTATGATCTCCATATCAGAGCGCCGTTCGGTCTCGATGACCTTGCGCATTTTGATGAGTGTGGAGCGATATTCGAGCTCCATTTCGGCAACGCGCTCTTCGAAAGCGATTGCGGCCGTAACGATTGCTTCCTGAATGTCTGGATCAGGCTCGACACGCTTCACAAACATGGGGAGGCCACCGCAATAGCTGATGAAGTCGATCCACTTGCGCCCGCTGACGAGTAGGCCAGTTTGAAGCTGGATCATGTATTCATCCGGCACCGCATCCTCTGCAATCGTCTGCACCTGATACTTGCCGCAGCGGGACTTGATCTCAACGAGCCCATCCTCACCGATGCATCCATCGGGAGAATAACCGAGCGTAAAACCCCATTGGGCGTTGGTTATGAATCCAACCTCTGCGACCGGGGCAAAATGCTCAGAATAGGCGGCACGCGCATAAATCTCGTCTTCCTGGCCTCTTAGCATCGCATCAGACACATATTGAGGCTCGACGTATCCCGTCATGCGCTGAAACAGCAGTTCGAAGACATGGGCGCGGGCCTTGTCATTGTTCGCCGTCTTGAGCGTCGGCGTGAGGATCAGTCGCATTTCGGAAGCGGTCAGAAGGCCACACCGCGCGGCCAACCATTCGTCGCTGCCCTGAATCATGGCCTTGTGCATTTTAATCGTCATCTCACCACTCCCAAAGCCGCTTCAACAGCGGGCCAGAACTTCCAGCCTGTCAGGACAAAGCCAATGGCAAGCGCAGCCAGCCCAATCCAGCCGCACCCGCCCAGCATCCGCGCGGTATAGGCCCGGTCCTCGTCGGCCATGCGACCAGCTGTCTCGGGGCGCTGTTCCATGTCGGGCCTCACCATGTCGCCCCCCATGCGGCCCATGCCTGCGCGATGACCGGGCCCTTCTTGATGATCAGCGCGATCAGGCAGACGATCAAGCCAGCCGCCAGGCCGCGCATGATGAAACGCACGTCTTCATCGATGCAGTCGGGGCCGCGCGTCTGCCGCATCTGTGCCATATCAGGCGGCGGCGCGTTCAGTTCGCGCAGGCCATCGTCATATTCGCGGACGTTCTTTGCCCGGAGTTCGCGGGTGCTGTCGAAGCGCGTTGTGCGGATGATGGTCATGCTGAAGATACCTCGATGGAGGAAAGAAACAGCTTCGCGCGTTCGGCGTTATCGGAGCGTGGTTTCCTCCAATGGGCCAGCGCTTGCTTCCGGGTGAAATTGCGGCAACCCGCGATGAACTTGCCTGTCTTGGTCTCAATCAAGGCGTAATCAGAAATGACGAGGCAATGACGCTTCGTGGCCTCACCATTCTCCGTCCACCACTGCGATGGATCGGGATTCTTGGCGCCGCTGAGGTCGAGCGAGCCGCCGATGGTGGTCGGCAGGGTGACGCCGGAGAGGTCGCAGCCCCTGAGGTAGAGCCAGCCGCCGATGGTGGTCGGCAGGGTGACGCCGGAGAGGTCGCAGCCACTGAGGTCGAGCCAGCCGCCGATGGTGGTTGGCAGGGTGACGCCGGACAGGTCGCAGCCTCTGAGGTCGAGCCAGCCGGTGACCTCGTATGGCCCTTCGATCTTCTTCGACAGGATCAGTCGCTTGGCTTTTTCAGCGGTGTAAATTGGGATAGTGGTTACGCTCATTTCCATTCCTCTCGTGGATTGCTTGCGTCGATCCGCGCCGTCATGGGCGCGTAAACTGCGGCTTGCCTTGCGCGATAGTCGGCCTCGTCGATGCACTCTGGCCCAAGCAAAGGACCGGATGCCTTCAGGCGGGCAAGCGCGCGTTCCTGATGGTTCAGGCGAGCGGCGAGGGCGGCGGGGGTGTGGCGGAGTCTCATGCCGCGCACTCCAGATCGGGCGCAGCCGCACGCGCAATCTCGCGCGCCTCGACCGAGCGATCCTCGACTAGCGTCCAGACCGACACGCCGAAGACCTCAGCCTCGTCGCTCGAAAATTCATGGTGATCGTAAGTGCGCGCGAACCCGCTTACCCGCGCCGTGCGGTCATGGGTGAAGGGCGAGCCGAATGCTTCTTCGAGCTTTGCCGCAATCTGTGCTGGGGTGAAAACCATGTTGTTCCTCCATCGCCCGGATCAGTGGGGATGGAGGGATAATAGCTATGTTTTGTAGCGTGTCAACATGTTTTGTAGCGTGGCGCTACTTTTTGTGAGATGGCGCCTTGCTTTCCAACAGCCCATGAACAGCGATCTTAACCGGAACGCCCTTGCTGCAATCGATATTGACGGGAAGCGCGTCGTTTTCGGCCAAGATGGTCGGGACCAGTTCAGCCGTCATGTCGATCAGTTTCTGCAAATCTGCGTGTTCGGCAATCAAGCCTGCAACATCGTCGCTAGTTGCGACCCAGACGCCTGCCTCTTCGTCCATCTCGACATTCACGCGAACCGAGAAGGCTGCTGGCCTATTCGCCCTCATATTCTGAGACTTCATCAGGCGTAGCGACTGGTTGAGGATCAGCTTTTGCAGGGTCCTCTGGCTTTTGCCGAACCTCAAAGTCTGTTCCGTCATCTATTGAGATATAGACGTTGCAACTCTGAATTATATACGACGAAAAAATAGATACGTATGGCTTATGGCCGCTATCATTTCCTGTTCTAAAAACATTGCTCACATACTCGTGGCCTGGATTCTGGGATTCAACATTAAATAGAAAACCGCTTCCTGATTTTAATTCACTTCTCGTCCATCCTGGTGGCAGCTTGTCAGTATTTTGTCTTATGTGAAGCTGCCCATAATCCTTCACAAGCCTGTCGATCGAACGCCCCATTAATTCGATGCATTCGTCGTTGGTCGGCTCCTTGGAAGCATAGTTCAGCGAGATCGAGCGGAGCTTACCGACTTTGTCGAATGTGAAAGCGGGGACGAATGTAATGCCCTCGATCAGCGGCGTTGAGCGATATTGGCTGTCTGCATGTAGCACGCATCCGTCGAGTGGCATTCTACGTTCGCAGGTTTCAATGGAATAGCCGGTCCAGCGCATCTGCGAAAAATGGCCCAGCGCAGCATCGAATCCGTCGCCAAATTTTGCACCTTCCCAGCCAACAATTCGATGCTCGGGCATCGGCTCTGCTTTCTTCGAAGGCGCGCAAGAACAGCACGAAACCGCCAGTCCCACAGTAGCCAGCCCATTCAGAAATAGCCTCACATCTTTCTCCCAATCCAGACAACCCGCCCGACCAGATAGACGTCTTCCGTGTCATACTCTTGCGGCGGTACAGAAGGGTTATCGGAAAGCACAAGCACGCGGCCATTGGGTAACATGCGAATCCGCTTTATCATACCGGCGCCTGCAACGGTCAATGCCCATATTCTGTCTTGCATCGTCACGCGACGCGCTGACGTGTCAATCATGACCAGGTCGTTATCGAATATTGTAGGCGTCATCGAATCGCCATCGCCATTGGCGATGATCAGGCTTTTCGCGAAAGAGAGGGTAAGCGTTCTCAAGAATTGGCGATCGAACGGGATGAAGCCCGTATCGGGATAATCGGCAATGACCGCACCATCGCCCATGGCGTAGCTGATATCTACTCGACGAATCAGTTCTATATCATATTGGTCGAGGACCGCCGGGGTTCCGGTGTCGCCGGGCCGCGGGACGTCTCCATCGGGAAGTGGGCCTCCTTCCAGCAGCCATTCCACGCTGACACCGAGCATTTTGCTAAACTGGATCGCGTGCTTGCGGTATCCATTCTGGTCGTTCTCATAGGCGCGATAGGTCACATGCGCGATCTTGACCGCTTTCGAGAACTCCGCTGCTGACGAATATTTTGCTCGCTCACGCGCCCATTTCAGCCGGCCGCCCGGCGTTAGAAGTGATTCGTCGTCCATAGCGAAACTTTCGCATGGAAAGGCGCTACAAATCATATTGCGTTCGATCGCTACGAATGATAGCGGTACGTCGCTATGGATCATAAGACACTCATCTCCGCGCTCGGCGGCCCCCATCGCCTCCATGATCTGCTTCTCCAACATGGCGTGGCCGTCGAGCAAGTGACGGTCAGATCATGGGCGCTCCCGGGCAGATCGATCCCCGCAAAATACTGGCTGCATGTCAAAACTATCGCCGACGAAATCGGCGTTGAGGCAAGCTTCGAAGATATGGCGAAGGCCATTGCTTCCCCGCTTGATGATGAAACCGCCCAGCCCGAGCAGGAGGCGGCATGAGAACCCCCGAACAGGTAGCGACAGCTCTGGAATGCCTGAGGCTGGCTTGCGACTATAACTCTGATCCGAGCGCCGAGATCGTCTTGGCGCGGGCCGAGAAGTATTACGCGTTTGCCACTGGCGAGGAGCCGGAATCCGCCGACGGTCAATTCAATCGATTGGCGCCGGAGGACCCAAATGTATAGCGCCGTCGCTTCGCACCACTGCCAGATACTGGCGGTAGGCCCAAGCAATGTCCTGAACCCTCTGCTCCGGCGTTCTTCTCGCGGTTGTTTTGCCGATGGACGCGGCGTGAGCCTGAACAAGGCTGGCAGCGGCAATCGCCTGACCCTCTCTACTGATTCCCATACCGATTCCCTTTCGTGTTGTTCTGACACCGACACGATGGCCGAAGCGGGGGCTGGTCGCAAGGCGGCCCCCGTGGGTGCAGCAGCATGAACACCGGCCCCGCACATGAAACACCCGACCGCGACGGCGGGTGCGAAGGGCATTCTGCGCATGGGAACATGCGTCAACGCGGAGCGGATCGGCCGGCAGGTAACTTTGCCGCGAAGATTGCCAACGTCGCACACATTCATTTGCCGCACCGTGGAGCAGCGGCAGCTCGTCAGGCTCATAACCTGAAGGTCGCAGGTTCGAATCCTGCCCCCGCCACCAAGAAAAAAGATCCAGCTCTGCTGGATCTTTTTTCTTGCTACATATCAAATGGGACCAGATATAAACCAAAAGCTGCCTAAACTATTGACCGAATCGAATACTTATGCTTTAATAATTACATTATGAATCGACAAAAACTCATTTCTATGACCATGCCCAGCGCCCTCTATCAGGTCGCCGGATTTGATATGGATCTATACGTGCATTGTGAGGCTTGTCGATATTCTATGATCTAACCCCAGTTTTTTAGTCGAGATAAGCCTCCGCCAAAGAGGCTTTTTTGATAGGAAACTTTACTAATCTTATAAACCATCCGGCGGAGTCT
>OFQX01000646.1_pt1 | contig 10378 bp, 18 predicted proteins | sample 1542951 | NCBI WGS metagenome assembly OFQX01 (sample SAMN07774215, study PRJEB24372) | wastewater metagenome | isolation source: WWTP Novara (Effluent) | place: Italy: Novara | collected 2015-12
AGCTTGGCCATTGTGATCTATCTTTAGGGATGGTTATAGATGAGTGATGTAGTAAAACAGGTAGCTGATATAGAACGAGAACTATTAGCACTTACTGCTAATCAACCGCCTAACCCTGCCGACATTGTTACCTATAGAGTAAACCGTACAACTACTGTCAATGACGAAATTAAAACAATCGTATGGACTGATGGAGTACCGAAATATATACAAATATATGTTACAGCTGGTACAGGTAACGCACCGATATTAGTTTCGGGTGCTGATCTTAAAGTGTTTGTTAGTGGTAACGCACCAATTACCTATGCAGCTATAAGTCTAGGAGAATTTAGCCTTGTCTAATATTATCGCTCAAGTTGCTTATGCTCAAAAAGAATTAAAAGCTATCAAAGCTGGTTTTGCTGGTGGAGAAGATAGATTCTTTCCAGCTGTTGCTACTAACCAAACTTTCCTTATCACAGTAAATGATAAGCCTGTAGTGATCTCAGCCACGTTTGATCTAGATGATTTTCCACAACTCTATGCAGCTGTACAATATACGAATGGTGGGCCACCTGTCATATTGCAATATAAAGCTTTTAAAAGACAAGGCATTTATTCTTGGCGTATGACTGAAGCTTGGGGTGGTTCAGTAGATTATACGATAAATTGTACCTTATTATCTCAAAGATCCCCTAGCTCGTTTACTTGTGTGGCGGAAACATGAGCGACGATCTAGCATCTAGAATGGCCAATATTTTAAGAAGGTTAAGAGGTCTTAAAGCTACACGTAATGTAGATGTTTCTCAGCTTCAAATACTTGAAGAATCATGGCCTTATAGTTTGACGTTAGCAAAAAAACCTGATGCTGGATATTATGCCGAATTTTATGTCACAACAATATGTGCAGGAGAACCTTTGGTTGATGTTGGTGTTTCTGGTTTCCCTTATGGCAATATAAAAACAGGGCCGTTAATATCTTCTACTATTTCGGGATATACTGTCACTACATTAGTAAGAATATTTAATGATGATACAGTAAACCCTTATTCTTTTACAGCCACTATCACAACATACGCTCTTAATGGTTTATCAGCGTCTATAGTTAGGACAGTATGAAAGCTAGAATACGAGTTAAAGAAAACAGGCTGCGAGCAGAATGTGGAAACAAAAATTGTGGACGATTCCTATCCGAAATACACGGCTCAACAAATATTATTGTGAGATGTTCTAGTTGTAAGCGTGACAATAGTATAAAAATATTGTATAGTAATAGTTAGATGACAGGTGTGAACCAACTGGGTTAACTGTCACAAGCCAGAAACGATAAATTGTTATGGTTAAAATATTAAATAAGATTCAAAAGCTGACACCAGAACAACAGCAAAGATCAAACATTGTAGATGCAGCTTCAGGTCGTGTTATGGCCGATGGTTTATCTCAAGATCCGATGCTTGTTCAAGTACGTTTGCGTAATGGTGAGATGGTTTATGCTAAAGACCTACCTAAGATTTCTAACGAAAAAAGTGAGAGACAACCTAATGGTGACTATCAAGTTGCTTTAGTGTTAGATCATACTGGGAAAGCTGAAGATCAGGTTGGTGCTGCATGGCTGTTTGTTGATAATGGGATTCTTAAAGCACTTGTTGTTTGGACTACAAACGAGAAAGCTTTAAATCTTAAACCTGTTGCTGATGATGGCTTTCTACAATTCTCTACTGAGGGTTGGGTTAGCGAAATTGATGACAATGGTAAGTACGGGAATTTCTGGATAGATACTTTATCGCCAGTTACTTCTGGTAATGATCCTGGTACTCAAGTTTTGAATCAACAAGATGGAAGAATCCTAATAAAAAATTCTATTAGGTTCACTAATGAAAGGGAAACCGAAATGGTTAAAAAAGAAAATGAGATTACGCCTGAAGAACGTCAATCTATTATCGATGAAGTTGTTGCTACTGTTGAAGCTGATATGGCTAATACTACTGTAGAGAACGATGTTGAAGAAACACAAGAAGAAGCTCCGACACTTGTTGTTGAAGATAAGAAAGAGGAAGAAGTGGCTAACAAAATTAGTACTACACCTAAAGCACCTGTTGCTAATCAAACACCTAGACAAAATCTAGTAGTTGTAAAGAACGATATGTCTGGCGATAAAGCTATGGATGCTTTTGTTATGGCTATGCGTAATGCTGCTAAAGATCGTACAGATAAAGCTGGTGTTGTTCGAGCTATGAACGAATATAAAGCTGCTAATGCTATTACTGGTTCAGCTATTTTACCTGATCAAATATCTTCAACTTTCTTTAAGGGATGGTTAGATAACGAGAATAATAACTGGGCTAGATTTATGAACTCTCGCGCAGGTTCTGTATATGCAGCAACAACATCTAATACTGCTCTTGGTCACTTAAAAGGTGCTGACAAAGCTGAACAAACTGTTGCTATAACAAGACGTGATCTTAAAGCTGTAGCGTTATATAAGAAACTAGTGATTGACCGTCAAGATCTTTTTGATGATGAATCAGGTAACCTTGTTAAATTTCGTGCTGAAGAACTTGCTTCTCGTATCGCTAACCAACTTCTTGTTGCTGCTCTTATCGGTGGTACAGAAGAAGGTTCTGTTGGTGGTACTGGCGGCGGTGGAACTCGCGGTCTATTCGGTATTATCCCTGATGCTGCTGCTGGTTCTGGTTACGGTTCTATCGTAGCTTCAGAAGTTGAAGGTACAGACGGTGAATCTGCTTATGCTAGTGCGGTTCGTACTATTGGTGCGGTTGCTCGTACAGCTTCAGGTAACGTAACATCAAGCGGTCGTATCTCAAGTGGTATTACTTTGTTTGTTCCTTACTCAAGCGATGGTAACTCATGGGTTACTAACTTCTTGCTTACAACTAATGAGAATGGTGGATATTTGTTCCCTAGTGGTACAGATCTTGAAGCTATCTTACGTGTTGATAACATTATTGAAGTTCCTGAACTTGAAACATCTGGTTCAATCATTGCTGTTGCTGATGGTGCTTACCAACTATACGGTGAGAACTCACCTGAAATGTATCCGTTCTTTGATACTACTGACAATACTGACAAGCTTCTTGCTGAACAATTTGTTGCTGGTTCACTTGCTGGTTACAAACAAGCTGCTGTTTACGTACCTTACTCAGCTTCATAGGTTGAATGATGTTAGATCAAGCGCAATATAAACTTTTTACAGGTGACAGTTCTTTGGATTGTTTATCTGTTGGTGACTTTGCGCTTGAACTAGACGTTATGCAAGAGCGTTTGTTCTTGGCGTTATGTTTGACAGAAGCACCAGATAGCGTATTGTGGGATAAGCTTCTAGCTGATGCTCTCAATGTTTCTTTGAAAGTTAAAACCGATGATGGTATAAAGTCAGAAAATATGAGAAATTATTCTTATACGCTTTCTGATTGGGCTAACACTTGGAAGATGCTTACTCAGAAATCTGGTGATCTGTTAAACAATTTTAACGCTTGTGATAGTGGTGTTATTTTTCAAACTAATATTGCTGATCGTATTTATGGTGATGACTATTATTACTATTGTGATGAGGAAATCTCGTGAATGTGTTTAGCGGTAATATGAGTGCGAAAGTTAATGCTACTTATGTTCAAGAGAATCGCAAATCGCCTTTAGGTACTATCGCTGGTACTGAACATGCTGTTACGATATTTATTGATGAGGGTTATAGAAATAACTGGCAGTCAGAAATGGTATCGCAAACATCAGATGTTCTTATCTATGCTATGCCTACTAGCGTGTTGAGTAATAAAACTTGTGTTGGTGGCCTCATAAAAACGCCTTTACGAAATTTTCGTATCGAATCTTTTTATGTAGCTATGAACCAGCGTACAGGTGAGGTTGCTCATATCGAGTTGGGTTGTGGTGAAATATGATAGGGCTTGCTGTTCTAGAATATGTTGCTTCTAAAGTCACTGGGTTGACTGTAGGAACTAATTGTTTCTATGAGGATTTACCTATTGATTATGAGACTGGACAGATGACACGTTACGGCGTTTTTGTTACGACTGAACCAGCACCAATGAGTCGCGTTAGTGATCGTCAACAATTTTTGACTTTCTATGTTGCTATTGGTGAAGGTGCTACAGATGAAGATGGTAAAACTATCGCTGAGAAATACGAAACAGATCGTATCTTGGACGCGATTACTACTGTCATTATTGATTCTTTAGAAGATGCTCAAGAACTATGTGAACTAAGTGTTACAGGTATTACAGAAAAATATTATGATGTGCGTTTAGAGTTATCTACTTCAAAAGAACGTGGTGTTACTCTAACGAACGGGGCTATAGTCAAATCGATTGTAGCTAAAGTTATTTACAAATAAGAAAGGCAGGTACTCTAATGAGTGCGAGCGAATTTACAGGAATGAGAAAAGTTACCATTAGAGATACTTCGACTGGTAACACAGGAACTTTCACAGTGCAAGGTGCTGATAAGATCGGCTCTGATGGTTTTATGATTGCGTTAGAATCTAACGAAGTTACAACTTCATCTTTTGCTGGTGATACAGTTTCACCTAATGGTACTAATCTTAGTGCTGCAACTTTACCTTTGATACCTTTAAGTATTGATGATATTGCTGCAATATTTCCAGAGGGTTACGATTCAACTACAGGGTCATGGCAACCAATCATAGGCGGATGTACATTGAACGATGTTACGTTTGTTTTTGAAAAGGTATGTGATACTAAAGGCAATATTATTTTGAGACACGCTACAGTAGCTTTAGCTTTCGAGCTTGCTATTTCTCGTGACGATACAACAATAATCGAGCTAAGCATCTACCCATCTTTGAGCGAAGGTTCAGAATATGGTCTTGCTGGTGATCTTGCTACAGAAATGATTCCTTATCAAATCTTTGATGGTGTTTATGATCCTACTACAGACGAAGTCGATTTTGATGTAGTGCCAAGCTAGAAACATTTAGGCTGGTTCTGGTCGGCCAGCCTATTTAGAAATGAGGTTTCTGATGCTCCATGGTCTTATAGATGATGAGGTTAGAAGATCGTTTCCTGGTTTAACTGATGAACAAATATATGAGTTTTATCTAGTAGCTAAGAATGCAGAACAACTTGTTGATACTGTAGAAATTTTTGAATCTGATCTATCTCATGCAAGAATTATTCGTGAGCTTGGCTGGGAAGCGTTCAAAGAATATTTACGTATAACAACTGGTACTGATGAGCTTGATGATGTTGATATTGTTGCGCTTACGCAAGCTGTAGCATATGTGCGTGAGTTAGAAAATGTTACTTTGTATGCTGCGATTTATGGTGCAGCTGGTGAAGCTAGTAGCAAAAAGACGGTTACTTCTCGTAAAGATAATATGAAAAAGCTAACTAAGAACCATAATAGTATTGAGATTGTTAGGGGTATTTAGATGGCTGGTAGTAATCAAGTAGTTTTTGAGTTTATTGGTGAAGATGGTAAATTAAAAAAAGCTACTTCTGGTATTAAAGACGATCTTGATGGTGTCAAAAAGAAATCAGATGATGTTGATGAGTCATTAAAAAAGACTGGTGATACAGGTAGTGATGCTGGCGATAAAATATCTAAGGGTTTTAAGGTTGGTGCTGCTGCGATTGGTGCTGCTGCTGTAGCTGCTACAGCAATGATTGGCAAACTTGCTAAAGATTCTATTCAAGCCTACGCGGATTTTGAACAGCTTAGCGGTGGTGTAGATAAACTTTTTGGTGGTGCAGCTGATGCTGTGATGGAAGCTGCTGGTGAAGCATATAAAACCGCTGGGCTTTCTGCTAATGATTATATGGAATCTGTCACAGGTTTCTCTGCTTCTCTTATTTCTGGGCTTGGTGGAGATACTGAACAGGCTGCTGCGCTTGCTGATAAAGCAATTCGTGACATGTCAGATAATGCTAATACTTATGGTACGGATATGGAATCTATCCAGAAAACGTATCAGGGTTTTGCTAAAGGCCAGTTCGCTATGCTTGATAATCTTAAGCTGGGTTATGGTGGTTCAGCTTCTGAGATGGCCAGGCTTATAAATGATTCGGGTGTTCTTGGCGATACGATGGTTGATGCTGCGAGCGTTTCTGAAGTTTCGATGGATAAAATTATTGAGGCTATCCATCAGACTCAAACAACTATGGGTATTGCTGGTACTACTGCTAAAGAAGCAGCTAGTACTATTTCTGGTTCTTTGGCTTCTACGAAAGCCGCTTGGACTAATACTCTTGCGATGCTTGCTACAGGAGATAATGCTTCTATAGATAAAGCTTTAAATGGGTTGCTTGAATCTGCTGGTGATTTTGTTGCGAATATTTCTAAAATACTTCCTAGTGTTCTAGCTGGTGTAACAGGTCTTATTACGGGTCTGATCAAAGAGATACCTGGCATTATGGAGTTAATACTTCCAGCTTTGATTACTGGTGTTGTTGATGTTATTGATGGTCTTGTTGATGCCATACCAGATATTCTAAAAGTTTTAACTAAAATAATTCCTGATCTTGTAGATGCTTTAGTGAAAGTATTTCTTTCACTTGTTGATGCTTTACCAGAAATAATTGATGGTTTCATACAACTGTTTAATGCGCTTGCGGTGGCTTTGCTTGATCCTAAAGTTATAACTCAAGTAGTACAAGCGTTACTAAAAGCTGCTTTGAGTCTTATAGATATATTTGTTAAAGCGATAAAAGACCCTGTACAACTTAACGCTATTTTAAAGGGTGCTATCACCTTGTTCATGGAGATAGTAAAGGCGTTACCAGATATTATTATTGCTCTTGTTAAGGCTATTCCTGAGATTATTAAAAGCCTTGTAGCGTTCTTAACTGAACCAGCAAATCTAATGATGATAATGCAAGCTATGCTTACGTTAGGGTGGGAACTAGTTAAAGCTATCCCTATTATTATTGTCGAAATGGTTAAGGCTTTCGGTGAAATTATCGGTGGTATCGGTGAAGTATTCGGGAAGATCCCAGATAAAATCAAGAAAATCTGGGATGATATAGTCGCTTGGGCTAAAACAATTCCAGATAAAATTGTTGAAGCACTATCTGGTGTTGGAGATAAAATCTCTAACGTATTCTCTGGGGCTTGGGATGGCCTAAAAAAGGGTTTCAAAACTGTTATCAACTGGATTATTTCAGGTATTAACACGATTATTGATGGTGCTAATGCTGCTATTGATTATATTCCTGGTGTGGATTATATAGATAAGATCGGTAAGCTCGCTCGTGGTGGGATGGTTCACGCTGCTAATGGTGGTCATGTTACTGGTGCTGGTACTTCTATGTCAGATTCTATACCAGCTATGTTGTCGGATGGAGAGTTTGTGCTTAGAGCGCAAGCTGTAAAGAATATTGGTGTGGATAATGTGCAAGCTATGAACGATGGTAAATCGACTGGTTCTGATAGTCCTGTTGTTGGTCAGATTATTATGAATGAGAACGCTGATCCGCTTGCGCTTGCTCAAAGTATTGGTGCAATGGTTCGTTTTGCGTGATACACTATATTTAAAATCCACGAAAGGGAACTATGACAACTAAAGAACTAAACATTAAATCTGCTAGAAAAAAATTCATGGTAATGAAAACTAAAGGTACTATTTTACAGATGCAACAATTGGCTGATGATAAGGTTGATGTTGAGTTAGAAAAAATACTTAAATCTTTGGTTAGTGTTTTTGGTGAAGAAGCTGGTGAAGAAATACTTGTTGCTAGTGTTGAAGCTGCTGATCGTCAGATGGATGCTGCGATGCAAGAAGGTATGGCTACTATTATGCAAAATAAAATTAACGAAGCTAAAGACAAATAGCCATGAAAGTTACTTTGCTTGCTACTTGTATTAGATGTCCTGGAGCGTTAGCTTTAAAAGGTGCTGCGCTTGCTGAGGGTTACGAGTTGCATGTTGAGTCTATAACTAAATCTGATGAGCGTACTGTTCGTAGTGCTGAGCTTGGTATAGGTTTACCTGTTCTGGTGCGTGAAGATGGTGCTATGTCAGATGACGCTAAAATGTGGCTTGGTGGAGAAACTAAGAAACGGATTCATGTTACACATCCTGTAATAGAGGTGATTGAAGATGACAGTAAAGATGACATTAACTAAAGAATTTTTAGATGGTTATACACAAACAACTGATACTGCGATAATGAATCTTACTGATATGGTTGTTGTTGAGATGAAGAAACTCGCTCCTTTTGCAAATCCTGGTCAATATAAATATGGTTATAGAGGTAATCCAGGTAGCCTTGTAAAATCGTTACATCGTATAGGTAAAGGCAAAAAAACTAAAATTGTTTCTAATAAGCCTTATGCTATAAGGCGTAATTATGAGAACAATTTAAATCCTCAAACTAAAAATTATATTGATAGGGCTTTGGCTAATATTTTGCGTGGTAAGCAATCTCAATGGTGGAGAGCATCATGAGTTGGAGGCTTGCTTATTCTTTAGAGAATTTACGTACTCAACTTAATGTTACTTATCCGTTACGCGATAAAACTTCCGATGGCACTATAGGCGATATTTCACATTCACATACAGCATCAGATCATAACCCTAATGCTCAAGGTGTTGTTTGTGCGATGGATATTGATAATGATCTTAGTGCTAATTTTAGTGCGCATGATCTTGCAGAAATAATGAGAGTGAATAGGCATCGCGATCTTAAATATATTATCTCGAAAGATCGTATATGTTCAGCTAGGGATAATTGGGCTTGGCGTAAATATAGTGGATATAGACACGATAAACATATTCATGTTTCTGTTGGTGTGGGTAGTGATGGTCAATCTCGCCAGCCTTATGATGATAGAGATTTATGGGCAATTAGTCCTAATGGTAATAGTTCTACAGTGGAAAAGAGATACAAAATGTATGATGTTAAGAAATCTAAACTGATAACAGTTAAAGTACAAACAGGCGATAATGGTGCTGGATATACTGATGTGCCAGTAGGTATAAAAGGACTTATGGGTGGTGGTCATTGTTGGTCTGGTAATAGTGCTAGAGGTTTATCTTGTGCTGTTGAAGATATTGGCGGTGGCATATATCGTGTTGGTGTTGAGGGTGCGCCAGGTGCTTATCTGATTAGTGTGAATGTAACACTGGTAGAGGTTTAATTATGAGGAAACTTAAAGGGTATAAAAAAACTATCGCTGCGGTTACAGGTGCGATTATTTCTTGGGCGCAACTTGTTGTTGGTTCTAGTCAGATAGATATTACAGCTCCTGAATGGATAGTGTTAGCTATTGGACTTGCTACTGCTTTTGGTGTTTATCAGGTTTCGAACGAGCCGAGTTAGTGATGAATGTTAGTTTAGAAAATATTGATCCTGCATGGTTTTTAGGTTTGTTTGCTGCTGTTAATGGTGCTGGTTTTTGGTGGGTTAAAAAAGATACTAGACAAGTTAATAGGGCTGTTAATCATGTGGAATCTGGTACGCCTACATTGTCTGAGCGTGTTGATGCTTCTAGTCAAACTATAGAATTTATTCAAGCTCAGCAGGTGTTGCATAAAAGAGAAACTGCTGAGCGTTTTGATAGTATGGAGAAAAATCAGAATGAGATTCGTGGGATTGTTGCTGGTATGCAGGATGATGTGACTAAGATTCGTGAGTCTGTTGATAGGCGTAAACCTAAAAAAGAATCTTAATCTAGGTTTAATATATCGAGTTCATTTAAAAGGATATTATTACCTAGCCATTCTCGTGCTTGTTCTAAATTCATGTTTCGATCTTCTATGATTTCTAGGATTTTTGCCCATAAATCATAATCTGGTTTAGTGCCAGCGTTTGCTTGGATGATCATAGTGTCCACATATTGTCCACAGCTTGTGGATTCTACCCATCTTGCAAAAGCTATAGGCTGTGCTTCGAGTTTGCCATGATCTGAGAAACATATACATTGGTTATTTCTTGGGTCGAACCTGGTTTTGAAATATCCTCTGCCTATTATGTGTGAATCGGTAAGATTTTCGGTTGTGCCACAATATTCACATATACCATGTGCGCGTATGAATGCTGACCATTTGCGATCTAGCATTTTTAGTAGCTGTTTTTTGTTAGGGTTAGAGAGTTTAGGCATTGCTTCTAGCCTGTCTAGATTGCCCTCTAAGGCGATGTAAATGTTTTTGTGATATATCTACGCTAGGTACGTATTTCATCTGGTATATCTTAAATATGAGCCTATATATTTTGGCTAAAGTTTTCACTCTGAGTGACGATAATATTGGCATGGAACTATTATACAAAATATCTGAATCGTTTTGGACGGATGTGAGTCAATTTGATTTAATAATTTTCTCACGCTCATTTTGTCTCTGTTTAAGACCTTCAGATTTCTCTTTTTTCAATTTCATTAAATTTTTAAGCAGCTGGGAAATTTTAGGG
>OFQX01000649.1_pt1 | contig 10347 bp, 6 predicted proteins | sample 1542951 | NCBI WGS metagenome assembly OFQX01 (sample SAMN07774215, study PRJEB24372) | wastewater metagenome | isolation source: WWTP Novara (Effluent) | place: Italy: Novara | collected 2015-12
GTGCTGCCATACTTTCAAGAGCTGGTGGCAAAAGTGGTGTCCAATTACCGTCCAATGGAAAGGCTTCGGTAGCCCCTCAAAAGACAACGTCAAAAGTTGAAGAAGATATTCTTGCAGGCGTTTCCCATTCTCCACAAACAGAAGCAGACGTAAAACGGCAACAGGACTTTAAAAAAGTAATGAATCCAGTCGGTGACGATTTTGATTATAAAGACCCTGTAAAATCAGTAGGAAAAAGAATCTTAGCAAGTACTATTCGCTTTGAACAACCAAAAGCAGAATCAACAAATCAGCAATCACTTTCTACCGAAAATAAAATAGAAGTACAGAAAGGGCAAGCGACAAACAATGCCGATAAAGTAACCCCTCACAATGCAGCAGTAGCGGCAAAAGAGGTTATTGAAAATACATTCCCATCCTCAAAATCAGCAAGACAATGGCTTTTCCAATCAGGCAAGGAATTTGACCCCAACAATGAAACAGATGTACTTGCAAGGAACGTTATACATAATTACGAAAACGTAAAAACAATCATTGGTAATAATGGGTTAAATGAAAAAGCAGCATTTGAGTATTATGCTGACAAAGACCCGCAATTAAAATTACTGAAAGCAAAAGGAATAATGCCGCCCGAAAATGTGCAGGGAGATTTGTTTGCAAGGTTTTTAGAAGATAAGAATGTAAAAGAGTTGGCAAATACAAGCCAAGAGATGCACAATGCTTATAAAGAACAAGCGGATAACTTTTGGCAAAACCATCCCGAACAAAGAACTAATAAGATACTTGCACAAATCGCACAGGCAAGAGAAGATTATGGGTATAACAATCCATTTTTAAATTTAGTTGGGGTAAAGAGTTCAGATAAGATGATTGAAAACCTTTCCATGAGAGGTAAAATAGACCCGTGGGACAAGGAGTTTTATTATAAGGAAGTGCGTCCATTCCTGGAACTTCATGCAAAAAAAATACCTACAACCGGGTTAATTGAAAATGCTTTTCAATCAGCAACTAAGGCTATTGAAGATGTCCCAAAATCAGTTTATGAAGCAACAGGGTTAAGGGAATTATTGACAACACAGGCAGACCGTACCTACCAAAATATTGAAGAAGATGCCGACCAAATAGGAGTTAAGCCAAAAAATTTAGTGAATAAAATAAGCCATGCAACCGGAAGTTTAGCTGGTGTCGTTTTGCCTATTGGCGGGGAAGCAAAACTATTGCAGTCATTTAATTTAATGAAAGATGCAAACAAGGCTAATCAATTAATGATGGGGCTTACTTTCTATCACGACTTACAAAAAGAAGCAGAAAAAAATAATCCCGGTGACCCATTAGGCAATCACTTAACAGCACTTGTACAGTCAGCAATCTTTATGAAGATTAATAAAGTGTTGCCAAACTTGTCAAAAACAATAAGCGGGGAAGCCAAAGCGACTATCAATGATATTTTAGGAAAGTTAAAGAACGAAGAAATTTCAGGTATTGAAGCAAAAGAACAAATAGTAAATACGGTTGTAAAGAAAGCAGCAGAAGTAGGGAAGACCTCTTTGAAAGGGGCAAGCGAGATGGCGTTGGCAACAGGGTTGAACGATGCAGTAGGTGGAATATTCAGTGGCAAGTTTGATGCAGACAAGGCCGTAGATAATATGAAAAATACTTTTGAGAGTATGATATTGGGTATGCCGTTACTCAACATTGCTACTATGAAAGGTAGTCAGCGAAATGTAACGGGGGATATACTGGTGGAAATTTCAGAACGTCCCGATTACTTCCGTGAGCAAATTACAAAGCAATCTGAATTAGACCCTGACTTTGCAAAACAAGCACCTCAATTATTAGAAAATCTTGACCATGTAACGGCAATAAAAAAAGAACTGGACGGGATGCCAGAATTGAAGGTTGACCAAAAAAGGGATTTTCTTATTACAGAATTGCAATCAAAAATATTGCAGGATAAAATAAAAAACAGCCCTTCCAAAGCATTAAACACGAAGGATGAAAAGCAACTTGAAGAACTTGAGATAAGCAAAAAAATAATCCTTGACCCTGAAATATCCAATACTAAAATAGTAGAAGAATTTTTCGATAATAAGTTGTTGGGCAAAAGTAGCTTAGAAAATCTTTCAGTAAGAGATGCAGATGGGAAACCTACTAATAAATTCGACCCAAGTAAAGTAGGAGAATACATAAAAGAAGTTGCCCAACGGACAAATAATCTTGACAGCGATTGGAAGCCAAATAAGGTTGGGGATTCTTCCGAAGCGGCAAGGTCTTCTTATCCAGAAGCTATTGTAGAAATGGCTAATAAAAGATGGGCAAAAGAAATTGATAACGCAAAAACAAAACAAGATGCCATTCAAAAGCAAGAATCAAATGAAATGGATGTTCGCCAACAAGCCGGATATGGCGAAGGAATGGGTGAAAGAAACCCCGAAACCGAAATCACTACCAGAGAAAAAGAAGGTGAAATTAAGGGTAAAGAAGAAGTCGTAATAGACCAAGTACGGGAACTGCCCGATGAAAATACACAAACGGAAACAATATCTGAAACTGCATCCCCTGAAACAGATTTTGAAAATAAAAAAGCTGATTTAGAAGAAAGAAGGCAGGAGTCATTGGCGGCGGCGCAAAACCCGGAAGATTGGAATAGTGAACAAGGCCGTCTTGGTTATATAAAAGATGTAAATGATAGATACGATGCAGAATTAGCAGAACTTGAAAAGCAAAAACAAACCCCCAAAGCCCAAACTGCATCCCCTGTATTAGTAGGGGGAGATGCGGAAAGGAACAAAGAATTGGTTGCCACCTTCCCAAATTCACTTGAATTAAATGGTAAAGGGGAATTAGTTGAAAGAGGAATTAAGGATGGAGAAAGTGAATTTGCTGCAATGGGTAGAGGTATCTTAGGATACCATGAGCAATATTACGATGCAATTAAAAATGATACAACCCCAAAAGAACTTGATGCCGAAAAACTATCATACCTGAAACAAAAATATAAAGAGGGTAAGATTAATTCATTAGTAGATGTGTTCGTTTATTCAAATAAAGAGGGAAGAAAAATCGCAGAAAAATACGAAACCACATCCCCTAAAGAGGTAGCAAAACAAACCACCAATGAAGAAGTAAGTAGTGGGGGTGAGACAAAAACAGAAACGAATGAAACCGTTGACAAACAAGGAGATAGCCAAGATAAACAAGCAAAACTAAAAGAACAAAGAGAGGCAGAAATATTACAAGTGGGAAAGCCGGAAATTAAAATGGAATTTGTGGCAGCAAAGGAATTAGTAGATAGCAAAGACCCGATTGCAAATAAAAAAACACATGACGATATTAAGAATAGGTATAAAGAACTTCGAAACCTCTTAGATTGCTTATGGCAAAAGAAATAGAAGATAAAGAATTTGATGATTTGCTTGCTGACAAGCGGCATACCGAATTAAAAGGTGCTTTAAAAGGCATTGCTACGCTATTAAGTAAGCCGGAAAAAGACGATAACAAGGCAATAGTAGATGCCATCAAAAAACAGGGTGAATCATTAGAAAAGGTAGCAGCCGCAATTTCTAATCAGCCAAAACCTGAAAAGCCAGAAGTAAATGTAACCATTGAAAACAAAGAAATATTATCTTTACTAAGGGAGGTTAAAGATGGCAATGATAAGATGTTAAAAGCCTTAGAAAGTAAGCCAATGGTAGAAAGTTTTGACTTCCAATACGATAATTGGGGTGGAATAAAAACAGCAAAAGTGAATTATAAAAATTCAATTCCTAAATCTAAATATCAAGCGTAATGGCAAATAATACCCAAATAAATGAAGCTACTACTTTAGGAGATATTATTGCCACCGAAGAAATTGGGGGCGTAAAGCATGAATTAGTAAAAGTTGAATTTGGCGGGGATGGAGTAGCCACAAAAGTTTCTGCCGCCGACCCATTACCAACTACCGATGCTGCCGTACTTGCCAAACTATCTGCCGACCCTGCAACGCAAACTACACTTGCGGCATTGTTGGCTAAAATTATTGCAGCACCTTCGACAGAAGCGAAACAAGATATAGCTAATGTCCTACTTACAACTATCGCAGCGATTACGCAACCATTAACCGATGCTCAACTAAGGGCAACACCCGTTCCAATTAGCGGGACAGTTGCCATTGATGCTTCTTTGCTTGCAACAGGGGCAAAGCAAGATTCACAAACCGCATTACTTACAACACTAAATAGTTTGATTGAAACGAATAATTACTTGGTTCAGTTTTTATCGCAGTTGACAGGGGCTATGAACGCAGGTCAACCGGCATTAAGGACAATCGGTTTGGCGGGTTCTACCACCGCAGTAACAGGCAGTTTAACATCAGCGGGAACGGTAACATCAGTTGGCACAATAACTAATTTCGGTACGGGTATTCCTGCATCTGAAATGGCACATGATATAAATAATTTCACAGCTATATTGGCAAATATTAATAACGTAACAGCATAATATTATGGAAGCCCAGAATAATGTCCCGCTTTTAAATCGCAAAGAATGGCAAACAATGATGCCGCCAATAGTTACAACAGCAGCAGGTTCTTTTGTAGCGGCAGACCAAGCAGAGTTGGCTAACTATTCTTTATTTATGGTATCGGGTACGGTTCATTATTTATACGACCATGCAAACGATGATTGGCTACCTATTACATCAGGTGCTTTTGCAGGAACATTTGTAGCCGGGGCTTGTGGTGTTTATCATCCGTGGTCAGTTACGTTTACCGCAACAGGTGGCACTACGACATCAGTAGATGTTAGTGCAGCCACATCAAACATAAGCGGATTGGTAGTTGGTGCTGAAATAGAATTTCTATCCGGTACGGCAGCTAATTTAGGACAACGCAGAACTATCACAGATATTGAAATAAATGCGGGAACAGGAACAACAAGAATAATATTTAATGCTGCTCCCGGAACGGTGGTTAATACAGATACATTCAGAATTTCATCAGGCAGTTTCTTTGTACTTGCAACGGGAACATTGGCAACAGGTTCTTTTAAGCGTTGGGACATTGCCACAGCAGCTTGGAGCAATTTATCAATAACTACATTACCTGCAACGTGGGGAACAGATGGCAGAATGGTTACACCTGCAATATTAGACACCTTCTACGATTCAGGAACGGCATCAGCAGGAGGGGCGACAACTTTAACGGACGGTACAAAAGCATGGACGGCTGACCAATGGATAAACTCACAAGTACGAATAACCGGAGGAACAGGTATTGGGCAAATAAGAAGGATAACCGATAATGATGGAACTGTATTAACCGTTGCTTCGGCATGGACAACAAACCCCGATGCAACAAGTACCTATAAGATTGAAGGTGATGAAAACGCAATCTTTGTTTTGGGAAATAATGCAGTAACGATGTATAAGTATTCAATATCAGGAAATACATGGGCGGTAGTTGCACCCACAACAGCAAGGGCAGGCGCACCAATAGCGGGTATGAGTGCAGACTTTGTAGGTAAAACCGGAGATAGTGTTTGGGCTGACATTACCGATATTAAGGACGGTAGATATATTTATTCATTAAGGGGTGGGACGGCGGTACTTGACCGTTATGATATAGCGGGTGGTACGGCAGGTGCCGGGGCATGGACAGCTATTACCTATTCACCTGCATTGCAAACATTCGCAACAGGTGACAGTACTTTTTGGGATTACGAAAACATCATCATAGCGAAGGAAGGAACGGCAGCGATACCACAAAGGTTTTATAAATATTCAGTAGTTGATAACACTTTTATTCCGTTTACTTCTGATTGGTACTTTGGTGGGGCGGCTTTGCTTGGTAATAAGATTTGGGTAAAAAAATTATCCAGTTCCGGATTGGTAAGGTGGATGTATTGCTTGCAATCAACATCAACGAATTTAAGACGAATAATGATTTTTTAATGTATGTTACTTACCATCCTTGCAAACAATGTAATGATTGCTCCGGTAGTACCGCCGCCAACACCATCAGGCGGTGGAGGTGGTGGTAGTTATGCACCATCAAGATATAGTTACGAACAACAAGAAGAAGATAACAGAAGGGAGAAGACAAAAAAACATAATGAATTTGTAATGGAATTTTTGAAAACAGCGATTGATATAATTAACAACCAATAATGGCAAGCAATCCAATAGACTGTATTAAGCTACACACAAAGTATCTTTCTACTGATGAAAATATCAGCAGGGAAGCCGCTACTGATATGGCATTAAAAGAATTTGAAAAGTTGCATGGCGAGTTTGAGAATTTTAAAAAATCAATTAACCCAAAATATACAAAGAAAGCATACATTTCTCCCGACAAATCAGAAGCAATAAAAAAAATAACCGATGACTACCAAAAGCAAATTGACGAAGCCAATACTCCAACCTCTGAACCAACCAAAGCCCAAACCCCATCCCCTAAAGAGGGAGAGCAACCCCAATCATCTAAGGTAGGTAGGGGAGAAAATCCATTTACTGAAAGCACAATTAAAGAACCTGTTTATAGGGCTTTTGGGAACGATGCTTATAAAAACATGAATAAGCAAATGGGCTCACCCAATGGAGGAATTTATCTAAGTGCTGATAGAAAATTCGTTGAAAATTTTGCAAGGTCATACAAAGTTCCCGTGTCGGAAATGTTTGTTAATTTGAAAAATCCTAAAAAGATTTACTTGAATCACAAGGAATCTTTAAAGCAGGAGGAAAATGTATTTAATGGCAAAAAATTAGAAATAGATAAACTCACAAAAGAGGATATTGATGCTCTGAAAGAAGCGGGGTATGATGGCGTTACTTTAAATATTGAGCCTATAAATGGCGACCCCCTTATTGAAAATAGAGAGATAGTAGTTTTCGACAAATCGCAAATAAAAATAATTAATGAACCCACCCAATCATCTAAGGTAACAGAAGGGGGGAAGGGGGAAGGGGTTGAAATAGAGAAAGAGCCAATAAGTGATAACGACTTGCAGGGAATAGTTGGTCGTGATGTATTTAAACAGATACAAAGGTCAGAAGAACAACTTGGAGAGGGAGTAGTGGATAGGAATAGAATGATTGAAACTGCTAAAAGAATACAGAAGGCAGATAAAAAAGACAAGCTATTGCCTGAACATATATTTGAGGCATTGCAATACGAAACGGGCTATCCCGATAATTGGCATGATTTAAGGAAGGCTATAAAAAAGGGAGGCATTGATATTAATTCAGAGGCGGTACAAAGACAAATTGAAGTAGGGGTTGATTTGCCAAAAGACATTATAGGGGAATTTAAAAAATCAGACCGATACAAAAACGCATCACCCGAACTTGTAAAATCAGTAGAAGATTTATTATCCCCCACGAAAAAGCAACCCCAAAATGAAACTACCCAAGCAACTACTAAAGGCAATGAATCTAAGTCCACAGAAGAGAGCAGCGAATCAAAAAAAGAACCTGATACAGATAGCAAAGAATCAGGAAAAGAACCCCCAAAACCACCCAAAGGAGAAGAGGTAGGTAGGGGAGAAGGGGAAAGGATAAATTTAACTCATGCAGGAACGGAAGAAATCTATAAAGAAGGTGGTTTGCCACTTAGAATGGAAACCCCAACTAAGCATAGGGAACAACTTGAACAAGAAGCAGACGAAATACTTCAAAAGGGGTATGACTTTGATAAGGTAGCAGAGGAAATAATGACGGGCAAGAGAACAATGGAAGATACTGACTTTATATTGTTTGAACGTAAAGTTGCAGACTTGAAGGCGAAGCAAAAAGGGTTGGATGTGCTTTCTCCTGAATTTACAAAACTACAAGACAGGATTGAAAAGTATTCTCGTGCATCGGACGTGACAGGAACAATATCTGCAAGAGCATTGCAAGCCCGTAAAAATTCAGTACCAGTAGAAGAAACTATTTCGGATGCTTTGATAGTTGAGAAAGAATTAAATCAAGGCGCACCATTAACCGATAAGCAAAAAGAAACAGTACAAAAAGAGTTTACAGATATTGAAGTCAAGCAAGCGGCCTACGACAAAAAAATGGAAGAAGTTTTGGCTGAAAATGCAAGACTGAAAGCCGAAGCAGCAGTAAAGAAAGCGAAATCAACTACAAAAAAAGGAGAAAAGAAAGACTATGCAGCAGAGAGAAAAGAAATATTCGATTCTATTCGTGAAAAATTAAAAAAGGCACGACAAGATACAAGCGTTACAATACTACCTTATGCAAAAGAATTAATTGCCATTGCTCCAGAAGTGGGTAGGCTAGTTAAGAACTTGGCGCAGGATGCTACTATAAAACTTGGTGAAATCGTAGATAACATACACGAAAACTTAAAAGAGTACATACCACAGATAACCAAAAAGGATGTTCAGGATTTGGTTGCCGGAGAATACAATGAAAAAAAGGCTACCAGAAATGAATTAGCCACAAGAAGATTTGACTTAAAAAGAGAGGCGCAACTTACTAATAAATTAGAAGCCTTACTTCGTGGGGAAGAACCAAAAAATGAGCAAAAGAAAATTCGCCGTAATCAGGGAATTGAAAATCTGAAGTCACAAATAAAAGAATTTGAAAAGGCTAAAAAGGATGCCGAAAAAGAACCCGTAGAAAAGAAAACACCCGATGAAATAGCATTACAGGCAATAAAAACAAGAACTCAAAAAGAACTCGATAAAATAAATGAGCAATTAAGGACTGGCGATTTTTCAAAGCCCGAAAAGAAAGAAGCAACAAAACTTGACAGGGAAGCCATTGAGTTGAAAGATAAGCTTATTAAAGCCCGTCAGGAAAGAGAGATAAGGATATTGAAACAGGAGTATGCAAACCGGTCAAAGTACGAAAAGGCGAAACAAAATGCTTTGGAAGTATTAAATGTGCCACGTACCATTATGTCGTCTATGGATTATTCCGCACCATTAAGACAAGGTTTGTGGGCTGGTATTTCTCATCCAAGAACAATGGGATTGGCGGGTATAGAAATGTTCAAACAATCGTTATCACAGAAAAGATTTGATAGGTGGTTTCACGATTTAAGAGAAACTCCCCGCTATGAAACAATGGAAAAGTCGGGGCTTTATGTTGCCGACCCGCACGACCCAAGATTATCTGCAAAGGAAGAAGCATTTATGAATAACCTTGCAGAAAAAATACCCTTCTTGGGCAAGTTGATTAAGGGTAGCGAAAGAGCTTATGTAGGATTTTTGAATAAAATGAGAGTTGATTTATTCAACCGATTTGCAGACCGATATGAGGAACAAGGCAGAACAGTAGAAAATAGCCCTGAACTTTATAAGTCAATGGCTGACTATATAAACAACTCAACAGGACGTGGTAAGTTAGGGCCATTGGAAAATTATGCCCCATTATTTAATACCGCTTTCTTTTCTCCCCGGTTGATGGCTTCGAGGATTAATTTGTTGACAATGCCATTTACTCCAAAATTCTATTCAAAAGAAGTCCCCAAGCAAATAAGAATAATGTATGCCAAAGACTTGTTTAAATTCCTTGCATTAGGAACGTCTGTATTAGCGCTTGCAAAGCTAAATGGGGCGCAAGTAGAAGATGACCCCCGTAGTTCTGACTTTGGGAAAATACACGATAAAAACACCCGCTGGGACGTTTGGGGAGGATTTCAACCGTATGTAAGGCTTGCAGCGCAAATGGTAACGGGAGAAAAGAAGTCAACCAATAGTGGGGAAATACAAAATCTAAATGGCGAGGGAAGGTTTGGAACAAATCGGATGGACGTTTTTGGGCAATTCCTTCGTGGTAAATTATCGCCAGTCCTAGGCATGGCGGTAGATTTTGTAAAAGGCAAAGATGCCGTAGGTAATGACGTAACAATAGGTGGCGAAGCAGAAAGCCATTTATTACCGTTGCTTTACAGCGATCTAAAAGAAGCAATAAAAGATAGAGGGGTTTCAGCTTTGTTTACCGTCGGCGTTCCAAGTATTTTCGGCGTGGGAACAAATACTTATTCCCCACGACCACCAGCCAAGCCAAGAAAGCAAACAACCGGGAAGCCACAAGGCCCAAAGAAGGAGAAAATGTGAGATTGAAGAAATAGCAACAAAAAAGGTAAAAATTTAGACAGTACCCATTTGGATGCAGGATGTAAAAGAGTTGTATAAAGAAGACCCCGCCACAATTGGAGCCTTTCTAACAATCTTGTCAGTATTTGGGGCCAATGTAAGAACAGTTCCCGAACCAGAGAACCAAGAGAAAGGGCTGAAAGGGAAAGAGCGAGGAGGGATTAGAAAATAGTGAAAAAAAATACCCATTATAGTAGATAATATTCAACAGAACGCTTAATTTTACTAAACTTCTTTAAGATGGCCTACACTTCTGCCGTT
>OFQX01000650.1_pt1 | contig 10340 bp, 12 predicted proteins | sample 1542951 | NCBI WGS metagenome assembly OFQX01 (sample SAMN07774215, study PRJEB24372) | wastewater metagenome | isolation source: WWTP Novara (Effluent) | place: Italy: Novara | collected 2015-12
TTATAATATGTCAGAAGAAATAAAACAAAAAGCAAGGGAAGAACTAAGAGAATTATTTCCTTTAGAATATTTAAGGAATGAAATTGACAACTTTGGGTATGCTTCTTTAGAAAACTGGATTGACGACCTTCTCTCACAAGCACTTCAAAAACGAGACGGGGAAATCCTAGAATACATAAATAAAAACTACAGCAGAAGCTCACAACCACTTTATGCTCATGTAGATGCTACTGATTTAGCAAAGTTTATTATCAACTCTAACAACTAAATAAACCTATAGAACAAAATAAAACAACATGTTCTTCTTAATTACAATTACTCTACTATCTATCCTAATATGGGTAACTAGGGGGAATAAAGGAATAGAATAAAAATATGATAGAAGATATAAAAATGTACAAAGAATTACTGGAGTGTTTGAGATACCTAAGAGAAACTAATCGTGATATTGCAATGGTAAATTGGTATGACAGAACTATTGGGCGAGTTCTAATGCGTTTAACGGAAATATTAGAAAGTAATATGGCTTGGCAAGATAATACCTCTAACACTAATAAAGAAATATGACAAATAAACCAACATGGGAAACACGGTTCCATGATAAATTTACATATGTAATGGGAAAAGGCTCCATTTACGGAGAAGAAAGGTTTTTATCTACAGATGACCCTCGGGATATAGAAAACTTTATTGATGACCTACTAGCAGAACAAAAACAGCAATTAATAGAAAAGATAGATAACTTTAATCCTGAATACGGAGAACTTGGGGGAGTCTTACCAGACTTTAAGGAAAGGCTTATAAACCTAATAAAACAAGACTAACTGATTTGACTTTATACGTATACTAGATATACTTATTACTACCTTTGTACAATCATTTCTGTACCTTACTTACAATGGGGGGTACAGTAATAATTGCGGGTATATAACTATGACTTTAAAATATTTAGGAGGTATTTCGGCAAGAACCGCATATACCAAAGGTGCTGACACTGTAGCTAAAGTGGTTCGGGAATCTATCGGACCTTTCGGACTTAACCTAGCAACTGAAAAAGGTAAGATGACTACTAACGATGGATTTAAAATATCTAAGTCAGTAGCAGACGCTATTAAAGATGAATTTGAAAGACAGGGAGCCTTGATGCAACACGAAGCCTCTAGTAAAACAAACGACAAGGTGGCAGATGCTACATCATCTACTATCGTTCTTACAAGTGAAATACGTAAGGAACTATACAAATATCTACCAAACGAAACTCGTTTTATCTCTACAAAATCGGTATCAGAACTAGAAAAACAACTAGACACTGAAAGGACTTTCGTAATTGAGGAGCTTAAAAAGGATGTTAAACAAATAACTACTCGCGAGGAACTAATAGCTTCAGCTAAAGTGTCAGTAGAAGATGATAAGCTGGCTGAACTAATTGGAGGTACTCAATGGGATTTAGGTATTGACGGTAGGCTTGTACCAGAGGAAGTAAACGAAGATGAACATGGTATTGAAAAAGTAAACGGTATCTTACTGGATAATGGTTTTGCATCATCTCTAATGATTAACAACGAAGCTGAACAAGCCCTTGACCTTAGAGACGGCTCTATCTTACTTACAGACCACGAAGTACATTCTATCGAGCCATTTAAAGCAGTTATAGCCCACCTAGCCTCAACCAAAAAGAATAACCTAGTAATTGTTGCCCGAGCCTTTACTCAAGACTGTGTTCAACAGCTAATAGGACTAGCTCAAACAGGATTCATTGTAGCCCCAGTAAACGCACCATACACTAACCAAAATCAAATCCTTAAAGACCTTGAAGCTATCACAGGAGCTAAACCTATCCTAAAAGATAACGGAAGCCTAGAAGAAATAACACTAGATAACCTAGGTAACTTCTCTAAAATCTTTATGAGAATAAGAGGGGGTATTATTACAGGTACAGAAGACAATACCATAACTAAAATGCGTATTGAAGAGCGTATCAAACAACTAGAAGACACAGTAACAGGTGAAAAATCATTCTTTGCTAAACGTCAACTAGAAGAAAGAATAGCTCAACTTAAAGGAGGCTTTGCATTACTAAAAATCGGTGGCTATGTATTAGACGACCGTAAGAGACAGAAAGATAAAGCAGATGACGCTGTAGTAAGTGTAAGAATGGCTCTAAAAGGTGGAACTGTAAAAGGAGCAGGACTAGCATTTAAAGAGATTGCAGAGAAAATGGACGATAAATCACTACTTAAAAAACCTCTACAAGCTATCTATAACCAAATAATCTCAACAGCACCAGAAGGCTTTGTAATAGAAGACTGGGTAAGAGATCCTTATCTAACTCTTGAGACAGCCCTGATCAACGCTTGTGAGTCAGCATTATCATTTGCTAGAATCAACGGCTCGGTCGTAACAAGACTAACTGTGCCTAAAGATGTAACCTATGAAGATGAAAACACAAACTAAAATAGAATTATTTGAAAGAACTTTAGCGTCCCAGGACAGAAGAATATCTGAACTTGAAACTAGGCTCAAATGGTTCGTAGATAAAGTAATTTACCAAGAAAATCAAATATATCAATTGTATGAAAAAACAAACCAAGAAACACACTCCAAACAAAATCCTATCCATAGAAGAGTTAAGAAAGAAAGTCGAAACTAAAATCTATGGTAAAGAGAAGAAGGATATGGAGAAACTAGGTGAGGTAGTAAAGAGTAAATTAAAGGAGTTCGATAAGTTCTCAATTAACTAACTTGACAATTTGTACATTGTTGTAGTATATATAAGGTATGAATGAAGACACTGAAAAACAAGGAGAAAAACAAGCATTTGACCCAGTAAAGAATATTGCTCCTTACATGTGGAAAAAAGGACAATCAGGAAATCCTAAAGGAAGACCAAAAGGTTTAACTATGAAAGAGTGGTTAAGAGAATATTTCCAGACAATGACTGATGAAGAAAGAGAAGAATACCTAGAGGGTATAAACAAGATAGACTTATTCAAAATGGCAGAAGGTAATCCCGCCCAAGAAACTAAGGTAGATGCCAAGATAGAAGTAGACTATGACCCAGAACTTAAACAAAAGGTAGAGACTAACATTAAAGGTCTTTTGAATATTCCAAATGAACAACTTACCAACTAAACAGGAAGCTGCTAACGAAATAGCTAGAATAGTTTTGAGTGGAACTAGACAAGAGAAACTAGCCTTGTTTACTTTCGACTCTAAGATGACGACAAAGGAAGTATTGCTTAAATTTAATTTATTTATCAATGCTTACTTTATTCGCTACCTTAGAAGTAAGTCAGCACCCTTTCATGATGAAATGGTAGAAGAGCTTATAACTTCTTACAAGGGAGGTAACTTTATTAACTTAGCCTTTCGTGGTTCAAGTAAAACAACTTATCTTAAACTATTCTTAGTCTTTGTATTATTAAATGACGAGGACCATTATAGAAAATACATTAAAATACTTTCACGTGATCTAAAGAACCCTAAACAAATTGTAACCGACGTATACAACATGCTTTTAGAGTTAAGACACCTCTATGGTGATGTATTTGAAAAGGAAGGAGATAAGAAAAGAGAAGAGACCATGGGTTCATTTACTTTAAAGATAGGAGTGAAGCTAACTGCTGGAACTGTTGGGCAGGTTCAACGTGGACACTTACAAGATGCATTTAGACCAGACTGGATATTATTTGACGATGTAGAAGATAGTGAGAGTGTTAGTTCACAAGTAATTACGGAGGGAATTATATCTAGTTGTGAAGAGGCAATAACAGGACTCCAACCTATTACAGGTAACTGGTGTGTATTAGGTAACTATATTTCAGAAGATGGTGTTATCCAATGGTTCATAAATAAAGCGTCTAGGAGGCTCAAAATTACCCCTATTTTGCAAGATAACAAGCCAACGTGGGATATATACACCCTAGACAAAATAAACCAATTAAAGAAAGACAGTGAGAATTTCAACGGAGAATATTTGTGTGACCCAAGTAGAGGAGATAATAAGTTCTTTGATATTGATAAAATCAACGAGGATATAAAGAAATGTAGACCAGCAATACAAGTTAGAGATGGTATTAAATATTGGAGTGTATATCAACCACACATGAGGTATGGAATTGGTGCAGACACTTCAGAGGGAATAGGTAAAGACTCAAATGCTTTGGTAATGTGGAACTACAGAACTGGTGAATTGGTAGCAAGTTATCACTCTAATGAAATAAAACCAGAACTATTTGCGTATTACATAGCAAAGACAGGTAAAGAGTTCGGAGAATGTTTAGTAGCTCCCGAAATAAATAACATGAGTGGTGGTATTGTTATTACAACTCTTAAAAACCAATACAGAGAAGATAAGATATTTAGACACATTGACCCTCGTAATTCAATGGAGAAGGAAAGTGGAAAGTTAGGCTGGTATACAACTTCACTGACTAAGACTAATGCTTTCATGGACTTCAGAAAAGACTACAACGATGGACTAATTAAAATATATGACCCAGATTTATTAAAAGAAATGAAAATGTTTAACACAGTGGACCTACAAGAGAAAGGAACTGGAATTACTAGACACTTTGACTTACTAATGGCAGCAATAATAGGCTATTCAGCTAAGAGTTATTTAACTAACATGGAAGCAAGACGTGCAACAGTAAGTTACCCTAAGTTTTAGTACTTGACTTATTCACAGTATTCACATATACTTAACATGTCTGAAAAGACCACTAACAACGCTTATACCGTATCATTTCTCCATCCACTTATAAGCAGGTGGAGAGGTGATACAGATAATCTAGCTAATGAATTACTAACAATAATCATATTTAACTATGAAAGAATTTAAAGATATCGAGCATCCAGTTCTCCTTGAGGGGATAATAAAGATGTTAGACTACTTGGACATTGCTGGTAGCACGTCTACTTACAATATCTACAATGCTATCTACGCCGAGCAAGAAAAGGCAAAGAACTACAAAGAACCAGAAGACCTTAACTAGGTTTTTTATTTTACAATTCATTTTAAAGAGTGTGATTGGGCATCAACACTATAAACATCGTCCATAGAGGTAAATAAAAGTTGTCTTGAGAAAGTCTTGACCACCTCGAAGCTCATTCTAAGGTGCTTACAATTGGATAGCAATAGACCAATTGACTTACTCGCAAGAGTATTTCTCAACTAACAGGTAAAAAGAGGACTCCCAAAAATCTTAACTCTCCTGTCTTTTTGTAAGCATCGTAGAAGAGAAGGGTATGTAGATATACAAAGTAAGGAACACAACGCTTTACTTGAGAGTCTTAGAAACAGTAACCTAGCTCAAATGATACACAAGCCAACATTAGGCAACCAACCTTAGTATGGGGAGAATAGTATTAACTAAATAAAGAGAGAAATAATTTGACTTTAAATACTAATAGGTATAAACTTAAATAAAATCTACTCACATGGAAAAAGATACTATACTTGGTCCTGCTAAAAACATACCTCAATACAACCCTAATGACGAGGTAAAAGACTTATGGAGCAAGGTGCAACAAGACTACTTTAACGCTTACTCACTACAGAACAGACCTTTTGATGAATTTGACCAGATGTCTTTACTGCAAAGAATGAACCAAGACCAACAAACTTGGGGAGCTTTCGTTGGAGCATCTTATGAAAGTCAAGAGAAAGCATGGAGGTGGAAAGGTAGAAAGAACACAGCACGTAACAAGATAGTTGGAATACTAGCTCACATTATTTCTGGTATGCTATTCCCTTACGTTTACGCTTACAACGAAGAGAATAAAGAAGATGAACTAACTGCAAGAGTAATGAGAATACTGGTAGAGAACCATTTAAAGAAAGCAGACTATGAGATGAAATTCCTATTCTCAATGCTCTCAGCTCTAGTAAACCCAGCTGTATTCGTTGGTATTGAATACTTAGAAGCTACTCAAAAGATAAACATTAAAGGACCAGACGGAAAGTGGAGGGTAGACGAGGTAGTAGACGAACTCCTTACAGGTATAAACATGAACGTAATCCCAGTAGACCAATTACTACTTGGTGACTTTTATACATTTAACATCCAAGCCCAACCTTACATAGTTAAGTCTCGTAGAATAGGCTACGAAGAGGCTAAATCAATTTATGCTGGTAAATACTTTCAAGGTAGTAAAGATGTATTTGAGTTTGTTAAGATGGGACAAATGGTACAAACAGTTGGAGCTTCAAGGGATAATCAAACTATAAACTCAATTGACTGGACCATAGCAGACCAAAACTTTGTTCAAGAACTAACCTTTTATTACAAGAGTGAAGACCTAGAAGTAACTTTTGTTGGTGGAGTATTTATGGGGAATCATGAAGACCCAATACACACTAACCCTTTTAAAAAGAGAAGAATAACAACTAACCTTAAAGGTGAATTTGTAACAAGTCCAGTATATCCTTTTGCTAAGACAGGATTTGAACCTATTGACCCTAATGGTAGATTTGCATACTACAAGAGTGCAGCCTTTAAAGAATATTGGGATGATGCAAGTCAAAACAGAATGTATCAACTAGCACAAGACGGAACTTTCCTTGATGTATTTAAACCAATCTTTGGTTCAGGTATAGCGAGTATTGATACAAGTGTAATGGTGCCAGGAGCTTTCGTAGGTATGCCACAAGGTGCAAGTGTAACTCCTTACCAACTAGGTCCTAACGTAAACGCAGCACTAGCTCTAATGAGACAGAACGTAGACGATATGAGTCTATCTACTCAAGACGCTCTACAAAGTGGAATGGCAGAGAAAGGTATAACAGCTACAGCCTCACTAAAAGCAGAACAAAACGCTAGAGTAATTATGAATGTATTCTCTACAATGGTAGCTAATCTAGTAAAAGATATTGGTGAGTTAGTTATGGATGACATCTTACTACATACAACCATGAAAGAACTAGAAGCAAGTACCCCTGGTTCGCTTAAAAAGGCTATTAGATTGATTGAAAAGAAGGGAGGTCAAGAGATAACTAACGTTGTAGAATTTAACCCGTCTATGGAGCTTCCAACCTTTACTAATGAAAAAGCAGAAGAGTTAGAATGGAAAATATTTAAAGACATGGGAGGGATGAAAGCTAAGACAAACAAGTTCATAGTAAACCCTTATAAGTTTATTAAGTCTCAATTCACTTGTCTTGTTGACCCAGAAGTAATTATTTCACGCTCAATGGGGACTGATAAACTCTTCAAAGAACGTGCTACACAAATACTTCTTGACCCACGTGTTGCACCATTTATTAACCAAGAAGCAGTTATTGATGACTTTATCCTAAAAGAATATACAGAAGATGACCCAGACAAATACAAGAAGAGTCCAGAGGAAATGGCTCAAGCAATGATGGGAGGTATGCCACAAGGACCAGTACCTACTCCACAAAACCCACAAATTGCCCCTCAAGTAATGTAGGGTGCATAATTAAAAAATATGGCAAAAGCAAAACCCGTAAAAGGCACATCATTACATAAATTTATAGCCGTAGGTGGAAAACCTTCTAACTATAAAAAAGTAAACAATGTCAGCAGTAAAACGAAAACAAGTAAAGCAAAGTAGTCTTAAACAACTACTTACAGCACTAGACAAAGACCTTTCCCAAGAAGAAAGGATTTTAGTGTTTGCTCAACTTAATAAATCACTTAAAACATTTCCTTTAGAAGATGTTATAAAGTTTAGAAAAGACGGAGCCTTACTAATCAATGGTAGAACTCTAACCCTAGAGCAATTCCAAAACTTTAGAGGTTCAATTGATGCACTTAAATCTAACTATGCTTTTCAGGTAATAGCCGACCAGTTATTATTCAAAGCAATAGCAATGGGACTACATCAATGTCTTACTCCAGACCAGATAATCTTCTCTAAATCAACTGTTTGGTTTATACAAGAATACAAAAAGTTATTAGAAAGTTTAGACACTCTAAATTGATTTGACTTTATATTCAACACGCAATATACTTACTAACAAGTAATTCACACTTTAGTGAATAATAACGCCAACTTGGGGCAATAAAACTAAGGATAAAAATATGGATTTAAAACAACTGGAAGATGCGATTGCAAAGGCTTCAACTTCCGAAGTAACTCAGACAGAAACAAAAGTAGAAACTCCAGAGGTAGCTCCTCAGTCAGTTGAAACTCCAGTAGAAGTCAATGACTCTTTGAAAGCAGAACTTGATAAGGTTCGACAAAAATCTTCTCCAAAGTCAGAAGAAGAAAAAGCAGAATACACTTTCAAAAGTGTAGCTAAACGACTTCAAGACCTAGGTAGAGACCCAGCAGAATTGCTAGGTATTAAAAGAGAAGAAGAAGTTGAAGAAGATGACAAACCTCTTACTCGTAAAGACTTAGAAGCTATCATGTCTAAAATAGGACAACCTAACCAGAAGTCCGCAATAGATATGGTAAACGAAATATCTAACGAAACAGAAAGAGAACTACATCAATATTACCTTGAAAATGTTATTAAACCTTCTGGTAACCCAGTTGATGATTTCAATAACGCAAAGGCAATGGTAGAGTCTATAACTCTTAGGAAACAATTAGAGTTACAGAACCTACGACCAGGTGTAAAGACTCACTCTTCAGCTAGTTCAGTTCAAATAAATACACAGCAAGTAAACTTGGAACTATCAGCAGATGAAAAAATGTTGCTAGACCATTCTAAAGGACTCTTAACCAAAGACGATATATTGAACAGCCGTAAAAAGTAATGCTATTAAAGAGTCAATTAACAAATTTAATTAACTCTAAAATATGGCAAAAGTATTTTCAATCGTGAGTGAGTGTAATCCACGCTTTTCAGCAACTAGTGTACTAGTAGCAGCGGGAACAGCTCAATCAATCGGAACAGGGACACCAACATTCGGTGCAGACGCAGCAGCGGCTTCTTGGACAGGTGCAGTGGCAATTGGAACAGACGGTAATGGAACAACAGCTCAAAGATTTACAGGTATAGCTAAATCAAACTCAACTGAAACAGCTTCAGTAGCAGGTTCAGTAGATTTGTGGTTGCCTTTACCAGGAATCATTTATTCAGGATTCGCTAAAACATCTTCAACAGCAGATACAGCAGCGGAAATTCAAGCTCTTTTCGGTAAAAGAGTAGTGTTTGATTTGACTTCATCTAACTGGACAATCGATGCAGGTGCTACTGATGCAGTAGCTAACTGTGTTGTTATCTACGGTGGTGACTCAACTAACCAGACACTTACATTCTTCTATCGTCCATCAGGAACTTTCTTGGATTACTCAATCTCTGCTTAATAATTATCAACACTAATAACTATAAAATAAAATGCAAAATAATTCATCAACAGGTAGTAACACTAACATAATGCAGTTAGTGCAAACTTACCTAGACAGACTTTTCACAGGAGAAGCTAACGAGGCACGTGAAGGTCAGGCAACTCGTCTTGACCCAGTAGTCTTTACACAAGACTCTGCTTCTAATGCTTTCGTAAACTCAACAGTACAAGGTGGTAATGGATATTTCCAAACTACTACTAACGATGTACCTACAGTTACAGAAGACTCAGTTAACGCTTTCAATGCTAAGGTAACTCCAGTATTGAACTTCTTAAAGAATCTTCCTATCTCTCGAACTTTCATGGCAGACCAGCAATTGTCTTCTGTGTCTAAACAAGTTAAAGAGGAAGGTAAATCTTGGGCAGCAACAACTGACAGAAATGCAGTTAATGTTTATGCTAACGGGTTCTCTTCTCAAACAACTGTAGACGGTGTAGCACTATTCTCTAACTCTCACGAGACAGCGAACGGTACAACTGTAGACAACTTAGAAACAGGAACTCTTACCGACGCAAACCTTAATAAAGTTGCTAACTCTTTGAGAACTCAGCTTAACCAATCAGGTGTGTCTATCGGTTACAACCCAGACTTCTTGTTTGTGCCAGTTGCTCTTCACCGAGATGCAATGTCAATTGCTAAATCAGTATTACGTGCAGGTGGTTCTACAAACGACCTAAACTACTGGTCAGAATTATTCCCAGGTATGAAAGTTGTTTACAACCGATTCTTGGATTTGTCAGGAACTGCTAACGCTCTAACTAACTACTTCGTAGGTGCAAAAAACCACGGTGTAACTAGATTCGACCGTGAAGGTTTCTCTTCTACAATGGTAGACTGGCAATACAATGCTAACGACCAATACATGTATAAAATGCGAAGTCGTGAAGCTGTAGATTCTATCTACTACAACGGATTAGTTGGTTCTAACGGAACTGTGTAATCTTTCCTTAGGTATCATCAGGAAACTGGTGGTGCTTATAGGGAAAATTAACCACCCTAATATATATATTATG
>OFQX01000651.1_pt1 | contig 10339 bp, 10 predicted proteins | sample 1542951 | NCBI WGS metagenome assembly OFQX01 (sample SAMN07774215, study PRJEB24372) | wastewater metagenome | isolation source: WWTP Novara (Effluent) | place: Italy: Novara | collected 2015-12
CGCCGCGGCCTCGAGCCGATCCACGGTCTCGAGCACCGTGGCCGGTGCGTCCGGGTACGTTGTGGCGCCAGCGCCCCATGACTTCGTCACGAGCACGGATGAACGCAGCCCGATGCCCTTCTCGCTCAGGGACCGGCGAAGCTCCGGCGCCAGGCTCTTCATGGCCGTGACCAGCGCTCGGGGGTTGCACGGCACGGTGACGAGGCTGTACTCGACGAGCTCGGCCTTCGCGATGAGCTCGCCGGTCTCGCCGACGTTGTACTCCTTGCGCTTCTCCTCGTCGTCGTTGATCTCGTGCGCCTTGAACCCGACGCTCGAGCCCGTGAGGTACCCATCGGCGTACATGTTGAAGATGCCATCGATGTAGTCCCCGTGCTGCTTACCGGCGAACTCGGTATAGACGACCAGACCGTTGACGCCAGAGAGCTTGCCCTCGATGTCCTCGATGGGCTCGATCCTCTCGCCGATGCTCCTGCCGATGGGCAGGTTCTGGTCGTGCTGCCAGAGCAGCACCGGGTTGCGAGCGTACTCCTCGAGCATCCAGCCCTCGGCGAGCACGACGTCACCGTCGCGGTCCACGTCCGGCGTGGAAGCGATGAAGCGCATGACGCGCTCAGGGTCGCGAGGCTCGCGGAGCTCCGCGCGCTTCACCATGAGCTCGACGCGCTTGGGGTCGAGGCGCACACCCTTGCGGATGACGCCGCCACGAGAGCCGCTTCGAACCGCCCGCTTCATCTGCGCCGCAGTGCTGGCACTCATTCCGAGTCTCCTTCGTCGTCGCCGAGGTAGTCCTGAGCGATGTTGTAGAACGAATCGTCCGCGTCGTCGCTCACCGGAGCCACGTCGCAGCGACAGTTGATGACGTCCTCCGCGTCGCCCTCGGGATCGAGGGGGAAGCGAAGCCCGTTGCTGAACTCCTCGCCGATCTCGACGATCTCGCCGTCGACCTTCTCGTGTGACTCGCGCACGTTCTTGTCGCGTGCGCTGATCCACTCGTGCTTGCCGACTCCGGCTTCCTTCATGGCCACGAAGCGAGCCCGGGTCGTGATCGACCCGATCTCCGTGCGTGCGATCGTGGTGGAGCGCGAGAGGCTCGTGTTGAAGGCCCCGCGCACGGTCTTCTGGATCTCCGCGAACGTGGCGCCCTCGGCCATGGCTCGCGTCACGGCCTTGCGCACGGTCTTCTGCACGGTCTTCGTCACGCCGGAGAGTCTCTCGGCGACCGGCTGGAGCAGGGACTGGACCTGCTTGGACTCGGGGTCCCAGCTCGTTGCCGAGCCGATCTCGTTCGCAAGGTTGTTCGCGGAGTTAACCGCTACGCGCTTGTAGTGAGGCATCGACGCGGCGACGAGCTTGTCGCGCCACTTGTCGAAGTCGAACAGCAGGTCTCGGACGCTACGCCCGAGCTCGGCCGCGTCCGCCTTGATCCTGATCTTGCCCGCCACGACGCACTTCTCTGCGGAGTCGAGACGCTTCATCTGCTCGGCTCGCAGGCCCATGAGCCAGCGGCGCACTACGCCGTCAAACTTCTTCTCCTCCGGCCGGTAGTGCTTCTCCTGCATCGCCTTCCAATAGGCGCCGCGCTGCTCCGGAGAGCGGCCACCGCCGATGCGGGCGGAACGACTCTGTCCGGCGGCGCCACGCCGCGTCGCATCGTCGACAGGATCGACGACGGACTTCGGTGCGGTCTCGACGTCGGCGTCGGAGCCTTCGGGGCCTTTCGGGGCCGGAGTAGACGCAGGCGCGGGACCCTGGGATGCCCCAGGGAGACCGAGATTCGGTGCTACAACGGTCGGAGCGGCCGGGAGGAAGATCCCCTTTGCCTGCTCCTCGTCCATACCAGGGATCGACGCGGTGGCGATCTTGATTGCGCTATCGACGGGTACGGCGCCGGCCTTCACCTGCGCTACGAGGTTCTGGAGGAACGCGGCCTGCTGGGAGTTGAACTGCGGGGGCTCGTCGAACTCGACGTCGCCCTGCGCCATCGCGTAGACCTCGGACGCAGGAACGGCAGTCGCGGGGATCTCCCACGCCTCCTCCTGCCACGGGTTGACCGGCATACCGAGCTGGAGGCGCTCGTTGACCTGGCTGGCAGTCCAGCCGGCCTTCATCATGTCGCCGCCGATCTTCATCGCGGACTCGAAGTCCGGCTGGAGCTCCGTCACGCCGCTCGTGTCGAAGTCGCACTCGTATCTGCCGCCGTCGCCGTAGAGGAAGAGCCCGCGATTGAGCCCACCGCTGATGCGACGCAGCGTCGGCACGAGCTTGCGAGTCCAGAAGCCGCGAGCCTCCTCGCGGGCGGTGGCGTAGTTGACGTCCTCGTAGATCCCGCTCACGCTCGGCGGGACACCGAACACCGTGTGGATCTCCTGGCGGTTCCACTTGCGCGCGTCGGCGAACTCCATGTCCTTGCGCGTCGTCTTGAAGCTCTCGTACTTGAGCCCGTTGTCGAGAACCGCGATGCGATCCTTCTTCGAGACGCCGCGATGCCGATCCTCGAAGGACCGGATGAGGTCGTTCTTTGCCGGGCCCGGCAACGGCTTGTCCGTCATCAGGAGCCCGCCCGGATCCGCACCGTTGGCGAAGAACGCCTGGTTATACAGGATCATCGCGACGTCGGCGTCGATCGTTGCCTGCGCAGCGAGCAACGGCGCGAGCCCGCGATAGTTGTTGTACGGATTCGGGTATCGGATCTGGATGATCTCGTGCGGCGCGTAGACCACCTCGGACGGAGTGCCCTCGTTCAGCACCCACCATGCCACGAGCTTGGTCCGAGGATCTACCTTGTGGCTCCAGTACTTCCCGTCGACAGGCCAGAGCTCTGCGGGGCTCTCGGACAGGGAGTCGACCCGTCCGTCCTTGCCTTCCTTTACGATGATCGCCTCTCCGCTCAGGGAGAGGTACGTGCCGACCATGTAGAGGAAGTCCTCCATCGACATGAGCGGGTTCGGGTCGGCGAGCACTTCTGCTAGCGCCGTGTTCGTGATCGCCTCGCCCTTCTTCGCTCCGCGCTTGCGCACGATGAGAGGGACCTGGCTGAGGTTGTGCGAGATGGCGCCGACGCACGCGAACACCGTCGCGTGCTGCTCCATCGGCCGCTCGAGCTTGGTCGAGCCCACCTGGAGGCGAAGCGCACGGAAGAATAGCAGGTCGTCACGCGTCGTGCCAACCATACCGCCCTTGGTACGCATCTCACCATTGACGGTGATGCGCCCCGAAGTGGGGCCGTCTTCATCGGCAGGAGCAGCAGCAAAAGGCTTGTGTGCCATCGTATCCTTACGCGACTACCCGGGTCCCTGGCGACCGGTGGCGTCGTGAGGAAGATCGAAAACGGTGCGGGAGCGCATCGGTCGCACGAGGGTCAGCTCGTCGAGAATCGCCTTGTCCGCTTTGGCGTCGTTCGCCATGTGTTCGCGCAACTGCTCATCCATGGATGCTACCAGCTGCGATAACTTTTCGCTGGAGCTGCGAATGGACTCCATCGCTATGACTTGCTTCTCCATCGCAACGGCCTGTGCCTGCTGATTCTTTATCGTACTCTCGACGAACGGCTTGACGCCGTTGTTGACGAGGGCACGAAGGAACCAGAAGAGCATACCGAGCAGGATGCCCGCGAAGCCGTAGTTCGCCAACGACTCAGCGGGGTTGCCGTCGATGGCCGCCACGACGGAGAGGTAGAACAACGAGAAGGCCATGGCAAGGTCGTACAAGGTACTTACTTCCACCGCAGCGTCGAAGCGTCGGTCCCGGCCTTGTGGATTCCGAAAGCGCCGGACGTCGACCACACGGCGACTTCGAACAGCGCCGCGCCGCCCTCTCCCCATCGCGCGACGAGGTAGGGACGAACCACGTACAGGAGCAGCACGATCCAGGCCGCGATGGCCGTGATCATACCGGGGCTCTGCCAGAGCGTCGTCTGCACGGTACCCGGAGGCGGCGTCGCCGGCGAATCATCCCGAGGCTGCCCGGTCAAGTCAGCCTTCATGTCCTTCTCCACGGCAGAGACGGCCGGCTCGGCCGGCTGCGCCGGCAGGGGCGGTACCACGTCGCGGTTGGGATCTTCGGGTGCCATGAAGCGTACCTCCGTGTGAGAGCTCAGAGAGCGCGAACGGCCTTCACGCCGAAGGCCGCTTCGACGTTGATGAGGTGGTTCGCATACGTGAAGTCCTGGCGCCGACCATCAGAGGTCGTCACGAACCCGCCTGCGAAGAGCAAGCCGATCTGCCAACCATCGGTGTCGATGATGAGCGACCCGGAATCTCCGCCTGCGCTGAAATCCGTGGCGATGCCGCCGGTGATCTCGAGCTGGTCGTTGAAGCGCGGCGTGAACAGGTCCATTGCGACCGGCAATCCGTCCATCTCCGTTGCAGTGATGCGGCCACGCTGCGCACCGGTCGTGCGCCCGCCCTTGATGACCTCGCGGCCCAGGTCGTCGGGCGTCACCGCGCGCGAGCCGCGCATGTTGCCATACGCCGGGTTGAACCCGAGCATGCACTTCACGCGGGAGTCGACCCGTGCGATCGCGGCGTCGACGAGGTTCGGCGCCGTCGGCGAGTAGGGGACGAACTGCGTGAGGGTGCACACGAAGTCGCCGGGAGAGTTGGTGCCGAAGGGCTGACCGATCTGCCATCCCGGGGACGCGCGCCCCTGGTCGGCGAGCACGTGCGAGTTGGACAGGATGTAGAGGACGCCGGCCGCGTCACGGACGAAGCAGCCGAGCGTGCCGACGAAGTTCTTGTTCGCCATGCCGACCTGAAGGCCAGGCACGAGCGGGCGCTTCCGCGACTGGTAATACGCGGGCGACGTGCGGCGCTCGACCGTGATGATCTTCACGTCGGCTTCGCCCGCCGCGCGCTGCCGCAAATCCTCGCCCAGCGCAGGGTCGCTGGTGCGGATGGCGACGACATGCTCACCGTCGTCGCGCCGCGAGAGTCCCAGTGCCACGTCCTTCGGCATCGGCGGCTCGGTTGACGCGTAGAACGACAGCATGCCGGGCTCGGTGGCCTGCGCGCGGATCTCCTCCGCGATCTCCGCCTTGAAGGCGCGTACGGATTCGAGCTTCATCGTACCTCCTCCACAGGGGCGAACCCCTTCTCGGTCACCTTGCCGGAGACGATCGCGGCGAACACCGCGTACTCCTTGCCGTCCGCGGCATCGCGAACGAACCAGACCCAACGCGCCGCAAAGCGCGCCGGGTCGCTGGGGATGCCGCTAGCGGGAATCTGCTGCGACGGCTGACCGAGCACAGCGATGAGCTGCGCCTCGGTGTCGCCGACGGAAATCTTGGAGAGGGCCTCGGCGACCGTGGTCGGCGCAGGCGTGACCGGCGGTGTGACCGGCGGCTGAGTGGGGGGCTTTGGCTGAGTGGGAGGCAGCGGCTGCGCGGGAGGCTGCGCAGGGTAGATCGGCGTCCACGTCGAGCCGCACGCCGTGAGTGAGAGCACGGCTGCGGCGACGAAGGCCGCCGCAGCCGTGAACCGGGACTTCCGGATGGAGAGCATCGGCGCGTCCTAGCGCGAACCCGGGGGAAGGCACTCGCGGCCGACGCACGCGACCGGAGAAGGGGGTGCCGCGGGCGGTTCGCATCCGGGCGCCTTCTGGGGAACCGGCGCGGCCTGCGGAGGAGGCGCCGGCGCGTACTGCACGGGTGCGCAGTAGGGTGCCTGCCTCGGAACGAAGTACTGCGGCGCAGGCGCAGGGGCGAGCGGTGCGTAGGTGTAGCTCATGCTCGGCGTCGGAGTCGGGAACAGGGCTTCCATCGAGCAGCGTAGGAAGTTGCCGAAGCACATGACCACGTTGCCGGGGATCGCGAGGCCCGTACGTACCACCTCGGGTGCTCCGGTCTCGAACTTCACGCCGGTGGGCTGCGCCATGATGAGCTGCGTCGCGGGCTGAACGAGCTGGATCTGCTGGACGGGAGCGGCCTGGGAACACGCACTCTGCTGAACCACGGGCGCGTACTGCTGCACGGGCACGCTCTGGTAGCACGCGCCCTGCGGCTGGGCGTACTGCGGCGCGTACTGCTGCGCGGGCGCGGCGGAGACGCTGGCGTACTGGGGAGTCGAGCAGCCGACGAGCAGGAACATGGGGGCGACCGCGAGCAGGATCAGCAGCAGCGGCAAGAAGCGCCGCAAGGAAGACAGGGAACGCATGGGATCTTCTCCTGGAGGTTGAAAGGGAAACGCGAACACGAACACAGACTCACGCGAGTGGGGACGTCGTTTCGGGCTCTCTCGGAAGGGGCGAACCAGGAGTAGTCACCTGTTCCTCACCCTCCTACTGGCCTCTACTGTCGAAGGGCTTCGAGCCTTTACTCGGACGCCCCCACCGGCATGCGCAGCGCTTACACGCTACGAGGGCTTCGTCTCGTCGGACGAAGCCTTCTCCGACTCGGCCTTCGCCTTGTCGGCGGCGGCCTTCTCCTCGGCCTCGAGCGCCTCGAACTCCGTGCGCTCCAGGGCCTCGTGGATGGACTCGCCGGGGCGAACCGCGACCTCGGTGAACTTCACCGGAACCTTGGTGACCTCGGCCGAGTCGGCGACCAGGGCCGGGTCCTTGATCGCCGCCTCGGCTGCGGTCTCCTTGGCCTGAGCCGAACGAGCCTGGGCGAGGCGCTCGAGCTTGGAGACGTGCGCGTCCTGCTCGTCGCGGGTGAGCGCGATGGTCTCGCACGGGAGACCGACGAACTCGGGGTGCGAGTCGCAGAACTGAGTCAGCGCCCGCGACGCGGTCTCCTTGTCGTTGTAGGCGCGACCTGACGGGTCGTCGGTGATGGTGAGCGTGTGCTCGTTGAAGATCTGGAAGATCCACGAGGCACGGTCTGCGGTCTGGAGCAGCATCTTCTTCAGCACGGTATGGAACTCCTGGTGAATGAGCTAGTGAGGCGAGAGCGAGAGAGGGCCGGCGGCGAGGTAAATCCTGCTCGCCGCCGGCCTATGGCCTAGTCGTCGCTAGTCGACTACGCCATGTTCCGCGACATGGAGATGCTGCGCACGGTGCAGGCCTTCGCCGCCACCGCCGACGCCTGCACGCCCACGTAGGGGATGAGGTCGATCGCGTCGGTGAGGGCCGTCGAGGTCCCGACCAGCACACCGTTGATGTAGAACTTCGCGACGCGCGCGGAGTCGATGATGATCATGAGCCGGTACACGGTCGACGTCGCGACGGTGACGCCGGAGTCCGCGCTCGTGTCCGCGTTGGCGATCGAGTAGACGCACTGCCACTTGCCGGAGTTGACGCCGGCCTCGTAGCGGAAGAACACCGCGTTGTCGTCGGTGGCGACGACGGGCGTGTTCGTGAGCTTGAGCCCCGCCCACAGGATCATCGCCGTGATCGCCGCGCCGGTCTTGATCGTGGCGCGCCAGTGCGTCTCCTGGTCCGTGCCCCACGTCATGCTCGACCACGCGGTCTGCTTCGTGTCGAGGTGCGGACACAGAATCGCCTGGTCCCCCGACGCACCCGCCGTGGTCAGGGTGATGCCGCCCTCGGGGTCAAACGCCGCGAGCGCCGACGTCATGTTCGTACCCAGGACCTCGAAGTCCAGGTTCGAGTTGACGGCGATGGCCGCGTTGAGCAGCGGAGCCTGCTGGAAGAACTCCGTGAGCACGCGCCGCCCGCCGAGGTTCAGGCCCTCGACGTAGAGGTCCTTCTCCGGGCGGACGAGGCTCGCGTCGCGGAAGTTCTGGAGGGCGTAGGCGCCGCGCCGCGAGAGCGGCGTGACGAGATCGGATTCGAGGGACTGGCTGCTCATGGTATGTGAAGATCCTGCTTGCGTCGAGTGGGGTGGTGTGCTGCCGAGACGGGCGACGCCCGCCGTCTCAGGAGATTGCTACGAGCGTCTCGTAGCCTAGCCTACGAGGGTGACGCTCGGTCTCGCGTTCCGTTCCCTGGCGGAGAGCATGACGATCGCGTCGCCAGCGTCCGGGCTGTTGCCCAAGCGCCGGCGAATCTGCTCCTTGTCCTCGATCTTGAGCGACCCGTCGGAGCGGAAGCTGTACTTCGTCGCGGTGAGGTCGCGACATGCCTGCGCATACTTCTTCGGGATGGACAGGCGATGGGTACGCACCCGCTCACGGGTCGCCCAGTAGAGCTCCGCGCGACGGTTGATGAACTCCGTGTCGCCGAGCAACTCGTAGTTGTCACCGGCAGGGCCGGCGCCGAACTGGACGTCGTTGACGTAGTGGCCGAGCTCACGGCAGCGATCGATGACCCCGCCGCCGACTCCGTTGCCGTCTACGTTCACGTTCTCCCAGGGGATGTCATACTCCTCGACGGCGTGAGTGAGCTTGCCGCAGGACGTCATCAGGTCCTGGCCCTGCCAGGAGAGCATCAGGATGACGCGGCCGTCCTCCTCGACGGCGAGGTAGTTGAAGTCCATGCCGTAGCGAGCGACGTCAAGCGCGGCGAACATGCCCTCGCCCGTGTTCGGGCGCAGCGCGTGCACGGCCTCGAGCTGCGCCAGCGAGAGGACGCAGTCCTCGGACACGGTGGGGAACTGTCCCAGCACGCGCGCCTGGTACATCGGGGAGTCCTCTCCCCACTTCTTCTTCGTATCCTCGACCCACTTGCGCGACACGGCGCCGGGGATGACCTCGCGGTCCTCGGTGACGTTGGGATGGTCCAGGCACGATAGCGTGTGCACGGTCCAGTCCACGGGGTTGTGACAGGCGTCGAAGGCCTCGCCGGTGGAGTAGATCGGGTTCAAAATCGCGAGCCACTTGGGATGCGCCGAGCCCATCATGGACTCACCCGCGACCCAGATGTCTCGCTCGACGCCCTGCGCCTCGTCGAACACCAGAAGGATGTGCCGCTCGTGGCCGCCCTGGAAGTTGTTGCTGTTATTCGTGGAGACCGCGACCGCGTTGTGCTTCTCCGAGAACCAGAGTCCTGTCTTGCTCAGCGCGTTCAACGGGCCCAGGGGGGACCTCGAGGAGCGATAGAGCCGGCTCACCTCGGCCCAGAGACGCTCGCGGACTTGGAACTGGCTCGACGACGTGCAGATGTTCAGGCTCTTGTACAGGCACACGTGCGCCAGCGTAGCGCACGCAGCGAGGAACGTTTTCCCAACCCCGTGCCCCGACTTCACGATCACCCTCTGGATGTCCGGGTCCGCGAGGTCCTCGAGGATGAGACGCTGCTGCGTGGTGAGCGTGCGTACTCCCACCACCTCCGTAAGCCAGGAGGCCCAGTCGCGCCGGTATCGTTCGAGGGTGGAGCGGAGCATGTGCTACGAGTCGTCGTCCTCCGCACCCTCGGCGTCGATGCCGACTTCCTTGAGGATCTTTCTCACCTTGGCGGAGCGACTGACGGTCAGGGACCAACCGTCCGAAGAGACCTCGTAGTCGATCCCTGCCTCGTCGAGCGCATCCTTGAGATCGTTGAACGCCTCGCTCGGAGGAGAGTTCATCGCCTCCTCGACGGTGATCTCTGCTCCGTCGTCGGTGTAGGTGGCCTGCTTCGTGCGCACGGCGCCGGCGCTCTTGTCCTCGTCGTCTGCGCTCTCCTGCTCCAGCTCGCCCTCGTAGTTTGCCAGCGCATTGCGAAGGTCGTCGAGGGCGTTGAGGTAGTCCGGGATGGCGCCGAGAATCGCGTCCTGGTACTTCTGGGCTAGCGGCCCCGAGCACTCCGCGGAGGCGACGGAGTCCTGCGCCTCCTCGACAATCCGCTTCCACTCGTCTACCTCGGCGTACGCCTGGGCGAGATTCTCCGGCCCGACGTTGATGCGTGCGCCGAACAGCTTCTCGTAGTGGCTCGGATAGATCGCCGCGTTCTGGAAAATCAGGTGCCCATCCAAGAGGGGATCGTCACCTTCCCAATCGTCGGCGGTCGTGTCGACGCCCGAGTCGCGCTCGTCCTGCGCGACGGCGTACGAGGAATCCGCGAACAACGTCTTCACCACCATGTACGCCTCGCGGGCCGTCTCCGCCGCGTCGAAGATTTCCGCGAAGGAATCGTCGACGCTCTTGGTGTCGACGGCGGGGGCGCTACGCTCGACCGTCTCACCGTCCATGAGATCGGTGATCTGGATGCTGTCGGCCCGAATGTCGTGAATGTGGGACTCTACCACGGCTCAATCTCTGGATGCCAGACAGACATGGGTTTCATCATGGAAGACGGTGAGGCTGAGGTCTCCAAGTTCGACCAGATGGACTACGTCCTCATGGGTGACATTCACAAGAGACAGTCGTTCCGAAGCGGGCGGATGCAGTACCCGGGATCGCTGATCCAACAGAACTATGGAGAAGAGCTCGTCAAGGGCTTCCTCCTCTGGGACATCAAGGATAAGACGGAGTTCTCAACAGAGTTTTATCCTGTCTCGGCGCCCGGTAGGTTCTATACG
>OFQX01000653.1_pt1 | contig 10317 bp, 13 predicted proteins | sample 1542951 | NCBI WGS metagenome assembly OFQX01 (sample SAMN07774215, study PRJEB24372) | wastewater metagenome | isolation source: WWTP Novara (Effluent) | place: Italy: Novara | collected 2015-12
TCTTCCGATCTGGCCGTGGCAGTCCACTCGCCGCCGCCGAACGCCAGCGGGATCGTGTCCTCGTCCCACTGGCCGAGCACGAACGACAGCGTGTCCTCCACGGACGCCACGACGTAGCGCACCGGCTGGAACGACTGGTGCATCGTGATCGGGTTCACGGTCGGCGTGTGGGTGAACACGGCGCCGTCGTCGGTGGTGTAGCCGACGTCGGTGAAATCGGCGTCGAGTGTCGCGTCGATGTCGACGGGGATCGGGGTTCCGACCGGTGCCGTGTAGATGTGGAATCCGGCAGCGATCAGGATCGCTTCGGGGGTTTCTGCGCCCATGGGGGACCTCCTTGAAGGGCAGACCCCGCCGGGCTTCGGCGGGGTCGGTGGCTAGCTGGTTTCGCCCCGGAGATCGGGGAGACGGGTGGTCCGGCGTCAGGAGCCGGACGACATGCCGGGGTGCAGCACGGCCGCGGCGTCGAACGACGCCCGGGGTGCAGCCCGGTTGACTTCTTCGCCGTCCTCGGTGAGTGAGGCGACGACGTCCTCAGTGGTGCGGCGGATGCCGCCGGCGGTGACCTTGCCGGCGACGATCGGCCCGGCGGTCATGTCCCATGCGTTCCTGGCGAACCGCTGCGTGAGCAGGGCACGGATCGTCTCGGCGATCGTCCACGTCGCGGACTGCGGGCCACCCCACACGTCGAACTGGAACAGCGTGCGGGCCGCCCAGTGGGCGAACGGGGTCGCGGTCGGGTCGGTGACCTGCGTGACGATGACGAGCGGGAACGCCTTCGAACGGGACGGCATGACCGTGTAGACCCGGTCGTCGATCAGCTCGATGATCTCCGGTTGGTCGCGCAGCCACTCCGACATGGCGGCGAGCCAGTCGGGGAGGATGACCAGGTCGTCACTCACTTCGGATCGAAGTCCCCGTTGGCGGCCGCTGCGGTCCGCAGCGTGCCGTGGGGCCGTGTGTGCTTCGATCCCCACTCGATGATGTGTCCGGCGAAGTCGACCGTCTCGGCGCCGACGCCGCGGTCGTCGTCGAACACGCGGAAGCTGCGCCGGTAGTAGCCCTTGTCGACGGGTGCGATTCTGGCGGCGTCCGTCGTGATGTCCCCCGCAACCGCCAGGAGCTCCGGTGTTGCCGCCGCGGTCACGACCTCAGCCATGTTCGGTGCCGGCAGGAAGCTGGACATCACGACATTCGCTTGATCTGGGCACCGACGTACACGGCGTCGCCGGTGATCGGATGCACGTGGGCGTGGGGCGGTCCGAGGACCTCGAACACGACGCCGTTGCAGTCGCGGAACCGGTCGACACCAGTGACGGGCGTGCCGGCCGGCAGGTACAGGTCGAGAACGGCGGTCTGCCAGTTCTCGACGCCGACGGTCTCGGAGCTGTCGCCGCGGGCGTCGGAGCGATCCACCCAGTAGCGGACCGTTGTCTCCGTGGTGACCTCGGTCGGGTCGCCGTACTCGTCGACGTCGCCGTCTGCGACCGCGACCAACGTGCCGGTCAGGTTGAGGAGTCGACTGACGTCCATGTGCGTCCCTCCTCCACGAGTGCCCGCATCCGGGCCGGCTTGCGTTGGGCGCCCTGGTAGCGACGGAACAACGCCTGGCCTTCGGTCGACCCGACCGAGTTGGACTGTCTCGCTGCCAGCGGGTGCCACAGGTGCCACAGATCCGTGGATGCCCGCCACGGGCGGCCGGCGATGGCTGTGAGCGCCAAGGCCCACGAGTCGTCCTCTTGGCCCCAGTTGCGGAACCGCATGTCGAGGGGGCACTCGTCGTAGAGCTCGGCCGACAGGACGACGATGCCGCCGCCGGCTCGACCCCTGTACTTCCTGCGGGCCAGTGGAGCTTTCGTGTCGAACGGGTTGCCCGCGTAGACGTCGCTCGATGCTTCCTCGGTGAGACGACGAACGTGCAGGTGTGGTACCACCCACGGTGCGGTGTCGAGGTGGGCGACTGCATCGGCGAGGTTTTCGGACCAGACGTCAGCGTCGGCGACTACCAGGACGTCACCGTCAGCCCGGTCAAGTCCATCAGCGACGGCTGCCGCCTTGCACCACGGCCCGTCGTCGTGGACTCCGGTGACCACCTGCCAGTCGGGGTGGACTTGTGCGTATCGGTCGAGCACCCATCCGAGGGCACGTTCACGGTGTGGGCATCCGGCCCGCCACGGGATGACAACAGAGACGGTCACGGCGCCGGGTCGTAGATGAGCGTCGGGTCGGTGGTCGGATCAGCGGTCCAGAACCACATGCGGAACACGTCATGGATTGCCTCGTCGCCGTGGGCGACCATCAGCTGGTGGTAGGCACGCCAGTGAGCGCCGGCATCCTCGGGGAGATCGGTCGCCGCGTAGGCTTCGGCGCCATTGCGCGCCTTGCGGGCCATCTGCTCCGGTGAGCGGTAGGGGAAGTGGCGGACGACGAGGAGACCGTCGACCCGGTCAGCTGGTACGTCGTAGGTGGCGTCGTGGTTGCCCTGGGCGATGACGAGATCCGGGGCGCAGCGGACGGCGATCTTCGGGAGCGGCGCGGCCTTTCGTCGTCGCCACCCGATCCGCCCCACGGGGTCGTCCAGGTCGGCATCGGCGCCTGTGGCGACGTGGTCGTACAGGGCGGCGGTGGCGATGTGGGAGCTGTGCTGCTCGAGGACGTCAGCGATGCGTCCGTGTGGCGAGTACCACCACTCGTCAGCGTCGAACGGGATAACCCACGTGGCGTCGAACTCGACCCTCGCCCGCTCTGCCAGCGCCGTCATCTTGCGGGACTGGTAGTAGGCCGGGTCCGGATCATCGACCACCGTCACCGGTAGCCCGTCGAGGATGTCCCGCGTCCCGTCGGTCGAGTTGTTGTCGGCGACGATCACGGCGTCGACCTGGCCGCACATGTGGGCGACCGTTGCGGCGACGATGTCGGCCTCGTCCTTGACCATCGACACCGCGACGACCGTCACCGCTCAATACCCCGTGCCGACACGTTCGTGGCCGATGTGGTGAACCCACTCACCGCTCGAGCGGTCGCCCCAGAATCCGACCACTGCGTTCGGATCGCGGAACTGCTCGATCCCGAACCGGCCTTCGGAGTGTGCGCCGTCAGGCCACTTCCGTTCGCAGAGCTCCCGGCGGTACAGGCTCGGGTTGGTTGTCCAGAAGCGGCGATGCTCCAGCCAGTGGTGCTCACCGTCGGTGCAGTCGTCGTAGGCGTCGGGGTGCTGTTCGATGATCCCGCCGGCGGCGCGTTCTTCGGCGTTCCACGGCTGACGGCGGAGAGCGAGCTGCAGAAGCTGGGGCTGGGCGGCGAGCACGCTGCCCATGGCGTCCAGGTCGACGGGGCGGGTGAAGGTGAAGTCGTCCTCGAGGTGGAACACGAACCGGACCGGCAGGTCGCGGACGTGGCGCCATGCCCGCTGGATGGCTCCACCGAACCCGGCGCGGTCGCCGCCGATGACGGTCCATTCGGGGTACCGGTCGGCGAGCCCGTTTCGATGTGTGGTGTCACCCGAGTCGTCGTGGATGACCCGGTGCGTGATGGAGCCGACGAGGGCGGTGTCGGCGGAGGCGATGGCGTCGTGGATGGTGTCTCGACCGTCGGTCATCACGAGTAGCGCGATCACACCGCCACCCCGTTCGCCTCGGCGATCGCCCTGTGTGCCGCCAGGCGCTCCTCGCCCTGGACACTGCGGTTGCGGGAGTCAGTGCGGACGTGCGCCCGGTAGATCGCACCAGGGACGGGCGTGAAGGACGCTCCGGCGAGGTAGCAACGCAGCCACAGGTCCCAGTCTTCGGACCAGGTGAAGTCGCGCCAGCCGCCGACGCCGGTCGCCATGTCGGTGCGGACGAGAGAACCGACGATCAGCCAGTTGCCCTGCGGGAGACATCCGGTGTGGCAGCGGTGGTGGTGGCCGGCGACCCGCGGCATCCGCGGTGATCGCTTGATGCCGTTGGCGTAGACGTAGCGGACAGCGGGGGCGAGCACGTCGCCGGAGGCTCGGGACATGGCGTCGAAGTAGCCGGGCTCGAGCTCGTCATCGGCGTCGAGGTGGCACACCCATTCGGTCGTGACCTGGGCCAGGGCGCCGTTGCGGGCGTCGTGGAGGGTGTCGGCGTGGCAGTGGATGACGGGGACTCCGAGGGCCTCGGCTGACGGGATGGCCCGCTCGATGGCGAGGTCTCGCCAGGTGTCGTCGCCGTAGGTGCCGACTGCGACCGTCACGTCCACAGGCGTTGCCTCCGCAGGAACACGCGCCGACCTCGGCGCATCCGGTCGCATTGCTGGGCGTAGATGCGGTCCATCGGCGCCTTCGACCAGTTCGGGTGCAGATGTTCGACGTGCGAGTCGAAGGCGAACGCCCAGGCGTCGCGATGCTTCGCTGTGGCGACGAGCTCGTCGTCGCACCACTCGTGCGGGTAGCCCTCGTGGAGCAGCTTCCCGGGCTCGTCGATCGTGCCGAACTCGGTGATGTAGTCGCGGGTGACGAGGCTGTGCGTGGCGTGGTCGCCGGCCATGACCCGGGGCGAGCCCAGGTCGTTCGTGCCGACCACTCCGACACCGGGGGCGAAGCAGGCGGTCGCGGCGTCGAGCCAGCCGGGGTGGAACAGGAGGTCGTCGGCACCGGTGAAGATCAGCGGCGTGAACGTCGCCGAGATGCCGGCGTTGATCTTGCGGGCGTAGTCACCCGGGAACGGGCCGTCAACGTGCAGCTGTTCACCGCCGACAGCGTCGACCGCGTGGTGGACTTCGGTGTCGCGTGGCGAGCACACGAACAGCACCGCGGCGTCCGATGTCGCCCGGATCGATTCGACCACTGGGGCCACACGGTGAGGTCGTCCCAGCATCGGGACGATGACCGTTACTCCGAGGTGTTCGGCCACGGACCCATCGGGATCGGATCACCACCACCGGCGACGTTCATGTAGATGTCGTCGGGGTCGGTGCGGGGTGCGTACGGGGATTCGATCGTGACCGCGCCGAGCGTGGACTTGCCGGCGGCACGGCGGATCGATGCTCGTTCCGCCTTCGTCAGGTACACGTCTGGGGACGAGTTGGCGAAGGTGACGTTGTAGGACCCGATCCCCTCGGCCTGGACGGCTTGCGGGTTGTCAAGGGACCGCTGCACGGCGCGGCAGCAGATCGCCACGACGATGTCGGGCACGGTCTCGAGGTTGCCGTCGTCGTCGAGCCAGTCCTCCGGGGAGGCGACGTCTCGGATGAAGGCGGAGGCGTCGTCGAGGGCCGCCTGCGCTCGCGACGCATCGGACGTGTTGACCCCTCGGGCCTCCAGGTCGTCAGTCGTCGCGAGCGCAGGCGATGCCATCAGCTCGCGCCCTGGAAGTTGATGCGGACGGCCCGCACGTTGCTCGAGCCGTCGTCCTCCACCGACGTGCAGCCGGCGAAGGTCGACACGACGGACCGGTCACGCAGCTTCAGCGCCTCGTAGTCCCGGATCCAGCGCAGCGCCAGACCGGCCTCGGAGGTGCGGGAGCCCGACACGACACCGTCCGGCACGACCGGCGCGAGGTTCGCGAAGGCGAACGCGGTCGGGTGGAAGGCGTACGCCACCTCGGGGTCGATGGCGTTGGATCCCACGATCGTGAACCCGGCCGCCTTGGTGATCGTCGCGTCCTGCAACGCGTTGGTCGCCGGCGCACCGATTGAGTCGGCACGGATGAACTTGTCGTCCGTGAGGAGCTCGGCCTCGATGTCGGAGCCGACCAGCAGCACGCGACCGTCTCGAGGGACGTTCGCCACGTTGAGCAGCCGGCGAGCATCGACGAGGGTGCCCCACATGCCGTTCGCCGAGTCGGCGATGTTCAGCTCGTCGCCGTAGGTGGCGCCAGCCATCGTGGTGGCGATGAGGTCCTCGACGCCGCGAGCGACACCCTTGACCTGCGGCATCAGCACCTGCTCGGCGAAGTCGACGATGTCCAGCGTGAGCTGCTCGTCGGTGATCGCCGCTGCGTGGTAGATGTCGTGGTCGAGGGTGACCGGGACGCTCGTCTCGGTCAGGTCGTCGACGGTGATCTCGCTGGCCCGGTTGTTCCGGAACGTGTACTCACGGGCAGTCGCCACGGCGGGAAGCCGCAGGGTGACCGTGTCGTTGTAGGCGCCCTGGAAGTTCGCCGAGGCGTAGCTCCAGACCAGCTTGGGGAGCACGATCTCGCGCTCGAGCAGCTTGAGGGCCATACGGTCGATGACCGTGGCCTTCAGGAAGGTGTTCGCCATGGGGTGACCTCCTTGTGGTCATGTGATGTGGACCGCGGTCGACCACATGGCGGGGTCGTGCGGGGATTCAGAACCGGCGAGATCGGGCCACGACTGCGTCGAGGTCCTCGTCGGACGGTTCCGGTGCGGCGCCGGGAACGGCGCCGGGGGTGAGGCGTTCCGTGGGCCGACGTGTCGGCTTCGGGGTGGCCTGCGATTCGGCGGGGCCGTACAGCTCCTCGGCGTCCGCCAGGAGCTCGTCGACCGTGTCGCCCTGCAGCCGGGCGACCTGCGCCGGTGTGAGCGATGGGCGTTCGGCGCGTGCCTCGGCCAGGAGCGCCCTGCGCTCCGCTGCCTCGGCCCGTGTCGCTGCGACGGCGGCCTGCTCGGCCAGCCGTTCCCCCTCGGTCTTGGAGGCGTCCTCGAGCTCCTTCGCCTTCTTGGCGAGGGGTCTCAGGTCGTCGCGCTCCTTGCGAAGGTTCTCGATGAGCTTCCACGCCGTGTCCGGGTCGAAGTCGGCGTCGTCGCCCCACGGCTTCTTCGCCGGGGGTGGCTCCGGGTTGGGGTTGGGGTCTGGCGTGTCCGGGTCGACCTGCGGCTCGGGCGCGTCGGGGTTCGGGTCATCTGGCATGGGTTGGCCCTCCTGGGGCGGTGAACCTCGACCACCTGGGTCGAGGGGACTGGCAGGGTTGTCAGCGATACGCGGGTTCCGCACTGCAGGAGCACCCGTCGTGCGCCTCGAAGTGGACGGTGTCGTCGGAGTAGACGGCGCCGCGGTCGGCGAGCATCGAGCAGAACTCGCACGCTCGGCCCGAGGTGACGCGGGCGTACCCGACCGCTTCGGGATCGGACGCCACGGTGGTGGCGATGGTCTCTCGGCCACCGTCGAGGGCTTGGCGGAGGCTGGCGGCGGCCATGCGGGCCTGTGCGATGTCGGTGGCCTGGGTCAACGCCATCCCTCGGGACATCGCCGACTTGAGGGCCACGGGGCCGGTCACGGTCAGCGACGTGGCGACCCGCCTGGGGTCGAACACTGCGAGCGTGGGGGTCGGGCCGTCGAGGGTGCCGAGCTGGGTCGCCCGGAACACCCGGAGGTAGTCAGCTGCGAGCACCGCCGACTGACGGTGTTGGGCACGAACGAGCGGGACGGCCGCCTGCAACCACGTCGGGGTCGTCGCACCGAGGTCCTCGACGTCGAGGAGGTTCCACACGGCGAGCATCTGGGTGGCGGTCTGGGCGCCGATACGGGCTTGGGCGAGGCGGTGAGCTTCGGTGAGCCGGTTGGCCGCCACCGGCTACACCGCCGGGATCGGCTCGTCCGGTGAGGTCTGACCGCTGACGAGCTGGCGGAGCAGCGTGTCGAGCTCCCCGCCTTCCTCTGCGATCGAGGTCCACCGGGCCAGTTCCTCTTCGGTGATGTCGGGGATCCGCTCCCACAGCGCCCGGGGCGGCACGGCGAGGAGACTGGACAGCTTGCCGAGGGCGTCGACTGTGGCGGCGAACGAACGGGCTTCGGTGTCGCGCCACCGGACCTCCGGTGACTCCGGTGGTTCCATGCCCATGCCGATGGAGATGAGCTCGAACAGCTGCTCGGTCGATTCGCCGAGCGACGTCTCCAGCTCGTTGATCTTCCGGCGGGACGACGACTCCGCAGCGACGAGCGCCTCCGCTGACAGGTTGACCATCTGGCCGACCAGGTTGTGCGGCGGCACCTGCGACAGCACACCGAGGTGTTCGAAGGTCGCCTCCCGGGACTTCAGGTAGCCGGACAGGTCGGTCTGCTCGAACTCGCCGACCTTCACCGCTTCTGGGTCGCCGTCAGAGTCGAACGTCCACAGGCGTGACGCCGCTCCCTTCGCCTTCGTGTTCTCGTCCTCGGTCGTCCATCCGATCACGTACCGCTGACGGAACGCCGCGTAGTGCTGGGCGACCAGCATGTCGAACGTCGTGAAGTCCAGCTGGTCCTGCAGGGCGATGATGTCGTGGAGCTCGGAGGTCGACTCGTCGTCGAGGTCGGGGACGTTGCGGTACCGGACCACAGGGCATACGCCCATGCCGTGCTCGGCGACGCCGTCCTCGACGAGCTTCGAAACACGCTCGTTGTCGGAGTTCTTGCCTTCGGTCAGCGTGTAGATGCGGGACTCGTCGTACAGCTTCCACTCGGCGCCGAGCTGCCCGGTGGCCTCCAAGGCGTACACGGGCCAGTTCGGATCGTCGCCGTACGCCACGGTCAGACGTCGGGGCGACAGGCTGCGCACCACCGGGTACGGGTCACCCTTCAACACCAGGTCGTACGACGCCCCGTAGGCGAACGTCGACCGCCATGTCGCTGACTGGCCGGCGTTCTTCCGGTTCGCCCGCCAGGCGTCCCACTGCTCGAGGTTGTCGGACTCCCCCTCAGCCCGATAGCCATCGACGAACAGCGACTGGGCGGGGACGGAGATGACGAGGCGGCATACGTTGATGCGGGACATTGCCGCCATGTTCCGCACCTCGGTCGGCACCCCGTTCGGGATGCACGCCGGGAGCTCCTGGGTGCCACGCCAGTACGAGTGGTATTTGTCGAGCGTCGGCTGTTCCGCCGCCCGCATCTCCCACATCTTGTTAACGACGAAGGCGAGTTCTTCAGCGTTGAGCAGGTCAGCCATGTGATCGACCTCCGCTCACTGGAACGACGCGCGGACCGTGGCCCGCTTCGACTTCAACGTCATCAGCGCGAACAGCGCCAACGTCACCGCCTGCAACGGAGCCACATCCACACCCTCAACCCGCGGGTCGAACGTCTGACCGCCAGCGGTGCCGACCGCCTTGAGCTCCGCGTTCTCCACCGCGATACCCAAGACCGTCTGACCCTGATGCGACAGCGACGGCTCACCGTCACCCTCATCGGTGCGGCCGGCGAACCCGTCCAAGAACATGCCGACCGCTTGCGCCTCCTGCCGAGGAGACACCTCCCAGAGCTGGCACCGCTTCGACCGCACCTTCGGAATCGTCCGCAACTCCGGAATCAGCGACCCCGCCGGTGACGCCGGATTCACCGCCAACCCGACCGGCGACCACTTCTCGATCAGGTCCTCGACCGCTGCCTTCGCTCCCTCGGTGCCCCGCATCGACCGGGCCACCACCAGATGCCGCGTCACACCGTCGGAGCGCATCCCGACGAGCCCGACGTGTGTCCACTGTCGGTCTTGCGACGTCGCAACCGCGAGCGCCACCGGTGACGGACGCCCCTCGAGCTCCACGACCTCGGCGGAGATCGCCAGGTCGGCCCAGGCGTCGAGGTCGAACAGGCCACCACCGGGACCGTCCGAAGGCGGATCCCACACACCCAGATGCTCCCGAGCGAACGACGCCGGCCCCAACCGGAGCAGCTGCTCCTCGAGGAACGCCATCCCACCGCCGCGACCGGCGGCGACCGCCGGGTTGGCTTCCCGCCACCGGTCACGGTCGTACACGTCGACCGCCGGCTGCACGACCCTGCCGTTGTCGCCCAGCGTGATCCGCTCCGCCGTGTGACCGACGTAGCCGAACGCCCCGGGATCCGCAGCGATCGCACGCTTGCGTACCGACCACCACCAGTCCGACCTGCCATCCAGGCCCGACGTGCCCATCACGTTCATCTGCGGGTTCGAGTTCGCCAACAGCGTCGGCGCCACCGCTGCGAGGTGCTCCTCCGTCGCATGCTGCGCCTCGTCCACCACTAGGCGGTCGATGTCATCGACGCCACGGCCACCGCCACCCGTCCGGGTCCGGTACCAGATTGTCCCGCCGTTGCGCATCTCGATCATCTGCTGACCGGTGCCCTGCCACTTGCGCTTCACTCGCTGGCGCAGATCCGGGCGCTCCAGCACCGACAACATCCGCTGCTGCGCCTGCGACGCCAACAGCACAGCGTCATGCACTGTGTGGAGAATCGCCTCCCCACGCTGCACCAGACCCCACAGCTCGACGACTTCGATCTCGTCGCCCTTGCCGTTCTGGCGGGGCATCTCCCGGCCGGTCGTTGCCGCCGCCCACTTCCCGGCGGACGACTCCGCCATCATCACCTCGACGACCAGCCGCTGCGTCGAGTCCAACCGCTTGCGCGAGTAGTGCTCCCAGAGCTCTATCGCC
>OFQX01000657.1_pt1 | contig 10255 bp, 21 predicted proteins | sample 1542951 | NCBI WGS metagenome assembly OFQX01 (sample SAMN07774215, study PRJEB24372) | wastewater metagenome | isolation source: WWTP Novara (Effluent) | place: Italy: Novara | collected 2015-12
TTAAATCTCTGACCATTAAAACTAAACTAACTGCATATAAGAAGAAAAAATATTGGATTAAAAACGGGAGGGGCAGCTTGGAAAAGCACCCCGTTGAATTACTATGAGAACCTTTTTTTGTAAGCGGTTGTTCTTCTCCCAAAGAAACATTGACCACGTTACCGATATTCCTATATAAAAAACCGAGTACAAGGTAAAACTGTTTTTTGATATTGTCAAGGGGAAAATAAAAAAGCCCGGAATGTAAATACACCGGGCGTTAATAAAATTAACTATCCATGTTAATTACCCAATATCGGGCTTAGTAAAGGTAAAATAAAAAACCGGGATATAAAGTCCCGGTAGTCCAATATCCAAAGCCAAAAAGTGCAATCCTGATTATTTTGCGTCAACCGTGTCTTGGTTGTAATCTGAACTTCGTTAGAAGCCACACGCATATTTTGGATTGCTGTAAAAAAGTTTATCTGGGGTTATCCTTCTTGACCTTCCATGATTGCTTTCCCATTTTGAGCATATAACCTAATGTCCTGCCAAGATAATTTTTCCCCATTGCCAAAATCCACATTTTCAAGACTACGAATATCTATATAATGACCGCAATTATAATTTCCCTCCAAAAGACTTTTCATTTTTAATTGAGCAAGTCTCATTTTTATTTTTGCTTCATCAAATACACAAGGTCTATCATCCCAATCAATCTCTGAAATAATCTTTGGAGTAATAATTACTCCCAATAAGGATTTAAAAAATGATTTTCTTTTCATACATCAAATATAATAAACAAAGGTTAAAAATAAATTCCATTCCTACAAGTACTAAAGAAAGAAAAGTTAGGCGTATTTCCAAACATATCCTTTATAATACCCTGTGTTGCTTCTTTTGCCTGATACTATCTTACTGAAATTTTTCCTGTCTTTACAGTCGGCGTTTTTAGCCGCTTCTATAATAGAAGGGAATCTTCCAACCTCTTTACCTTCGCTATCCATTTTTAAAACCCATTTGCTGTGTGGCGGGTACTTAAAAGTGCCTTCTTCTTTTCTTTTGGCACGAACACTATTCAGCCTCTCTTTAGCTTCGTCAGATATATGGTATCCCTTTGCTCTTACCTTACGTAATTTGGGGGCAGGTTGTTTCGCTGGAATTATATTACCGTCTTTATCAAGTTCCCTAAAGGTCATACCTTTTACCTTCCGAAAGCAATTTCTAAAACATTCTGATACAGCCTTTGTTTTATTAGATATACAAGCGGCTTTCACGCTTTCATAAATTTCAATAATCTGCCCTATACTATCAACCTTAGCTACCGACTTGTATTGACTTATATTCGGAGGTCTTTTCTTTTTATTTGGATTTTGCTTAACCCCTGTGTTCGTAAAGGCACTTGGAGCAATATTTAGACACAAAGGCTTCCCAAAATTTATCTTGATATATCCGTCCTCTCTAAACCTTCTCATTACGGGGTCATCTACTATCTCCAATATTTCAAATGTAATTATTTGCGAATTTTTAAAGGCTTCCTCAACTTTGTAGTTTTTAAATTCCCCGGCATTCATTTTAAACTTCCATACATTCATGCGCTGTTTTATATTAATCGCACTGCCAATGTAGAAAAAGCCGCCATCAAAAATAATCTTGTAAACTGCGCTAAGTTTTGCGCCTCTTGGTAATTCAGGAAATATGAATTTCATAAAATTAAAAAGACCTTCCAAGATACGAGCCTGAAAAGTCCTTTTATGTTGATGAAAAATTTGTAGATGGCTCGTATCTCATTTACAAATCTTACAACAAAAATAATATAAATTTTTTAAGTACCAACTTTTTATGTGCGCTTAGATGCTGAAGGGTACACCCCGTTAATAGCGACTGGGTACGTCCGGGGTATTTTTTCTCTAATAGACTGGGTAGTTCAAAAGTAGTCCCAGAAATGAACCTAATAGATAAATCTAACCGCTTTGGCAATATTGGGTTTGGGCTGCGTATCTCTGTCCTTGTGTCGTCACGCACATACTATCGGGGTTGATAAGTGCAGGGAATATGCGAACTATTTTGCCGGTGGCATCCGGGTTTTGGAAAGTCGAACCAGATTTAAACCGTTGTGAATAAGCTATTTACATTGGTTGCTATGGGATTAAAAGCTATTTACTATTGTGGTTGTAGATCATGGGCCATTGGTATTGGGATTGCTGCCTGTCCTGCATTGGTTGGGAAATAGGCAGTTTTGGGCATTGGGATAAGCAAGGATAAGCGATAATGAAGTGGGCTGCTGTATTCCCTTGTCTGGATTTGGAGGGCTGTATGAGGCTTATTTGAGGGAGGAGGGAGGTTTAGAGGGGATTACGTAGGTGGGAGGAAGGGAAGGAGGAGGTGGAGAGTATTTTTGGTAGTTGTCACAATATTGTATATCTTCGCCACTATGCCAAGAAAATACCAATACCGTAAAGTTGATAAACTGCCCGATAATGCAGTAAAGGTAAAAGACTATGCAAATAATAGACCTTGCAGCACCTCGTTAATTTATCATGAAATACAAAGAAAGAAGGCAAATTTTGAAATTATCCAGTTTCAGGGGATAAATTTTATCATTCCATTATCTTAATTATCAGGTTATTGTCACAACTTTGCAACCTTGTTGCAAAAATACTTGAATAAATATTTGTTTTTGTCACAACTTTGTTATTACCTTTGTTCTTAGAAAGACGTTTTATTAGTTAACCTTTTTTAAATATATATGTTATGAAAATAAAATTCCCTTCCGGTAAAATTGGTTATGAGCTTTGTTGTTATATGGGCATGGAAGATAAAGTTCATTTAGCTGAAAGGCCGCAAATAGTACAAGATATGTACAACAATAACAAATGTATCCCCGGCAAAGTAGCTGATTATAGCAAGGAAGAAGTTGCCCAATTAAGCAAAGAACTGGTTAATGCCTTAGATATTAAGGCTGACCATATAGACAATAGCAGGGGCAGTTCATGGACTTCATTAAATCAGCACCAGTTACAACAATTCGCAAATAAACTAAACAGCCTTACCTCTTAACCCCTTCCCCCTTCAATACGGGGGCAAAAAACTAAACTTATTTTTTAACAATTTAATACTTTAGCAAATGTTACAAACTACTCCAAACTTTCACATCTTAATAGTTAAGTATCTGGGAGCAACAAACACAAAGCCGGCACGCTATAAAATCATCACCGAAAGGTTTAAACAGTCAGAAATTTGGTCTTATGGCGCAGAACAAAATTTTAATAGCAGTATAGAATATGCCATAAATACACTGCAAAAAAGAGGATTTAATATAATTGGTAAATGCGAAGGGAAAGATTGCGACTACCTTATATGTGATACTTTCACCCCTTTATTTGCCGACTAAAAATAGCTAAAGTAAGGGGAAAGCCTTAACGGTTAGTACCCTGCTTTTTTAAACCCATTTAATTAACCATAAACTTTTAATATTATGAACTATCCAGATACTTTAAAATGGGATTTTGCGCCGGTACTAAGGACGCTAAAAGAAGCAAAAGAACTGGCAGCAGCAAACAATGTAAAGCCTGTTAAGGTTGCAAACGGTTATTTAGTTAAATATACTGGCACAATATCAAATGTATGTACAACAGGGCGGCAAATGTTTGTAATTGATAATGAAGGTAATTTGCATAGGCAAATATTAACCCTTACAAAATCCTTTCCTTTTGATGGAACATATAAAATAGCCGGTTTTGATGGCATCTATATAAACCGTTCAAACTGGCATTTAGATATGTATGTTAATTGTTCATTTGACGGATCAAAACAGGCAGAACAAACAATAAAAGAACTTTCTATAAAAGGAAACGCCGAATACATTGCACACATGGAAGCCTGTAAGCCATCAAAGCATTTATTTACTGATGTTGCAAAAACTGACTGGCAAAAAGCAAAAGAACTGAACTATATTTAATTAACCATTTATAAAACTAAAATAAGATGAATCAAAAATTAAGAATATCCGGCTATAAAGATTATGTGGCTGTTGATTTAATTAATAATGACGACAAAATACATTCTACCCCCTTTTACTTAAAAATAAATGAAAGCAAGGATTTAAAGTATAAGGATCAGGAGGAGGGCCGATGGATAAAAACTACTGTAAGAATAAAAGATGATTTTAGTTGCCTTAAATGTAAGGATATTGAGGGTATGGAGTGGGAAAGCTCATTTGAGGAATTAATAGATAACGACTGCATAAGGTTTTACTAACCCCTACAAAGTAAGCAAAGCAAAGCAAACACACAATTAATTATTTTCTTAAACACTATAAAACACATAAACAATGAAAGAGTACACAACAAACGGGATTTTATATACTTGGGAACTGGCAGGAAGCGAAGGAGCAAGTTTTATACTATACCCTACCGATAACAATAGTAAAGCAGAAATAAACGCAGCTAAAGCAGAATTAAGGCATAACCATGATGTAATTTGGTTACGTCTGGCAAATGAAGATGATCGGGATTATTTGTATAAGGGGGATATATTCCGTATCCCTGAAACAAAGCCTTTAAAGTGGTATCAAATTGAACAGGATGAGGCCACAATAAGAAAAGCCCGTTTACAAGGATTAACCCCGCAGCAGTTTGTTGATACCCTTGTGTTACCTTATATAGCGGCTACTGAACAAAGGTATTTTTTACAGCATGGACAAAAAATGTACGGGATATGAGTAACCCAACAAAATGTAAAATTTACAGCCTTATTTTTAATAAGATAATAGACTGCGATATTATTAGATCAGATGATAAAGTAATTTGGGCAACTTTTACAGATTGGAATAAAGAAGAAAGAGTATTGCTATTCAAAAGGTCAACCGGGTTACATCCTAATTTAAAGAAACATGATTATCAATTAATAACAATAACCATACAATGAATAAGCACGAAATATTATTAGTAAAGCAAATTGGCGAACAAATTGGATACGGAAATTTAATGTATTTAGCTTCAAGTTTGTGGCGAATATGCCTAACTGAATCCGAAACCCCCATAAACGGAGCCTTTGTACCTGCATTATTATTTCAACTTAAAAAAAAGGAGCAACCAAGAGCAATGGCTCAAGCTGAAATATTTGACAACGGAATAAAGGAACTGATTAACCCTAAAGACAGTTTAATTGACGGCTGAAATTACAACCGTTAGCCAATGGCAGTAGGTTTGAGTTATTGCCCATTTTTAAACACATTAAACCATCCCAATAAGGGAATACATTATGACAACTTTATTAAACCCTTTTTCTCTATCATTAAAGAAGCCTCCCTTCATGGAAGTACATAGCGAACCAGTTTATACAAAGGGAGATTTTAGAATTTACGTCTATTGCGGGAAGCATTACGTTCATACCTTTAAAAATATTGTAATAGCTGAAAGAGGCGCAAAGAATATTGATTTGCTTAATAACGTGCAAAAAGATATTAAGCCAAAAGGAGAGGCAGCACTTTACCACGATTACGAAAGGCCAAAGGCAGCAATGTTAGACGGCATTAAAGCAGCTAAAAAACTAAAATTCACCATTCAATAAACCCGTTTATGTGTTAAAGGGTAGGCGCACCGGGGATGCCGTTCACTACCTTTTTTAAAAATCATTTTATAACCTTATAATACTTATTTATTATGAAAAATATAATTGTATTGGATAACAATGGAGAAACATTTGACCGATTTACTATAATTGATAAAAATACTGGCGATATGATCGGGGCGAGTTCAAACCCGTTTCACCCTCAAGGATTCGGGCAATTTTGCGGCAATGTAGCGGATAACTATTGGTTTACTGCTTATGGTTATTCATGGCGTAATGGCTGCAATAAAAGACTATTAAACAAGCGGATAAAGTATGCAGTTGATCTATTCCTTTCTGATTGTGGTAATGTTGGTAAGGTGATTGACTTTAATGCACTGCCTGAAGATGTAAAGCAATTTGCAAAACAATCATTTGAAACTATACCAGCTTAACCCTATTACTTAACCCCTATTAACAATAACCTAAATAAAAAGTAAAATTATGGCCTACTTAACACTTCCAAAAAGGGTATTCAATAGCCCGTTACTTAAATTCGCAAATTTTGCGGATGGCAGTTTTGTAAACCTTATTAAGTTAAACAAACCTTATGCAGATGGTACAGCCTATGCAGTATATGAAACTACAAAAAGCCCGTTTTGCTCAAATGGTTTATTTACTACCTTAGAAAAGGCAACTGAAAAATTTAATCTTATGGTAAAAAATGGGCAGCGTGAAAGCGAATTGATTAAGAGCGGAGATATTGACCACTCAAAACCGTACCCACATAATGTCATTTCCACCCCCGATACAATACAACTATCCCCTGAAAACATAAGGACTTTACATTATTAAACCTTAAAATTAAAAAAGATGAAAAGTAATAACCATACTGGCGGACAATTAGAACATCATTTGCAGGATGGAAATGTAAAATGTGATGGGTTAACAATAGCTAACTGCAATACGATGTTTATATCTCACTTAGTATCTAAAGCAAATGCCGATAGAATAGTAAAGTGTTGGAACAATCATGACAGACTATTAGAAGCATTGAAAGCGGCATCTTTAAGTTTATCCACCTTTGTAGAAAGTAACGCATGGGAGCCAGACGATCAAAAAGCATACGACCAAGCAGAAGCAGCGATAAAAGAAGCTACTGAATAAACACAACCATTTTTTTATAACCTAATAACTAAATACAAATGAAAAAATTTTTAAGATGTGTTACTCATTTAAAGACAGGGGAAACTATTATTAATAATCTGAAAATATCAGAGGCTTATTTAATAGGTAAACTGGCTAAGTCAGGAATTGATGGTAAGCCAAAAGTTGTAAGGGTTGTAGTTACTCTTACAGATGCTACCAAAGAAGAGTATAATTTAATTTTTGGATAATTTTAAAACCAATAGTTATGATATTCATATTACTTGAAGGGGAAGGAGAATATGGGGATTACGTGGAAAACATAACCCATGTTTACAATGTTCCTAAAGGCACTGATCCGAAATTAAAATATAGGCAATTTCTTTGTAGATTAGCCAATAACATTATTGGCCCTAAAAGTCGTTACTATGTGGATACTCAATACGGAGATCCCGAAATCCGTATAAAAGGAAAGCTCCAAAAAGGAGAAAATAAAAAAGTAAAAGATGTTTTTGATAAGTGGCCTATTGTTAGGTTTATTGAGGAAAAAATGAAATGCAAAAAATTACAATTTGAAACGTATTTACTATAATCGCTTAAAACCTACAACAATGAAAAAAGAACATCCCAATACCAGCACCCCTTCATCCAATACAGTAATTACCTTAATAAAAGCCCTTGTCCTTGTACTGGCTATTTGTTCCTGCAATGTTTCTAAATCATTTGTTGGGAATATAGAAGATATAAAAGGTGACACAGTATGTTTACCTAAACAATGTTTTTTATTATTGCCCAATGCGCCGAAAACTGAAATTGGAAAGAGGGCAGTATTTACCCAAACCCGTAACCGTAAAAAGATTAATTGCAAAATCATTCACTAACCATTAAACTAAAAACTATGTACGCACTAATGATTAAAGAACCGCATCCCCTCCCTACAATAGTAAGTATGTTAAGTACTGAATATGTAGAACTATCTATGGCAGGATATAATGTTATAGATACTGGAACCCGTAAAAGACTGGAAAAAGTTGAAGAAGAAATGATTGTGGATTTTGCTGATTTGGATTTGAACGAAAATAATTAATAACTTTAAAACAAAAAAAGATGGCACACAAACCAGAAGTAACCGAAAATCCTTTATTCCCTATTGCCCGTAAAAAACATAATGAGCAATTTTTAACATGGTCATTTGATTTTCTACATTTAACCCCTGAGAATGAATCAACATATATTTTGGGATTTTGTGCAGGGGTAAATCATGCAGCATCAATATGGCAGTTAGAAATTGAAATGCTCCAAAAGAAAGTAGAAGAACTTCAAAAGCTACAAGCCCCTACATTGGCATTACAAGAAGAAACAAAATATTAACTAACAATCAAAACCCCCAATTTTATGCCTATTATCGCAACTTATATTATTACTGTCCTTTGGATTAGCTTTTATTAACTATAAGTTTTGGAAGCAATCCCCAGATGAAAACGATTTAAACTAAGTTTTAGTTTTGATGGTTTGTTTAGGGTTTAATCCTGCTGCCGTAATGGTGGCGGGATTTTTTTAGTTATGAATATTTTTGGTAAGCGGTTGAAAGTTTTACGTCATATTTATTTAGGGCAAATTGACTACCGTTATACCCTTGTGCAAATCCTGCCCAATTCTTAACCCTTAGTTCATCGTCTAAATGGGTGGATTTTACAAAGCGGCAAAAAGATGCTAATTGTTCCCCTTCCCCTCCTTCATTGTATTTGGTAAGCATACCCTGTGAATCATTATAACCGCATAACATGGCATTTTCTCCCATGATCTGAAAACTTCCATAGCTTGCTGAATTAAGGGCAGCATTGGGGCTTAAATTGAGTTTGGCACAAACCTCAATGGCTTGTGTCATTCTATCCCATTCTTTTGCCCCTCCCCTGTATTGCTTTTTATCCCATTTAGGATAAAGTACATTCATGTATTGGTTATTTTGAGAAAGAAAAGTTGCTGGGTCTTTCCCTGCTTTGGCTAATTGCTTCCAAAACCTATGCCCCTCAAATAATATCTTTACCCTTCCATCCGGCAAATATCCCTTACCTGCTGCCTCTACTTCATAAACTGCTTTTATTGCTGCAACCTCACAACCTATAATCCCTGCTGCATCTTTAAATTCCTGCTCTGTTATCATGTGTCAATTATTGTATTTTCTGACTTATGTTTATTGGATATGTGTCAAAATGAATTAGAAGCGGAATAAAGGCTTTTTTATTGACAGGGAATAGTTAATGGTTGCTCCTATTTGCAATGCACCTATTTCTACTGATGTTCCGTTTTTGCCCCTGTACCCGATTCCTAAACCATAGCCGTTTACTATTTTTGTTTCATGACCTAACCCCATTACAGATAAGTAAATCTCTCTTTTGCTTTTCATTTTATTAATGGCAGCTTGGAGTATTTTTTGTTGGGCTAATGCTGTATCAAAGTTTACTTTTAGTTTTGTCCAATCATCTGACTTTCTTTTTATCAGTACGTCTTTCTGGGTAACTATATTTTTATACGCTGTTAATGCTTTACTACATGAAGTATCTTTTTTTGCTGATGCAGATATTAATTTGTTGAACTCAATCAAAGCCTTTTGGCGAAACTGCTCACAAGTATCAGGGATAGCAGAATTTAAAATATCTCCTATCTCTTCCTGCAATCCGGCTGTTGTTTTTACCTCCTTGTTCCAGTTACCTTCCCACCTGTTTGCTTCTGACTTCCATTTACCAACTATCTTATTAACGCTATCAACAAATTTAGCGGAAGCTATACTATCTATTCGCACAACTTCCGCTTGCTCTTTCACACTTTTTACTTGTGGTGTTTTTATAGGATTGGATGAAAACGGGTTGCAGGTCATAAAATAAGCCATCACTAAAATGACAGCTATTAGAAATATAGTGGTACGGTTAAAGAAAGGTTTTTTTGCGCTCATAAAAATATAATAAATAGTGTAACGATTAAAAGTAAGGCATAGATGCAATACATAACTAATCCATGACCACCGAAAACTTTGTTTTGAATTTTATCGGTAACGGATTTAGGGTCAGGGGTCATATAGTCCCAACGCAATGAACGGAACAAGGACAGCGATATTTGAAAGAACAAAAGCCTTTCTAAAAACAACGCTGCTACCAATGCCTCATCCCTATATAACCACCAATAAGTAGCCCCTACCAATGCCCCATAGATTAGCCCATTCATCCAATGCTTTATCCCTTTTTTACGGTAGATTATACGGCTGTCAATGAACCCTAATAAAATATTTATCGGGACATAAGACAGTAATATAATGACAGCCGTTATCATTTGTCAGTAAGAATAAACACCAACCCGACAAGAGATAGTAGGGCGAATAAACAACCCACCCCTAAAGCGATCCATGACTTATTTTTACTCCAACGGTAGCCGCAATATCCTGCAACTCCAAAACCGATTAACGGTAAAATTAATAGTTCGTTCATATATTTTATTTTTAAGATTACGAAAATTCACCGAAAGCCCAAATAACAGCACTTACCCATGCCCCAACAAAAAGTAATGATGCTATTATCTTAAT